>Ga0181585_10000149_pt1 | contig 50034 bp, 53 predicted proteins | sample 071ome_29_FD_132469 | JGI IMG/M metagenome (GOLD analysis project Ga0181585, IMG submission 132469) | Coastal salt marsh microbial communities from the Groves Creek Marsh, Skidaway Island, Georgia - 071407BT metaG (megahit assembly) | ecosystem: Environmental > Aquatic > Marine > Intertidal...
CCTCTATAATCAGCGAATGACTTAGTTGAACCATCTAGCATATTTAAATCTCCAGCAGGAAGAGGCTTATCTATCCATTGGTCATTAATTCTTTTATTAATAACAGCTCCTCTACCTCCTGAGCGCATTAATTTATTCTCTTCAATCAAATTTGCTATCACATCATCATCTACAAATCCTTTTAAATCATCATAATCTTGAAAAAGGATATATTCTGTATTATTATTTTCATTATCATAACGCTTTAAGGCTTGAACGCTTTCAAGGTTTTGAACAATACTGTCTTTTTCTGCTTCGGTTAAAAATTTACCCTGTGCATCTCGAAAAACAATTCCATTTTTGATTTGATTCCCAGACTGTGTGCTTTGTACAACTTCAGATTTATTTTTTTTTGAATCTTCTGCAGCAGTATTCTGACATGCAAGCAAAGATATAGCTAATATAATTTGAAGTATTCTCATTTTTGACGATTGAAATATAATTTTAATATAAACAACATTGATATAATAATGCATACAATAGAAAACCAAATGAATATCTCTTCAAAATGATTCTTTATCCACAGTGCATTCCCAGATAATTCTTCTTTATTAATTAAATACATAGTATTTTTTCAAGCAAATTTAATCAATATTATGATAAAAACATTTACAATAACTGCCGGTATGATAATTTTCCTAGCAATAGGAACTGCGTTTTTATTGGTTGGATTTTCAGCTAAGAAATCAGATGATTCTTCGACAAAATCTAAGGCTATTTCAAGTTTTTACGATTTAAAAGCTACATCAATTGATGGAGAAGAAATTTCATTTAAAAAATATAAGGGCAAGAAAGTATTAATTGTTAATACTGCTTCTAGCTGTGGATACACATATCAATATGAAGGTTTACAAAAACTTAATGATATTTATGGGAAAGACGTTGAAATTCTCGGTTTTCCTGCTAACGATTTCTTATTTCAAGAAAGAGGTTCAGACGCTGAGATAGCTGATTTTTGTGAAAAGAATTATGGAGTAACATTCCAAATGTTTTCAAAAATTACTACCAAAGGCAGGAACCAAAGTCCTGTGTATACCTGGTTAACAAACAAAGATTTGAACGGGTGGAATGAAAAAAAACCTACATGGAATTTTTGTAAATACTTAATAGATGAAAATGGAAATCTTGTTGAGTTTTTTGATAAATCTGTTAAGCCAATGTCTAAAGAAATTACTGAACTTCTTTAAGCGTACATCATTATTAGGCTGACAGCCATAATAATCATCCCAATAGTAACACCGATAATAGCATCGCTTGGTTCACCATAATCTTTTGCTACAGGTAATAATTCATTCAATGCAACATATACCATAATACCTGCACACAAAGCAAATGATATTCCAAACAAAGCTTCATTAAATACAGTTCTAAAAATTAAAAAACCAATCAATGCACCAAACGGCTCAGCAAAGCCAGATAAAAATGAAATAAAAAATGCTTTTTTCTTACTTTTAGTTGCGTAATAAATCGGAACTGATACAGCAATACCTTCCGGAATATTGTGAACCGCAATTGCTGATGCTAAAGTTAAACCAATCGCAGGATCATATACCGTAGCTGTAAAGGTTGCAAATCCTTCAGGAAAATTATGGATTGCCAGAGCTATGGCTGAAAAAACTCCTGCTTTAATTAATGATGATTCGTTTTTATTCTCCGATCTAGCAATGAAATCAGCAATTGACTGGTGATCAAATAATTGATCAATTAATAACATTAGCAATAATCCAACTACAAACCCTGTTACACTAATTAGCTTCCCAAAATTATGTCCATATATTAGCGACAAAGATTCAAATGATAATTGCATCATTTCCATAAATGAAACGTAAATCATTATTCCTGCCGATAATCCTAAAGCGATTGCTAAAAATCTTTTATTTGAAATTTTGGTAAAAAGAGCAATACCACTCCCAATACCCGTACTTAGCCCAGCAAATGTTGCTAAAGCAAAACCTAGATATATGTTGTTTAATTCCATAAGTTATTTAGTGTTCAATATAGCAAAAATTTTAATATCAGCCCTTATTATATTTGCTGCATCTGAAATTGGCAAAAGAGACTCTCTTCTAGGAGCAATTATAGTTTCGCTACCGATGATATCTCTTATTACAATCTCATGGCTTTATTTTGAGACAAAAGATGTAGACAAAATTATAGACTTTTCCTATGGGGTATTTGCTATGATAATGCCATCATTATCATTCTTTTTAACATTACCTTACTTTCTGAAGAGAATTTCTTTTGCACCAAGCATGTTTCTTTCTATATCAGTTATGGTAGTATTATATTTTGCATTGAGCATGTTATATAAAAAAATTGGAGTGGATATTTAGATGAAAACGCTATTATTACTATTTATTATTTTTGCAAGTTTTATTAAAGGAGCTGACACTATGAAGACAGTAGAATCTGTTGACTTAGAACGATTTATGGGTAAATGGTTTGTAATTGCATTAGTACCGAACATGATTGAAAAAGGTGCTACGAATTCATCAGATACATATGTATTAAATAAAGATGGAACCATTGATATCACCTATGACGCTATCAAAGATGGCAAGCAAAGACAAATCAAACAGAAAGGGACTGTTGTTAATAAAACTTCTAATGCCGAATGGACTATTCAAATGAGAAAACCATTTGTTCCGTTCATGAAATTTCCTTTTAAAATAGTGTATGTAGATAAAAATTATGAATTCATGGCAGTTGGTTATCCAAAAAATAGCATGGGATGGATTATGGGAAGATCTACAAAAGTCAGTGATGAAGATTACAAAAAAATTATGGGCGCCTTAGTTGAATTAGGATATACTGAAGAGCAATTTGAACTTGTAAAACACGATTAATGCTGATGCTCAATTCCTAGCAAATATAGCGCTAGGTACAATATTCCAACTAAGATTATTAACATTGCTGCAATCAAGTTAGTATTAAACTTACTATTCATTGAATTTAGCTTATCTGAGAATTGATCTTTAAATAATAAAAATAATGTCATTATACTAATTAATGTTAATGCAATTCCTAATACATAGATAAAAATCGATGAGTATAAAGTATAATTATCTTGTTGAAATTTATTTGCTGCAATTAATAAAACTGCAATTGCGGAAGGACATGGGATTAGCCCAGCAACCATTCCAGTTACAAATGGGCTTGCAAATTTTGTGTCATTAAAATGAAAATGCATTGGATCATCACACTCTTCTTCATCTTCGTGCCTTGTTTCTTTAATAGATCTTAAAAATAAATATATGCCAAGGCAGATAATTAATATTGGACCGATTACTTCTAGAATTGGAAATAATTCTCCTCCAGCTTTTAATAAAAATGCAATAAACGAAAATAAAATAAAGTGTGTCAGAATTAATCCGCTTATAATTTTTAGTGAACCAATTGTTCTGATTGAACCTCCGCTTAAATAAGCAAGAATTAAAGTTTTACCATGCCCAGGCTCTAAAGCATGAAACATTCCTAGTACAAATATAACTGTATAGGTAAAATTGTTATTGAGTAATACTTCTAAACTTTCTATAAACTCATACATTGCTAGTCTTTCTTTGGTAAAGGATCATATCCATTTCCACCCCATGGATTACACTTAATTATTCTTTTAAACGACATAAATAGTCCTTTAAATAGTCCCCATGTTTTTAAGGCATCTATGCTATACGCAGAGCAGGTTGGTTGATACCGACAATTCGATCCTAATAATGGAGAAAGTAATGTTTGATAAAATTTTATTAAAATAATAAAAGGAAAGATTAATAATTTATTCATCTTTATTAAAATCTTTATAGAGCATGCTTGTTTGGATATCTTTATTGCCTTGATATTTTCCACTTTTATAAGGATCAACATCTCCTTCAACAGAATGGTAAAAAATTTGACAAATCTCTACCGATGGATAAATGATGATAGGCTGTACACAAAAGATTTCTAATGTCCAATACCCCTTAAAACCTACATCTCCAAACCCAGCAGTAACGTGTACAAAAAGCCCTAGCCTTCCAATAGAAGATCTTCCTTCTAGCATTGGAACAAGATTATGTGTTTCAGTGTACTCTATAGTTCTACCTAAGTATAATTTTCTACTTTCAAGTAATAACCCCTCTTCCGGAATTATAATTTTAGATGCAGTATTGTCTTCCCTCATATCTAAAGGGGTTTTATCATAAACCATTAATTCATTATGGAGCCTTAGGTTATAACTGTTCGGATTAACTTGCTCTTCCCTAAATGGATCGATAATGATATTCGAATCTTTTCTTTTTAAAATTTCTTTTCCTGATAAAATCATAATGTCTGTTCGAGGTTATATAATTTTTTTTAGGTTACAAAGTATTTTTTGTATCTTCCACTATGGATTTCTTATCATGGTGGCAAACTCTTCCTTCAAAAATGGACCCTATTCTTATATCGATTGGTCCTTTAACAATTTACTGGTACTCTATGATGTACTTGGTTGCATTTGGTGTTGTATACCTTCTATGTAGTCGACAAATCAAAAATAGCACTTTTACTAAAATCAATCTTGAGCAATTTGAAGACTTATTATCCTGGTGTTTTATTGGTTTGCTAATAGGTGCAAGATTTGGCTATGTATTCTTTTATAATTTTGAATATTATTTTTCCAATCCTCTAGAAATTCTTTTACCATTTAAATATTATAATGGCAATTGGGTTTTTACAGGGATAGCTGGCATGTCATACCACGGTGGAGTTCTTGGAGTGGTAACTGCAATTTGGTTGTTTAGCCGCAAAGTAAATCTTCATCTATTTGTTTTAGCTGATTTTTTAACAGCTGCAATCCCATTAGGATATTTTTTTGGTAGGATAGGTAATTTTATAAATGGGGAATTGTATGGTAGAACTACTGAATCGTCTATTGGAATGTACTTTCCAAATGCAGGAGATCAATTACTAAGGCACCCATCACAATTATATGAAGCATTATTTGAAGGTATTATCCTGTATGCCATAATTCGATTTTTCAGTAAACATAATAACTTAGGATTTAACAGCGGATTGTATGTATTTGGATATGGCTTCTTTCGTTTTTGTATTGAATACTTTAGAGAGCCTGATGCTCACCTAGGATTTATATTTCTTAACCTTAGTATGGGTCAGTTGCTATGTATTGCAATGATGTTGAGCGGTATATATATCTGGTATGTTGGAAATCAAGAAAGTATTAAAGCTCAAACTTAAATGCAGGATCATCAATTGTCATTGTAGCTGACTGAACATTTCTTTGTCCATAAACGTTCATGATATTTTGCTGCTTTTCATACATATCCATAAAGATTGTATTTAGTACAGCAACATTGGCAGGAGATTTAAATTTCTCAATTTCTAAAAAAAATAAGGTAAAATCTCCGTCAACTTTTTTACCAAGATACTTCCAATAATGATCTTGAATAATAAAATTATCTGAAAGATAATCAATTAAAAAATCATCAATAGCATTGTCTTCTCTATCTGAACCTAGATTTGCTAAATTAAAATCTGCAGCTTTCAATAAAGCTTCGACATCATGAGAAAATGTCTGAATAGTCACCTCTAAATTCTTTTGGTTGTCACTCAAGCGCACTTCAGTAGTTGTCAAAAAGAACTGATGACTAAACGCTATTGTGTTTAGTAAAATTATTTGAAAAAATAATTTAAACATCTTTTCAACTGTAGTTATACTACTTGCCTTCTTGCTGCTTAGCTCTTTGCATTGGATTTGATCCGCCATACCAAGATGAACTATCATATTTATATATATCAAATAATGTAGGTTCATTTTTAGGTGGCCAATGATTATTGTCTCTAAAAGTATCTGCAGTTTCTCTAAATGGATCTAGCATAAAACTTACTACTTTCTTTTCAGTCTTAAATACTTTTGATACCTCAGGTCTATTAAATCTCCAAATTTCAACTGGAACTCTTACAACATCTGTGGAGCCATCTTCAAAAGTCATTTCAATAATTAATGGCATTACTAATCCACCAATATTTTTGAATTTAATTTTATAGAAGTGATCATCGCGCTGAGCTAGTTTTCTTTCATTTTCAGATAATTCATCCATTAGCTCTTCATACTTGCTCTTCCCGCTCATTTTTTCCATGATCTTGGCTTTCATTTCATCTGAAAGGTCAGCATCATTAAGCATGGTTTCATATTTTCTGCGATCGCTAGCATCCGTAATGTCTGCAAACTCATCATATGAATCATAGAAATCTCTTGTCTTAGGATCTTTATCAGTAACAGTTTGTTTAATATCTTTCTCATCTAACATTGCAGCATAGTACTTTTTACCTTCTTTATCTTTCTTCTCTGCTGCTCTTTTATTTGTAGGGTCAAGCTCTAACTGGAACCATTCAACCTCTTCAATGGATAAATCTACATGGTCATTAGTAAAAAACCATCCTCTCCAAAACCAATCTAAATCAACTCCAGATGCATTTTCCATTATTCTGAAAAAGTCAGATGGTGTTGGGTGTTTAAACATCCATGTTCTGGAATATTCTTTAAATGCAAAATCAAACAATTCTCTACCCATAATAGTGTCTCTTAAAATATTTAGCGCAACGGTAGGTTTCCCGTAAGCATTCGCACCAAATTGATAGATCGATTCAGAGTTTGTCATAATTGGCATAATATTTGATTTATCTCCTCGCATGTATCTAACAATGTAGTCTTGATTATTTCTTGGGTGAAATAGCTCAGAATCCCAAGCTCTACCAGCTAGATCATCCATGAATGAGTTTAGCCCTTCATCCATCCAAGTCCATTGTCTTTCATCTGAGTTAACAATCATCGGGAACCAAAAGTGTCCAACTTCATGTATAATAACTCCAATTAATCCTCTTTTTGTTCTTTCAGAATATGTACCATCTTCTTCAGGACGATATCCATTAAATGAGACCATAGGATATTCCATCCCCATACGATCAATGTGTGCTGAAATAGCAACAGGATATGGATAATCAAATGTATACTTTGAATAAAAATCAACGGTGTGTGCCACAGCTTTTGTGGAATATTGTCCCCATAGAGGATTTGCTTCATTAGGATAGTAGGACATAGCCATCACCGTCTTGTCGCCTACTTCAACTCCCATTGCATCCCATATATATCTTCTGGAAGCAGCAAACGCATAGTCTCTGACATTTTCTGCTTTAAAGTGCCATGTTTTTTGTCTGCTTGTTTTTGTTTCTAGATTTTCTAATGCCTCATCTACAGTAACAATCAACACTGGCTCTTTTGATTTCTTTGCTTTTTCAAGCCTTGTAATCTGTTCTTCAGAAAGAACTTCATCAGCATTTTGCAATGCTCCAGTTGCACCAACAACAAAATCTTCTGGGACTGTAATTTTTACGTCATAGTCTCCAAAGATTAATGTGAATTCTCCACGACCTAAAAATTGCTTATTTTGCCAGCCATATACATCGTTATACATACACATTCTTGGAAAGAACTGTGCAATAGTATAGATATAGTTGTCGTCTTCTTCAAAATGTTCGTACCCCGATCTTCCACCATCTCTTATATGGTCATTAATATTATACCACCACTTAATTTTAAATTTATAGGTTTCTCCAGGCTGAATTGGCTCTGGAACATCAATACGCATCATTGTTTTATTAATAGTATAGGGAACATTTTTATTTTTTTCGTCTTTTACATATTGAATTTTGAAACCGCCATCAAAATCCCTATAAAAGTTTTCTAATGTTCTAGATGATACGGTACTTCCAATGACCATCTTCTCATTACCACGCTGTGCAGATAAATCACCTGTAGATTGTATTTTGTAGGAGTCTGAATCTAATGCTCTAACATTTTGTGTTAACTCCATCCATAAATAGTTTAGCGCATCAGGTGAATTGTTATAAAAGGTTACAGTTTCTTCTCCGTAAAGTCTTTGCTTATTATCATCAATTCGAAGCTTCATATCATAGTCGGCTCTTACTTGCCAATATTCGTGACCTGGATATCCAGCTGCCGTACGATAAGTATTTGGTGTAGTTATATCTTCATTTAATTGCTTAAAGCGATCTAAATTAATTTGATATGAATTGAAATGTTTGTTTTCTTCAATTTCAACTGCATTTTGAGCAAAAGTAAAAGATAATAAAAAAATGGTTATAACGGTTTTCTTAAACATAATTATTTCTCCTAAAATTGAGTGAACTATCAATGTAAGCAGCAAATAATGATGTTGTAAATAAAAAAAAGATGTTATCTTTAAAGCGTTAAGGAGAGAATTATGATAAAAAAAGTACTTTTCATACAAAATCGAACCGCTATTAAGCGTTCCAATTTCTTTGATCATTGGGAAAATATTCACGCCCCACATATGGTAAAAGTGTTAAAACCATTAAAATATGTTTTAACTTTTTTTGAAGAAGATATTGAAAATGGATGCTGTGGCATGGCAGAGTTATGGTACAATACTGAAGCTGAATATCAAGAAGCTATGGAGCGTAGAAAAACAGAATATGGCTCATCTGATAATTGGCATGATGTAGCAAAAGCATGGCCTGACCCTGATCGATATGAGTATACAGGCAGAGAAATCAAAATAGTTGATAACACATAAAAGTATGTCAGCAAAAAAACTCTATCTCATTGGCATCGTGGGTTTTTTTATTTTTTATGTCGGGCTTTTTCTTAAACAGCCTTCTATTTCATTTCAGAAAGGCGATATCTTCTTTCAAGATCTTGACTGTGGCCCGCCCTGCGAAGCAATCGAAGCTGTCACTCAAGGATATAATGGATCTCAATTATCTCACTGTGCTATTATCACTGCCGTTGGTCCGTCCTATCAAGAAACTATTCTAACAGAGGCTATTGGAGATTATGTGATTGAAACCACTTTAGAAGAATTTTTAAATCGTAGCGACAAGGTGATAGTGGGACGTTTAAAAAATGATTACCAGTATATGATTAATGCTACTGTAGAACATATATCTACTAATCTTCTTGGAAAAAAATATGACTATATTTTTGATATAACTGATGATACGTATTATTGCTCTGAAATTATCTATGAAGGATTAAAAGTAGCTGATTCTTCCCAAAAAATTCTTGCTTTAAATCCAATGACATTCAACGAACCTGGAACTAATGAACCATTTAGACATTGGGTTGATTATTATAATGAATTAAATCATCCTATACCAGAAGGCGAATTAGGACTAAATCCAGGCGGAATGTCTCGTTCAGATGCAATTGATATCGTATATATATTTGAAAAACCATCTGGCTACAATCAATGACCCAACCTATTTATCCTGAGTATCTGCACCACCATTATATTATAACTATTTTTATGGTAGGTATTTGGATCGCAACATATTTGTTCGGTAAAAAAGCTAATGAGAATCAAATAAAATACTTTACAGCATTTCTCATTATTTTTTCGTTATTACAAGAAATAGTTGATTATATCTTAAGGTTAAATGGGGCCGAAGCTGGATTATATAATTTTAGATTTACTAAAGAAGTACCATTGCAGCCATGTCATTTTGCATATTTTGCAAGCATACTAGCTTTATGGAAAAAGAATATACATTCTTTTTATATAGCATATTTCTTTGGTATGTCAGGCGCATTTATGGGCATCCTCACTCCAGGAGAGGATGGTATTTATAGTATTGCGTCAAATCTTACTGCTCATTTTCAACACTCTCTAATTATCATGAATTTAATGTGGTGTATCAGCGCACTAAAAATGAAAGCTACCAAACAATCTATCCTATTTGCATTACTTATATTGAATGTGCTTATTATACCTGTTGGCATTTACAATTATTTTACTGGAGAAAATTTCTTTTTTCTAAAGCAAGCACCTGTTACAATTGTTTATAATCCTATTTTCCCAATATCAACTTGGCCTTGGTATATTTTATGGATTGAAATGATTTTCATACCTTATTGCTATCTGTTTTATTTACCAATAAAAGAAAATTAAATTTTTGCAACTGTTTTAAGATATAAACAATCTTCACAATTAGAATCATTATATTCAGGTATTTTATCGCTTTGAAGACAAGCATACATTTCTTCAATCATTGGACTAATCCAACTTGTATCTAATTCAAATGGTACCAATGTTCTTCTAAAGTGCATCTGCTTTCCAAGGTGAGGTCTTGAAGCTTCTCCATTATAATACATTAAGTACCCTTTTGTAGATACTTCAAAACCATTTTTTTGTAAGAGCCAGCTATAAATCTCTAACTGTCTTTTATATGATTCACCATTATTATAAACATTTGCTGAAGAAAGGATATCTGCTGCTTTTGCAGTAGCTTTAAAATCAATAACAACTAGCTTACCATCTTTATCAACCATGATATCATCCACGCCACCATATAGGAGAAAATTATGTTTTGTATCTTTATATTGAATCCCAGTAAAGGCATTTTGCCATTTCTCAATATCATCATGTTTAAATGGCTTGATATCTAATCCATTTTCAATAAAAATTCCGTGTGGTCTGTCTTTGGCTCGGCATATATCCATTTCTTTTTTTAACAATGCGTCTACTGCACTATTTATTGCCCACCCTGGCATGGGAGGTTTTCTAAGTCCGAGCTTTGCGTCTTTATAAAAACAGGTAGGGCAATTAAAATATAGTTCAATTTTTGATCTACTTATTTTAAAAGTTTTTTCAGGGTTATAACGCCAGTTTTTTCCAACTATTGGATTATATCCATAGCCCATGATTTATTCCACTTCTAACGGATCAAAGTCGCCAGACCATGCTAAACATTTTTGGTCATCTTTGGCGATTTTTGAAATAGTTTTGATATCTGCTCTTGAAATTTCAAAATGATGTAAATCTAAATTTTCTTTCAGTCTATCATATTTGACAGATTTGGGTAAGACTGGATATCCTAATTGAATAGCCCATTTTAGAAATAATTGAGGCACAGTAACATTATAGCTATCAGCTATATCTTGACATGGCATGGATCCAGACTTCATATCTTCTGGCTTTCCATTCCATTGTGATCCTTCTCTCCAATTAGGAATTGGGGCTAAGGTTGAGTAAGCAATAGGTAATATTTCATGTTTATCCATGTATTGCGCTAATTCTGTTTTAATAACATGCCAAGGATGAATTTCAATTTGATTAGCAGATGGGATTTCTAATTCTGCTGCTTCAATTTCCTCTATATGTCTGACATTATAATTTGAAACACCTACATGCTTGACTTTGCCTTGCTTTTTTAACTCCACCATTGCTTCCCATAACTCTAAACGATTTTCTTTTGCAAAAGGGTTATGAATTAAGTACAAATCTATTTCATCAACTTGCAATAACTGTAAACTTTGTTCGCATGCTTCAAGAGCACCTTTAAATGTTTGAAATGGCTCTTTTTGTCCAAACATACCTGGCCACATTTTAGTAGTAATATAGATTTCATCTCTAGGAATACCTGATACTTTTAAGGCTTTTCCAATTCCTTCTTCATTGCGATATACTTCGGCAGTATCGATATGCTTGTACCCTAAAGATATAGCATCTTTGACAATGCTTTCTACTTCATCATTTGGGATAAGCCATGTTCCAAGACCGATCATTGGGATATTTATTTTATTCATTATAGTATTATACGGGTTTTTTTCAGAAACATTCCATCTTTTTTGAAGAGATGTATTTCCTTTAATATGCCTAGGTTCGTATGGACACATTCTACATCCATTACCACAACATTCTTTTTGACTAATTAAAAATTGAGAAGAAAGCATTTTTAATTATTATTTATAAAAAGCTTCAATTTCTTTTTGGAGAATTGGAACAACATCTTCCATTTTTTCTACGATTTGAATCTGGCTAATATCTTTTTGATCTATCAATTCCTTTTTAAGTGGATTTTCTTTCATCCAATCAATCAATCCTTGCCACATTTTTCCAACTAAAATAATTGGTCTTTCTTTTATATGACCAACCTGCATAAGCTGCCATGCATAATACAACTCTAACAAAGTACCAATTCCACCAGGAGTTACCACTACAGCATTGCTTATACGCATAAATTCATCCAGCCTAGAAGAGAATTTCTTATGAAAAAATTTAATATCTAGATGATCGTTAAAACCTGATTCAAATGGTAAATCAATTCTCAATCCAAATGATTTTGTTTTTTTGCTACCTTCTTTTGCACCAGCATTTGCAGCCTCCATCAATCCTGGTCCACCGCCAGTAACAATATCTGCTCCATTTTGCGCAAGACTTTTTGCTAAATTATAAACACTTTTATATTCTGGAGTGTTCTCTTGAATTCTTGCTGAACCAAAAATTGCTACCCTATAGTATTCAGTGCCAATCTCTGTTACAAGATCATCAAGGTCTGCAACAATACTACTCAGCTCCTGTATTTGTTTCGATAAAAATTTTCGTACTTTTTCTTGTTTTACTTTCATTGATGGGATGCCAATATATACATAATTACTTTAATCTACAATTTCAACCCAGCCGCTATGCCACTTCATTTGATTTTTTAGATCTTTAAAAGAAACTTCAATTCTAATTTTTTTATCACATACAGAAAACATTTCTACTTTTTGTTTTTTCTTAAAAATATTGATGACTTCATAATGGCGCCAATTATGGATTTTTTTCACTGCTGTCCATTTTGAATGTTCTAATTTTTTCACTTTTATTATAATCTTGTTAAGATATAAAATTGTAAAAATAAAACAAGTAATGCTATAAGAGTTCTTATGAACTCCATTAAATGATTATGCCTATCAAAAAATCTTTCTATTTTAAACCAAATGCTATTTTTATAATCCATAAATACTCCTTTTAATTCATTTTTTGCATTATTGATATTTTAGAATGCTTGCATATTTTTTTATGCAACTTTTAAATAATGGACAATAAAATATTAATTTTTATACTTTTCTGTCAAGCCAATTTCATCAACCTTGCCTTGAAAATGACCGTTGTAAATATTGTCAGCCATCCATTCTTTTTCAATTTCAATTTCTTCAAATTGCACCTTTTTCCACCAGTATTTTTTTTCTGGATTCCAGCGATACTTTCTAGCCTTCAGAATATCTTTTGTTTCAAAAGGGCTGTTTAAAGCGGCAATTGTGTAGCTTGGATTTGCTGCATTTGCTAATAACTCTAGCGATGCTTTGCTTACTCCTTCGATATCATGAGTTACTAAATGGATTAGAGCATCTACATCATACATCGCACGATGTGATTCATAATAGAAACCGTGCCATATACATAAAATTTCCTGACCTTTAGCACCAAAACCTCGCTGAGTCCAATTAATATCATTTACAGAACATACCCACACTTTTTCTTTTGAAAGTGGCAAATACCTATCCATAAAAGCACGATCAAAATTAGCATTATGCGCAACAATGATGTCAGCATTTCCTATTAATGTAGAAACCAATTCCCAATCTAAAGAGTGTCCCTTTACATCCTCGTCTGTAATACCTGTTACTCTGGTAATTTCTGCTCCGATGCTTTCTTCTGGGTCATTGAATGATTGATAGCTATTAATAATCCCCAATAGCTCTCCACTATTTTTATCAATTGCAGTTAACTTTGCAGCAAATTCAATAATTTTACATTGTTGCTTATTAAGGCCAGTTGTCTCAAGATCTAGAAAGCATACTTTTACAGCATCTTCATTATGATAATTCTCAGGTAGATTAACAAAACTTTCTCCATTGAATTTGTAAAGCTCTATCTTTTGATTATCGCTTATTGTCTTTTTTAAAAATGTCATATTACAATCTACGAATAATTTGAATTTGTCGGGGTGGCAGGATTTGAACCTGCGACCCCCTGCTCCCAAAGCAGGTGCGCTAACCGGACTACGCTACACCCCGAAAATTTTTTGCGGGTGACTGATCGGACTCGAACCGACGACCAATCGGACCACAACCGATGGCTCTACCAACTGAGCTACAGTCACCATAATGCTTAAATTGAATTTAAGCATGGGAACTTATTATAGTTTAGGTTTTAACACAAGTAGAGTTAAATTTTAAAATTCATATGAACACACTAAACAAATATCTTTTTAAACAATCTCTTATTCCATTTTTGTTGTCAGTAGCTGTAATCACAACTGTTTTATTTTTGCAATTTTTAATTAGAGCAGTTGATCGCTTTTTAGGAAAAGGATTAGATGTTGTTACAATTTTTGAATATTTATATCTAAATCTAGCATGGATAATTGCATTATCTGTCCCAATGTCTTTACTTATTTCAAGTGTTATGACATTTGGCAGAATGGCACAACAAAACGAAATAACGGCATTAAAATCTGCTGGTGTAAATATGTTTAATATTATTAAACCTGCATTATGGTTTGGAACATTTGTAGCAATCTTACTATGTCTTTTTAATAATTTTATTCTTCCTGAAATGAATTATAACGCACGCTTACTTGCAAAAGATATTTATCAAAAAAAACCTGAGCTATCTATAGAGCCAGGATACTTTGTTAATATGATTCCACAATATACAATGATTGTTAAAGAAATGGATGGTTCAGATTTTAAGGATGTTAAAATTTTTAGTAAAAACCAGCAAACTGAACAAACTACTATCTATGCAAATCAAGGTTCGTTATCCTCCGATGGAAATATGATTACGATAGATTTAAAAGATGGAGAAATTCATGAAATTGATTTATCTGACTATGACTATTACAGAAAAATCAAATTTTCAACTCATCAAATTATGATTTCAATGCATGATTTAATGTTAAATCGTACCAGCGAATCAAATAGAACTGATCGAGAAATGAGGGTTCCACAAATGATAGATGAAATTAGTAAAAACAAATTATTAATAGCTCAAATCTATGATCGAATAAATAAAGTAAAAAAAGAGATTGGAATAACAAATGTAAATGCCAATTCACTTGATTCAATTATTGAGGAGATAGAACGCTTAAAGAACGTTGAAGTGATTTCAAAATCAGAAGAAAGAGTATATAATAGTGAAATCATCATTTCAGATTTTGAACAAAAAGAGTATATACTATCTCTTAATAATAATATGAGACAGTTCAAAAACGAATTTACCTTGATCGAAAATTATCAAAAAACAAATAATAAATTTAGGGTAGAAATTCACAAAAAATTTACTCTTGCACTTGCATGCATACTCTTTACCTTGGTTGGTGCTCCATTGGGAATGCTTGTTCGAAATGGTGGAATGACTATTGCATCTGGACTGAGCATTACATTCTTCTTAATATATTATATTTTATTAATATGGGGAGAGCAATTGGCTGATAGAAATCTTATAAATCCTGGCTTAGGATCTTGGCTTCCAAATATTGTATTGTTTGTAAGTGGTATGATTATTTTGAAACAAACTAGTAAGAAAAATTAAATTTATTGAGGAGCATTAGATTTTAAGAAGTATTCTTTTTCTAAATTTTTAGTTCTGTTCGTTGGGAGTTGCTTAGTATCGGCATCTATTTCTACTTCAACTACGCCTGAAGGTATTTCAAAATTATCTTTTGGAATATTCAATTCCTGATGGGCTTTCTTCATGAATGTTGCCCATGCTGGTAGTGCAGCAACGCCTCCATATTGTCCTTTACCAAGACTAGTTGAATATTGATCTAACCCGTACCAAACACCTGCGGTTATATTAGGAGTAAATCCTACAAACCATGCATCACTGGTATTCTGTGTTGTACCAGTCTTTCCACCAGCTGGATGTCTAAATTTATGTCTCCATCTAATACTTCCACCTGTACCCTTATCTATTACAGATTGCAACAAATTAGTTACCATGTATGCAGTTTCAGGACTTAATACTTCTTTTTGATCAATTGAATATTCTTTAATAATTCTACCATACTTATCTTCAATGCGAGTAATAGCTATTGGACTAGAATAAATTCCTTTATTTGCGAATGTAGCGTATGAAGCAACAATCTCAATTGGTTTAACTTCTGACGTTCCTAATGCAATTGAATCAACAGCTCTGATTGGAGTAGTAATTTGCATTCTTTTGGCAATATCTTTAACCTGTCTTGGTGGTACTAATTCTTGCACCATTCTGACAGAAATTAGATTTAATGATCTTTGCAATCCTTCTCTTAAAGTTGTTAAGCCTCCTGTACTATAATCATAATTATTAGGAGACCATTTTTCACGTTCTCCTTTAGCATTATTTCTATATAAGGCAACAGGTTGATTTAGCAATTGAGTAGTAACTGGATAATTATTATCGATTGCAGCAGTGTAAATATAGGGCTTGAATACAGACCCTGGCTGCCTCAATGCTTGAGTAGATCTATTGAACTCATCTAGGTAGTCAGATCTTCCTCCTATCATAGCAAGTATTTCACCGGTTTTTGTATCTAAAGCTATAAATGAACATTGAACCAATAGATCTTTTCTTAGTTCTTCGTATAGTTCCATTTGACCATTTAGCATCATTTTTACTGAATCAGCTGGGAAAATAGAAAGATACCCTAATCTTGAAAATTTATCTTTGTCTGCAAATAATTGTTTATTGAATTCATCTTGATTTTTTTTAAGGGTTTGCATTACAGATTCTTCTGCAATTTTTTGCAATCGATAATCCAAGGTAGTATAAATTTTTAATCCATCTTGATAAATATCTATACCTAACTGCTCATCCTGTTTTTCTAAAATTCTTCTTACATGCTCTGCAAAATATGGTGCTTTCCCTTTTGGAATTTCATAAAAAATATTATCGGGTATTATGCTATTATGTTCCATATACTCCTGATAATTGATGTAGTCTTGATTATACATCAACTTTAAAACAATTGATCTTCGTCCAATAGCTTTGTTTAAATTTCTCAGAGGAGAATAGTTGGCTGGCGAAGGAAGCAATCCTACCAGCATCGCTGATTCTCCAATTGTTAGTTCAGATACAGTTTTGTTAAAAAATCTTTTTGCCGCTGACTCTGCTCCATATGTTCCGTGACCAAAGTGAACGGTATTCAAGTACATTTCTAGTATTTCTTCTTTTGTATAAGTTCTTTCAATCTGAATGGCAGTTATCATCTCTTTTAATTTTCTAGTTATACTATCCCGAAAACCTACTTCTTTGTAAAGATTTCGTGCTAATTGTTGAGAAAGAGTACTAAAACCTTGTCTAAAACTCATAGAAGAAACATTAACAACTACTGCTCTAAAGAAACTTTGCAAATCAACACCCCAATGAGAATAAAATCGCTTATCTTCTGATGATATAACAGCTTGTTTCAAATGATTAGGCATATCTTCAATATCTACAAAAACTCTTTTTTGGATATAAAACTCTCCAATCACCTCTCCATTTCTATCATAAAGAGTTGATAGCATTGCTGGATCAAAGGTTTCAAGTCGTTCTAGGGATGGTAAATCTCTGGATAAGTAAAAAACATATACTAACACTAATATAAATAGATATAAAATAATTCTAAGTGAAGAGAAGAAGGTTTTAATCATACTTTTTTAGGTGAAACCATCAATTCTGGTTTAACAATATTATCAAACTCTTGTTCCGATAAATACCCTAAAGCTTTTGCGCTCTCTTTAAGAGAAATATTTTCTTTTAATGCCTTTTTGGCAATCTCAGCTGACTTTTCATATCCTATTTTTGGAGCAAGGGCAGTCACTAGCATCAATGATTTATCTAGATTAGATTTGATTTTTTTTTCATTGGCTTTCAACCCTTCTAATGCATTTAACGAAAAGGATTCTGAGACTTCAGCTAATAGTGATATTGATTCATGAATAGATGAGGCTATTATTGGTCTATATGTATTTAATTCAAAATTTCCGTTAGCGCCAGCGTAATTAACAGTAGAGTCATTACCTAAAATCTGTGCATAAACCATATTGACTGCTTCACATTGCGTAGGATTTACTTTTCCAGGCATTATTGAGCTTCCTGGTTCATTAGAGGGAAGAATTAACTCACCTATTCCTGCTATAGGACCACAAGCTAGCCAACGTATATCGTTGGCAATCTTATTTAAAGAACCAGCACAAACACGAATTTGAGCTGATAAATTTGATATAGCATTTTGTGAAGAAAGTAACTCAAATTTATTTTTACAAACATTAAAAGAGATACCAGTTTCTTCTGAAATAAATGAACACATTAATTCATCAAACCCTTGCGTAGTATTGATACCAGTTCCAACTGCAGTTCCTCCTACAGGCAAATCGGTACATTCTTTCATTGCGCTTTTAACTCTTGCAATATCATTCTTTATCATTGAAGCATATCCAGAAAATTCCTGACCTAATCTAATTGGTGTTGCATCTTGAAGGTGAGTTCGTCCTACCTTAATAATTTTGTGAAATTCTTTTGATTTTTTTACTAAAGCCTTTTCAAGCATTTCAAGAGCAGGGAGTAAATTATCTTCTGATGAAATTGCACTTCCTACTAAAATAGCTGTTGGGAATGTATCGTTAGTGGACTGAGACATATTCACATGATCATTTGGATGTACAAATTGATAAGTTCCTAACTTTGCTCCTAAAATCTCATTAGCTTTATTTGCAACTACCTCATTTACATTCATATTAGTTTGGGTACCGCTACCCGTTTGAAATACTGGTACTGGAAACTCATCGATGAATCGATCTGGATTATCAATTATATAATCACATGCATCAATAATAGCATCAGATAATTTTTTTGAAATATTTTTTTGAGCATAGTTAGTTTTTGCTGCACATTTCTTTATAATGATATAAGGCAGGATTAAGCTAAACTCCATTGGCCATCCTATTTGAAAATTTTGAACAGCTCTTTGAGTTTGAGCTCCATAATATGCTTTAGAGGGTACTTTTATTTTACCAATACTATCTTTTTCGATCCTGAAGGACATTATTTTACCTCCCAGGTATCTCCAGCATTAAGTAAATCGTTGACACTTTTAGGGCCTTTTGTATTTTTCTTTGCTTCGTTCATTTGATCCACCATCAAATCGTCATAGGTTGGTCTTTCTACACAATATAATACACCTAAAGGTTCCGGGAAAGTATCACTTGCAGTAAAGTTTGAAAGCATATCTCCAATAAATTCATCAGTTTCATCGTGAACTAAGATATCATCAATTGAAAATTTTTCTCCAACTGTTACTACTTTTGGTGTGGTTCCATCAAGATAAATACCTTTGTTATTTTTAGCACCAAAAATCATTGGCTCCCCATGTTCGACTTTTAGAACTCTGTCTGATTTTGTTTCTTTATCGGTTAATTCAGAAAATGCCCCGTCGTTAAAAATATTACAATTTTGATAAATTTCAATAAACGAAGTTCCTCTGTGATCATTTGCTCTTTTAATCATACTTTGCAAATGCTGTAAATCTCTATCAATTGTTTTGGCAATAAATGCTCCTTTTGCTCCTAATGCTAATTTTGTTGGATTAAATGGATAGTCTAATGAACCCATTGGAGTTGAATATGTCACCTTTCCTTGCTCTGAGGTAGGAGAGTATTGTCCTTTAGTTAAACCATAAATTCTATTATTGAACAGCATCACATTTAGATTAATATTTCTACGCAATAAATGAATCATATGATTACCGCCAATTGAAAAGCCATCTCCATCACCTGTAACTAGCCAAACAGAAAGATCGGGGTTTGCAATTTTTAATCCACTTGCAACTGTGGGAGCTCTTCCATGAATAGTATGAAATCCATAAGTATTCATATAGTATGGAAATCTACTAGAACAACCAATACCCGATACAAATACTACTTTTTCTTTGTCTGTTGTAATCTCAGGAAATACTTTTTGTGTCTGAGCAAGAATAGCATAGTCTCCACATCCTGGACACCATCTTACTGCCTGATCTGACTCAAAATCTTTTTTCTTTAGTACAGGTTTATCAGTCATTAATCAAATCCTTTACTTTTTCCACAATTTTTGAAGCTCCTAACGGTTTTCCTTGAACTTCATTTAATCCTACAGCATCTACTAGATACTCTGCTCTGATAATTTGCCTAAATTGGCCAGTATTAACTTCGGGTATTAAAACTTTTTTATAGTTTTTAAGAATAGAACCTAAGTCGCTTGGAAGAGGAGAAATCCATTTTATTGAAGCATGTCCAACCTTAATATTTTCAGAAAGAAGTAACTCAGTTGCTGCTCTGCTTGCGCCATGTCCACTTCCCCAACTTAAGATTAATATATCTCCTTTACTTTCGCCAAAAATTTCTGTTGGAGGAATCTCATTTGCTATATTTGCTACTTTTTGAGCTCTAATTTCAACCATTTTCTGATGATTATCTGAATCATAATTAACATTTCCTGTAATATCTTGTTTTTCAAGGCCTCCGATTCTATGCTCTAGACCTTTTGTACCTGGGATTGCCCAACTTCTTGCTAAGGTTTTTTCATTTCTTTTGTAAGGTAAAAATCCTTCTGCATCTTCCTCTTTTGCAAATTCTACATCAAATGATTCTAGATTGTCTGGATTTGGAATCAACCATGGCTCTGAACCATTCACCAAATATCCATCTGATAAAACAATAATTGGGGTCATATATTTTACTGCAATTCTACAAGCCTCATATGCAGCATGAAAACAGTCGCCTGGAGTTGTGGGAGCAAGAACTGGAATTGGAGCTTCTCCGTTCCTTCCATAAACTGCTTGAAATAAGTCTGACTGTTCTGTTTTGGTAGGTAGACCAGTGCTAGGGCCTCCTCTTTGAACATTGATAATCACTAAGGGAAGTTCAGTCATAATTGCTAGTCCCATAAATTCTGTTTTTAATGCAATTCCAGGTCCTGATGAAGCAGTAATTCCCAAAGATCCACCATAAGAAGCTCCTAAAGCAGCGCCAATTCCGGCAATTTCATCTTCTGCCTGGTAAGTTTTAATACCAAATTTTTTCCAATTAGATAATGTATGTAGGATGTTACTTGCTGGTGTAATAGGATAGCCAGCAAAAGTAATATCTAGCTTGCTTTTTTCTGCTGCAGTTAAAATACCTAAGCATGAAGCAAGAGTACCGTTCATATTTCTATATTTACCTTCAGGAAGTTTTGCTTTTTCAACAATGTATCTTGTAGTAAAAATTTCTGCGGTATCTCCATAATTATATCCAGCATTTAAGGCTCTAACATTAGCTTCAATAATATCAGGCTTGGATTTAAATTTTTGATTTAGCCAATCAATCGTTGGTTTTAATGGTCTATCATACATCCAAAATAGTACTCCTAAAGCACAAAGATTTTTTGTTCTATCGACCATTTTAGATGGAATATCAATTCCTTCGCAAGCCAATGTAACAAGCTTACCCATTTCTATAAAATGTGTAGAATAATAATCTACCAATGAACCGTCTTCCGTAGGATCATTATCATACCCCGCTAATGACAAATTCTTTTTAGTAAAAGCATTCTTATTGACAATTAAAGTACCACCGGGTATCAAGTCTTTTAGATGTACTTTTAGAGCTGCTGGATTCATTGCAACCAACACATCGGGTCTTTCTCCAGGAGTATGAATTTCTTGAGAACTAAAATGAATTTGAAATGAACTTACCCCGGCAAGTGAACCAGCGGGTGCACGAATTTCAGCAGGAAAGTCAGGTAAAGTACTTAAATCATTACCAACTACAGCAGAAGTTTGGGTAAATCTTCCTCCGCTTAGCTGCATACCATCACCAGAATCGCCAGCAAAACGAATGGTAACATTATCTATAGTTTTATTACTTACACTTTTTGTCATTTTCACTCCAAATGAGAAACAATTTACATTATGGAATTTAACTTAGCAATGAGTAAGAGCATTAAAAATTATAGTATTTTTTTTACGACTAATTATTTAAAGAATATTTACAATAAACATCCAATAGTTATAGGACATAAATTTTCTGATATTTAAATTGCCAAACGCTTATGGAAAATATTAGAAATAATGTGATTGATGTACTTAAACAATGCAACGATCCTGAACTACCAATAGACTTATGGAATTTGGGTTTGATTTATGATTTAAATATCAACGAAAAGGATGATAAATTTGCAGTAGATATTATAATGTCATTAACAACACCTGGATGTACAATGGGACAGTATATGATTGAGGATATCAAAAATAAGATGGCTTCAATTGAGGAGATTTCAAACGTAAATGTTGAATTAACATTTGATCCGCCTTGGAATCCTAAGATGATGACAGAAGAAGGTAAAGTTAAATTAGGTTTATAATGGAAGAAGCATTAAAAAATCAGAAGATTGAAATTACTCAAAACGCTGCATCAAGATTAAAAAATATCATTGCAAACGAAGAAGCAGGTTCTAAAGGTATTCGAGTCACTATTGATACTGGAGGATGTTCAGGAATGTCTTATAAAATAACATTTGAAAACAAGCAAAAAGAATTTGATAAAGTATTCGAAAGTCATGGAATTACAATTTTTTGCGACGTAAAAAGTTGGATCTATGTAAGAGGATGCCAAATAGATTTTTCAACAGACTTACTTAATGGAGGGTTTAAAGTTAATAACCCCAATGCTACAAGAACATGTGGTTGCGGTATTAGCTTTTCAGCGTAATGGTAGATAAGAATCAACAAGTAATTGATAAAACTCTTGAGCAGGAGTATAAATATGGTTTTTCAACTAATATTGAAGAAACAAAATTTGAACCAGGTCTAAACGAAGACGTAATCAAAAAATTATCGAAAATTAAGAAGGAACCTCAATGGCTCCTTGATTGGAGATTAAAAGCTTTTAGAAATTGGGAAAAAATGTCTGAACCCACATGGGCTAATATCAAATACGAACCAATTGACTACCAAGCCTTAAGCTATTATGCTGCACCTAAACAATTAAAAAATGATAGCTTAGACGATGTAGATCCAGAAATTATTGAAACCTATAATAAATTAGGTATTTCTCTTAACGAACAAAAAAGATTACAAGGAGTTGCTGTTGATGCAGTATTTGACAGTGTATCTATTGCTACAACATTCAAAAAAGAACTATCAAAGCATGGAATTATTTTTTGCTCTTTTTCAGAAGCAGTACAAGATCATCCAGAATTGGTTAAAAAATATCTTGGCTCCGTAATTCCAGCAACTGATAACTACTTCGCAGCATTAAACTCTGCAGTTTTTAGTGACGGCTCTTTTGTATACATACCAAAAGGTGTAAAATGTCCGATGGAGCTATCTACATATTTTAGAATAAATGCAACAAATACTGGTCAATTTGAAAGAACATTGATTGTTGCCGATGAAGGAAGCTATGTCAGCTATCTTGAAGGTTGTACTGCTCCAATGCGTGATGAAAATCAATTACATGCTGCATGCGTTGAACTAGTAGCTCATAAAGATTCTACTATTAAATATTCAACTATTCAAAACTGGTATGCAGGGGACAAAGAAGGCAAAGGTGGTATCTACAACTTTGTTACCAAAAGAGGAACTTGCTTAGGGGATAATTCTAAGATTTCATGGACGCAAGTTGAAACTGGTTCTGCTGTAACTTGGAAATATCCAAGCGTAATTATGCAAGGTGACAATAGTGTCGGTGAATTTTATTCAGTTGCTGTAACAAAAAATAAACAGCAAGCTGATACTGGAACTAAAATGATTCATATTGGTAAAAATACTAAAAGCACAATTATCACTAAAGGTATCTCGGCTGGAGAAGGTCAAAATACATACAGAGGTGGAGTAAAAATTCTAAAAAATGCTGAAAATGCTCAAAATTTCTCCCAATGTGACTCCATTTTAATTGGTGATAAATGTGGCGCACATACTTTTCCATATATTGATGTAAATAACCCGACTGCAAAAATGGAACACGAAGCTACAACCTCAAGTATAGGAGAAGATCAATTATTTTATTGTAATCAAAGAGGAATCAAGCTGGATGATGCTGTTTCCATGATTGTAAATGGGTTTTGTAAAGAGGTTTTTGAAGAACTTCCGATGGAATTTGCTGTAGAAGCAAAACAATTAATTGAAGTAACATTAGAAAATAGCGTAGGATAAAAAATGATTAAAATTGAAAATTTAAAAGCATCTATAGATGATAAAGATATTTTAAAAGGAATTAATTTGGAAATACCAGCTGGTGAAGTACATGTAATTATGGGAAGAAATGGGTCTGGAAAAAGTACTTTAGCAAATGTAATTGCTGGAAATGAAACATATGAAGTTGATGGTGGAAATATTACAATGGAGACTACTGACATTACAGAAATGAGCATTGAAAATCGTGCACTTGAAGGTATTTTTCTTTGCTTTCAATATCCTGTTGCCATTCCTGGTGTAAGCATGGCTTACTTTCTCAGATCTGCTTTAAATGCCCATAGAAAATATCAAGGAAAAGAAGAAATGGATGCTTTAGAATTTTTGAACAAGGCAAAAGCTATTTTATCTGAACTAGGTCTTGATGATTCTTTTTTAAAAAGATCAATTAATGATGGTTTTTCAGGAGGTGAAAAGAAAAAAAGTGAAATTTTACAGCTCTTAACTATTAATCCAAAATTAGCTGTACTAGACGAAACTGATTCTGGATTAGATGTTGACGCTTTACGAACAGTTGCCAAAGGCGTAAATAAATTTAAAAATGAAAATAATTCAGTTTTAATTATTACTCATTACCAAAGATTGCTCGATTACATAAAACCTGATGTAGTCCATTTAATGATTGATGGAAAAATAGTTAAAACAGGCGATATGTCCCTTGTAGAAAAAGTTGAAAAAGATGGTTATTCCTGGTTAGAAAAATAATATGATTGATATCCTTAAAAAAACAAGTTCAGATTTTTTTAATAAACAAGGCTACCCTTCAAAAAAACTAGAAAATTGGAAATTTACTTCTAGTAAAAATTTGATAAAGTTTGTTAAGCAAGATTCTCCTGATATAGTATCTAGAAAAATTAAAACTGATGAATCAACTTTACTTTTCATTAATGGAAAGTTATGCCTTGATACATTAGAGAATTTTAAATTTAAAGATAATTTAGAAATACAAGATTTAGTAAATATAAACGATGAAAACGTTTTTGCATTTTCAAATACATTCTCAAATGATGCTATGTTTAATCTTGGAATGTCTGATTTTGAGAGTGGCCATTATATTAAATTTAAAAAAAATACAACTCTAGAAAATCCAGTTAAGATTATAAATTTTTTTGGAAATAATTCAAGTGACTGTAGAATAACGTCCTTTAATATTTTTCATTTTGAAGAAGGATCCCAAGTTTCAATTATTGAGAAAGATATCAATGAAGGCACTCCAAGTTTCAACCTTAAGCTAAATAAATTTATTTGCGATGATGCTTCAAATTTAAAATTTGGAAAATATATTGAAGAGAAATCTGATTGCCATTTACTTTCCTATAGCTACTACGAGGTAGGCAAAGATGTTTGCTTGAATATAGACTCAATGAATAAAAACTCTATTTTTAGTAAAGAATTTATTGAAATAGATCTTAACAATACAGGCAGTGATGCAAAGGTTAATATTTTAAATCTTGTGAAAAATGAACAGCACCTTGATAATAACATCTTAATAAACCATAATGCTGAGCATTGTACAAGCTTCCAACATGTGCGAAATATTTTAGATAACAAATCTACTGCAGTTTTTAATGGTAAAGTTATTGTTGCTGAAGGCGCCCAACATACAGATTCTAATCAATCAAATAAGAATCTACTTTTATCTCTTGATTCTACAGCCTTTTCAAACCCCCAATTAGAAATTTATGCTGATGATGTATCTTGTGGGCACGGTTCAACTACTGGGGCTTTAGACGAAAACAGTATTTTCTATTTGAGAGCAAGAGGTATTGATCAAAGCAGTGCTCAAAAAATGCTAATTAAAGCATTTGCCAAAGAAGTTATTGATGAATTTTCTCTTTCATCGGTCCAAGATATATCCGAAATTGCTTTGGATAGTTGGATAAATGGATAAAATAAAAAATAATCTTTTAAACATCCGCGATGGTTTCTCTATTTTGGATGGTCAAGATAAATTGATATATCTAATTGATCTTGGGAAAAAATTAGATTTAATCAGTAAATCTGATTGCAACGAAAATAATAAAATTCACGCATGCAATTCTCAAACATGGATTAAGATTGTATTTGATAAAGACAATATTTTGATTAAAGCAAATTCAGAAAGTAGTGTAGTTAAAGGTTTGCTAAAGGTTTTGCAAATTGCATTTAATAATTCGGAAAAAAATAGTATTATTAATTTTATTGATAGCTTTGATGATTGTAACAGTTTATTTGAATGGTTAAATATTGGGCCCTCGATTTCTAGTCAAAGACAAAATGGATTTATAGGCTCTTTAGAATACATTAAAAGGGAATTAAGTAATGCATAAGGAATTTATTATTCTACAAGATGTTGTTGTACACAGTGTCCCTGATGGTATTAAGACAACTCTAAAAAAAGGTATGTCAGGCATAATCTCACAATCTCTTGGAGATAACTACACTGTTGTCGTTGAAGGGAACATGTATCAAGTTAATGGTATTGACGGCGAAGCAATTGGCGAAGAAAAAAGACAAGTTGATTCAAATAATTTTGCTAATGAAGAAGAAGTATGGAACGTGCTTCATACCTGCTATGACCCTGAAATTCCAGTAAATATTGTTGATTTAGGACTAGTTTATAATTGTCAAATCACTGAACAAGATGAGGGTGTAAATATTCTTATTCAAATGACATTAACTGCACCTGGCTGTGGAATGGGTCCTGTTATAGCAGATGAAGTTAAGCAAAAACTCTCGTCACTTAGCGGTGCTAAGGAAGTTGAAGTTGAGCTAGTATGGGAACCGCAATGGAATCAAGATATGATGAGTGATGCTGCAAAGTTACAACTAGGTTTATATTAATATGAATGAAATACGAAAAGATTTCCTCAGTCTAGGCCAAACTAATAGAGATAAACCTTTAGTTTATTTAGATAGCGCAGCAACAAGTCTTACCCCAATCAGGTTATTCAAAGTGAGTTAGAATATTATGAAAAATATAGAGGGAGCGTTCACAGAAGCGTATATGAGCTTGGAGAAAAAGCTACAAATGCTTTTGAGAATAGCAGAAAAAGAATTGCAAAACTCATTGGAGCATCAGAAAAATCAATTGTTTTCACTAAAAGTGCAACCGAAAGTATTAATCTGGTTGCCGAATCGTGGGGGTATTATAATTTATCAAAAAATGATGTAGTTCTTTTAACTGATATGGAACATCATTCAAACATAATTCCATGGCAAATGATATGTAAGAAAACTGGTGCAAAGATTAAATACCTAAAGTCTTCTAGTGACGGCACAATCGATGTGGACAAATTTAAAAATGCGTTGGATAAAAATATTAAAATGGTAAGTATTACACATGCATCTAATGTTTTTGGAACTATAAATCCCGTAAAAGAATTTGTTAATCTTGCGCACAAAAATGGTTCAAAAATTATGCTAGATGGGTGTCAAGCTATACCACATATGAAAGTTAGTGTTGAAGAACTCGGATGTGATTTTTATGCATTTTCTGGTCATAAAATGCTAGGTCCTACTGGCGTTGGAGTACTATATGGTAAAGAAGAACTTCTGGATAAAATGGAGCCATATCAAACTGGTGGCGGTATTATTAAAACTGTTACAATGGAAAATTCATCATGGACATCTATTCCTCATAAATTTGAGCCAGGTACACCTATGATAGCACAAGTAATAGCACTTTCTCCTGCTGCAGATTATCTTGAAAATTGTTTAGAGAGTCATGATAACAAACTAATGGAGTATGCTATTGAAAAAATGAATTCAATAAATGGAATATCAATTTATGGTGATGCAAAAGATAGGACTCCAATTTTAAGCTTCAACATTGAAGGTGTTCACTCATTAGATCTAGCTCATTTTCTTGATTTTGAAGGAATCACTATTCGTTCTGGCCATCATTGCTGTCAACCATTAATGCAAGCATTAGACATCTCAGCATGTGCTAGAGCTAGTTTTTACTTTTACAACACTTTTAGTGAAGTAGATTTTCTCGTTGAAAAAATTAATAAAGCTATTCAAGTCATTAAATAATGGAAAGTATTAGCCTAGACGAGTTCTTAACAGAAGGCATGATAAAAGAAAAAGATTTTAGAGCAAAAGTAAAATTGACAGATTGGTCAAAATTTGAAAATAAAAGAGTAATTATCAAAGGATGTTCAGAGGCTCAAATTCCTACTTGGGCTTATCTTATCATTGCAACAAACTTAACAAAATATGCTAAGAGAATTTATTTTGGCGAGCCTTGCTCTGCGATAGATATTTTTAAAAACTCTTAAGAAAGATTCTCAGCTACAATATCTGCGACGTCTTTAACTTTGATTGGCTCTTGATCTGCTGGAGTTAATGGTCCAATTCCCTGATTCATCATACCATAACAAAAATTACATCCAGTTACTACAGTATCTGTTTTAGATTCGATTACTTGCTCGGCTCTTAACAGATGAGTTCTTCCTTCTCCTCCATCCTTCTTCCACCAAAGAGCGCCGCCTGCACCACAGCATAACGTCTCTTTCCCATTTTCATCTAACTCAAAAAATTCAGGAGCTGCAGCTTTAATTGCATTTCTAGGAGCTGATACCTCATCTAAGGTTCTAGATAAGTTACATGGATCATGATAAGTAACTTTTTCTAAAGAACCAGGATTTATATCAATTCTTCCTTCTGCAAGTAACTCTGATATTACTTGGGTATGATGTTTGACCTCATATTTTATTTCATGATATTTTTTATATTCTTTCTGAAGATTTACAACGCAATGAGGGCACATTGAGGTTACATTTTTAACTTTATTTAGCTGCTCAACATTCTGATCCATAAGTAATTGATAAGTTAGTTTATCTCCTAATTTATTAGCAGGATCACCAGAACATTGTTCATTACTTAGTACGCCATATGAAACTCCGGCGGAATCAAGAATTTTGACAAAATTTCTTATAGAGTTAATGAAGTTTGGATCCATAGCATGCTTAGCAAAACACCCAAGCCATAATACTAATTCTTTATCAGATGTATACGCTGGTAATTCATCTAAAATAGCACTAGATGATGCTCCTTCGGTATTTCCAGTTTCCTGTAAATTTCTTAGCAACTTTTGGTATTCTTGTGGAACGTCTCCTTCAGCAAGAACTTGAAAACTTCTAATTTCATCAGCTTTTTCAACATGGTTACCAACTGGACACACTTCGGTACATGCCTGACAAGTTGTACACTCCCATCCAGCTTCAACATTAATTTTATCAACAACGTTAACATCTCCACTTTCAAGCATTGGATTTTTTAAATCTAAAATAAAGTGATACTTTGGATCTAAAATTCCACCACCTCTATTTGCTGGACATACATCGGTACATCTTCCACATTCAACGCAGGTAAAAATATCAAGAGCCTGATCTTTACTTAGCCTTGAAAGATCAAGCAATAGGTTATCTAATTCTTCTTCTGAAGCTTCCAAATCAATTGGAATAGCTCCATGATTTGGTACTTCAGAAGGTCTTAAAAATATATTAAAAGGGGATAAAACTAAATGCATATGTTTAGATTGAGGAATTAAAAATAAAAATCCTCCTATAACGCCCGAATGAATCCACCAATTAACTTTTTCAGCTGCCCCGGATAGTATATGCAGTTCATCAATAAAGTAAGTTGTCATTAATGTAACAATGAATACAGAAACTAATGCAGATGTACTTGAAAATTTTCCAAGCGCTTCAGGTTTTGTTACAAATCTTCTGTATGCCAGACCAAGAATACCAATAGAGCATAAGATAGCCCATGGCGCTCCAACAAATAAGAAATAAGTATGCCTAATAGATTCGTTAAAAATTGGCAATCCGAACGCCATTCCAAAATGGTTAACAGTGATTAGTCCAAAAAAAATAAATCCATACATAACAAAAGCATGTAATACCCCTGCAGATTTTCTATTTCCACTTGCTACTTTTTTATGGAGTATAACCTCATTGAATACTCGTAAAATTCTTTTTGGAAGATCGTTAACTGTGAAGTCAGATTTTCCTTTAAGAACTATTTTTAATCTTAATAGAAGGTGATATAAAAAAAAGGATACTCCCGATAAAAGGAAAACAGCTAAAGCTATTTGTTCTAATAAGGAAAATTGTAACATAGAGTAAATTACTTAGAGTTATTAATTTCCTCTGTTAGCTTAGGAACAATTTCCATCAAATCTCCAATTACAGCATAATCTGCAATTTCAAAAATTGGCGCATCTTCATCTTTATTGATAGCTAAAATATTTTTTGATCCTTTCATGCCTACAACATGCTGAATTGCACCAGATATTCCTACAGAAAAGTATAATTTAGGAGATACAACTTGACCGGAACTACCAACCTGCCTGTATGCTGGCAACCATCCCATGTCCACTACTGGTCTTGATGAAGCTACTTCAGCTCCCATTGATTCAGCTAATGATTGCATTAAAGGTAAATTATCTTCACTTTCAATGCCTCTACCAACTGAAACTATTAACTCGGCTGCAGTTAAATCAACTCCACTAGATGATTCTTGAAATTCAGGCTCACTTTCTGATCTAATGTCTTGATCTGATATTTGAACGTCAAACTCAATTTCAGTTTCAGGCGACCCATTTTCAATATCATCGCTAGAAAATGCAGCAGATTGAAAACTCAATAAAGCTTGATCTGAAGACAGTTCTATGCTAGTAGCTAATTTGGCGTTAAAAATTTGCTTTGAATACAATGGAGAGCCGTTATTAAAATCTACAGAAATTATATCGCTCACAAATGGAATATCTAGTTTAGCACTGACTCTAGGTAAAAAGTCTCTGACCATATAAGAATGACCCATCAATACATATTTTGGAGATAACTCATTAATAATGTTTGATAAAACTTTAGAATACCCATCTGCTGAGTACATATCAATCATTGGGTTTTTAGCAATGATAAGTTGAGATGACTTAAAATTTTGGGCCTGACTTTTAAGTTCATCAACCTTTTCTCCCATACAAACAATTCCTAGATTGCAGTTAAGCTCACTTGCAAATCTTTGTCCAGCTGCAACAGCTTCAATACTAAATGGGTGAATACTACCTCTTTGATTTTCTAAAACAACTAGTATCATTATATAACCTTTAATTTGTTTTTTAATACATCCATAATCTTTGAAACAATAGTGTCAGTATCGCCTTCAATCTTCTCTGTTACTTTTTCATTTTTTGGAACATAAAGATTAACAAAGTTTTGAGATTGATTTTCTGGGCTACCATCATAAGTATTTAATTCTTTTCTTTTAGCTCCCATTATACCTTTAAGTGAAGGATAGCGAGGTTCATTAATTCCAGATTGGATTGAGATACTTGCTGGAAGCGGTAAACTTACCCACTGAAACCATCCAGATTCTAACTCTCTTTTAACTTTAATCTTATCAGGTTGAGCTTGGGTCTCTATAGCTAAAGTAGCTGTAGACATATTTAACATTTCTCCAATCAGGACACCTGTTTGACCTGCCCCCATATCATCTGATTGCAAGCCAGACAAAACTAGATCAAAATTTTCTGACTTTAGATGCTCAGAAAAAAGTTTAGCAATAGATAATGGATCTGTTGTTACTGAATCATTTTTAATGAAAATTCCTCTATCAGCTCCTTTAGCCAAGCCATCTTTAATAACTTTTGATGTATTTGCTTCCGAACCAAGTGTTACTACAACAACTTCAGTTTCAATACCAATATTTTCTTTTATTTGCAATGCTTCTTCCAATGCATATGAATCACTTTCATTCACAACATAGTTAACTACTGATTCATCAATCCACCTACCAGAACTATCAACTCTGATGCTTGACTCATAGCTTGGAATTGCTTTTGTTAAAACTGCTATTTTCATAATTTTCCCTTATAAAACCGACTATTCAGTCTATTTCAATATAACCCCTATAGATTGTATTAGACAATTAATTATTGTAAAAAAAACAGGCTATAAAAGAAAGTTGATAAGCGGGGGAAAGTCTTACAATCTTTCACATTTTTTATAGCCTGATAAATCTACGTTTGAAATAATTTAGTATTTTAAATAAGCTATTAAAAGAAAATTTTAATCAGAATCTTCGGTTGCGAATTTGGTCCAATCGCTTGAAACAGCAGATTCGTCAATGGTTGTTTCTGTTTCTGCTGCAACAGTATTTCCACCATGTCTTGCATCATCTTCATAAATATTTAAGCTATCTTTTTTAACTTCATATTTATCTAGCTGAATTTCATCATCATCGCTATCAAGTGCTTCTTTATCTTGGTTATACAAGTCTAAATCAAAAAAATCTAGATTTTCAACATGTCCATTTTCCATTAGATATTCTAGGAAAGGCAAAAAAATTCTCTGCTTGAAGTTTCCTCCACATGCAGGGCATTTTAAATTAGGTTTAATTTCTGAAGTTTTAATTTCCTCATCGCAACAGGGAGTTATTACTTCATCTATTTCATTTAAATCAAATGTGCTCATGATGAAACGAAGATATTATTAGTTTACTATTGAGTCAATCTTTTTTGTAAACAACCAAAAACTTATCTACATATGAGGAGAAATCAACATTTCTTCTCTTCATTGACGCTTCTGCTGTTTTTTTAAAATCATCAAATTTGATTTTTGATAATTTGCCTTTATAAAAAAATGAAAAGCAAGGTATGTGTCTAGGAGGAAATGATTGTGATACTATATTAGATCCCATTTCTATAACAGTTCCAGTATTTAAATTAGTACCAATTGAAGTTTTAACGTGGTCACCAATAATTGATCCAAAGAATATTGAATTAGTGCTTATTAATGATTCATCCCATCTAATAGATACATCAGAATAATTATTTTTTAAATTACTGGTTGTTGTTCCAGCTCCTAGATTAACCCAAGATCCAATAAAACTATGACCAATAAATCCTTCGTGTGCTTTATTTGAAAATGGCTGGAAAATTGATGTATGAATCTCTCCTTTAATTTTACAACTATGGTTAATAATTGAATTAGAAATATTTGAATGAGATTTAATTAAACAATTTTCCCCAATAAAAACAGGGCCATTAATAATAGTAAAAGGTTCAATACTTGCTGATTCCGAAATGAAAACAGGGCCATTAGATTCATCAATTACAACATTTTCAAATGATGACTTGGAGCTTTGCATATCTTTAAAGAAATAGTCAATATTTGCTATCCATTGCCATGGATACTGCAAACTATCTTTCGGTAAAAAAATGGTATCATTTATTATTAACTCTGATAGCAAAATTTTTTTAATGCTTTTCATTATATCTTAATAAACTGTTGTATCATTTTAAATGTTCCATCTAAATCGCGCTGATAATTAGAGTCTAATATAACATTATAATATTTTTTTGAATTATCATAATTAAAACCCATTCTAACTTTAGTATCACTTAACAATGAAAGATAGGCGCCAAATCGACTAAATGACACATTTAAATCGATCATATTTTCAAAATTATATTGTTGAATTTTTTGAATGAAAACTTCTCTAGGTAATCCCAAGGAGTTCATATCGCTATAAGTATATTGAATGCATTGTGAAATAATTTCATTTGGATAAAAACCCGTAATTGAATCTTTTAATAGAAAAGTTATCTTACTATCAGCCTTATTGAAAAAAAGTTTTGCTAAATCAAATGCAATATCACTATCTGGAAGAATTATCAAAGTTGTACCGCTTGAGGAAATTTTTAAACCCGTGTTTCTGCTTAAATTTTTATATTTATTTTTAAGGAAAAATTTTTCTTTTGAACTGAATTCCATTTTCTAATGTTAATTTAATTGCATTAATTACAATAATTAATTTTTTTAAGAGTTAATTTCAAATATGTCAAAAAATAAATTTGGTAAATTTCCTTTTGCTGAGGGTATATACAAAAATATGTATAAGGATCGCTTATGGACCATGAGACAATATGCAGGTTTTTCTTCGGTATCAGAATCCAATGCTAGATATTTAAAACTAATTGAAAATGGTGTTAGTGGACTTTCTGTTGCTTTTGATCTTCCAACACAAATGGGTTATGATTCTGATGATGATATGTCATTTGGTGAAGTAGGCAAATCAGGTGTTCCAATATCTTCATTATATGATATGGAAAATTTATTCAATGAAATTAATTTAGAAAAAATTTCTATATCAATGACTATTAATGCAACTGCTCCAATTTTGTTAGCATTTTATGTTGCTGCTGCAAAAAAAAGAGGTGACGATTTAAATGTACTTAAAGGGACACTACAAAATGATATTCTTAAAGAATATATAGCAAGAGGAACATACATTTTCCCCGTAGATCATTCCTTAAGATTGACTTCAGATATTTTTGACTATTGTCAAAGCAGTCTTCCTAAATGGAACAGTATATCTATATCTGGATACCATATTAGAGAAGCAGGAAGTACTGCTGTTCAAGAGCTAGCATTTACTTTTGCAAATGCAATTACGTACTTAGAACATGCGAAAGATAATGGAATTGATATAGAAAAGTTAACTGAACAAGTATCATTCTTTTTTAACGGACATAGAGATTTTTTTGAAGAAATTTCAAAATTTAGGGCAGCGAGGATTATATGGGCGCATATTGTTAAAGATAGATTTAAAATTAATAACGTTAAGTCACAGCTATGTAGATTTCATGTTCAAACAGGCGGATCTACTCTAACAGCCCAACAAGTAGACAACAATATAGCAAGAACAACCTTAGAGAGTTTAGCAGCAGTTTTGGGTGGAGCTCAATCAATACATACCAACGGAAAAGATGAAGCAATAAGTCTTCCAACGGAAGAGAATGCGACAACAGCTTTAAGAATTCAACAAATTATAGCTCATGAAAGCGGCGTAACAAACTTTGTTGACCCAATAGGCGATAGTAAAGTTGTAAATGATTTAACCAATAATATTGTTGACAAGGTTAATTCAAAAATTGATGAGATTTTTAGTAAAGGCGGGATGAAAATATTAATTGAGAATGGAGAAGTTCAACAAGAAATAGAAGATTCAGCATATCAGATTCAAAAAAATATAGACTCAGTAAAAACAGTGCTTGTTGGAGTAAATAAATATAAATCCAATGATAATGTTTTAGATAATGGCATATCTTTTAATGATTCCTCTAAGAATAGAATTAGTCGCCTTAAAAATTTTAAGAAAAAACGTAATGAAATTAATGTGAACCAATATCTAGGTGAGCTAACTACTGCGGCTGGTACTAACGAAAATTTAATTCCTAGAATAATTAGTTGTGCAGAACAAAATTGCACATTAGGAGAAATAGTATTTGCTTTAAAAAAAGTTTTTGGTGAATATTCATAAAAAATTGGAACATCTTTTATTGTATTAAGTAAAAATTGTAGGAGAAAAAATAATGAATAAATATTTAATAATAATTTTGTCAGCTTTTGTAATGATTAGTTGCTCTGGAACAGTTCCCAGCATTGGAAATGAAACTACTGTTCAAACAGCTGAAGAGAGTAATGAAAAAACACAACAACAAGAAGTTTCAGTAGAAACTTTTACTGTTCAAGAGCCAGAATCACCACCTATACCAGTCACCGTATTTGAACCTTATATGATTAAAAGAGGTGACTTTCTTACAAAAATAGCTTTAAGAGAATATGGTGATGCCTCTATGTGGAGAGATATTTATAGTTGGAATAAAGATGAAATTGGAGAAAATCCAGATCGACTATATCCATATAATTTCTTATCACTTAAAAGAGAGTCTACAAATGCTAGAGACTGTGATCCTGAATTTTTTGATTATACTATTCAATCAGGAGATACAGCATGGAATCTTGCTCAAAGAGTCTATGGCGATGAATTAGCTTGGGTGGTTATCTATGTAGATAATGCTGATTTGATTAAATCAAATGATGGCGTATTAAAACCAGGAACCTCTTTCAAGATGAGAAAAAAACTTGATCCTTGCAGTTAGTATTAAAAGATATATCTCTTAATACTAATTGGATAAAGGCTGGCTCATCAACATTTATCTATTTTGATCAAATTGAGTCAACCCTAGATATTGCGCTTGATAAAAAATATCAATCAAACTATGTAGGGAAAATTGTAATCACCGATTATCAGACCCAAGGTAAAGGTACCTATAATAAAAGTTGGTTTTGTGAACCTTTTAAGGATTTAACATTTAGCATCATATTAGGGAATAAGCATAATTTTAATCAATCTTTAGTTGATGAAGCTTGTAAATCAGTACTACATGTTTTAACAGAGCTAGAGATTGTTGGATATCAAAAAAAACCAAATGATATATATATCGATGAAGAAAAAATAGCTGGAATTTTATTATCAAATGTTGGATCAAATAACGACTTCCCCTATCAAGCACTCAGTGTAGGTATTAATATAAATTCAAATTTGGATTTAAATAAATTTGATCCATCTTCAAAGATTACTAGCACCTCACTACTTAAGCATACAGGGAATATTTATAATAGAGAGGATATTTTGTGTAAACTAATTCAATCGCTAGATAAAGCTATTCAAAAGCTGGTATACCCGTAATCTTTTGTCCAAGGATAAGTGTATGGATTTCATGAGTGCCTTCATATGTATATACAGTTTCAAGATTCATCATATGTCTCATAATAGAATAATCGTCCATTATTCCATTTGCGCCTAAAATTTCACGAGCACTTTTTGCACAATCTCTAGCAATTGCTACGTTATTTTTTTTCCCGAGTGAAATATGAGAAAAATCTAATAAGCCTTGATCTTTTAACTTACCTAACTGAATAGCAAGTAATTGTGCCTTGGTTATTTCTTGAACCATTTTGACTAGTTTTTGCTGAGTCAATTGAAAACCTGCAATTGGTTTTGAAAACTGTTTTCTATCTTTACTATAATTTAGCGCAACTTCATAGCAATCAATTGCTGCACCAATAGTACCCCATACAATTGAATATCTTGCTTGAGTTAAACACGATAAAGGTCCCTTTAAACCTTCTACGCCAGGTAATCTATTTTTGTCAGGCACTCTAACATCTTTCATAAATAGTTCAGATGTAATAGATGCTCTTAAGCTCATTTTACCATGAATATTAGTTGCAGAAAATCCTTTCATACCTTTTTCAAGTAAAAATCCTCTGACAATTCCATCTTCATCTTTTGCCCAAACAACAGCAACGTCTGCAATAGATCCATTTGTGATCCACATTTTTGAACCGTTTATTATCCAATCATCTCCATCTTTGACAGCTTTGGTTGTCATACCTCCGGGGTCTGATCCATGATTTGATTCCGTTAGACCAAAGCATCCTACTGCTTTTCCAGAAGCAAGCTTAGGTAGCCATTGTTCTTTTTGTTCTTCTGAGCCGTATTCAAAAATTGGGTACATAACTAACCCACCTTGAACACTACAAACTGATCGTAAGCCGGAATCGCCCTTTTCAAGCTCTTGCATGATTAAACCATACGCAGTACTACTAATTTCACTGCCACCATACTGCTTAGGAAGTGTAGCCCCAAAAAATCCTAAATTACCCATCTTCCCGATTAACTCTTTAGGGAATGAGCCTTTTTCATAGAATTCATTTACCAGAGGTAAAAATTCTTTTGATACAAATTCATTTGCAGTTTTCTGAATTAGTAACTCTTCATCGGTAAGAAGTGATGTAATATTACAAAAATCTGGTCCTATATATTTCATTTGCTAAATTTAATTTATGTTAATAAATGGATTTTTAAACTAAAAAAGTAAATCTGAAACCCCCTCAAATAAAGTAGAATTTGTAGCTATAATTGTATCTGTAACAAGTGTTTTCTTTTGATTATAAATAATTTTTTTATCATTAATTGTTTTAAAAACTCCTCCTGCTTCATTGACTAAACAATCTCCTGCACAAATATCCCATTCATTTTTTGGGGCAACTGTTACAAAGATATCGTATTTACCAGCACTTACAAGAGCTAATTTATATGCTACGCTTCCAATAGGATTAATTGTCTTGAACTTATCTTTGTATGGCTCCCATTCATTTCTTTTTATTTCACTTCTACTAACTATTATAGATGATTCTGCTAATGATTTTTTAGAACTTATTTTCATTTTATTCTCATTAAAGTAAATACCTTTTCCTTTTTGACAAGAAAACATTTCGTTTTTTGCAGGATTATAAATAACACCAACAACCGGTTCACCGTTCTCTACAAGTGCTATACTTACAGCAAAGTGAGGTACACCTTCTATAAACTCTTTGGTTCCATCTAATGGGTCAACAATCCACACCCTATCTTTTGAAAGTCTTTCTTTTGTATCAACGGTTTCTTCTGATAACCAGCCATAATCTGGGAATTCCCCAGATATAAAGTTGTAAAGATATTTATCCGCTTTTTTGTCAGCTATTGTAACTGGATTATCAATCCCTTTTAATTCAATCTCTTTTTCATCTTTTGAATAGAAATCCATTAGGATTTTACCTGCATTTCTTGATGCAACCTTTGCTGCTATTAGCTCTTCATTAAACATTAGAATAGATTATATGTATTTTAAATGTAAATTTCGTTAAATTAATATATTATTGGGGCCTGAAGCTAATTTTAAAGCTAAAAGCAAAACAGTTTTTTTATAATTTTATTTTAAAGTAAAAGATAATTTTCTTATAAAAATTTCTTCTTACCTCAATTCAAAATAAAAAGTCAGATGTTTCTGACTGAAAGAGGTTATATATACAGATGAAGAAAGAAATCTACATCAGCAAAGGAGTAGGTGAAACACGTATTGCCGTAACAGAAAATGGCAAACTTGCAGAACTACATGTTGATAATCAATTACAAGAAAGAACTGTTGGCAATATTTACAAAGGAATAGTTGAAAATGTTATTCCTGGTATGCAAGCAGCATTTATTAATATCGGCCAAGGAGCCAATGCATTTTTGCCATTTTCAGAAATTTCAGATTCTGAATTAATTGCTGAAAAAAATGAAAAATCAAAAAATTCGAAAGAAATTGATGTCTTGTTACAGCCTGGACAAGAAATTATTGTTCAAGTAATAAAAGAACCATTTGATAAGAAAGGAGCTCGTGTTACAACTGAGCTCTCTATTGCAGGAAGATTTATTGTACTAATTCCTAAGTCAAAATATATTGGTGTATCTAAAAAAATGAGAGATAAGTTTGAAAGAAGGCGTTTAAAAAAGATTGCATTAAGTATAAAACAACCAGGACTTGGAATGATCTTGCGCACAGTTGCAGAAGGTAAAACAGATGCACAAATAGAAAATGACTATAAAAACTTAACTAATAAATACAATGACTTGTTAGCAAGAGCGGAAAAAGATAAGGCTCCAGCTCTCATTCATGAAGACCTAAAAGTCACATCAAGTGTTTTGAGAGATTTAATCAGTGAAAAAGTTGAAAAAATTGTTGTTGATTCAAAAGAGGATTACAATAAAATTTCCAAAATGGTGAAGGAAGATGCTCTTGATATTGGAGATGCATTAGAACATTACAGAAAAAGAGAGCCTCTCTTTAAATTTAGTGGTATAGATAATTCAATGATGAAATTGTTGAGGAAAAAAGCATGGCTTAAAAGCGGTGCTTATTTGATTATCGAAAGAACTGAAGCTATGGTAGTTGTTGATGTTAATAGCGGAAAATTTGTTGGTAAAAAGGGTCATGAAGAAAATTCATTAAAAATCAATTTAGAAGCTGCCAAGGAAGTCTGTGCTCAACTAAGATTAAGACACTTATCTGGATTAATCCTCATAGATTTTATCGATATGGTTAAACCGGAAAATAGAAAAAAAGTTTTCTTGGAAATGAAAAAAGAGCTTAGAAAAGATCGTGCTAAAGTAGCCGTATCTCAAATTTCAGAATTTGGAGTACTTGAAATGACTAGAGAAAGAACAGGTCTTAGTATCATTGACTCGCTTACAGACTCGTGTGAAGTTTGTGCTGGTAATGGTAGAATTCTTTCTAAAGATACTCTCTTAACAAGAATTGATTATTGGTTACGTGATTATAAAAAGAAATATAAAGATTTAAGATTAAAATTATTTTTACATCCACAATTAGCAGACTACTTAAAGAAAGAAAAGACAAGAGATTATATCAGTTTAATGTGGAAAAATTTTATCTATTTGAAAGTAATTACAGATGATACAATGAATAAGAATGAATTTAGATTTACAAAGATGTCTGATTCTAAAGATATAACAAATGAAATAGGTACTTGAAAAGGACAAAATTAGCTATTAAGTTCCCACGCTATGTTTGCAATTGTTGAAATATATGGAAAACAGTATAAAGTTGCTAAAGGCGACAAGCTCTTAGTTAATTCTAAGATAGATGTTGCTGAAGGTAAGACTATTAAATTTGAAAATGTCAAAGCTGTTTCAGACAAGGATCAAAGCCTTTTTGATTCAAATGATTTAAGTAAATATAATGTAAGTGCTAAAGTTCTTGAGCACTCGAGAGACTCAAAAGTCACTATTATTAAAAAGAAAAGAAGAAAAGGCTATCAGAGAAAACGTGGACATCGACAAGACTTAACATTATTACAAATTCAGTCAATTTCAGCAGAAAAACCAAAAAAAACAGCTGCAAAAAAAACTGTTAAAAAAACTGAAGACAAAAAATAAAAGGTATTAAATATGGCTCATAAGAAAGGACAAGGTAGTTCAAGAAATGGTAGAGATTCAAATGCTAAAAGACTTGGAGTTAAAGTATCTGATGGTCAGTCAATATTAGCTGGTGGAATCATTATCAAACAACGTGGAACAAGATATCATCCCGGAAGAAATGTAAAAAGAGGAAATGACGACACTCTCTTTGCTACATCTCATGGCCTAGTTAAGTTTAGCAAAAAAGGTGGTACTACCTTTGTAAGTGTCGATGAATTAAATTAAGAAATGTCTAGACCTAAAATAGCATTAATTGGTGGCGGTCAAGTTGGTGGAAATATTGCACTCTTATCTGCTCAAAAAGAACTGGGCGACATCATCATTTTAGATATTCCCGAAGCTGAAAACTTTATGAAAGGTAAAGCTTTAGATATCTCACAGTTATTACCCCACGATGGATATGATTCAAAATTATCTGGAACTTCTAATTTTGAAGATATCAAAGACTCAGATGTAGTAGTTATTACTGCAGGTTTTCCTCGCCAACCTGGAATGAATAGAGAAGATTTGCTTCAAAAAAATCTTGATATAATGACAAATGTTGCAAATCAAGTTAAAAAATATGCACCTAAAGCATTTGTTATTGTTGTCTCTAATCCTCTTGATGCTATGGTATATGCATTTCATAAAATTTCTGGTTTTCCAAAAAATCAAGTTGTTGGAATGGCTGGAGCTTTAGATAGTGCAAGATTTAGAGCATTTATTGCTGAAGCTACAAACCTATCATCTCAAGATGTTAATTGTATGGTTCTTGGAGGTCATGGAGATACGATGGTACCTGTTAGTAGGCTAGCTACTGTTGGTGGTGTACCATTATCATCTTTATTGAGCGAAAATGAAATTATTGCTATAGAAAATAGAACGCGCGTTGGCGGAGGAGAGATTGTTAAGCTTTTTGGAAAAGGTTCTGCATTTTATGCTCCCGCTCAATCTGCTGTAGAAATGATTGAAAGTTTTGTAAGAGATAAAAAAAGAGTTATACCATGCGCCTCGTTATGCGAAGGCGAATTTGATATTGATGGATATTTCATTGGAGTTCCCACAGTCATTGGCTCAGGTGGTGTTGAAAAAATACTTACCTTTGATCTTGACAAAAATGAAAAAGCAGCTTTAAGCAATACACTTGTTGAGGTAAAAAAAACTGTTAGTGAAACTGGTTTATAATAACCCCTTAAAATTATTTTTCATTTTTTTTTTATGCATTATAGATAATGCGTATTCACAATCAAATCTTTTTGTTAATGAAAGTCTAAGTGGCACTTTTTCTCAAGGAAAAATGGAAGGCTCCATAAGTAAATTTTTTGCACATGATAAATATTATTTAAGAAGCAATTTTAATGTTAAAATTTTACGGTTATTTAACATTAAAAGAGATGAGGGATACATTATATCATTCAGTGATTCAACAGTTACAAAAATAAATCATAAAAAAAAGAGATTTGCAATTTATTCATTTAATGAATTTCTCGAAGAAAATAAAAATAATCCACAAGATGGACCTGCTGAAGAAAATAGAAAAAATGAAGATGAATCTGATCGCGGTGAAGAAGATGTGACGATTAATATTAGTGAAAAAATAGAAATCTTGAATAACTTTAAAACTAGAAAAGCTGAAATAGTATATAAAGATGAAGAAGAATCAGGCTTGTTCATTTGGTTTTCAGAGTCAACTTTAAAATCTCAAGCAGAGTTAGAAATTCTTAAAAGACTAGAACAAATGTTTGATGGATCAATACCTCCTAATTTAGGTATGAATGCAATGGATATACCTTATGATGAACATGATATTGATAGCAATGCATTAACAATTAAATTTAAAGCAATTAGTAAAGATGGAACATTTACTTACAACTTATTAAAATACTCAGAACAGGACTTATTACCTGAGATATTTAAAATTTCTGAAAAGTATAAAAAAGTTAAAAAATTATAACTTATTTAAGTAGCTTTTCATTGCTTGATATGCGTCTTCTTCTCGCTTAAATGGTCTATCTAGAGTGATTCCAACTTTAAATAGCTCAATCGCTTTTTGCTTTTTATTAATCTTTAAATAAGTTTTTCCAAGCCAATAATAGGTACCAATATAATCAGGGTTTATTTTGATGCTTTGTTCTAGGAAAAATTGTGCTTCAATAAAAGAACCTTCAGGTGGCTCAGAAAATAGAAATGAAGCAATTTTTCGTGAAGGACCATTTAAATCTGCTAATCTATAGTGCCATTGACCTAAAATATTATAGCAATATTCATCATTTGGTAATAGTTCAATAACAGAAAGCGCTATTTTTTCAATATTTTTTGATTCTTCTATTTGTTTACGAATACTTTTTTTCTCAAGTGTTTTTCCCAATGCAATAACGTACCATTTTAACACTTTAGGATTTTTAGGATTAATAGTATATGCTTTTTCAATGTATTCAAATGCTTTGATGGCATTTTTACGTTCAGTTGATTTATCTTCTGCAGACTCAGAAAGAAAATGATGTACAATTGATAGTCTTGTCAATACTTCAACATTCTTATCAGAATTTTTATCCAGTTCTTCTAAAGAAACTTTGGCTTCTTTGAAGTTAAAGTTGACAATTTTATTATCAATATCTGAAAAGTCTTGAGAAAATATTATACCAATTGGCAATAAAAAGGAAATTAAATATTTAATGAAATTGATCAAGGATAAAATTTATATATCACAGGCTGGTGATCTGATATTCTATTTGATACATTAGAATTTGATAGACCTGTTTCTGTGGGCAAAGCAATCACGCTTGTAGCAGAAGTTGCATCAACAGTGAACATAGATTGATTAATTATTATATGGTCAAAGTGTGCAGCATCATAAGAGCTTGTCCACCCTTGCCAAGAATAACCAGTAGCTGGTCCTTGTAGTATGCTTAAATCAGTCATTTTGAATGAGGAGGCTGTATCGTAATTGTTTTGATCGGCAAAAGGACTTAGCGTTGGATTCGTAACCGATTGTGAACCTGTATTATTAAAATCTCCTAAAACTATGACATTATCATTTGCACGATTATTAACAATATAATCAGTCAACAATAAGCTAGCATGGTGTCTTCTTGTTGTTTCATCTGAAGTATCATTAACATCATATGTGTCGTCACCACAGCATTTATAATGGACTCCTATAACATATAAATCTATTGATTTTGTACCATCTGTCCAGGTTAAATAATTTTCCATGGGAGGTCTATCTGCAAATTGATATGATGCATTATTTTCATAATCACTGTCACCATCATCGTTATTAGGGGTATCTGCCCAAAGTTCATTTTTAGAATTATAAGTGATATGTTCGTTTTTATATACCAATGCGAATCCAAGATTTCCAGATTCTTCATCGACTACATAAGAATAGTTTGGCATAGAATTAACCATAGCAATAAGGCTTGATTCTGAGTTTATCTCTTGAAAAAAATATATATCAGCATTCCATTTTTCTAGGAGATTTTTAACATAGTCAACAGAAGTAGAATGTTGAGGAAATTGTCTAATATTCCAAGTTACCACCTCAACTTGATTGGCGATATTGTAATTTATTGCATTTGGCAGTTCATATGGGTTAGTTGTATCTCCGTTACCACTACCATCACTGTCAGTAGGTGCAGACCCTCCGCCGCCAGAACAAGAAATAATAAAAAATACGATTAAAAGTTTTTTAATTAGTTTTTCCATAGATATAATTTACTAATAAAGTTCCCACTTGTGCCAAGCTTTGTGGCGAACAATTTTCAGGGATATCGTTTTGAGTATGCCAATGGTTATAAAATAAGTTTGGATAATCAAAATCTATAATATCAATTGTAGGAATTTTAGCATTTTCCCAAAGAGGTATATGATCATCATAAATTTCATAGCCAATAGTATATTCAAAAGCACTCAAAGAAAGATCGTTTGCTAGATTCCAGAGCTCTTTTACTGTATCACTATCAATCTGATAAGAAAATCTTTCAATGGGTATTTTAAGATATTTATCGCCAACCATATCTACTATTATTCCAGAATTAGGCTTACTAATTGGCAAATTTTTAGAAAAATATTCTGACCCCATTGCATATGTTGTAGGCTGACCTGATATCCCTACATCTTCTGCATCAAAAAAAACTATATCAACTCCAATTGGTGGACTTGTAATTGAAAATATTGTAGCTAACTCCATTAAGACAGCTGTACCGCTTGCGCCATCATTTGCACCTAGAACAGGCATAATTCTGTTATTCTCATTTAGATCCTCATCAGATAAAGCTCTGGTATCCCAATGTGCTCCAATTAGTATTCTTTCATTTGCTTCTTTGTTGAATTGAATAATAAAATTTTTTCCATCTCTTTCAATATTTGTTACATGTTCTAGATAATTAAACTCCTGTATTATTATATCTGAAGATAAATTTTTAAGATACTTTTCTAGATAAATAGAAAAATTACTGTGTCCTTCTGACCCAGGATTTCTGGGGCCATAGCTACATTGATCTAACAAATGTTGAAATGCTTGCTCTTCATCAAAAGAAGGAATATCAATTTTTTGATTATTTTGAGAGCATCCTCCAATAATTAATAATATTAGAATAAACTTTATCATTGCCCTCTAATTGCTACATTTAGATTGAGACCAAAGTCGCGATCAATTCTTCTTCCAGTTAACCTCGTGTCATTCTCTCTATATTCATAGAAAAAGCTTCCAGTGATATCATCTGTTAAGGTGTAGGTAATTCTTAATACTCCTTTTCGCGTATTTGTAAAATTTTGTTCGACAAAGTTAATTTTATCTTTTGATCCTTCCTCTTTCTTTTGTGAATAATCTAGATTTAAAGTGATATTCATATTATTGCGTAAATAAATATTTCTTTCTGAGAATGGAAGTGAAAAACGTATTCCTTTTGAAAAATTATAGGTTATTGTACTGAGGATGCTATTGTCAGAAATGTAAGTTAGCCCATATGCAACTTCATCCAACGTATGGGTTATATTACTTCTTATATTAGTTGAAATACCATTTTTAAATGTTGTGCTTATACCCAATAACGGATTGAATGACCTAGTAATTCTAGAAAATTGAAGGTTTTCATTAAAATCATTTTCAAACGCTGAAATATTTAACAAATTAATAGGAGAAATACCTTCTTCGTTAAACTTCCATGATAAGTTTTGCTTCCCTGAAAATGCATGTTCAATAGACATTGAACTTACATATGGCTTTATGAAGTTAATTTTTTCGATACCACCTACCCTCAATGACCAGTTAGAAAACGGAAATCCTTCTGAAAGATAGTCTCCATATGCTATATAATCTCTATTGGTTGATCTTATGTCAATATTATAGCCATTTATATTTGAAGAAATACTTTCATTGAATGAAATCATTAAAGACGTTTGCGGATTAAATCTTATTCCAGTTCTTGCAGAAAATGATTTTTTAATATCTTCATTTCCTGTGTTTAGACCAACCTCGGATACAGATGCTATACCTAAGTTTTCTTTGAAACCAAGACGATAGGCTAATGGAATATCTCCATCTATACCATTAGAAACTCTATTGGTTAAATTGGTTATTGAAAACGTCAGTGGCTCAATTTTTTTAGACTCATTATATATTCTTTCAAGAACAAAATTATTTTCTAAAGATTTATTTCTCTTATTGCTATCTTTTTTTTCTTTATTGTCTGGTTTTGGATCTGAATTTCCTAGTGCTCTTGATCTAGTTCTAGGAGGTAATTTACTACTTTCTCTTTTAGAGACTGGTGTGTAAAAAGCTTCAATAATTTCAGTAGGAGATATTGAAAAATTGACCCCAGTATTTCTTACTAAATTTAAATTTGCTCCATCAATTACACTATTTAAAGGCTTATTCCATGAATAGTTTGTATTGTATGAAAAGTTGGGTCTAAACCATTCTATCCATTGAGGATTAAATGTGTATGTAAAATTTTCTGTTGAATTTGTTAGAGACCCAATCTTTAGCTCGCTTAATACTTCGTCTCTATAATCTGACATATCGCTACGAATATTTTTATTATATACTAATTGCGAATTATCAAAAATTTTATAGTTCACTGTAAATCTTCTTTCTAAGCCTAAACTGAAATCTTCAATCGTATCGCTATTTCTTCTAGATACTTTCTCTGTAAGGTTTCTGTTTACTTTAATTCCTGTTGAAAATGTTGATGGCGTGTAAAAGAATCTTGTTTCACTTAATTTTTCTCCAATTAAGGGAACTTTATCAGCCCACTTAAATGCTTCAATATAATTATCGCTTGGGAAGCGTAAATTATAATCAACATTTGTATTTATTTTACTTATATCAACCGACTCCATAATAACGTCAGATTTATTTTGTGTGGACAGATTAAATCCTGCACTAAGATTATCAATTGAATATTTTATAAAAGGATTCTCTGATTTTACTTTCTTTGAAATTTTTCCACTTAGATTAACTGTAGATGATTTAACAATTACTGAATCTGGTGCAGAACCACCTGTTCGAATATCTGTGCCTGGAAAAAATTTAGGAGAATTGTTAATCATATTATAGCTCATATTGACAGGAAATGTTATTCCAAACTGACTTGGAAATAAATTACCTAACTGAAGATTATTATTAAAAGTAAAGTTTTCAACAGTTTGATTTGTTCCTATTCTTTCTTGAAGCACATGAAAATCTGCATCCTTTCTGCTGTAAGAGATTGTACTTTGACTCAAGTCAGATAAATTAAATTTTGATTTCAATCTAACGGCTGTTCCTGACTCTTTTTTAACACCGCTCAACCTTAATTCATCCAACCATACTTCGCCACTTATTGGATGGTCAGAATCATTTTCTATTCCAACAATAAAATATTGTAGTCTGGATAGAGATGGATTACCTACAATTTCAATATTTTTATAAGTCATATCAGTATCATCAATAAAACTATACTCTTTATAATCTAAAGAATCTGTGAATACATCATTTACATTTAACAATTCTATAGATTCTATAGTTTGATTCTTTAAATTTGTCAACCAATTCAAATCGAGGTCTATTGCATTTCTCTGAAATTCTTCATCCCATGTATCATATATAGGTTTTGAAAGTTTATAGTATTCATCTCCATTGCCAAACTGAATGAAAAATTTTAGGTCAGTTTCTTCAGCAGAAGCAAATTCACTATTGCCGTATATAAACATTTTCATTCTATCATACATTAAAAAACTTTGACCTTTTTTTTCATCCATAGCTAATATTTTTTTTGCTGCACCTTTATACTGTGGACTTAAATCATCAAATTGAAGGACTAATGACTGTTCTTTGGATCTTATTTGATTTATTTGGTCATACTCTCCAAAAACTCCTGTTGGTGGAATATAATTTGGGTTATCCTCATCGTTTATTACTGAAACAATAAATGTACTATCCTGAACGGTATAAGAATCTTGACTTGCTAACGAAGTACCAAGCTCTTGCCATGCATTCCCAACTAATTCAATTTTTGCAATTTCTAATTTTGTTGGCTGATTTACACCAGATACAACTAACCTAACATATTTAATTTCACTAAGTGAAATATCCTGCACTTTATCAAAATGACTCAGAGGAACTCTTATCAACTTCCATCCAGTTTCTATTCCATCAACCTCTGTAGAACCAGCTACGTAAGTAGAATCATTTAATGAAATAGTCTTTGTAAAGTAATCGTTGGTCCTATCAAGGAATCCTGACTTATCTAAATCTTCGGTATCTGGATATTTACCTCCAGTTTGAATTCTTTCTCCAGTACCATTTCTTTCTGTTCCATTTACTTTCTCATAATTTTGACTACCTTCAGAGTAGTTCCAATTATCTCCATTTGGATCATTTTGATCTACATCAGATGATGCATTGATTAATTGTGTTTCTCCAGATGATAAATAATCAAAATATGTTAACCCTTCAACTTCTAAACAATTTCCAAAACCATCTTCATAGGCATCAAAACACCCATCAAGCCCAGTGTCCTCATCATCTTCAAGAAAACCATTACCGAGTGCTAATCCTGCATCAGGAACATCTTCAGTATTTAATGATCCATCACCATTATAATCCTCGCTAATTTTACCTAAATCAATAGTTAGATTACCCTCATCTCCTCTTAACCATATTTCAAAAAATCTACTTCTTGTTTGATCATAATCTCCTATAAACATCGGAGTAATAATTCCTGCCCATAACGAATCTGGATCAACTGAAGATTGAAATTCTTTTGGTTCATAGTTTAAAACTAATACATCTGTTGTCAAATTCTGCGCTCTCTGAGATGTAGATATATTGGGCCATATATTATTTGTTAAAACTTGTGAATAAGGATTATACCAATACATTTTTAATCTATTTCTTTGGCTATATTCCTCACTGCTTTCTAAGTCTACTGGTGCAGAGGAAATGTTCCAGAATCTCCTAAGAATTGATGGATTAGTTACTCTTTTTGATCCTTCAAAATCATCTATAAACGCTACGCCATTTTTATCTCCGGTCCTTGAATTAGAAATTGAATTTGGATTTGGTAGTACTTGGGCAATTTCTCCTTCTATAGAAAAACTTGATATTTTTTCGGCGTTAAAAAAATTTAATTGATTTATTTTTGCTGTTAAATTATCTAACTCTTTTTCATATCTACCATTAATATCCCAAATGAAATTTTGAATAGGCTCATAACCTACTTCGACTTTTTTATTAACAATATCTTGATTATAGTAAAGAGCAGTAAGTCCTAGGAACGAATTTTCATTAAAATCAATCTGCGCTCTTGAACCAACCATTATTTTTCTATCAAAGGTTACAAGATCATGTTTGTCATATGTAATTTCTAAATCACTATTAGGATCTATATTGCCAGTAAGCATTATTATTCCTGAAAAATAATCAATCTGATAATCTTGACCTCTTTCTAGTTTTTCTCCATTAGAAAAAATTTCTTCACTTCCTTCAACCAATGTAAATCCTAAGCTTATTGTAGACTTAGGGTTTGTATAGTTTGCATTTATTGTGAATCTTGCATCGCCCGTGTATTCAGTTCTATTTGATGTAGTATACATTTTCCCTTGCTGAAGAAAAGATGATAGGATATTATTTTCATTTCCCCCTTCTATTGTCTCTGCTGAAACAAATGGTAGTAATGCAGGAAGGTGAATTTCACCTGACATAAGATTAACTATATTTGGATTATTAAAATCAATAATCTCATCAGGTGATTGTGCTCCAGATTGATTAAAATCATCTAGTCCAAAAAGATTTAAAAATGTACTTCCGCTATCTGTTCTATCGCTAATGGGTGTAGAAAAATTATCTATAATTGCTACTTC
>Ga0181585_10000151_pt1 | contig 49803 bp, 48 predicted proteins | sample 071ome_29_FD_132469 | JGI IMG/M metagenome (GOLD analysis project Ga0181585, IMG submission 132469) | Coastal salt marsh microbial communities from the Groves Creek Marsh, Skidaway Island, Georgia - 071407BT metaG (megahit assembly) | ecosystem: Environmental > Aquatic > Marine > Intertidal...
ATAAAGCCTCTAGTAAGTAGCGATATTTAAAGTAAGTTAATGTAAAATAAACTAAGGTCAAATGGTTAGCCCATATCTGAAAAACAAGGGGTCGGCAGTTCGATTCTGCCTCTGGCCACAATATGAAAATTAACCAAGATTTAAAACTTTTCATACAGCATTTAATTGAAAAAATTCTTAAAATTCAGATTTTTTACAAAACTAAGACAATCGATGAAATTTACATAAGTAATTTAAATGAAAACCCGATCATTTTTGATATAGGTGCAAATGAAGGGCAGTCTGTAGATAGATTCAAAAAAATATTTCCTAAATCTAAAATATTTTCATTCGAACCTTTGTATTTTCTTGAGGATAAACTCAAGTCTAAACAAAAAAGATATAGTAATTTTAACTATTATCTTTTTGGATTTGGAGATAAGAATTTAAAAAAAGATATTTATGTCAACGCACAAACAGGAGCTTCTTCCTTTTTTAAATTAAAAAATAACTCAGCTTGGTTAAGTAAAAGGTCAAAAATTTTAGGAATAAAGGAATCTGATTTTAAAAAAGAAAAAATTACTGTTGAATTAAAAAAACTTGATGACTTTTTATCAGAGAATAAAATTTCCCATATTGATATATTAAAAGTTGATGTACAAGGCTACGAAGCTAATATTTTTAAAGGTTCGGAGCAATCATTAAAAACTAAAGTCTTCCAATACATTGAAGTTGAGTTAATAATTTCTGGGATATATGAAATGGAGAACTCGTTTTATAATATAGAACGCTTTTTGGTACCTTGTGGATATAAATTAATTTCAATTAAAAGAGCAAATTCAGATAATATTTTTGAAGGGCATAAGTTTGAATTTGATCTTTTATATTCTATTAACCATTAAAAAAATTAATTTTACATCTACTCCTAATCGTTCTTTAAATAAAATAAACGCAAAAGAAGAAATGTTTATTTTAGAGTATAAAATTTTAAACAAAAATTTTTTTGATATTGAAAATTATTTTGTGAATAATCCAGTCACTTACTCTAAATACAACAAAGGCATAGAGAAAGTGTATAAAATAAGTTAATAATTTTTAATATTTTAAAAAGGACTTTAAATTAATTTGAAAAAATTATCGAATATAAAGATTTTTTTGAATTAGTTGAAATACCATTAGATTAATTTCTAAAAACAACAGTATAGAATGTATGTAATGTGCAATTTAAGGGAATAAAAATTTATAAGAATTAATTTTTTATAAGAAAAGGAGATAAAAAAATAAAAAAATATAATTTATTGTATTGTCATGATGAAGGATACAACTTGCAAACCTTCTTATCAATTAACTCAGTTTTAAAAAATTCTAATAATTTAGTATTTGATATACATATTATTCATGAAAATCCAGATACATTTTTAAATTATTATGAAAAATTAATACACTCAACAAAAATTAACGAAATATATTTATATAAATTTAATGACAATGACAATTTTTTTCCAAATATAAAAGGAAAACATGTATCTGTGGCAACTTACTATAGATTATTTATTGAGAACTATCTACCTAAGAATCTGAAATCTATAATTTATTTAGATTCAGACGTAATAGCGATAAAAAATGTAGATAAAATATTCCAAAAATGTGAGAATGAAATTTTAAAATCTATATTTACTATTTATGTTAGTACAGAGATGGTTAAGCAAAGTGAAGATCACGACGTATTTAAAAATTTAAATCTTGTTGGAGATAACTATTTCAATGCAGGAGTAATGTTTATTGATTATAAAAAGTGGTTAAATCAAACTACTATCAAAAAGTTCCTAAACCTCATTGATATTTATAAGGAAAATATAATATTTTGGGATCAAGATATTTTAAATAAATTTTTTGATAATAATTTTTTGAAATTAAGCGATAATCTAAATTTTAGATTGTATGAACCTGTAAACTTTTTTAAATTAAATTCAGAAGCTATTCTGTTACACTATTCTGGCAATGCTAAGCCATGGACTATTCAAGGTGGGTATAAAAAGTCTTCCCAGTATTTTTTAGAAATCTATAGAGAACATTTTCCTGATAAATTTTATTTTGAATTAAATAAATCTCGTTCAGAATCTTTAAAATTATTAATTAAGTTATTAATAAATAAAGAATTTTTAGTTACAAAATTTAAATTAACTTACATTATTAAATCTTTAAAGATTATCTTAAAAGACAATAATAAAAAACATGTTTCGTATAAAAATTAACTTAAAAGACATTCTGGTAGTACTTTTTTTTGGATTGTTAGTTTTTTTAACACAATTTTATTCAATTGGAGTTGAAGTCATTAATTGGGATGAGACGGATTTTATGCTGATGGGTTTAAGTTTTTATAATGGTAATTTACCTTATGTTGAAGTATGGGACTTAAAACCACCACTTCATTTTTTTTATTTAGGCATAGCTTTTAAGCTATTTAGTCCTTCATTATTAACTGCGCGATTAGCAGGAGATTTTTTAATATTTTTAACTTCAGTTTGCCTATATTTAATTTCCAAAAAAATATTCAAAAATTATGAAGCCATAATAGTGTCCATTCTCTACATTTCATTTTTAAGTTTTGAGTTTGCACAACCAACAATGACAGAATTTTTGTCTACTCTGCTTGTAATTATTGGATTGATTTTATATGAAAAAAATAGTGCAATAAGCTTTTTTTGTTCTGGGTTTTTTATTATTTTGTCTACGTTTACAAGAACCAATACTGCGTTTGTATGGATATTTTTTATTTTTTATTCTTTTTTTGTTAAAGAAAAGAGAAGCAATTTAAAATATTACATTTCTGGTAGTTTGATTCCAGTAATATTTTTTTCTGTGTTGTACTTTGTCGAAGAAAAATTTTTAGAATTTTTCTATTCAGTTTTCTTAATACCACTTGGAAATACTTTAATAAGGGAAAATATTTTCGATGTTTTTGCAGATTCTTATAGAGGTATTTTTTTAGAAAATATATTTTCAATTCCTACATTTTTTTTGATATTTTTAATTATATTTTGCTTAAGTCTTTTTAATTCTAATTTTAGAAGCTTACTAATCACAGGTATTCCATCAATAAATATATATTTGTATGCGTTTTTATCATTAACACTATCCATTCTTGTTGGAGGGAGGTTTTACTATCATTACTTAATTCAACTTTTTCCATTTTTGTCAATATTTATAATTTTTGTTATTTCTAAGATTTTTAATTCAAGTAAGTTAGTCTATTTATTTTTGATTTTGTTACTTACTTTTAATTCTTTAAGTTTAGCTTCACAGACAATCTTCAATCTACAAAATTATCATTATATTAAACAAAATTATAAAATACAAAAAATTTCAAAATTTATAGATCCTGGTGAAGATCTTTTAGCATTAGATAATCATCTAGTTTACTTTTATTTAGACAAAGAACCAATTACGCCTATTGTTCATCCCAATACTATTTTTAAAACTAATGAATATAAAGTACTAATTTCATCTCTTATTAAATTAGGCTATATTTATGAAAATCAAAATCAAATTATCTTAAATTCATATCCCAAATATATAATTTGTGAAAATTTTTGCATCGAATATATTGATGAAATTTATTATAAAAATTATGAACTAATTTCAGAGATTGAAAATGTAAAATTATATATTCTGAAAAGCTAATTTAAAAATTTTTTCATGATGTTTTTTAAATTTGGTAATTTAAATAAAAAACTAAATTTAAAATACGATTTCAATTTTTAAATGAAGTTTTTATAGTTTGATATAGTATTTTAAACCCATCTTTTATAGGTTTAACTGTTGAGTGGTAGTCTTCATTTACTAAACTAATAGGAACTTCGATAATATTTAAATCTAATTCATAGAGTTTTAATACTATTTCAGTATCTATAAAAAAAGATTCTTGTGTTAAAAAATTAGAAATACTTTTTAATTTATCAGACTTTACAATAATTGATCCATGTGTATCTCTAAAATTTAGATTTAACAAAACTTTCCTTAACAAATAAAAAATAGTGCTAAACAATTCTCTACTTTTTTTTCTATTTATGGAACTATTTGGATGACTCTTTGAGCTAAGATATGCATCTGAATTCAGTTTGTCATTTATCGCTCCCTCTAAATCTGTAAATCCAAAAGGCAATTCAGCCCCAGTAATCCAGCACCATTCATATTTTATTTTTGGTATGGCAGTCCTTATGGCATTGCCTTTACCTTTTTTTGATGTATAAATATTTATATCTAACTTACTACCATATATTTTTTGAATTTCATAAATTTTTTTAAGAGAATGATCTGTAGATTCGTTTTCAACCACAATTATTTGGCAAATTTTATAAAGTTTTGATTTTGATATTTCTTTTATTGTTTTCTCAATAGCATGTGCTTTGTTATGAAGCGGAAGAACAATAGTTAACTCATTCAACATATATTTAGATTAGTAAAGCTTAATTAATATTTTGAAAATGAATTTTTTTATATTTTTACATTTAATCTATTTAATTATTTAAACAAACATTAATAATATTCTATAAACAAATGTTAAATTTGATATCTATTAACTCATTATGGTGTAGCAATTTTCTAGTTTATAATTATTCATATTAAGGTAATATTTAGAAGTTTTATAATGATAAGTCTCTTAAAAAAAATATACAATTTTTTTAATTTTTTAAAAGTTCCAACAAAATTTAAAAAAAATTATATTTTTTTGTCTGATGCTTATAAAAAAGACTTAGAAATAGGATTAAATAAATATTATTACAGAAAAGGTAATGACTTTAACCAAAAAGATTTAGATGATCACTTAACAGAAAGAATATTTGTATCAAGAACAAAAATAATTCCTTGGTTGTGTAAAGAAGTAGATTTAAAAAACAAAAAATTGTTAGAAATTGGAAGCGGTACTGGTTCAAGCTCAATTACCTTTGCTGAACAAGGTGCGATAGTAACGGGAATAGACGTTGAAGATGTTTCTTTAGAGGTTGCAAGGATAAGAGCAGAGTTACTAAATTTAGATATAATATATTCAAAACTCTCATCTACAGAGATAAAAAATCTTAAAGAACAATATGATATTGTTATTTATTATGCTTCTCTTGAACATATGACCGTAGAAGAAAGGATAGAATCTCTTAGGCAGTCGTGGAATGTATTAAAATCTAATGGCCACCTAGTTGTTATAGAAGCTCCTAATAGACTTTGGATAGAGGATACTCATACTTCAGAATTACCCTTTTTTCAATGGCTACCAGATGAACTAGCATATTTGTATTCTTTTAACAGCAAAAAGCCATCTTTTAGTTCTAAATATATTGATACTGAATATTTACATATGAATCAATTTTTACGAAGAGGTAGAGGAGTTAGCTTCCATGAATTTGAATTAGCTTTTGGAAATCTAAACGAATTACAAATTTTAAGTAGCTTAAACAGAGTAGTTTTCTCTAAGGGATTAATTAATACTTTTATTTACAAAAAAATTTATAAAATGTATTTAACATACTTTTTAGAACATCATAAAGCATTTACAGAGGAATACTTAGATATAATTTTTATTAAGGATTAAAAATTTATTAGCTATTAAAAATATTAACTCAATACATCTATGAAACATTTCACTAAGTAAAAAATTATAATAAAATATATTCAATGTTTAATATTCCTAAATCTAAAGTTGTTAGTTTTTTAACAATTCTTGGATTAATAATCTCTTTTCAAATTGTTTTAAAAACTTCTTATACACTTAAACCATGGGAAGACGAATTAATTTCACTTACTTCTAATATAAATTTTTTCAAGACTTTAAATTTTATGCCTTCAATTTCTTATGAAAATTACAGCTATGGATTAACCTCAGGAATATCTTCAGCTATTGGAGGAGTAATTGGATGGAATTTAACTAAAAGCTTTGTAGTTTCAAGAATATTTAATTTTGTATATATTTTAATATTACAATTTTTAATGGCATTATATATTTTTAAAGATAGTAAAAAATTTAATATCAATTATATAATATTCTTTAGCGTTGCTTCAATTTTGTTAGTTCCTTGGTGGTTTTCCACTATTTATCTTATTGCAGAGGTTGTTTCAACATTAGTTTTTGTCAATGCTTTGTTTATTTATGAGAAAAATAAAAAATTTTCACTTTTTCTTATAGGCTCATCAGTGATATTTGGTAAATTTCTTATGATAATTCCGTCTTTACTGTTCCTTATTTCAAAGATTGATGTTAAAGATATAAAAAAGAGTTATTCAAATTTATTATTTTTTATAACGCCTTTTCTTCTTTGGTATTTAATGATGTTTTTTAAAATCGGTACAGAAGATTTTTTAAATTATTTAAATAATTTTTTTGGCACTTTACTCAACCGAGAAGACTCGGGAGTTCAAAGTGCATTAAATTTTAGTTTTAATACTATTTACGACAATTTACAAAAATCAGAAGTTCCAAATTGGACTCCTGCATCTGTCATAAGGGCAGCATTAACCCCACTTATCTTTTTATTTATTTATTTTAAAAATAAAAGTCTTTTTTTAAAAGAATTTGGAATTTCGTTTACATCAGTATTGTTTTCAATAATTGGTACCTATGCTTGGTTTTGGGTATTAACGCCATTTAAATATATACGGCAATCTACACATTTTGTCTTAATTGTCATATTTATATCTATATATTTATTTTTATTTAGCTATGGAATTAGTAATTTTTACAAATTTTTATTACTACTAAATATTTCTTTCTTTTTATCTGATTTAAAAATAGTTATTGCTTTTAATTTAATTATATTTTGGTATTTCATATTAAAAGAAAAGCAAAAACCAGTATTTAATTTAGAAACAGTTGTGATATTTCTTCTTATCATCAATTTATTAAATATGAATTTGGAATTACGAGCAAAAGACAAATTTAATCTTGAATTTAATTCTTGCAAGTTAGATTTGTTTAGTTCTGAGTGTGCAAAAGAGTATTTGTTTGATTCTTATAATTAGGTTTAGATATAAAAATTATATAAATTTATACAATAATACCATTAGTATATAAAAAGTATTATATGATTGATAAATTAAGAGTATTTTTTGATGATTTAATAAAAGTATCAAAGATCACTAAAGCAAAAAATAAAAAAATAAAAATAATCTCTTTAGCTATAATTTCTAATTCACTTGTTTTTCTTGATATTCTTATAATTTTATATTTTGCAAATATATTTTCTCAAAAAATTCAGTTTAATAATGTAATTACTGACTTTTTTCTTGCAAAAGAATATCTATTACCTTTAGTTATATTCTTAAGGTTTTTTTTCATTTACATTGAAAAAATAATAACAATAAACTTACAAATAAGTGTAGAAAAAAATCTTAGATTACATTTACTTGAAGAAGTCTTTGTAAGAGGAAATGTATCAGTATCTGATGCATATTTTTATGTAAACACATTAAGCGCACAAGTGGGTGGTTTTTATTCAACATTGTCGGTTTTTTTCGGAAGCCTTATTCAAATTGTAGTATTTTCAGGGTATCTTCTACTTTCTAATTTAAATATAGTTTTGATTTTTGCAGGTGGTGTTTTGATATTATTTATCCCTACATTTTTGTTAACAAAACTTGGAAGAAAATATGCTCATACTGCATATGTTTCGATGAACCAAATTAGCAAAGATATTGAAAAAGTTCTAGATAATCTTTTTCTAATTAAAATTCTAAAGTTTGTAAATAAAGAACTTCAAAATTTTGAAAATAGTTTACAAAAATTTTACAAATCAAGAGTTAATGAGGTAAAAGTTGGAACAGTTAATGCATTGATGCCTAACTTTTTCACTTTATTTTTGCTATCAATACTGATTGTTTTTTTTGATTTTATAAAATTTCTAACGTTTGATTTTATAGGTATACTTTTAAGGCTTTTTCAGTCATTAGGAATATTTAATAAAAATATTCATACAGTATCGTCGTACCACATATATTTGGAAAGACTTTATGAAATAGAATCAAACAAGGAAAATATCAATTTTGATAATTTTAAACTCATAGATAATAAAAATCTAACTTCCGCAATTGAGATTAACGGTCTATCGTTTAAATACCTTGGGATGAGTGAAGATATGTTTTCGAATCTAAATATTAAAATTCCTAGAAACGAACACACTGTCATAACCGGACCAAACGGATCTGGTAAAAGTACTTTATTGGGTTTAATGAGTGGAATATTTTATCCGACCAAAGGGGAGGTTGTTGCAAATGTTAATAAATTTGGTTATGTAAGTGCTACACCAATGATTCTAAATGCTTCACTCAGAGAGAATTTAAAGTATGGTGCCGATACTACAATTAGTGATTCTGAATTAATAAATTTAATTTCAGAATTTAAACTTTTTAATGAAGTAAGTACTGACACTTTAGATAAAAAAATATCAAATAAATCTTTATCAACAGGTCAAATGCAAAAAGTATCTTTCATAAGAGCTTTAGCCTCCAGGATAGATATATTAGTATTAGATGAATCAACATCTAACTTAGATATTCAAACAAAAGAAATTATATTTTCAGTGATTAGGTCACAAAATATAACAGTTATAAATTCGACTCACAATCCAGAAGACTTTAAGTCTGTAGACAATCAAATTATCATCCATTTGAATGATGAGCAAAGAACGGTAGAATTTATTAAGTTATAAATTAGTAATTAAACCTATTTCTTTTTCACAAATTTGCTCTATGTTAAATTTCTCGTTTATAGTGTCTGCACTATTTTTCGAAACTTCGAAAGATTTATTAATATTAGATAGAACATTTTTAACTAGTTGTTCCAAGTTATCATTAGGCTCAAAGAGATAACCATTAATTTCATTAACTATTAGTTCTCTATTGTTTGGTATATTTAAAACAATAGGAATACATCCAGCAGACATTGCTTCCATTGTGCTTTTGGGATTTCCTTCAAAAATAGATGTGGAAATAAAAATTTTATATTTTTGAAACTCTTTTTTAAGGTCGTTGTATGTTAATTTTCCAAGAAAGTTTGTTTTAACATTGTATTTTATAGAAAGTTCAGTAAGTTCTTTTTTTAAGCTTCCATCTCCATATATGTCTATCTCTAGATCTGAATTTTGAAAAGACTTTATGAGTAGTGGGTAGTTCTTCTGACTTTCCAATCTACCAACAGCTAGTAATTTATCGTTGTATCTATTTCCGAAATTATTTTTGTTTAAATTTTCTACCCAATTTGGTAGCAGTTCAATCTTTCTACTTGTTTTAAATGAACTTAAAAAATTTTGGTCATCAATTGAAGATACTGAGTAAAGATCAGCATTAGCTAAAGCAAATTTTGTAAGAAGAAAATATAAAAATCTTATTAAGACTGGTTTTTTATCTTTTTTGCTAAAAGTATACATATCATAACCTGTTCTTATAAAGAGTTTTTTCTTCGATAAATATTTATACATTATTGGAACCCAGCAACCCATTAATTGATTTTGTTTAATTAAATCTGGAGATTCGATAAGTTTTCTCAACTTTGATGCGTATAAAAAAGAGGAAGCATATCTCAGTAACTTGCTGTTGAATTTATTAAATACAGAATATATGGGGAGTAGCTTTATTGCTTCAGATTCTTTAATTACTTCAAAATCGGAATCGTCACCATATGTGACCAATAAAAATTTATGATTATATTTTTTATGCATATATTCAAAGTATTGTATTTCCCTATCGAGGCTTCCAGAATTTTTTAAAGTGTGAAGGGAATAGTCAAAAGTAAAAAAATACAGTATTCTCATCACTCCATAATAACTTATTTCTTCTTACAAAAAATATCTAATTGTTTATGCTGAAATGTGAAGTAATGAAAAAACTTTTAATTATACATACTAAATATAGAAATATTGGTGGTGAAGATATTGCTGTCAATAATGAGGTAAATCTTTTTTCTAAATATTTTAAAGTTAAAGTTGTATATTTTGATAATAACAATCTTGAATTTCCATATGATTATTTAGCTTTTTTAACAAACAATAATTCTCAGAGTAATAAAAAGCTAAAAGAAGAAATAGACTCATTCAATCCTGACTTCGCAATTGTTCATAATACATGGTTTAAAGCTAATTTAGGTATTTTTCAAATATTGAAAGCCTATAATATTAAGATATTTTTAAAAATACACAATTATAGATATTTTTGTACGTCCTCATTTTCTTCTGTAAAACACTTACGAGGTAACACAATTTGCCATGCTTGCGGATTTAAAAAAAAGAAATTTCAAATTTTTAATAAATATTTTCAAGAGTCGTATACAAAATCTCTGTTTGCAATTATTTATGGAAAAAAATATATTAATATTTTACTTAAAAGTAAAATACAAATCTTAGTTTTAACAAAAAATCATAAAGAATTCATTTCAGAGTTTTTGGGATTAAAAAATAACGTCAATGTCTTTCCAAATATTTTAGAAATAGAAATTAAAAAATTAGATTTAAACCAGCACGTTAATGAGAAATATTTAATTTACGCTGGGCGTATATCACAAGAAAAAGGTATACATGAACTAATTAAAAATTTTTTAGAAATACAAATTAAAGATCTTAGTTTAAAAGTTGTTGGGGAAGGACCTGAGAGAAAAAAACTAGAAGCTCTCTATAAAAGTAATGAAAAAATTAATTTTCTGGGTTATTTAAATAATTATGATGTCAAAAAAGAGATTTTAGGAAGTTTTGCTGTGGTGACTGCAACTAAACTTTTTGAAGGCCAACCAACATTATTAACTGAAGCAAGTAAATTAGGAAAACCGTCAATATTTCCAAATTCAGGGGGAATTTCTGAATTTTTTCCAGAAGGTTATGAATTTAAATTTAATCAGTTTGATTATGATGATTTAAAAAGAAAAATTATGACTTTGTATGATTCAGAAAAATGTAATCAGGTTGGATTAGAAAATAAAGAATTTATAGATAACTACTTAGACGAAGAAAAGCTTATAAAAGATTTCATGAGATATATTGAGTTATGAGTGAAAATAAAACTGTTTCTGTAATAATGAGTGTTTACAATGCCGAGACAACAGTTGCTAAAAGTATTGAAAGTCTTATTGGACAAACATATGAAAATTTAGAGATTTTATTAGTAGACGATTCCTCCAGTGACAAGACATTGAATATTTGTAAGGAATATGAAAGTAATTTTAAAAACATTCATTTGTTTAGAAACAAAAATAACTTGGGTTTAACAAAAAATTTAAATTTTCTTATTAATAAATCTAGTGGGGAGTATTTAGCAAGACAAGATTCAGATGACATAAGTGAGCCAAGTAGAATAGAAAAGCAGATAAATTTTATTGAAAAATACAATCTTGATGGTTGTACAACAAGAGCAAAAATAATCCAGACAGGATCTATAATTCCTAAGAAATCACTATATTTTCCAAAAAAGTTTGTAATTAATTTTAAAAATCCTTTCATCCATGGATCACTTGTTTTAAAAAAAACAGTTGCTGAGAGTATTGGAAATTATAATGAGAAATTTTATTATTCACAAGATTATAAATTAATGTACGATCTTTTAACAGGAGGTTTCAAATTAAAAATTATGAAAGAGTGTCTGTATCATCTAAATATGAATGAGAATATCTCAATCAACAAAAAAACACAGCAACAATATTACGCAAGGTGTGTTAAAAAAAATATCGAACCAGAATTAATTATTTAATGAAAGTTTATTTGAACTCACCTAAAGAAAATTGGATTGTCGACAGGTTTGTAAAAGAATGGAAAAAATATAATAAACAAAATTACACAAATTTGATTAAAACTTGTGATATAGTTTGGATAATTTCTCCTTGGACTTACGAAAAACTATCAAAAAAAGTATTAAAAACAAAAAAGGTTTTATCTACAATTCACCACATTGATGAAAATAAATTTAATATTGAAGAGTTTAAAAAACTGGATAAATATGTAGATTATTATCATGTTATTTCTCTGAAAACCGAAACAGTACTTAAAAAATTAACAAACAAAAAAATATTTTATGCACCCTTTTGGATTGATCCTAATAAATGGTTTGAGATAGAAAATAAAACAAGCTTAAGAAGAAAATATAATTTAGATGAAAAGAAATATTTAATTGGTTCCTTTCAGAGAGATACTGAATCAAAAGGTAAGCTAGAACCAAAGTTAGAAAAAGGCCCTGATCAATTTTTAGATATAATCATAAAGTTAAACCAAGAAAAAGAGGATTTACATGTAGTGCTTGCTGGAAAGAAAAGGGAATTTTTAATTAATAAATTTTTGGAGTACGACATTTCATTTAATTATTATGAAATGGTTTCCCAAAAAAAACTGAATGAACTTTATAATATCCTTAATCTTTACATAGTATCTTCGAGGGTTGAAGGCGGGCCACAGGCTATTCTTGAATGTGCTTTGACTAAAACACCAATAATATCTACAGATGTTGGCATTGCAGATGAGATATTATCTTCAGACGCAATTTTCAATATGAATAATTTTTTAGAGGCAGCACCTAATATTGAGTATGCATACGAAAAAGTACAAAAATTCTTGATACCCAATGGTTTTGATGTTTTTTACAAAATTTTAAATGAAGTATATGAAAATTAGTATTGGTTCAAAAATTTTTGAAGGTCCATGGGGAGGTGGAAACCTTTTTGTAAAAAATTTTACTGAATACCTTAAGAAACAAGGAATAACTGTAATTCACGATCTATATGATCATGACATTGATGTAATAATTTTGATGGATCCTAGAAAAAGCTCATATTCTTCAACCTTTACACACAAAGATATTGTTAATTACAAAAAATATATAAATAATAAAGCTTTTGTTATTCATAGGTTTAATGAGTGTGATGAAAGAAAAGGAACAGTCGGACTTAATAAATTCTTAATTGAAGCTAATAAAGTTTCTGATAAGAACATTTATGTAAGCAATTGGCTCAGAGAAGTATTTTATAAAGAAGGTATCGAAAGAAAGAATGACGAAGTTATTATGACTGGGGCAAATACTCAAATATTTAATAGAAAAAATTTTGTACCTTGGGATGGATTATCTAGGTTAAAAATTGTTACGCATCACTGGGGAACAAATATAAATAAAGGTTTCGAGGTTTACAAGCAACTAGATAATTATTTGGGTATTAAAGAAAATAGCGATAAATATGAATTTACTTATATTGGAAAATTACCAGAAGATTTTTCATTGACTAATTCAAACCATATTGAACCATTAAGCGGATTAGATTTAGCTAAAGAATTAAAAAAAAGTCATTTGTATCTTACAGCCTCACGAAATGAACCTTCAGGAAATCATCATATCGAAGCTGCACAATGTGGTTTGCCAATTTTATATTTAAATAGTGGAGGTATTCCAGAATTTTGTAAAGGCTTTGGTATTTCTTTCGAAAAAAGTGAATTCTTTCATAAGTTGGAAAAAATCAGATCTGATTACTCAAAATATTCACAAAATATGAAAAACTACCCTTTTAATTCTGAAAAAATGTCAGAAGCATATTATTTTTCAATTTTAAAAATGTTAAAAGATGCAAGATACATGAATGATATTTCTATATATAGAGATAATAATTTAGTAACTTCAAAAAACCTATATATATTAAAAAGAATATTTGGGAAAATATTTTCAAGAGTTTATTTGTTTTCTAAGTTATATAATTTAGTTAACAGACTATATTTAAAAATTCAACAATTAGTTGTAAATGATAAAAATGAAAAATTTGATTAGAGGAAATAGCAACATACTTCATGTTATGTATTTAACATATTTTTCTCTTGTAGTTTTATTTGGCCGCTCTTTTACTGGAATTTATTTATTTGAGTTTAGACTAGGCGAATTGATGATTGCTTCCGCTGTTTTATTATCTGTAATAATTTTAATACTTCCTTTATCAAGTAGAAATATTATTCTGGGCAAAGAAAATTTAATAACCCACAAACTGATTATTTTGAGTTTTATTACAACTTTCTTTCTAACTGGCGGTAATGTTTCAAATACATACACTTTTCAAAGCAGCTCATATGTTTGGACATACTCATTTCTATTTTTGAGTTATGTTATTTTGAAAAATTATAAGATTAATAAGAAAAAAGTTTATTTAGTCGCTCTTTTCTTGCCTGCTTTATATATTTTAAGTACAATTCATTTTCCTGATTTTTTGATTCAATTTTTTGTAAATTACTCTGATAGATTTGATTTTGTTAAAGCTTCTGACTTACTTGTTGTTTTTGTAGCTTCAAATTATTTTATGAGTTTAGTATTTAAAAATAAAAGACAAGATTTTATTTACTTCTTATTTTCAAGTGCAGTATATCTTCCTTACCTGTTGTTTAAGAGCAAAGGAGCATTTTTACCAGCTGTAATCTTTATTTTTTTTAACTTAATTTATTTTTTCAAATTTATAAAAACAAACAAAGTTTTTTCTAGTTCTGTCGTCTTATTCTCAGCACTTTTGTTTTTGATTTCAACATTTCATATTTATGGAAATTTCAATTTTAAAAAAGAGGGACAAGATAATTTTCAAAACGTTTCAATATCAGACCCCTCAAGCGTAGTAGATAACTTATCAAAGTTAGTAAACGAAAAAAATACAGCTCAGATATTCGCATCATTTTATGTACTAGAAGGGCGTTTATATTCTCAGGAGCAAATGGCCGATTGGAGGTTGCAAATCTGGCAAGATATAACAAGAGATATATTTTGGAATGCTGATTATTCTTCAAATTCGAAAGGAAATGTAATTAGGAAACAAGGTGATTTCAGAACAGACATGTTTTATAAAGGTTTTGGATATAATGAAATTTTGCCAGCAATGAATTTTGCAGAAAGACAGGGAACTGACGGTACTAATCAAAATCCACATAACTTTTTGATATACGCTTTAGGAAGAGGGGGCTTATTTAATTTAATTTTTGTAATTATGTTCCACGTCACTATATTTTTGTATTTTTATAAAAAAAATAATGATTTAAAAATATTGTTATTTATATTACCTGTTTTGATGACATCTTTTTTTGACGCTTCTATGGAAAGTGTACGATTTCCATTTGTTTACTATACTTTTTTGGCTTTATTCTTAAATTTTTATGAAAACTACGAAAAAAATAAAGTAACAAATATCTTTTAATCTAACTACTATATTCAATATATGAAAAAAGCTTTTATTACAGGTATATCAGGACAGGATGGATACTATTTATCAAAGTTATTATTAGAAAACGACTATGAAGTTCACGGAACATTAAGAAGGTCCTCTTCAATTAACACATCAAGGATAGATCCTCTTATTTCTCAATATTCAAAAAATAAACAATTAAGCCTTCATTATTCAGACTTATTAGATTCGGCTTCTTTGAGCTTTTTAATCAACCAAATTCAACCTGATGAAGTATATAACTTAGCTGCACAATCACATGTTGCTGTGTCTTTTACTACACCTTTATCATCTTCTCAAACAAGCACTCTAGGATCCTTATCTTTACTAGAACCCATAAGAAAACTAGACAAAGAAGTAAAATTCTATCAAGCTTCATCATCAGAAATGTTTGGAGGTGCGACTCAAAAAAAATTAAATGAAGAAAGTCTTTTTGATCCTAAAAGTCCTTATGCTACTGGTAAGCTTTTCGCACATAATATGAATAAAATTTATAGAGAATCTTACGAAATGTTCTGTGTAAATGGTATTTTGTTTAATCATGAGTCCCCACATAGGGGAGAAACGTTTGTTACAAGAAAAATTTCTAGAGCTGTAGGAAGAATTAAACTTGGCCTTCAGTCAAAGTTAACACTTGGTAATCTTGAAGCAAAGAGAGACTGGGGTTTTGCAGGTGACTATGTAGAAGGTATGTGGAAAATGATGAGTTATGAAAAAGCTGATGACTGGGTTCTAGCAACCGGCAAAGCTTATAAAGTCTCTGATTTTGCAAAAGCATCATTCAACTCTGTTGGTTTAAATTGGGAAGACTATGTTGTGACTTCAAAAAGATACGAGAGGCCTAATGAAGTTCATCACTTGCTTGGTGATTCATCTAAGGCTCAAAAATTATTAGGATGGAAGCCAGTTGTAGATTTTAATAAATTAGTTGAATTAATGGTTGAAAGTGATCTTGACTTAGCAGCCCAAGAAAAAACATTAATTGATAATAATTTAATCAAGCCAACTTGGGAACATCCCTGCTAAATTAAACATTCTTTTTAAACCAATTATAAGTAATTTCTAAACCATCGCTTAAATTTGTTTCTGGATACCAGCCTTTGCTGTTTAATAACGATGAATCTAGTAGTTTTCTAGGATTTCCATCAGGTTTTGTACTGTCAAAAATCAGTTCTCCTTCGAAGTCAACAACTGATTTAATTTTTTTTGCCAATTCTAAAATTGAAACTTCCTCATTGCTTCCTACGTTAATTAAATCTGATTCTATATTGTTTTCAACTATGAACTTAATTGCATAAGCCAGATCGTCGACAAATAGGAACTCTCTTAGAGGTTTTCCAGATCCCCAAATTGAAAATTCTTTATCTTTGTTTACTTTTGCTTTATGCATTCTAGAAATAAGGCCTGGTATCACATGACTGCTGATTTCATCAAAGTTGTCATGAGGACCATAAAGATTAGTTGGCATTAAATTAGTTACTTTGTGACCATACTGAATATTTAATGATCGCCCAAGCTCTATAGCAGTAAGCTTAGCCATTGCATAAGGGGAATTGGTTGGCTCTAATACACCACTCATTATTGATGATTCTGCAATTGGGTTTTTAGCATCTAAAGGATAAATACAACTGCTTCCTAAATTTATTATTTCAATATTTGTATTTGGTATACAGGATTCAAGTATGTTTGTATTTATTTTTAAGTTTTCAATTAAAAATTCAGTTCTTAAAGTATCATTTGCATAAATTCCACCAACTTTTGCAGCAGCGTTAATTATAAGATTTGGTTTAAAATCTTCAATTAAATTTTTAACCTGATCAATTTTAAATAAATCAGTATCTTTTCTACTAGATGGAAATATGTCATAACCTGCTTCGGAGAAAATTTTAGTTACTGCAGTGCCTACAAGCCCTTTACTTCCAAAGACTATTATTTTTTTATTCATTTTTACCTATTACTAAATTATATAACTCCTCAGAAAATTTATTTAAACTCAACTCATTTACAACTGTTGAATTAGCATTTCTTGAACATTCCCTCAACAAATCATCACTTGAATACAGTATGTTAATTTGTTCTTTCCATTCTTCAAGGTTGTCTGAATTTACAAAGAAAATATTATTCTCATCACAAAACATATCAACATCCCAAAATCCTTCTGTTTTACTTATTAACACAGGAGTTCCACAAGCCATCGACTGTAAAGCAACGCTTTGACCTGAAGGTTGGTAGGTTTGGTTAATTGGAAGAATTAATAGTTTAGCATTTTGGTAGTAAGATTTAATTTCTTCGTCTGTTAATATTCCTTCTCCCCAATTTCCATTTACCAAAGTTACATTTTCAAATTTGCACTCTTCAATTTGCTTTGTAATAATTGTAAAATTAATTTCTGGTAACGATTCTGCGATAGCTAGTAAAAGTCTATAATTTCTTTTTCCGTCATTTCCAACAAACAAAACTCCTTCTTTCTTTGCCAACTCGATTTTTGGAGGATGCCAAAACTCAGTATCCACAGAAAAAGGGATATATATAAATTTATTTATTAATTTTGGCCAGTCTTTCTTTGCTTTATTAAACTCTCCTTTTCCAATAAAAATAAATTGTGAAGTTATTAAAGCTAGTAATTTTATAAAAATATTTTGTATAAATTTTATAAACTTATTTTTAGGCCTTCTTCCAAATAAACCCATCACAATTACAAAGACATCAAATTTTTTAAATAACTTCATTACTAAAGTTACTGGTAACAGCGATAGCGCTAGTAGTTCAGTAGTAAATATAATTTTTTTTGAATTTTTTAAAATTTTAATGTTCTTAATATTTACTATATCTTTCGTATATATTGGTAACTCGGTTAATTTTCTTAGGACTTTATCGATGAAGTCTAAAATATTTTTCGAGTTATTAGGGGCAGACATTTCTACTATATTTGTATTTAAAAATTTTGAAAAATAAGAATAACCATAAAAAAATTCTTTTGCTTTAAAATCTTGAGAACCTATCTTTGCTATTCTTCCAGACCCAAAAACAAAAGTAGTTATTATCTTAGATTGTGCCATAAGCGAATAATATATCTGTTGTAATCTTTTAGGTAAGTTAATAATAATTTTGAAACTTTAATTACTTTTAAATAATAGAATTCAATTTGATGACAGAATTGAAGAGTAAAAAGAAACATCTAAACATCGATCTGGTATCAGTGAATTGTTTGACCCCTGAAGACTCTTTAAAGTCGCTAGATTATTGTTCAAAATATTTTAGTTTTAATAAATCAATTCTTTTTACAAGTGAAAAAGTTTCAAATAAGAATCATGAAATAATAAATATTGAAAAATTTAGAGATATAACTGATTACAGTGACTTTATTTTGAACATAGGTCGATATATCAAGTCTGACCATGTTTTAATCATTCAGGATGATGGGCATATTGTAAATCCTAATAAATGGGATAGTAGTTTTTTAAATTATGATTATGTGGGAGCCCCATGGCCATCTAGTTACAAGTGGAGAAAAAGATGGAAAGGAGCTAATTACCAAGATGCATATAAAAATGCAAAAAAAAATAGAGTTGGCAATGGTGGATTTAGTTTAAGAAGTAAAAAATTTCTTAATTATTCATCCCAATTCTCGAGTTGCAATGGGATTGCAGAGGATGTTTTTCTTTGCCTAGTAAATTACGAAAATGCAATTGAGTATGGTATTAAATTTGCTCCATTTGATGTTGCTTATAAATTTTCATTAGAAGTTTCATTAAAAGGTAAAAACTATAGAAAAGAGAATATAGATTCAATATTTAACACAGAGAATCATTTTGGATGGCATGGTAAAAGATTTTCTAACAAAGACTATCTTCTAAACTTAAAAAACAATATTATTGATTAGATATGTGTGGTTTTTTAGGAAAAATATCCAACTCTCCGATAAGTATGGAGCAATTAGATAAAGCTAATATTCATAATGTTTGTAGAGGACCTGATGCTTTAAAATGTGAAACAGGTACATACTTTAAAGATTCAGATACAAATAAAGACATCCACTTTAATTTTATATTTAACAGACTATCAATAATTGACCTATCAGAAAATGCAATGCAACCGATGTATTCTAAAAATTTTTCTACTTGGATTATGTTCAATGGTGAAATATATAATCACAGAAAATTAAAAAAGATATTAATTGAAAAAGGCGTTGAATTTTTTACAGACCATTCTGATACAGAGGTCTTGCTAAATGGCATTTCATACTTTGGATTAGATTTTCTAAACTTTGTAATCGGACAATTTGCGATAATGTTCTATGACGAAAAAATAAATAAAATGTACCTAGTCAGAGACAGAGTTGGGCAGAAACCGCTTTTTTACATGCTTGATAACGAAGAAGTTTTATTTGGATCCAATCTCAAATCTATAGTGTCTGCAATAGAAAATGTTCAAATTTTAGACAGTAGTTTAATTGACTATATAAATTTTGGAGTTATAACTTCACCAGATACACTTTTTAAAAATATATATAAAGTTGAACCAGGGAGCTATTTAGAAATTGATTTTAATAGAACTAAATATACAAAAAAAGAAGTTAAATATTGGGATATTGATAGCTTCATTGATAACAAAACCTTTGAAAAGGAAGAGTTTTTTGATATCTACTATAGTGCTGTAAATCTAAGACTAGAGTCAGATGTGCCCGTAGCAAACTTTCTTTCTGGGGGTATCGACTCAACTTCAATAATCAAAGCCCTAAATGACAATCAATCAAAAAAAATAAATACTTTTTCAATTACAAATAAAAATAGTAAATATGATGAGTCTTTTTGGATAAATCAAGTCCATAAGAAATACAATACAAACCATATTTCTTCTGACGTATCTCTAAATTTAACTATTGAAGATATTCTCAATTCTATAAATATCTTTGACGAACTCTACTGTGATCCTTCAACAGTTCCTTCATACATACTTAATCGAGAGATTTCAAAAGAATATAAAGTAGCTATTTCTGGAGATGGGGGGGATGAGCTTCTAGGGGGTTATAAAAGGTTTAATTTTATGCTGAATAATAAAACTTTTGATCATAAATTAATTAAAAATACTTTTAATTTGTATCCTGGAATTCTTGGTACTGGAAATAAAATCTTAAAATATTCAAATAATAGAAAAGAAGCATATACCTCTTATTTTTCTGACTCAAAACTATTGAAATTGCTTAATTTAAAATCAGGTACCGACTTTGGTGATAAGTTTATGAGTGCTGATAATGGCTTGTATAAGGACTTACTAAAAACTGAATATAAATTTTATTTATTTGAAATGATGACTACTAAAGTTGATAGAACTTCTATGGCAAGTTCTGTTGAAGTAAGATCTCCATTTTTAGACCACAGATTAATAGAGTATGTTTTAAAATCTGAAAACAGTTATTTTATAAAAAAAGAGCCTAAAAAAATACTAAAAGATTATTTAACACCAGATTTTGATGAATCTTTTTTAAATAGAGAAAAGCAAGGCTTTGTTTTTGATTTAGAAAAATGGGTTTTTAAAAATATTAACTTTGTTCAAAATGAAATCAAAAATGGAAAATATATAAATGATTTAAATCCAAAAATTTTATCTCAACTAACAGTCAATAAATCGAGAATAAACGGTTTGAGAATATGGAAATTATTTTTTTTAGAGAAATATTTGGAACAAATATAAGATATATTAAAACAATGTACAAATTATTAATACAAAAAATAATTAGGATTATTAACTTAATTCTTTTTAAAAAAGATTTACCAACAAAAATTTCTATATATTTTCATGATATTTCAAATAAAGAGATTAACGAGCTAGAAAAAATCATTATATATTTTCTCAACCTAGGTTTTAAATTCGTTACTATGGATAATTTTCAAAAAAAAATTTTTAGTGATGAAAAGCTTTTTGCCATAACATTTGATGATGGTTTTTCAAGCTGGACCAAAACACTCGACTTATTTAAAAAATACGATGTAAAAGCAACTTATTATTTAAATACAATTCAATTTACAGATGATGAAATGACAAAATTTTTACAAGATATAAGATGTACTAATCCAGACTTCATCATTAAAGAAGAAGAAGTACAGGAGTTAATTAATAGTGATCACGAAATTGGGTCACATACCCATTCTCATAAAACACTTTCCAAAATTTCTTTAGATGACTTGAAGACTGAAATAGAAACTAATCTTCAAATACTAAGTAAATTTAATGTAGAAATCAGTAACTTCGCAATTCCTTATGGTATGAGGAGATTGATAAATAAAGAACAGATAGCATATTTGCTCGAAGTTTTTGATTCAATCTCATTTGGTGAACCAGGTATGCTATTTAATCATGAAAAACAAAAAATACAAAGATATCCATGGAGAATAGAAAAAACTTTTCAATACAACCTAAACAATATTTCAACAAACACATCTCTATTTAATAAAGTTACAAAAAGAAGTGGCCTTGGTTAGCTCTGACTTAACATTTAAAGCAACAACCGCAAATTTTTTTTGGATGGGGGATTTTAGTATTTATGAAATGGCAAATATTAATTCTTTTATTAAAAATGGTTTTGATGTAAATATATGGACTTACGACAAAAGTTTTAAAGTTTTTAGCAACAGTAATAAAATTAATATAAAAAATGCAAGTGAAATATTAGATGAAGAACTTCTATATAAATTTAAACAAGGTAATCAAAAATCAAATATGTCATCTTTTACAAATATCTTCCGACTTGAACTTTTAAAAAAAGTTGGAGGATGGTGGTTTGATTTAGATTGTATTTGTAACAAACCGGTAAGCTCTTTTGTTGATCTAGTCAAAGAAAAACCATTTGTGATCGGAAGGGAGCGAGATGACTATTCAGGCAGTTCAGTTATGTATTTCTCCGATATCGAAGTTTTACAAACACTGTTAGACAAAACTTGGAAAAAAATAAATGAAAAAGACTTTGAATTCATTTGGGGGGAGATAGGTCCTGACTTAATTTCTGAAATCTTTTTAGACCTGGATTTGATGAAGCTAACACTAGAGGAAAAATATTTTTTTAAAGTAAGTGCTGAAGACTTTTATAAGTTCTTTTTAAATAACACAGAAAATTTAATCGCACTTGAAGAAACCTTATACGATTCATACGTTATACACACTTGGAATGAAATGTTTAAAAGAAGTCTTATAAGTAAAAAGAAATTACCTCCAAGAGGGAGCTTTTTATTCAATCATATTTCAAACAATGTTTTAATTGAAAAACAAAAAAGCTATGGTTGGTTGTTAAAATACAGATTTAATAAATATATAAATTTTTTTATAAAAATTATATTCAGAATAAAAATTATATCTAATAATCTTTCAAATAATAATTAAACTAAATTCAGATGTTAAGAAAAGCAGCAACAATCAGATATGTCTCTTACGTATTAGGAACAGGATTAACACTTACTAACCTTTTTTTAATTACTTACTTATTAGATATTTATCAATTTGCTGTTTGGGGAGTTGCAAATTCATTAGTTTATATTTTTTCTCAAATAGGGCAGTTAACTTATGTTCAGTACATAGAAAAGTATTTCCCAAATTATTCAGTAGAAAAGATGAATTACTATCTCTATAAATTTTTAAAAACTATTTCTCTACTTCCAATTCTATGGATTTCAATACTGTTTTTACTTGAGTACTTTGGATACTTTGAAAAATTTAATGCTGATAATTTGATTATTTTGTTTTTAATAATTGCAGGATTAACTACTGTTGAATCATCAATTGAGTTATCTGCAAAATATCTGCTTGCTCAAAAAGAAACACCAAAATTCGACCTTTATGAATTATTGTTATTTAAATTAACCAGATTAGTAATTTTTTACTTTTTGCTAGCAAATGGTTACAGTGTCTATTTTTTATTACTTACAAACTTGATTTTAAGATCTCTTCTTTTAATCAAGACTTTAAATTATCAATCTCAAGGTGTTTTAAAAATTTTAAAAAAAATATTCAGATCAAAAATATTTGAAAAAAATTTAGACAAACTTTCCTATACTTTTACAGCATTCATGATTAAAACCTTGCAAGTCACCTTTTTGAATGTACTTTATATCATTTTGTCAATATCAGCAAAAAATGAAACAATTGCAAACTATTCTCTTGGAATTTTAATTATTAACAATTTAAGACCGGTGTTCGCCTCATTATCAGGCCTCTTAACACCTATAATTTCAAAAAATATTTATAGAAACAAAGACAACGCTACATTGTTTAGATTTGTTACTTCTATTAATAGAATTTTTATAAGCATAGTAACACTATTAACAATATACATAGTTGATTATAAATTCTTAATCTCTTATTTTTTAGAATCCTTTGATGAAAATATTTATACAATTATTTTAGTTTCAGTATTTGCTTCATCCATTGCATCTCTCTACATTCCTAATTTTTTGAATTTACTTTTTAGCAACAAGGAAAAATATCTTTTACGAATAGTATTGGTGAATTTTATTTTTTGTATGTTTTTATTTTATATTTTAAGAGAGACAACTTTTATAGACCTTCTTTATATTTATTTATTATTTGAATTAATTAGTTTTTATATATTTAAATTTATGAATAATCTAACAAGCTTTACAAGTGCAAATACTTATTCGTTTCTTACAACTCTTATTTATCTGGCTACTTATCTATCTGGATATGGAACAAGCTTTCCACTACTTTTTGTTTGCATTATATTTATTGGTTATGATATTAAAAAATTTATAAATCAGTTTAATAACTATGATTCTGTTAAAGATAAGGATTATGGAACAAAGTAAAACTTTAAAGGCTTTATCTGGTAGCAATTTTACTTCAATTGCTGACATTGTTTACTCGGAATACATCTCTCTAGAAGATTATCAAAAAAAAGATCACAGTAATAGCCTAGTGCTTTACAAAGATAAAGAATTTCTACTATATAAAATTAATGAATTTGAGTTGTTTGAAAACGCTGTAATTTTTTGTAATCACCTAACATTGAGCAGTTTATTTAGAAAGTTAAATAAATGTGATCAGTTTAGGAATATTAAATTAATAACTCATCAAACTGATATCCCTATTACTAAAAAATATTTTCTCAAAAAGCCAAAGTGCGTCTCGGAATGGTATTCAACAAATGTAGATTATTTAAATAAAAAATTGATTCCTATACCTCTAGGTCTTGGTAATAGTTTTCAAACAAATCAAATCAATTCAAATAATATCTTTAGCTATCCAGATTTTTCGAAAATCACAAGTGAACCAAAGGTTTACTTGAATTTTAAAATCTCTACTAATAGAAAAGAGAGAGAAAATTTGTATGAACATTTTTCCTCAATGGACTGGGCTGAATTAGACCAACCAGATTTAGACAAACAAAGCTATATAAATAAATTAAAAAACACAAGCTTTGTTCTGGCTCCTTGGGGTAATGGATATGATACTCACAGGTTATGGGAATCATTATATTTTGGCAAAATACCAATAACTAAATACCATGAAACGTATTCACTACTTAAAAATCTTCCCATTTGTTTTGTTGACAATTATAAGGAATTAAATCAAGAGTTACTAAATTCATTTTTAAAAAAGGTTTTGACTGATAAATGCAATGTTGAAATACTAGATTTAAAATTTTGGGAAAAGAAAATAAAATCAAGTAGTTTAAGTGGTCTTGAGACACTTAATGTTAGAGAGTCAAAGTTAAATTTATTATTTTTTAAAATTAAGTTTCATATTTTTAGAATTTCAAAAAGTAAATTTAAAATAGCAAAATTTTATGTACTAAAAGTTATTAAATTTACAAAAATATTATTTCAAAAAGTTTAATAATTAAAGTGCTATTAAACGAACTTAAAGTTGAGAACTTTGATCTAAACAGAAATATAGAAAATATATTGGACTTATATTCGATAAAAAAAGTACACTAAATCTGAAATTATTCAAAAAAAGAGGGTTTAAACTTATTTTTTAAAGTGATCAAAGCAATTATTAAAAAAATATGAACTGTATTTTATTTTTTTAATTTATAATTTAGTAAATGAAATTTGCATTAATAATTCTTGCATATAACGAATCAAAAAGCATAAAAGAAGTTGTTCTCTCACACTATGATATGTTTGAAAAAGTCATTGTTGTAAATGATAAAAGCAAAGATGATACCCAAGAAGTACTTCAAGAATTAGAACATTTAGAAAACTTAATAGTTTTAAATAACAAAAAAAATGTGGGTGCAGGCAAGTCGTTTGAATTTGGAATTAAAGAATTTCTCAAAACTGAATGTGACTATGTAATCAAAGTTGATGGTGATAATCAATTCGATCCAAAAGATACTTTTGAAATTTTAAATATAGTTAAAGAACAAAAGTTTGATTATGTAAAGTGCGATCGTTTTTGGGCATCCGGTATTGATGGTAAAATTCCATTTGTTAGATATTTAGGAAATGCATTTGCATCATTTTTGATTAAATTTGCAACAGGTAATTGGAAAATGAATGATGCTTTAAATGGTTTGTTTTTAATTTCAAAAAAAATAGCAAAAGATTTTTCTTTACCAAAACTATTTAATAGATACGGCTACCCATTCTATTTACATAGTTTTGTATGCAATTATTTAATTTCTAACAGGATAATGATTGGACAATATAAAAATGTTGTTTCCTATCGAGACGAAAAAAGTAATCTGAATGCTTTTATTATGTTTTTTAAGTTGGTCTATTTTGTAATCAGAAACTTTTTTCATAAAATTAGACTTAAGATACAGGTTTCAGAACTTCAAATATCTGCTATTTTTGATATTTTTTCAATATTTATATTTGTTAATATCATATTTTCTATTTATAAGTTTGTAAGTATTCGGTATTATGATTTTCCTGGACCTCAAGGAACTTGGTTTGTGGTCTTTTTATTCTTTACAACTATTTTTTTAGTTATATTAGGTTTGTCGCAGAATCAAGAATCAAAAATATATAAAAATACCTTTAAAAATATTTAATGAAAATTAATAAAACATTAAAAATATTTTTAAGCATGATAATTTTAATGCTTTTTTTTAACATTAATTTTAGATTTACTAATTCAATAAATTGTTGCAGTGATGATTTTGATTATTTTATCCATGCTGAAACAATATCTGAAGATTTTGACTTTGATTATTCCAACCAGCTAAAAGGTTATGAAAAAAGTAGATTTTATAAAAATGGAAAATCAGCCCCTGTAGGCTATGTTGGTTCAGGCCTTTTAGCTTCTCCCTTCATGTTTTTTGGCAATCTATTAGATAGCTTAAGTTTGAATTTTTCTTCTGAAAATGAACTTATGAGTTATAAAATTCTAATATATTCCTTATCGCCAATTTTTTATTTATTTTTTGGACTAGTCCTGATCCATAAAACACTATCACAATTTATTAATAACTTAAAAAGTAGTGATTTAATTTTATTCTTTTTTGGAAGTGGAATTGCTTATTATGCTTTCAATAGGTTTAGCATGACACATGCATTTGAGTACTTTTCAACTTGCTTAGTATTATTTCTATCTTTTAATTACTATTCAAAAATAGATAATGATAAAAATGCTTATCTAATTCCATTAGGTATATTATTAGGATTATTAATTCGCTGGACTAATTATTTTCTACTCTTAATACCAATTTTTTCAAAGATAATTTTAAAGAGTGAAAAAAAACTTATTACAAATTTTAAATTTCAGGCAAGCACCTTAGTGTCGGTAGGAATTTTTGCTGCACTATCTAATGCTATTTATGGTTTTGTTACTTTTGATCCTCGAAGTTCTTACCAAGTAAACAATAGCGTTTCTGAAATAATGCAATCCAATATAGAGTCAAATTTAATTTTTTCTTATATTTCTAGGATTGTTAATATCTTTATTTCTCAAGAGTTTGGAATAGTGTACTTTATGCCTTTGATGGGATTTGTATATATTATGTCAATTTTTAGCATCACACTATATAAAAAATATAAAGACAAATCTTTTCTAGTTTTAAATTTTATATCTATTATTTCTATTTCACAGTTATTAGTAATAGTGGCTTTATGGAGGTCAACAGCCTCATCCTATGGTTACCGTTATCTTTATGTTCTTTATCCGTTTGTAATTGTGTACTACTATTTTTTAAAACAAAAATTTAAATTAGAAAAAACCCATAATCTTTTGTTGTTAATTTCAATATTTTCAATATTGTCAGTTTTATTTTTTGAAGCAACACCTTATACACAACTCTCAACTGAGCGAATTTATAATTCTTTTGGAAAGTTTACTAAATATACACAGCCAAATTATCTGATTGGCTATATCAAATCTATATTTATATTTGAGGGTTATTTAAAAATATTTACTACAAGCTTTTTAGGGAGTACAGTATTTAAGATATTGGTAATGATATTTGGAAAAATTGGTCTAGTAAACTTTTTAGATAGATTTGGTTTACCGGTAAATAATCCGGATTTTATAAACTATTTAGATGAAATTAGCTTAATAACTCTTGATAAATTTATTTTTGTTATCTTGTTTTGTTTAATGACAATATTTTTAATTAGAAAATACTTGGTACAAAATTGAAACTTTCTGAAAATAAATCGGTATATATATTATGTTTAATTTGTAATGGATAAATCGAATATTCTTTTAACAGGAGCAACAGGGTTGCTTGGGAGCTGGTTGGCAGAAAAGCTTCTAGAAAAAGACTGCAAAGTAACCGGCGTTGCGCTTAATAATGAATTAGATTTTTTACTCCAATCAAAAAATATCATTGATCGTATTGACTTAAGGTATGTTGATATATCTGATGAGTTAGAGTTGTCTAAGTTATTTAAAAATAAATATGATTTAGTTATACACCTTGCAGCACAAACGCAAGTTGGAGATGCTTTAAATAACCCTATTAGAACATTTAAGTCAAATATAGAAGGTACGTGGAACGTTTTAGAAATGTGTAGAATCCACAATATCCCTATTGTTGCAGCATCATCAGACAAAGCTTATGGAGAATCAGATAATCTTCCATATTTAGAAACTCATAATCTTAATGGAAATTATCCTTATGAAGTTTCAAAATCTGCAACAGACTTATTGTGTAAAACATATTTAACTACGTATAATCTTAATGTTTCGACACTTAGGTGTGGCAATATTTATGGTGGTGGTGACTTAAACTGGGAAAGATTGATTCCAGGGGTTACAAGGTGGCTAATTAAAAAGGAGCAACCAATTTTAAGAACTAATGGCACATTTAAAAGAGACTGGGTTTATGTTGAAGACGTAGTTCAAGCTTATATTGGAGTTGGTAATGCATTATTGGAAAATAACCCAAAAATATCAGATGCTTATAATTTTTCAAGTACATCTTATTTGAGTGTGATGGATATATATAAAAAACTTGTTTCGAATTTTTCAGACACCTATATTGAACCTATCATCGAAGAAGACTCTGAGTTTGAAATCAAAGATCAGTATTTAAGTTCAGATAAAATAGAAAAAGAACTTGGAATTAAATCAGTTTTTGACCTAGACACTTCCATATCAAAGACAGTTGATTGGTATAAGAAATACTTAAATAGCCTCTAGAAATAATATTACTCATTAAAAGCTTTTATATGTTTAAAATAATCGTATGAACCAAATAGGTGTTTCTAATATCTTCTCTGATGTAAAGTTCTTTGAAGGAAAAATATTTGAAGATTATAGAGGAATTTTTCGTAAGCCTTTTTACGGCACACCCATAAAAGAAATATTTGGTAATGATTTTGAAGTTATTATTTCATCATCATGTAAAAATGTAATTAGAGGTTTACATTTTCAAAACCCACCCCACGATGTTGACAAGTTTATTTATTGCCTCAATGGATCTATTAAAGATGTTTTTGTTGATTTAAGGCCAAAAAGCAATACTTTTGGAAAGTTCGACTATATACATTTAAATGAAAAAAATCCAGTCTCTGTATTAGTCCCAAAAGGCTTTGCACACGGGTTTAGTGTTTTATCAGAAAAAGCAACAGTTATTTACTTGCAGTCAGGAAAATTTAATGAAGTATCAGATTATGGAATTTCCTATAAAAGCCTAAATATAGATTGGGAAGTTGAAAATCCCATTGTTTCTGATAAAGATTCAAATCTACCTGATTTTAAAGAATTTAGTTCTCCTTGGGAATAGTCAATATATGAAAAAAACAGTTTTATTGACGGGGTCTACAGGGTTTTTGGGAAATTTATTTATAAATAATTTTTCTAAAAAATATAGAATTCTTAGTGTTGGAAGTCAAGAAAAACATATAACAAATGATATTTTTCAGTACAACATTGATACATTGAACAAAAATTTAATAGATGATGAATTTTCAGTTGTTCACTTGGCTACTTACTACAGTAAAAAAAAAGAAGATGAAAGTAAAATAAGAGATGCAAATATTGATTTCGGAATAAAAATTTTAAATTTAATTAAGAATCAAAATGTAAAAAAATTTATTTACGCAAACACGATGTTTTGTTTTGATAAAAAAAACAAACATCATTATTATACAAATTCAAAAAATGAATTTTCAAAGATTCTTTTTGAATCTATGGACAATAAGTTACTATCTGAAATTTATTTAGAAAATACTTTTCATTACAGAGATACCAGAAAAAAGATAGTCCCAATAATTGTAGAATCAATAAAAAAAAACATGCCGAATCCTGTCTTGAATAAGGAAGAGTATTTCAATCTTACATATGCTACAGATGTGATGGAAGTCTTCAATAAAGAATTAAGTGTTGAAACTTTTTCACCAAAATCAAGAGTCACTTCTGAGAAAGATATAAATATATATTCGATTTATGAATTTTTATTAAAATATAATAATTCAAATTTATTAGATAAAGAATTATTAAAATTTACTGATTCCAGATATATTAAAAATATCGATATTCCAGAGTTAAATATTCACTATTTTGAAACTGATATTTACAAAAATTTATTGAAAATGTTTAATTGAGCAAGAAAACAATATGAAGAAAAATATAATAATTCAAAGTTTTGATTCTGTTAGAAAAAAACCTGCAAACTTAAAAGAAGAAGACATTCTATTATTTAATCATGAGTTCAAAAAAAAATTTGATCCTGCTTATTATTTAGAGGTAAAAGACGTCACAATAGTGAATCAATCTATTTATAAAATAAAAAAATTACGTTTTTTTACAAAGTACAACTATTTTTATAATCCTTCAACATCAAGAATTTTTAAAGATATAATTAAAAACATTTTCAAAACAAAAAAAAGTAATCAAATATTAGATAAAGGTATATGGGTTACTGATAATAAGACTTCAGTATATTTTCATATGCTTTGCGACGCATTAACTAGATTTATTTTTTTACCTGAAAAAATAAAAAAAAACTATCCAATTTTTTTACCTGCTAAATATAACTTAAGTTGGATAATTGAGATCCTTTCTTTTTTAGAAATTGATTATATTTTATTAGATTCGGAAAAAAAATATATTATAAAAAATGCAATAGTAACTAGTTATACAGCTCCCTCTGGCAATTTCCATAAAGAAACTCTTTTAAAATTAAGAAAATGTTTTATTGATAATAAAGGTGTTGAAAAAAACAAAACATACAGTTCAGAAAAGATTTGGATTGACATGTCTAAACATAGAAGACCAGTAATTAATATAAAAGAAATTGAACCGATTCTCAAGAAGCATGGTTTTAAACAAGTAATATTTGAAGACTTAAATATATTAAATAAGATAAATTTGTTGCAAAAAACAAAAGTGCTAGCAGGTTCTCACAGCTCTGGACTTACGAATATGTTATTTATGAATCCAGGTTCTAAAATTATTGATATTAGAGACCCGAGAGATAAAATTAAAAATGCTTTCTTTACAATGGCATCTGAATTAAATTTAGAATATTTCTATATGGAAAGAGAAGTAAACTCAGAAGAGACAGTTATAAACCCTATTAAACTAGATTTGCTTCTCTCGACTATTGAATAGATTTTTTATAAAATTATTTATAAAAATTAAAATAATTGTAAGATAACTAATTGTCCTAATAAATATACTTGAATTAAGTATTTGACCTGTTTGTATACCGTGAAAAGAAGAGGTTGAAATCATAATTAGCTCATAAAATCCAATGTTTCCAGGAGTAATTTTAATTAAAGTAGTAAAAGAGCCTAATGTTGAATACAAAACTGTACTAACAAAAGCTATCTCAAAGTCATACATTAAAAAAACAAAGTACAGTATTGAGATATTTAATGTCGTGAAAATTAATGAGAGTAGGATTAATCTAAAAAAAAGATTTTTATTAATAAAAAGACTTATAAAACCAGATGTAAAATTTTTTAAAAAATTAATTCGTATTCTATCAATATTTTTTGTTAAAAAATTAATATTTAGAACAATGATTGAAAATATTGAAATGAGTATCAGAAAAATCTGAAGTAAAGAAAGATTAATAATGTTGAGTTCAAATACCATTAATAAAAACAGAATTAAAAAGTTAATAAAAATTGATATAAAAGCAAACGAAGTATTTGTAGAAATGTACATTGTTGGGGAAACATCATAATTTTTAAACATATAGTGTAATTTGTATCCCGAACCAGCTTTTAGCGGCCCTAGTAAATTACCAACAGTATTTTTAAATGTTAGATTAAAAGCTTCACTGAATGAAAGTGTAATATTTATAGCTTTAAAAATATAAATATTTATAAAGCTTTTAAGAAAATAATTTATTAAATTTAACAAAATAAATGCAAGAATATATTGAATTTTTATTTTTTTAAATATTTCTAAATAAATTGTATTTTCATAAAAAAAATCAATTAAAAAAAACAAAAATATTGGTAAAGCTAAAAAATTAATTATTTTTTTCATAATTTATATTAAATTCTTAAGCCTTTTTGTATATTCTTTATCAATTTCGTTGAAGTTTAATCCTTCAAATAATAAATTTTTTAAATGTAGGAAATTTTTTTTATCTGCATTTTCAATGAAATACTTAAGCTTTAATTCTAGCTCGTCATAAGTATTGCATCTTTCGATAAACTTATTATTAAGAAATTCTGACAAAACTATATTTTTTCTTCTTTTAGGTGAGTTTAAAAATATTATATTTTTGTCTAGTACTAGAAAATCTAAATATATTGATGACCAATCCGTAATAAGAAAATCAGTAATTATTGGAAAATATTCTTCTGGGTATTTTAAATCACTAAAATAAACTAAATTTGTTGAGTTACTAATGAATTCATATGTTTTTTTGTTAAATTTTTTAGTCTTATAATCTTTGATATGCGGTTTGATGATTATTTTATAATCGTGCTTATTAGCAAAATTATTTAGTTTTTTTAAAAAGTTTAAATTATGTAAATGAAAAAAAGATAAACGATCTTTTTTGAGTTTAGATGTTGCTGTAGGTGCATAAAGAATGTATTTAATTGATGAAGATTTTTTAGTCACCTCATGTTTATTTTTTAAAAGAAAATAATGACTAAGGAATCCTGTTGTAAATAAATTTGGAGTATTGTAAGCACATTTATTTATTAATATTTCTTGATCAAATTTAGAACTTACCCAGACTTCATCAAATTGTGACAGTTCTGATTCTGATAAGTTAACTATAGATGTTTGTACTCCGTGACCTATATTGATAGTTTTGATACCTCTTTTTTTAATTAATTTGTGAAATAAAATTCCATGAGATGCGACTACTAAATTTGAATTCAATAATTTGAGTACATTTTCAAAATTTAAAAAATAACAAAAAAAACTTGCTGACTTAGCTTGTTCCTTATTAAAGGTTAAGTATTTGATGTTATATTCTGAATTATAAAGTTTATAAAACCCTTCCAAATTTCCATTAAAAGAATGACCCATTAAAAAAATATCATTAGTTTTATTATTCTTAAAATTTGATAAAACATAAGCAATCAAAAATATTAAAGAATAGGAAGCATATATAAAATAATGATACATATTTTTTTTATTAAACTTCATCAATACAATTTTATAATCGTTATTCATTAATAACAGTAGAATTTAATTAATGAAAAAAATATATGCTTTTATACCTGCAAGGTCAGGTTCCGAAAGGGTTAAAAATAAGAATTTAAGACTTCTTCAAGGAAAGCCTTTAATCGAATATACTCTTGATACTATTCAGCAATCAAAATATATTCAAAAATCTTATATCTCTTCAGATTATGAAAACCTAGAAGAAAAAATTTCAAGATATGACAATACCTACATAATAAAAAGACCAAAATCAATATCTAATAGTGAATCACTTGATATTGAATGGGTATTACATCTAATTGATGAATTAAAAGGAAATGAACCTGACTTAATTGTACTTTTAAGACCAACAAGTCCCTTTAGAAGTGTTGAATTTTTGGATAGCAATATAGAAAAATTTAAGCAATTAAAAAATTTTGATTCAGCCCGAGCAATTAGAAAAGTTAAAGAACACCCTGACAAAATGTGGGTAAAAAACAATGAATCAATTATTCCCTACAATCAGTTCAGCGAAAATGAATCAGAGGATTTACATTCTAAACAATACCAGAGCCTTGAAGAGGTATATGTGCAAACCAGCAGTCTAGAAATTTTAAATGCTAAATCAATCATAAAAAATAAAAAATTATCTGGTAAAAACGTACTTCCTATTTTTTCAAACAATCTTGATAGCTTTACTATTGATTATGAGTCTGATTTTGTTTTGGCAGAAAAATATTTAGATAAATCTATTGAAATTACTTAATTAATTTGATAAATCATCAAAAGTAATTAAATCATCTTCCTTTAGATTCTTGTTTAATTTTTTTCCAATTACTTTTTCAAAATTATAAGGATCAAGTCCATCATTTGGAGCTCTAAAAACAATGTCTTCCTTACCAATTTTATGATTAGAGTTTAAATTCTTAGATGCTCTGATACTAGTTGCCATTTTTCTTAATGGGTTCTGCTCGCTTGGGTATGTTTTTTTTATTCCATCTCCAAGAGCTACTTGTGCTCTACTAATATCTCGTATCATTTTTTTAAAACCCTGAGGTTCTAGTGAAAAAGCATTATCAGTACCCTTATTTGCCCTATTTAATGTAAAATGCTTTTCTATGACTCTAGCTCCAAGCAGGTAAGCTGCCAAAGTCATAGCTATCCCGTTATCGTGTGAGGAAAGCCCAACAACATTATCAGGAAAGAGATTTCTATATGTTTTAATTACATTTAAATTAAGATCTTCCCACGCTACAGGATATCCGGCAGTGCATTGTAATAATACTAAATTTTCTTTAAAATCTTTTGTTGCCTCAACAACTCTTTGCACATCTTCGATAGTGCCTCCACCAGTTGAAACAATAAATGGTTTATTAAATGAAGCAACATGTTTAATTAGTGGTATATTTTTAAGGCCTCCTGAAGGTATTTTATATAAAGGCATATTAAGTTCTTCAAGAAAATTAGCACTTTCTATATCAAATGCTGTAGAAAAGAGAATAATATCATTATCATATGAAAACTCAATAAGTTCTATCCATTGGTCAAGTTTTAAGTCTAAATAATCTCTATGCAACCCATAAGTTTCAGCAAAACTATTCGGATTGTTATAGGGTTCGTTATATAATTTTTTTGTATAGAAATTTTTATTGTCTCTTTTTTGAAGCTTTACAGCTGAAGCCCCTGCTTCTTTAGAGGCTAGTATTAATTCTTTACATAGTTCGGTATCACCTTGGTGGTTTGAACCTACTTCAGAAATAAAAAAAGGTAAAGATTCGTCAGAAATATTAAAATCACCAATTTTTACAGATCTCACAACTAGATTATTTTTCTATTATTTCTTCTTCAGTTGTTGTTGGAAGGCCATCAACAACTTCGACTCCATAAAGCTCTTCACATCTAACACGATCATTAAAGTGATTTGTAGATGCTTCTACAATATAACAGTCTTCTAAAGCCTCTTCTTGATGAATAGCTCCAGGAGGGTAATGTGCTACATCACCTTCTTCTAACACTCTTTCTACCAGATTGCCTGAACCATCATCATATCTGATAAGCATCCTGCCTTTTATCATAATATGAACTTCGTCTTTTTTTCTATGATATTGTAGACCACCTTTACTTCCCTTATTAATAAATAGTTTTTTCATCATAAATTTGTCTTCAATTAGAGAAACTAATATCTCTTCACCCCAATTTCTAGGGCCAACAGATTCTGATTTAGGAAATTCTGGAATAGAGTTCATGCCAGCTTTATTCATAAGTTCATTTTAATTTCATTTTATTTATTAGCTTGAAAAATATCAATTATTTATCAAGACTGTAAATGACTTACAGTATTCAATCTCAGTATTATTTCTACTTTTTAAATAGTTGTAAATAACTCTATATTCGTCTTGTAATAGTTCAGGATAGGGAAATTGATTAACTGTTAAGACTTCATCTAGGCTGAGATTCTTTAACCTACTTACCTTGTATGACTGTAAAAAAATAACTGAGTTTTTGTATTCATTTTCTAACATCTTCCTTTTTATTCTTATATCGTCATAATCAACTTTCCCTTCTACGCCCATAGTATGCCAATCTAGTGGTATGGGATTGTCAAGATTTAAAATAAAATATAAAACTGGATTATCCGGAAATATGGAGATTTTTGATGTTTCGTATTTGTCTATGCAATATTGAATACTTTTAATGTACTCATACACATTTTCTGATGTGTAAATGTTTCCAAATCTTTTATCTAACTCAATTAAGTTATAAATAAGTTCTGACTTTGGTCTATCCAAGAATGTGTTATTAGATCTTAAACTCATGAGATTAATCATTGGATTTATAAATATAGTAAAAGAAAGTAAATATATGGAGTAGTTGATTTTCCAGTTTTCAAAATTCATTTGTTCTAAAATAAAATATAAAATAAGCACCAATACAGTGCCAGAAACAAACAAACCCCACCTCCAACCAATTGACATAATTGCTCCAACTTCAATTACATAACAAACAAAAAAAGGTATGAGTTCAGTTTTAGAATTTTTTCTTTTAAATTTTAAAAGTAGAAAGAATACAAAAAATAAATTTAATAAATTAATTATTGGCTTGTAGTTTAAATTATTGAAATTCATTGAAAATATTATTAAAAAGAAAACTAAAATTTTTATAATTGGATTTGTAAAAAAAAATATATTTTTCTTGGAGTTTGAAAAAAAATATAAAACTATTAAAAAACTTATGGGTATCAATTGTTTTTCATAAAAACCTAAATGGTGTATCCAACTATTGATTAATTCAAGAGAGTTATCTGGTTGATTAAACGTTTCTTCATATAGATTTTTAAACCCCCCTGATACAGTTATGTAAGTTAGATATGTAAATGAAGGAATTGCCGAGATTAAACTTGTCCGAAAAAAGTATTTAATTGAAAACTTTTTGATGAAAAAGTTTTCAATTAAAATCACACCAACAGAACTTATAAGAAATCCTGTTTTCATTAGTGGAGCCAATCCTATAAAAAGAAATCCGATATTTTTATATTTTTTCGAGTTAAAAATTAGAAACGCGCCAATGGAAATTACAAATATTCCATCTATAGTTGGCCAAATAAAAAATTCAAAATAATGCATATTTAATATGACTGAAACAACAAACGCAGAGAGTTTTACTGGTAGATTAGATTTTTTAAAATTAGAACTTAGACTTAAAAGTAATAGCGAGTAAATTTGAAACATTATTATTGCTATGATTCTCTGAATTTGGAGGTTATAGTTTGGAATAAAATATTGAAAATAATGTAAATATGCAGATCCAACGAATGTTTGATACATAAAATCTTTATGGGGAACCTGTCCGTTATGAAGCCTTTGGACCATTCCTAAAACCCGGGCCTCATCAGATGGATTAAATCCAAACTTACCATCCACTTCCCACATATAAATCGTAATAAAAAATATAAAAAGAAGAAATAATAATTGTTTTTTAAACTTTATACTTTTTAGCATATTGATTATTTTCATATTTAACTAATTTAACAAATAAACTAAATATTATTAATAAGAAATTTATGAAGGTTTAAATCATCAATAAGTTCTTCTTTATTTAATTTAAATTGTTTATTCTCTATAGTTTCCAAAAAACTAATTAATTGTAATTTTAGAGGTTCTTGATATTCAATTATTGGAAAACTTTTTGATAGTACTTCTCTTATACCAATATTATTACTCGATTTTAAAGGTTCTAAGTCTTCATGAGTAATTATTTCCAAAGAGTTTGTAATTAAGTTTGCAATAAAAGTTGACTCTTTAGATTCAACTACAATTTTTCTTATTTTTTTATGTGATAATTTTGAAGTCGTAATAATTAAATTTGTAGAATCGTTTTGTCCTAAAATATCAACGTAATTATTTTCATCATCCCGTTTAAAAAAGAAATTAAAGTTATAATCATTTAAATTTTTGTTAAGGATTTTTGGCAAAATAGAAAAATCGTGTATAGATAAATCTAAAAGTACATTTTCCTCATTTCTGTTAACTTGGTTTTTCGGTGAAAGTCTCTCCATTTTTATAGAAATAATATCATTGATATTTTGGTTTGATAAAAATTGTACAACCGGATTATATTTTTCCAGTAGACCTATTTTTATAATCGACTGTGAATTATTTGAATAATCTATTAACTCATTAATTTCTTTGATGTTCGAAGAGTAAGGTTTTTCTATCAATATGTTTTTATTTTCTTTCAGACAAATCATTGCATATTTATGGTGAAATTTAGTTGGTGTTGAAATTATTAAAGAGTCAGACTCAGAAACCAACTCTTCAATTGATTGATAATTTTTAAAATGCTTATCAATATTATTATTAATATCAAAATATCCAATAAAATCGACGTTTGTTGCTGACTCTAAAACACGTGCATGGTTTTGCCCCATAGATCCAAATCCTACTAAGCCGAATCTATGCTTCATAAAATTCTCTAATACTTTTGATGGTATAACTAAGTTTAGACTTTGAAAGATTTGGGTAAATTGGTAAACAAAGAATTCTTTTTTTTATATAATCAATATTTTTATAACTCTTGCCTTTAGCTATCCAAGAAAAATTTAAATCTGTTAGAGGTTTTTTATAATAAATAGCAGTTTCTATATTTCTTGACTTGAGAAAATTGACTAGTTGATTGCGATTCAATTCTGTTTTAGTAACAATAGGATAATAATTGAAAGTTTGTAATTTATCATTATAAAATTTTAAATCTTTAATGTGCTTAAGTCCAAGGTGGTACTCATCTGCAATATGTTTTCTACTAGCAATATCTTTGTTAATTGATTGAAGTTTTAGATTTAAGTAAATAGCTTGAATTTCATCTAATCTAGAGTTTCTTCCAGAAAACTTAAAATTATTTCTGTCAATATGCCCATGATTTCTCATCTTTAAAATATCTTCATAGAGTTTCTTACTGTTTGTCGTAATAGCACCAGCATCACCCATAGCACCTAAAGTTTTTGTTGGATAAAATGAAAATGCACCTGTATGTCCAAAATTTCCAAGAAATTTTCCATTAACTTTTGTTCCAAAAGATTGAGCTACATCTTCAACAATTTTTAAATTAAAATTTTTACTTATCTTTAATAGTTCTTCAATATTGACATACCCACCGAATAAATGAACAGGGATAATAAATTTTGCTTTATTTAGAATATTTTTATCAAGATTATGCAAATCTATTTGTAAGGAATCTCTATTAATGTCAGCTAAGTATGGAATACCACCAACATTATGAATAGCTTCAATTGTAGCAAAATAAGTAAACCCTGATGTTATTACAACATCTCCATTTTTTATACCCAGACATTTTAATGATATTTCTAATGCGTCAGTCCCAGAGTTTACACCAACAACATACTTTGAATTTAGAAATTTTGCTAAGTTATCTTCTAAAGTTTTTAAATTTTCTCCTAAAACAAATTTACCTTTATTAAGCAATAAATTAAATCTACTTAATAAAATATCATTGTTTTTACTTTTAGTATCAAATAAAGGTACATTCATATATATTATCTATGATAAAACCATAGTAAGTAAAAATTTAATTTACATACTAATAAATTTATAAATCTAAAAGCTTTTGAACTAACTCTGATGATGGGCTTATATCAGACGGTAACAATTTATAAGTTACATTTTCTTCATTTAAGAACTTTATTATTTTTTTATTATTATATTTTGATAGGAAGACCGAAGAATTTAAATTATCTATTTTCTCCTCAACATCTCTCCAAATAACAGTTTTCTTATTTAAGATTGAACACTCTTCTGCAATCGATCCACCATCTGTAATTATAGCTTTGGATGAGTAGATTTCATTTATAAATTGTTTGTAGGTAATTAGTGGCTTTAACTGAATACCATTATTTTTTAATTCCTCAATAAAATTATTTTTTTTTAATGCTTTAAATGTTATGTCATGGGTATACCAAATAATGTTTTCAAAATTACAAGTTTGATTAATTTCTAGTAATAAATTAATGAATTGTTTTAACAATCGCTTGTTATAAATATTTTCTGTTCTATGAATCGTTGTAATTAAATTGTCATTAGTTTTAATATTATGAGATTCTATATTTTTAACAACCGAATCATAAATTGTATTTCTTGAAATTGTAATAACTTGTTTCTTATTTCTATATCTAGATTTATTTATTGAATTTACGTATTCATCAAAACATAATATATCGGAAAATCTAGAAACTATATATCTTACAATCTCCTCTGGGAATGGTTTAAAAATGTTACCTGAACTAAATCCTGATTCAATATGAACTACTTTAAGTTTATTTCTTTTTCCAATTATCATCCCAATTAAGGTGCTCAATGTATCTCCATGAACTAAGCAATATTCTGTATTTTGAATTTGAGGGATTTTAATATTAAAAAATATGATATTGAAAAACCAGAATATCATTTTTGGAATAGAGTCAATATTAGATTTATTGTTTGATAGACTAATCAACTCATAATTATTCTTGAAAAAACTTAATTCTTTTTGTGTAATTTCTCTATGTTGTCCTGTATCTACAATCAATAAACTGTAATCTCTATTTATTAAACTTTCTAAAACATATTTGGATTTTATAAACTGTGCTTTTGTTCCCAATATAAAAACAATTTTTTTGCATGATTCATGATTCATATTTATTAATTTTAACTTGAAGAGTCTTTATTTTTAAAAGATATGTATAAATAAAAAATTAATTTTTGAGGAATTCAATAGTAGTATCTATTTGTATTATGAAATTAAATATTCTCATTCTTGGTTCAGGAGGTAATGCAGCAAGAAACTATGTTAATTCTCTAAAACTTGAAAAAAAAATGATTGGCAAAACAGTTGGAATTGATATTGATGAAAATGGAAGATACTTTTCTAACACAGACAAATTTTATAAAATTGATAAAAAATTAAAAATTGAATCTAAAACAGAATTTATCAATAACATAATTAAAAAAGAAACAATTGACTTTATCCACGCTCAGCCTGATAAAGAAGTTGAATATATTTCAAAGATCTCAAAATATTTAAAAGCTAATTTTATACAAATTGATAAAAAGGCTTTAAAAATTTACCAAAATAAAGATTTAACTAATACGATATGGGGTGATAAATTTTCTAATTTCATTAGTTATAGCTATATAGAAGTTTTAAAAAACGAGGAGTTGTTTAAATATTGTATTGAAAAAAATGGAAAAGCATGGGTTAGAAAAAAACAAGGTGCAGGCTCAAGCGGTGCTTTGCCGGTAAAAAATATTAAACAATTGAAAAATTGGGTAAATTATTGGGTTGAGTATAGAAATGCAAAACCTGAAGAATTTATTGTATCAGAATATTTAAATGGTCAAGAGTTTGCTGTACAAATTTTATTTTGGCATGGAAAATTAATACACCTTCAAGCTAGGGAAAGAGTTGAATACTTTTTTGCAAATCAAATGATTTCAGGACAGTCCTCAACCCCTTCTATAAGTAGAACAATTAATAATTTTGAATTACAAAATTGTGCAATCGATTCTATAAAAACAATAGAAAAAGAACCTCATGGGATTTATTGTGTTGACATTAAACAAAATAATGAAAAAAATTATGTTCCTATGGAAGTAAATTATGGAAGATTATTTACTACAAATTATTTTTTTTCCCAGCTTGGAGTAAATACTCCTGTTGATTCTATAAAAAAACAATTTAATCTAAAAGTTGAGAAAAAAATAAATCATATCAAAGAAGATATATATTGTTATAGAGGTTTAGACATGGAAATGAAGGTAGTAGATTAAAAATTTATATATAGCAATCAAGAATTTTTATTGTTTTTAATGTTAATTTTTTTTGTTGTTTATGATTCAATGCTTTAGAGTTTATGATTCTACTTTCAAAATCTATAAGTGCACCATTTAAAGGTTATTTGTTATTTAAATATGGACTAGCTACATTAATACTTTTTTAATTTAAATTTAAAAATCTAGCCATGGAGGGTTTCCAGATTTCCAGTACTCATTCATTTGTAAATACTCTCTATAGGTATCCATCGGTTCAAAATAACCAGTATGTTTGTATGCAAATAACTTATTATCACTTGAGAGATTTATAAGTGGATCTTTCTCTAATGTTGAAGACTCATCTAAGTAATTAAGAACTTCTTTTTTAAATACAAAAAAGCCTATGTTAATAAATCCACTAAGCATAGGTTTTTCTATAAAATTAGTTACTTGAGAACTACTGTTAAATTCGACCAAACCAAATCTTGATACGGGATTGGTAACAGTAATCGTGCCTGTGCTTGAGTGTTGGTAATGAAAATTTATTAATTTTGAAATATCGACATTAGCTAATCCATCACCATAAGTAACAATAAATTCTTCATTTAAATATTTTGAAAGCTTGTAAACCCTACCTCCAGTATTTGTTTCCAACCCTGTATTTATAACTTTTACATTTTTGAGGTTTTCAAAATGTTTTTCAATAATTTCACTTTTGTAACCTGATGCTATTAAAAATTCAAAATCATTAAAATTTTTAAAAATATTTATAAGATGTTCCAGTACTGGAATCCCCCCAATGTCTACCATTGGTTTAGGTATAGTTTCAGTTAATTCTCTCATTCTAGTCCCTTTGCCACCAGCTAAGAGAACGACTTGTTTCACCATAAATTTAATGATAATGATAATTTGTATTTGTTTATTCTTTATTACAAATTTTGCACAATATAATTATTGTTAATGATTCCTAAAAATATTTATAGATCTTGGAAAACTCAAAACTTTCATCCAAAAATATATAAGCAGATGAAAAAAATGTTAAAGTTAAATCCTGACTACGAGCAAATCATTTATACAGATGAACAATTGCATGATTATGTTTCATCACAACATGATGCTGAGATAAATAAAGCTTTTAACAAACTAACTGTAATGACTGCAAAGGTAGATTTTTGGAGATATTTAATTTTATATCAAAAAGGGGGAATTTATTTAGATATCGATTCAACAATAAACACTAAAATTGATACATTTTTAAATACTGATGATGATGCATTAATTACAGCTGAAACCAATCCCGAGCTATTTGTTCAGTGGGCGCTTTTTTTTAGAGAAAAGCACCCTATTCTTGAGAAAGTTATAAATAATGTGATACAAAATATAAATGAAAAAAAATATCAAAATGATATTGTAAACACAACTGGGCCAGGAGTGTTTACAAAATCTTTACAGCAAATTCATAAAGCTAAATATTTAGAATCTCTTAAATGGTCAGATATTAATGTTGAATTTAATGAGAAGTATAAAATTGATAGTAGTTCTTATTCTTATAGAATTTATGGAATTGATTATAATAAAAACTTAAGCTTTAAGTACAAAAATACAAGCTACTTATATGAAGACAGTGTACATTGGAAAAAAGAAATGTTTACTAAAGATCTAATACTTTAATTCTTACTTATGAAAATTTCAATATTTACACATATGACCAACCCCGAGGAAAGAATGGATCCTTGGAGAGAAGCGCTAAGTTGTTATAGCTATTTTAGTGATGAGGTCGTAACAGTTGGAGAAAATTGGCCTTACGAATTTGATTGGAAGGAAATAGGTGAAAATTTTCAAGAAGGTTTTGAGAAAGCAGATGGTGACTGGGTAATCAATATGCCATTAGACTTCTTTTTTCATGAAAAATCTAGAGATAAGTTGTTTTCCGCTCTAAAAAAACATAATGATGCACCTGCAATAGCAATTCCAAAATTTAAATTTTTTTCACCAACTAAGTATGAATTTAAGAATTTCGAAATATTTGTTCTAAACAAAAAAAAATTTCCTTCCATTCGTCTTAATGGAGGTGGCGATTTATGTTTAGCAACGCTAGATGGAAAACTTATAGAGTACAGAGATGTACCGATAGTAAATATTCCAATTTGGAATTACGATACTACTTTTAGAACAAAAGAAATAATTGCAGAAGACAGAGCAAGGTTTGCTAGAGCATGGTTTAGACATTTTAACGATTGGGGTGATCGGGGTGGTCCGAAGCCAGAAGAAGCATTTGAAGCTTGGATTAATATGATAAAAAATAGACTGCCAAGACATATAAACAAAATAAAAATAGAAAGCCATCCAAAGTTTGTGCAAGATATTTTAGCTAATTTGAAAGAAGATCAATTCGGTTTCGATTGCTTTGGTTTGCTTAATTCTGTTAAACCTAATCCGCAAACATATTTGGATTATTTAAAACTAAAATACAAATTTCCAAATATTAAATTAAATTCATAAAGCTTCATCCATAAGAATTGTTAAATTTTCATAGATATTTTTTATATTATTTTTTTTTAGAAAATCAAAATTTCTAAATCCATTTGATACGCAAAAAAATTTAACATCTAGGTCTTTACATGAAAGATAATCAAATTCAGAGTCTCCAACAAAATAGTCTGGCTGATGAATTTTAAGAACTGTTTTCTTTTCAGTTACCATACTTGAAGTATTTACATTAAAAATATTTTTAAAATAAATATATATATCTAAGTTTTTTAATTGCTCAAGTAAATTTTCTCTACTATTTCTTCCAGTTAGCAAATTTATATTAAAATTTTTAATTTTTAGCTGATTCAAAAAATTTTTAGTATCTTTTTGTAAACTATCATATTGCAACCATATATTATCTTCAATTAAAGTAATCCATTTTTTATGAAAATCATTAGTTACATCATCTTTGTATCCAAATTTGTTTAAGATTTGGACATTGGTAAAGCCTTTTCTTTTTAGTTCCCAAAAACTAAATTCACTTATATTATCTATATGATATTGCTTGCACATATATTGAAATAAATTTAAATATCTATCCTCAATATTAAGAAGCGTGCCATCTAAATCTAAAAAAATTTTTTTTGAATTATAAGACATTTAATTTAAAATAACTTTTTTTATGTACTTGATTTCCAAAATATATACTTGGTTCAATAATATCTTTTGTAACAACACTACCTGTTTCAATAATCATATTTTCTACAATCGTAACAGGTAGAATTGTAGAATTAGAACCTATATATACTTTTTTTTGAATTTTAACAAACGGTTCAATAAATTCAACATCATTGAATTCACAATCAAATGAATTGACAGGTTCAACGTATTTAAAGCTAAGTCCATGTTTACTATTTTTTATGGGCATTTAATCTCATTATAATTTGTACAATTTTAGAAAATTAATATTTAAAAACAAAAGAATTTTTATTAGTTATTTTGAAAAACCCTTGTGGGCGCTACAGGATTTGAACCTGTGACTTCTTCCTTGTAAGGGAAGCGCTCTGCCGGACTGAGCTAAGCGCCCTTTATTTACTAGAATATAATGTTAGTTTCATTTATTATTAAATATGCAAAATTTATGTGTAATAATTCCTTTTTATAATGAAAAGGAATTCTTACTTAATTCAGTAAATCGAGTATTAGAGACAGGCATTGCTGATCAGATTCTTCTGTCTGATGACTTTTCTAATGATGGATCAGAAATAATTGCAAAAAAACTTTCCGAAGAATATGAATTTATTAAATATATTAGATCTAATAAAAACAAAGGCAAGGGGAGTGCATTAAACAATGTAAAAAAATATATTGAAACATCTCATGTTGTTATACATGATGCTGATTTAGAATATTTCCCCTCTGATATTGTTGAAATGTTTGAAGTTTCCAAGAATAATCCCGAATGTCTTATTTTGGGAACTAGATTTATTGGAAAAAAAGATAGAAAAAATATTTATATTAGAACAGGATTAGCAAATAGAGTCATGTCATTATTTTTCTCCGTTTTATATTTTAGCAAAATTACTGATGTTGCTTCATGCTATAAGCTAATGCCAACGCAATTTTTCCAAAACATTAGTTTGAAAGAACAGGGCTTCTCAATCGAAATAGAAATATTATCTAAATTTTTAAAAACTAATAACAAAATTAAGGAAGTACCAATTAAATACGAAGCAAGGTCTTACTCGGAAGGCAAGAAAATAAAAACTGTAGATGGCTTAATGTATTTATTTAATACTTTAAAATACCGTTTTTTTAACTAGCTACAACCTAGAGAATTACCAAAATTCAAACATTTATAACATGATAAATATTTTCTATGTATTTTTTTATTAAGTTACTTTATTATTTATGTAATGAATAAGTTATCAGTTATAGTTCCCTTTTATAATGAAGAAAGATATCTGAAAAAATCAATTCAAAGATTACTGGTAGAAAATATTTTTGAAAAAATTATATTAGTAGATGACTGTTCTACAGACGATAGTTTTAATATTGCACTTTCTATATCTCAGAGATACAAACATATAGATCTAATTTCTACATTAAAAAATTCAGGTAAAGGATATGCAATAAAAATAGCGTTAAAAGAAGTAGAAACTTCACACGTAATTGTCCATGATGCAGATTTGGAATATTTTCCAAATGATATACCTGAGATGTTTCATGAAGCATCTAAAAATAAAAATATTCTAGTTTTAGGCTCACGAGTTATTGGAAAAAAAGAAAGATCTACATTATACAAATCAACTTTTTATGGTCAAAAAATATTTTCAATAATTTTTTCTTTTTTACACAGAAAGAAAATTTCAGATATTGCTAGTTGCTATTGGTTACTAGAGACAGAAAATTTAAGAAGAATGGATATTTGTGAAAATGGATTTGCCATTGAAATTGAAGTTTTATCAAAAGCCATAAAAAATAGATTAAAGATAATTGAAATTCCTATTAAATATGAAGCAAGGTCATATGAGGAAGGAAAAAAAATATTATTTAAGGATGCATTAAATATATTTTTTAAAATATTTAAATATTTTATTTTAAAGTAATATTTTTTGAGTTCATGCCAATTGAGATAATAATCAAATGTAAAGTATTCAATATGTATCGAAATGAAGACTGAACTTCGACATTCTTCCACCATGATATATATAAAGTAATTATGAAAAGTAAATTAATTATAATTAAACAAAATGAAGATAATGCAAACCAATCTCTATTTAATTTTGTTTTGAAAAAATAAGAAAAGAAAAATAAGATATAAATTATAGAAACAATTCTGTCTTTCATCACTTCATCAATAATTTTTGTAATAAGAGAAAAATCTAAATTTTTAAAAGTTAATACATTAATTACTAAATCAAAAATCGAATTACCTCCTATATAGGCAGACAAAGTTTCTGATGATATGTACAAACTTGAATAAAGTTTATCAAGAAGAAATATTAGAAATGCTGGAAGTAGGTTAATATTTTTTTTGTAAATAAAAATAAATAACATATACAAAAATACAATTGTTGAAATAAACTCTTTACTGAAAAACAGCAAACTAAAAAAAAGATAAAATAAGAATGATTTTTTATTTATTTTATTGTTTAAATAATTTTTTGACTTGTAAACATATACAGCAAAGAAAAAACTTACAATTCCTTCGAGCATTAATGAGTCAATAAATAGATAAGTTAACCAGTCACTATTAACGATTACGACAAAGTAAATAAGTGAAAGTAAAATTTTATTATTTTTAGTAATGTTTAAATCTAAGATAAGAAAAACTGTAAAAGTTAATAATATTAAAGAATTTAGTCTGATGAATTGAAAGCTTTCTAAAGGAAAATTAAATCGAAATAATGTAGTTTGTATATGATTTAAAAACAAACCTTGTCCTGCAATAAAATTATTGGTAAAAGAATGAAATAAACCTTGATGATAAATTTGATTTGCAATTACAAGCCATTGATTTGGAACATCTGAGTTTAATTCAATATAATTTGATAAATCACTAATTTTTTCAAAATTATACCGATTAAAGTAGAGGTTAAAACTGTATACAAAAAGTAATATAAGAATTCTTTTTATTGATATTTTCTTAAAAAATAAAAGTGCTATCCAAAAAATTGATACAAAAACATAAATATATTTAAAAGAAAGTTTAAAGTTAAATATATAAATTTCTGAATATGAAGTTATTGGGAAAAAAATAAATTCTAGTAAAAAAAAACTAGATAAGAAATAACATATTGAAAGACTCAATGATTTAAGTTCAAGAGCATCATTAATAGCTTTCGCAAGCAAGTAAAAAGTAAAAGATGAAATTACAAAAGAAAAAAAATAAAAATTGTTTTTTAAGATAGTAAATAATAAATTTTCTTTACTTAGGTAAACATTTGCTAAGAAATTTAATAGTAAAGGTAAAAAAATAAAATATAAGTAGTTATTTCTTATAAAAATCAATTTCTGGATGTTCATTTATTTTATAATATACTCTCTATATGGAAAATATTAACGATTTAGATTTATATAAATTTTACATGGACTCACCACTTGAATCCCATAAGTGGTCTTCATATTTTTATATATATGAAGACTTATTTAGAGAGTTCAAGGGAAAAAAAGTGACATTTGTAGAAGTAGGTGTTCATCATGGTGGTTCACTATTTATGTGGAAAAAATATTTCGCAAAAGATTCAAGAATTATTGGTATTGATTTAAATCCTAATGCCAAAAAATTAGAGGAGTATGGTTTTGAAATTTTTATTGGAGATCAAAGTGATGATATTTTTTGGGATAACTTTTTTAAAAAAGTTGGAAATATTGATATATTGCTTGATGATGGTAGTCATGTCTATTTAGATCAAATCAAAACTTTAAAATCCGCCATACCATTTATTAAAAACTCTGGTCTAGTTGTTATAGAAGATATACATACAAGTTTTATGAAAAAATTTGGTTACAAAAGTACAAAAACTTTTTCAGATTTTATTGCAAAAATAACAGATAATTTACATAAAAAACACCCATATAGTGAATTAAAAACTAATGAATCCACATATGATAATATATATAAAATTACAACTTTTGAATCTATCGTTGCATTTCATATTAATTCAAATTTTAATATTCTTAATGAGTCTGTGATGAATAATAATTTTGGTATTGGTAGTACTGATTTTAGATTTAGCAATAAATTTATAGGTAGATTACTTAATCTTTATCAAAAAATTGAAGACAAGTATTATGATAAAAAATCAAACTTCTTAATTAAGGTACTTTTAAAAATAAATCATCTTTTGATTAAATCAACAAATAAGATTTACTTTACGTTTAATATAAGAAAAATTAATAAGTTTTTTAAATTTTAAAAATTTAAACAACTGAGTTTAATAAACTATCAACTACAACCTAAAGAATTTCCACAATTCAAGCACTTATAACAAGAACCATTTCTAACAGTAATGTGACCGCAGTCATCACATGCCGGAGCATCACCCATCATGTCACTAAGGACTTCTTGTACAGTATCTACTGAATTAGTAGCTGTTTGTTCTGATTGCACAGTATCAGCTTTTTGTGCAGGTGCCACTGGTTCAGCTTTTTGTGCAGGTGCCACTGGTTCAGCGTTTTGTATAACTTGAACAACTTCACTCACAACAGACTCTTTTACCTCTTTAGGTGGAACCTGCACAATATCAGTTCTGTTGAGGTATTCAAGTCCAAGTGCTCTGAAAACATAGTCAATAATTGAGTTACTCATTTTAATGTTTTCATGACCCTCGACCATTCCTCTTGGTTCAAAAGTTTGGAATGTAAATGTATCTACAAACTCCTCTAATGGGACACCATATTGCAGACCTTTTGATACTGCAATTGCAAAACAACCTAATACTCCTTTGAGAGTTGCTCCCTCTTTAGCTATGTCTATAAAGACTTCCCCAAGTGTTCCATCAGGATATTCTCCAGTTCTTAAGTATACCTTGTGACCTGCTACGCGTGCTTCTTGAGTCCAGCCTTGTCTTCTTTCTGGGAGTAAGAAACGTGGTCTGTTGACTCCCGCATATGCTCTTGTAGGACTTGTTCCTGGAGCAAAATTTCCCTGAATTAGCATAGCTTCCTCTTCAAGAATTTTATTAACTTCTGGATCGCTTTCTTCAGAATCACCATCATCTGAAGATGCAGAAAGTGGTTGAGAAGCCTTTGAGCCATCTCTATAGATAGCAATAGCTTTTACACCAATTTTTGCAGATTCAAAATAGCAATCTTCAATATCTTGTA
>Ga0181585_10000156_pt1 | contig 49576 bp, 39 predicted proteins | sample 071ome_29_FD_132469 | JGI IMG/M metagenome (GOLD analysis project Ga0181585, IMG submission 132469) | Coastal salt marsh microbial communities from the Groves Creek Marsh, Skidaway Island, Georgia - 071407BT metaG (megahit assembly) | ecosystem: Environmental > Aquatic > Marine > Intertidal...
CCAGCTTCTGAATTGAATGCAAATTCAAACATAGTTCAAAACGACGGTTACTAGATCATTTTTTTCAAACAAAAAAACCACTTCAATTGAAGTGGTTTTTTTTTAATACGAATCAGATGATTTTCAAACTAAAAACATTTGAAGTCTCAAAAAATTTGGATTTTTAACAAAAAATTATATTTTTATTAACACTTATTAACTATAATTTTTATTTTAGTGTTCTAAAAACTATATTTTTATGAAACATTTATCTTTAATCGCTCTGTTAATTAGTGTCCAATTAACGCTAGCACAGAGCACAATCTCAGGAATTGTAACTGATATGGATGGTGAGCCGCTACCTGGGGCTACTGTACTTGAAGTTGGAACAAACAATGGTGTTACCACAGATTTTGACGGTAACTATACCATAAGTGTTGCTGAGGGATCGAGTTTGTCTGCAAGCTTTGTGGGCTATCAGACACTAACGATTGGAGTAGAAGGTCAGGATTCAATTAATTTCGAATTATCACCCGATAATGAACTAGATGAAATTATTGTTTCCGGAGTTGCAGGTGGAACTTCGGTTAAAAAAATGACTGTTTCTGTAACAAAAGTTGGTAGTGAAAAATTAAATATTGCTCCTGCATCCTCTGTTGCTGGTGCACTCGTAGGTAAAGTTGCAGGAGCCAGAGTAGCTATGTCTTCTGGTGCACCTGGATCTGGATTTCAATTACAGTTGAGAACAGACAACAACCTAAACGCAGGGTCTTCTCCACTCATCATCATGGATGGTGTTATCGTTAACACTTCTTTGAATGACATGAACGTAGATGACATTGAAAGCATGGAAGTGGTCAAAGGTGCAGCTGCATCTTCACTCTATGGTTCAAGAGCAGCAAATGGAGTTATATCCATCACTTCTAAAAGAGGAAGCTCTTTGAATAAGGGGACGTCTTCCATTAAAGTAAGAAGCGAACTTGGATACCAGCAAATAGCAAATTATATAGATCTTGCACAAAGTCATGCTTATAAGTTGGCTAGTAATTGGCAAAATTTTACTGGACAATACACTGCCTTTGACGGAGTGACCTATCCATCGGGTTATATGGGAGGTTACAGTCCACTTATCGACGGATCAAGAACAGTAGACGACGACCACTATTTGGACAATCCATTTGCTGTAAATAGGGACCAACAACGAGAATACTTCCAAACAGGCCAGACACAAACAAATTTTGCTTCTTTTACAAGCAACGGCCAATCCACAAACATTTATGCTTCTTTTGAAAGAACTACTCAAACAGGGGTTGTTCCTTATGCAGATGGTTTTAACAGAAAGAACTTTAGAGTAAACCTTGACCATAAAGTATCCCCTTGGTTGGATTTATCAGTAAGTAGTTTATATACCGATAATACTACTAACTTTCCAGGAGGTGGAGGAAGTTTTTTTGAGCTTGTCTTGGCAGAGCCTGACAACAACTTCTTTATGACTAACCCAGTAGACGGTCAACCTTATTATCTGAGACACAATCATTGGGGTAACGAAGTAAACCCTCTTTATTCTGCATATAAAAGGGATGCAACAGCTCAAACAGCTAGTTACATTACTAACTTTAAAGCTGCTGTTAAATTTACTGATTGGTTAAGTCTGGATTTAAATTATTCTAAAGAGAACATTAACTACAACTACTCCAGCTATACTCCTTTTGATACATGGACAGTTGGAAATGGGGGTGGTAATGATTACGGAATCGTTTACAATAAAGGTTCCCTTTACAAATCCAATTCTGTAACTTCCGGTGAAAATGCACAGGCTACTTTAAATTTCAAACGTACATTTAATGACTTGGTAATCAATTCAAAATTATCTGTACTTGATGAAAGAAGGGAGTATAATTACTTTACAGCGGGATCAAATATATTCGCTATTCGTGATTTACCTACTTTGAATGCATTTGATGAGATTAAGTCTTACAGTTCTACTAAAACTCAGGAAAATGCACTCAATTATTTTGGAATTGTTGGTCTTGATTATAAAGATCGCTACCTAGTTGATTTTATGGTTCGTCGTGATGGTTCATCACTATTTGGTGAAGAAAACAGATGGGCCAATTATTACAGAGCCTCTGGAGCCTATATTATTTCAGAAGATATCGAAATCCCAGGTATTCAAAATCTAAAAATAAGAGCCGCTCAAGGAACTGCTGGAATCAGACCAGGATTCAATTGGCAATATGAAACATATAATATTAGCCAAGGAGTAACAAGCCCAGGTCAAAAAGGTAATAGCGCTTTAAAACCATCTCAAACTAAAGAAACAGAATTTGGAATTGACATTAGTTTCTTAAATAGATTTACTTTTCAAGCGACTAAATCTAGGTCTATCACAACAAATCAATTTTTGAATGCTCCTCTTATCCCATTTGTAAGTGATGGATTTACTTCTCAATGGCAAAATGCAGGTACTATCGAAGGTAATACCTTAGAACTTTCTTTATCATCTAACTGGTATTACAGTAGAGATTTCAAATGGAACACCAATGTTGTCTTTGCTCAAAGTGAACAAACCATAACAGAATTACCCATTGCTCCTTATCAATCTGGACCTGATGGGCTATACTTTATAAAAGAAGGTGAAAGTTATGGTTCAATCTATGGTTATACGTGGGTACAGACTCTAGACCAAATGAGTCAACAATTAGGAGCTGGTGAAACTATTGCAGACTATGAAGTTAATAGTGATGGTTATGTAGTTCCAGCAGGTTCCCAAGGAACTCCTTCAGAGCTTCCTATCAGATTGAAAGACGAAACTGGTGCAGATGCATTTGTAAAAATTGGTGATGGATTACCAAAATTTACTATGGGTATTTCTAACTCTATCAATTATAAAAATGCTTTCTTCTATTTCTTGGTTGACATCAAAAATGGAGGAGATGTTTATAATAGAAAGTCGCAATGGCTTACAAGGGATAACAGAAGTGTGATTATGGACATGAGCAATGTGCCTGATGGACAAAAGAAAACGTTTGATTATTACCAGAAATTTTATGATGTAAATTCTAACAACAGTTACTGGGTGGAAGATGCTTCATTTGTGAAATTAAGAGAGGTTTCAATAGGTTATACCTTGACTAATATCAACATGCCGACATCTTTACAAAATGTATTCAAATCAATTACTGCAAAAGCAATAGGAAGAAACTTATTGACTTTTACTGATTACAGTGGTTATGATCCTGAGGTTGGGACAATTAGAAATCCATTTGATGGAACAGGTACCTATCCTAACTTTAGAAATGTTGCCTTTTCATTGACTTTAGACTTTTAAACAAAACACTTTAAATTATGAAAAATAAATTATTAAAATTTTTGTTAATCGGGATTCTAGGATTTATTTCTTGTGAAGATTCTCTTGATGTTATCAATGAAAATCAGCCTGATTTCAAAAAAGTATATGCAAGTGGAGATGATGTTTTAAACGTAACGTCTGGTCTCTATAATACTTTCTACAATGCTGAACTGAGTTATTACAGCACATTCATGATGCTAGCTACAGCTGCAGATGCTGCCTCTTGCTCTTGGGGAAACTCTGCCATGCGTGACATGAGTTGGGAACCCAGAAAAGAGTGGAACAACACACCTGGTTATGGTTATAATGGGAATACAAAGTACACTTTTGATAAAATGTACAATGTCATCAATACGGCCTCTCTCATTTTAAAAGCAATCAATGAAGGTGTAGAAATCGGAACTGGTGGTAAGGATATTCCTATGGTAAAAGCCTTTAGTCGATTGAATATGGGTGCTGCCTATGGAATTTTAGCTTTACAATTTGACAAAGCTTTTATTGTGGATGAAGAAATCGCAATTGAAAATGCAACTGTTGAAGATGCTTCTCCTTATTCTGAAATTGCTAAAAAAGCAATCGAGTATTTGGACGACGCTATTCAAATTGCAAACAGTAATAGCTTTAGTGTACCACAAAACTGGTTTGGTACTAGCAGTGATATTTCTAGCGCAGAACTAGCTAAATATGCCAATTCTTGGGCAGCAAGAATTTTGTCTGGAATGCCTAGAAATGCTGCAGAAAACTCTGCTGTAGATTGGGCTAAAGTACTGAACTATGCAAATAACGGAATTACTCAGGATTGGAATGTTGTCAATGATGGTTACAATCAATGGTATGCAATGGCTGGAGACTATTTAACATATCCAGGGTGGGGAGTAGTCGATATGCGTGTTGTTAATCTTTTAGATCCAAAAAAACCCGCACACTGGGAAGATGATGCTAATTTTCCTCCTCCAGGTGAATCTACCAACCCAGATGCAGATGCTAGGATTCATTCAGACTTTGCATATCTACCTTCAAACTGGTTGAGACCAGAAAGAGGATATTATCACTGGTCTTCTCAAAGGTTTAAAAGATATGATGATATCTATGCAACTGGAGTTGGGCCCATGCCTGAGTTTATGCTAGCTGAAAATGATCTCTACAAGGCAGAAGCCAATGCACATACCGGGAATCTTGCAGCAGCACAAACCCTAATTAACAATGGAACCAGAACTTCACGAGGAGAACTCCCAACTATTGGTGCTAGCCTTACTGAAATCATGGATGCTATTCACCATGAAAGAATAGTCGAATTATTTGTTACAGGTAATGGACTGCAATTCTATGAAATGAGAAAGAACAACTTACTCCAAAGTGGCACGCCTTTACATTTACCTCTACCAGCAAAAACACTAGAAACGTTTGGGGTTGAACAACCCTTCTACACTTTTGGTGGCCCTAGTGGAGCTGATGGTGTAAATGGTTCAAACGGTGGTTGGAGATAATTCCTGTCATGATATTTAAAAAAAAGAGCTGCTAATGCAGCTCTTTTTTATTCTATTCAATGCCAGATGTTCAGATAAATTAAGGAGACTCTAATTAGGACTAAAAAATCTATTTGAATAAATTTACGCCATGGAAACTTTAACCATTTTTGGTGTCAGGGCCATCCTCGAAGCCTTAAAAGCTGGAAAAGCAGTTGATAAGGTTTGGCTATTAAAAGGACTGAAAAGTAAACTTCACGAACAATTACTCCACAAACTCCGAACACATAATATTGCTTTTAGTTTTGTTCCAGTAGAACGACTCGAACGTTTTGCGTCTAAAAATCACCAAGGTGCTGTGGCACGGATTGCCGCAATACAAACTCAGGAAGCAGAATCATTGATTGAAGAAGTTCTTAAAAAAAACAAGACCCCTTTATTTGTTTTATTAGACGGTATCACCGATACTCGAAACTTTGGAGCCATACTTCGTTCTGCTGCAGCTGTTGACGCAGATGCAATTTTTATACCCAGTAGTGGCAGTGCTCCATTAAACGGTGATGTAGTAAAGACCTCCGCAGGAGGAGCTTTTAAAGTTCCTATAGGAAAATCAATGCATTTAAAGGACGTTGTTTACTTATTAAAAGCGCATAACATACCTACCCTAGCGCTCACAGAAAAGGCAAGGGAAACTATTTATAAAAAAAACCTTCAAGGTCCAATTGCTGTTGTTTTTGGTGCTGAAGATACAGGAATCTCTACTGGACTTCTTAAAATTTTGGAGGACAGCGCTAAACTTCCCATGCAAAATGAAATGGATTCTCTAAACGTTTCTGTGGCTTGTGGTATCCTCTTTTATGAAATTATAAGACAACGGTCTTAGACTAAAAAAAGGAGTATATTTAGTCTATGAACACTCCTTTAGCAGAACGTATGCGACCTAAAAGACTTGCTGATTATTTTGGCCAAAAACATCTTTTAGGGCCTAAGGGAAGTCTGACTCAAATGATTAAGAATGGTGTATTTCCCTCTATGATATTTTGGGGACCTCCTGGGACAGGTAAAACCACTCTTGCTCAACTTCTAGCGATCGAAAAAGAACGTAACTTTTATAATCTCTCCGCTATAAATGCAGGTGTAAAAGAAATTCGTGATATCATACAAAAAGCGGAACAAACAGGAGGCTTGTTTGAAAATAAAAATCCCATACTTTTTATTGACGAAATTCATCGTTTTAGTAAGTCGCAACAGGATTCTTTACTCAATGCAGTAGAAAAAGGAACCCTTACACTTATTGGTGCTACTACGGAAAATCCAAGTTTTGAAGTCATCAACGCCCTTCTTTCTAGGTGCCAAGTATATATTTTAAATCCACTGAAAAGAGAAGATTTAAAAAAAATCCTTTCACAAGCCTTACGAGAAGATAGCACATTAAAAAAACTTCATATAAAAGTTAAAGAAACGGAGGCCTTGATTGAACTTGCAGGAGGTGATGCTAGAAAATTACTTTCTTTATTAGAGCTTGTAGTGCAATCTCAAAAGGAAGACACTTTTGAGTTAACTAACGCATTGGTTTATGAAACAATGCAAAATACAACGATACATTTTGATAAAAAGGGGGAGTTTCACTACGATATTGTTTCCGCATTTATCAAATCTATACGGGGGAGTGACCCCAACGCTGCAGTTTATTGGTTAGCACGAATGATTGAAGCAGGAGAGGACATCAAGTTTATTGCACGACGCCTGTTGATACTCGCAGCAGAGGATATTGGTATAGCTAACCCAACTGCACTTGTATTAGCAAACAGTACCTTTCAGGCCGTAGCTACAGTTGGCTATCCAGAAGGAAGAATCATACTCAGTGAATGTGTATTGTATTTGGCTACTTCTCCCAAAAGCAATAGTGCGTATACCGCCATTAATTTAGCCCAGGAAAAAGTAAAGAACACAGGAAATCTTCCAGTGCCTCTGCCCTTGAGGAATGCCCCAACAAAATTGATGAAAGAATTAGGCTACGGGAAAGGATATCAGTATGCACATGATTATGAAAACAACTTTGCAAACCAAGAATTCTTACCGGATGATATCAAAGAATTTACCTTTTATGAGCCGGGTGAAAACGCTAAAGAAAAGCAGATTAGAAATTTTCTAGAAGACCTTTGGAAAGATAAGTACGACTATTAATTAATTTTTTTTCCAAAAGAAAGGAGTAAACAAAATCAAAACAGTAAAGAGTTCCAAACGACCCAAAAGCATTAAAAAGCTGGCCCAAAGTTGAGCGAATTCAGGCAGTGCAGCATAAGTATGACTCGGACCATAAGCCCCTAGGGCTGGTCCTACATTACCTAAAGTAGAAGCTGCTAGGCCTACAGAGGACTCAAAATCCATTCCAAAGCTGCTGAAACCTAATGCTCCAACAATAAAACTCAGCATATAAAGGATAAAAAAACCTAGTATATTATAGGCAATCGAATCACTTACCGTCTTTTCGTTGTATCGGGCTTGGATAATGGCATTGGGATGTAATGCACGTTTGAACTCCAAAAAACCGCTTTTAATCATTAGCATATGTCGTACTACTTTGACCCCCCCTGCTGTGGAACCCGAAGAGCCTCCCAAAAACATCAACCCAAAAAAGACAACAGTGATTAAAGGGGTCCATTGGGTAAAATCTGCCGTCACAAAACCCGTTGTGGTTATGACTGATACCACTTGAAAAAGAACAGTTCTTATTGAAAATTCAAAATCATCAAAAGAGTTCATAAATACGGACTGCTGTTTAAAGAAAAGCATTAGAGATACCAGAACAGTAAATAAAAGAAGGAATTTTACATATAATTTAAATTCATCGTCTTTTATGATTTTTTGAAATTTTCTGGTAAAAGCAAAATAACTCAAAACAAAATTGGTGCCTGCCAAAAACATAAACAGTAAAATGATGTATTGAATTAGGGGTTGGTCGTTCCAAAAAGCAACACTCTCATTTTTTGTAGAAAATCCTCCAGTAGACATTGTGCTCATTGCATGATTTAAAGCATCAAAAAATGACATCCCTGCAAAATAAAGCAAAAAGGTTTCAAGCACCGTATAGGCGACATATATCAACCATAAACGCTTTGCCGTATCTGTAATTCTAGGATGAAGCTTATCTCCAGCAGGACCTGGTGCTTCTGCCGAAAAAAGCTGAATTCCTCCGATACCTAAAAAAGGTAAAATAGCAATGGCAAGAACAATAATCCCCATACCTCCTATCCAATGCGTGGTACTTCTCCAAAATAAAATCCCTTTAGGAACAACATCTAATTCTTCCAAAACAGTTGCTCCTGTTGTTGTGTAACCGGACATGGTTTCAAAAAAACAAGATGAAAAGTCAGTAATAGTACCCGTAAAAAGATAGGGTGCAGTTCCGGAGAAAGCCATTAACAACCAACCCAAACTGACAATTAAATAGCCTTCTCGCTTTTGAATTTTTTTATCGTACTGTCTTCCAAAGAGCATCAGTAACGCTCCAAAGGACAATACAACAAAAGAAGATAGAGTAAGTTCAAAAGTAACCCCATCTTTGTATAAAAAGCTAATCAAAGAAGCGAGTAACATAAACCCCCCATTGAAAAGCAACAAGACTCCCATTAAAAAAACAACGATTTTGTAATTGAATGAGTGCATATCCTTTTACAAAAACAAACGTTCTATACGTTTAATGGATCTTGGGAGACAACCTACCACGATTCGATCTCCAGGTTGAATGGTGTAATCTCCTAAAGCGATGATTCCTTCTCCATCTTTTATGACGCCACCTATTATGGCAGTACGAGGAAAATCTATGTCTTTAATCTTATAGTTAGCTGCCTCAGAATTTGCATTAACTACAAATTCCAAAATTTCCACATTTAAGGTGTTTAGTGTAGTCATATCCACCACTTCTCCCCGTCGAACGTATCTAAAAATAGTGTTTGCAGTAAGAAGTTTTTTATTGATCAATGAATCAATACCAATGGAATGAGAGAGCTGAAAATAATCCATATTTTCTACTAAAGCAATGGTCTTGTTGACCTTCTTGGTATGGGCCATTAAGCAACTCATTATATTGGTTTCTGAATTTTCAGTAACTGAAATGAAGGCATCCATTGAAGAGAGGTTTTCTTCATCCAGTAGTTCTGCGTTTCTACCATCACCGTGTATTACGAGAGCGTTGGGCAGCAGATCGGCAATTTCAAATGCTTTTTTCTTGTCCTTTTCAACTAATGTGACGTGAAACTTTTTTTTACACAATTCACGAGCCGTATTGAATCCGATTCTTCCACCCCCTAGGATCATTACATTTTTGACTGAGGCTTTGGTCTTACCGGTTAGTTTGTAGAGCTCCTCCACTCCTTCTTTAAGCGTTATAAAGAAAACGGTATCTCCCTCAGCAAAACAGGTATCTCCGCGTGGAATCATGGTCAATTGAGTTCCCTTTCTTTGAATGGCTATAGGCATAAAATGCACGTCTGGAAAGATAGAAGCAGCCTCTTTTACTGTTTTACCTACAAAAGGCACTTCTTTATCCAAACGGGTCCCAATTAAGGTAAGTGCTCCTCCTTCAAATTCATAGCTGTTTGAAAAAGCAGATTGGTCCAAAAGTTGTTGAATTTCAACAGCAGCTAGCTCTTCAGGTGAGATGAGTTCATCCACTCCAATGTTTTGAAAACTAATAGAGTCTTGCGCATTAATGAGTTCGAAATTGGAAATACGAGCTATGGTTCTTTTGCTTCCCAATTGTTTTGCTATTGCACAAATAGTAATATTGATCGACTCTTCTGAAGTAACTGCGATAAAAAGATCTGAATTAGCCACTTGGGCATCTTCCATAACACTAAGAGATATGGCATCTCCTCTTATAGCCCTAATATCTAAATGGGTTTCTGCATAATTGAGACGATCCTTGTCCGTATCAATTAAGGTGATGTCCAGCGACTCATAGGAAAGAAGCTTAGCAAGGTGGAAACCTACTTCACCTCCTCCTGCAATAATAATTTTCATATATCGAAATCGAAATACGGGTCAAATATACGAATATTACTACTCGATATCGAAAAACAAGATATACATGACTCCCAAATTAGTATCTTTGGCAATGCTATGAAACAAGCAATAAAACCAAACCAGAACAATCCTGAAGCAAAAAAAACGCAGGTAACTCAAATGTTTAATGGAATTTCCAAAAGTTACGATCTGCTCAACAGAATCATCACTTTAGGAATCGATACCCTTTGGCGAAAACGCCTGGTTCAACTTGTTGAAAAGCATCCTCATGAAGTGGTTTTGGACATAGCTACAGGAACCGGCGATTTGGTCTTGGCTTTGGCAAAATTAAAAACAAAAAAGATCATTGGTTTAGATCTTTCCCCGGGGATGTTAGATATTGGCAAACAAAAAGTAAAAGCTAAAGGGCTGCAAGATCGCATAGAAATGCAATTGGGTGATTCAGAATCTCTCCCCTTCAATTCTGATACATTTGATGCCGTAACGGTAGCCTTTGGTGTACGTAATTTTGAAAATTTAGAAAAAGGGCTCCATGAAATTTTACGTGTATTAAAACCTCAAGGAACTTTAGTTATTCTAGAAACAGCTGTTCCTAAAAATAGATTCCTCAAAGCAGTATACCTTTATTATACCCAAAACATCATGCCTTTTATTGGTAAAATTCTCGCAAAAGACCGCACTGCTTATCACTATTTATCTTCTTCAGCAGCCGCCTTCCCATGTGGAAAAGAGTTCAACAATATTTTACAAAAAATAGGGTTTATAGAAGTAGAGGATTACTCACAAACTTTAGGAGTATCTTCCATTTATTTTGCAAAGAAATCATAATTCATATCACCTGCTTTATAGCTTGATTGCTTTCCTTATTTTTCAAGGACTCTTTGCTCAATATCCCACAGTAAAAGAACGTATTTTGAATTTACCCAGCTTTGATAAAAAGCCTTTACATTACGGTTACTTTTTAGGCACAAACCAATACGATTTTAAATTTGAATACATCGATTCTTATTACAAAGAACTGATGTATAAAGACATTGCTGTAAATCAGAAAAAAGGCTTTAATGTTGGTTTGATTGGTGATATACGCATAAATGATTTTTTCAACCTACGATTTGAACCGGGTCTTTATTACAATCAAAGGGAGCTTGTGTATCCTGAATTTCCAGAATTTGAACGCGAATCGGATCGCTTCAGAGAAGTTAAATCCACCTACATACACCTTCCTTTATACTTAAAAATTAACACAAAGAGAATTAATAATTTCAGACCCTTTATTCTAGCTGGATTCTCAACAGATTTTAACCTGTCCAGCAATCAAAAAAACCCGGACGACAATGCGAGCAATGTCTTTCGTACCGTTTCACAACAATTCAACTATGAATTGGGAATAGGATTCGAATTTTACTTGTATTATTTTAAATTCTCACCTTCCCTACGAGGTATTTTTTCGCTTGAAAATGAATTGATACCAGATTCGTCACCAGAAAGCCCATGGACAAGCTATATAAATAACATTTTCAGCAGAGGTGTTTGCTTAATTATAACCTTCGAATAATTTATGTTTTTCTGGAGATTTCACTTAAAAAAATTGCTGCTGAAGTAGCGACATTTAAACTTTCTGCACCGCCAGCAGGTCGCGAGTTAGGAATAGCAAGAGTGCCGCTCACTATTTGCTTTACCTCGTCTGAAAGGCCATGCGATTCACTTCCAAAAACATAAGTCGCAAAAGAGGAGAGTTCTGTTTTATAAAGCGAGTTCCCACCTGCATCTGCTGCAAATACATCTTTTTCCAAGCTTTTTAAAAATCCAGCTAAATCTTTTTTGTAGAAACAATTTACGCGAGTGAGCGATCCCATAGTTGCCTGAACAACTTTTGAGTTAAAACTATCCACTGTATTGTCACTGCAAACGAGTTCATCTATACCAAACCAATCACAAAGTCGAATTAGTGTTCCTAAATTCCCCGGATCGGAAATACCATCCAATGCAATGGTTGTGTTTGTGTTTTGAAAGGCTTTTGGTTTAGGGATCTTGAAAACACCTAAAACGGGGCTAGGAGTTTTAAAATGAGTTAACTGTTTCATTTGGGTTGAATCAATCCGAATCGCCCCTGAGTGGGAAGAATCTTTTGTTGTGTATAAGAACTGGCAGTTCCATCCTGCTTTAAGCAATTCATCCACTACTTTTTCTCCTTCAGCAACAAAGAGCCCCCATTTGTAGCGGTATTTTTTTTGCTTGAGTTGGAGGATTTGTTTCTGTTGACTCTTACTGACCATAAAAATGACTTATTTTTGAAGCTATAAAACTGATACAGTGTTTCGCCTCCGAACAAAATTAATGATTCTACTTTTGACTGCACATATTTTGGGTGGTTGTTCTGGTACACGTGTTTTCAGAGAAAAAGGAGCCCTAATCGATCGCATAGAAATATATGAAGACAACAAAGTGTTAAATAATCACCCTGTAAACTTCATTATCACTACCCCTGCCAACAAAAAAATACTCGGTGTTCCATTGGGAAAACTTCTTTATCAAACAGCCCATCCTGACCCACGCAGACAATTTAATCAATGGCTCCAAAAAAAAGAAAACAGAGCAAAACACTTAGAAGGGTGGATTTCAAAAAAACAAATCTTAGCCTTGGGTAATTATGCGGAAAAATTCAATACTTGGTTAAAAAACACCGGAGAACCCCCAGCAATATTAGACAGTACTGAAATTGAAAATTCTAAAAAAAGAATTGCTCAATACTATAAAAATTTGGGGTATTATGATGTACAAGTACATACCGAAGTAAAGGCTATAAAGGACCAAAAAACTACCTTGAAATATCAGATAGAACCTAAAGAAAAATACCTTATAGATTCGATTTCTGCGACAATCGAATCTCCTGAGTTAGAACTTCTTTACAACAGTACACTTAAAGATCAAATTTTAAAAGAAGGGGCTCCTTTTGAGATAAATAAATTTGAGGAAGAACGAGAACGTTTATTTCTGCTTTTCCGCAATAAAGGAATTTACAACTTCCAACAGAATAGTATTCAATTTACGGCTGCGATAGACAGTACTGGAAATGACATTAATATACCCGTAACAATAAGGATTGAAAACCTCCAGCAACGTATAAACGACAGTTTGACAAAAGTACCTTATACGCCCTTAAAAATCAATTCCGTTCAAGTATTTATAGATAATTTGGGCACTGAAAATGAGTTTTCACAATATACTGATTCTGTTACCTATAATAATTTAACCCTTTACAGTAAAGGTTTACTCAAGTACCGTCCAAAAGCCATTACAGCTGGAATCAGAATAAAACAGGGGGCGCTTTATAGCGATGATGACCGCGATGCAACCTTTAAGTATTTTACCAACTTAAAGAACTTTAAATACCCTAGTATCAATTATACTTTAATTCCTGAAAAAAACTCATTAGATGTTGCCATTTATTTAAATCCGAGAGACCGCTTTTCATTAGGATTTGATCTGGATTTATCCCATTCCAATATTCAGGATTTTGGAATTGGATTGGGGGGTGGTCTGGGTATCCGCAATGTTTTAAGAGGAGCAGAGCTTTTGGAATTGAACTTAAAGAGCACATTAGGAGCTTCTCGTGATATCGCACAAAACGAAGATCAATTTTTTAATTTATTTGAACTAGGTGCAGATTTAAAACTGAGTGTTCCTCGGCTGTTAATTCCTTTTTCAAAGAAAGATTGGGTTTCATCGGAAAAGGCACCAAAAACAGAAATTATTTTGGGAACTAGTCTGCAAGAAAACATCGGTTTGGACAAGCAATTTTTTAAAGGCACTTATCAATTTGACTGGCAACCCAACAGCAAAAAAAGAATTCAATTTAAATGGATTGATCTAGAGTTTGTCAATAACAGAAAGCTATCCAATTACTTTAACGTTTATAAAAATTCCTACGATCGCTTAAATCAAATTGCTCAACAGTACAACCTAAATACAGATCGAGTAGATTCGAATGGAAATCTGTTGATTCCCGAAGGTGCTAATGAATTCATCATTGCAGTCCTAGAAAATCAAACACCACTTAGCATTGAGGATGAAGCTTATAGAACAGTAAATACAGTTAAAGAACGCTACGATCGCTTGACAACAAATAACTTAATTCTCGGTTCTTCCTTCACCTTAAATTTGAACAGTCAAGAAAGTATTTTTGATGATACTTTTTATCAATTGCGATGGAAAATAGACTGGGTAGGTAATTTTTTAAATTACTTTTTAAAAAGTATTAATGCCAATCAAAATGCATTGGGTCAAAATATCTTAGGAGGTGTTCAGCCTTCACAATATATAAAAACAGAGTTTGATTTTATCAAACACTGGTCTTTGGGAAGAGAGCGGGTAATTGCATTTCACTCCTTTGTTGGAGCAGCACTCCCCTATGGCAATTCAACCAACATTCCCTTTGCACGATCCTATTTTTCGGGAGGTGCAAATGACAACAGAGCTTGGAAAGCCTATAAACTTGGCCCTGGAAGCAGCAGTAATATCAATGAATTTAATGAAGCTAACTTTAAACTAGCTTTTAATATCGAATACCGATTTGCACTTACAGGCCCACTAAAAGGTGGCCTTTTTATTGATTTAGGAAACATTTGGAATCTGTGGGATGATGTTGAAGACCCGAAAATGCGGTTCAATAGCTTTAAAGATCTTTCTGAAATTGCAATCGGGTCAGGTTTCGGTTTGCGTTATGATTTTGATTTTTTTGTTTTTCGTTTTGATACCGGTTTTAAAACCTATAATCCATCTCTAGAAATTGGGCAACGCTGGTGGACAGAATACAATTTTAAAAATGCTGTTTTTAATATCGGAATCAATTATCCTTTTTAAATCAAATAAGTTTTTATTTTTGCAGCAAACCAAAATTGATGAGTCATTCTATACCCTCTGGAGTTCTTACCGGAAAACAAGTTCAAGAAGTATTTAAGCTAGCGAAAAAAAAAGCATTTGCTCTTCCTGCTGTAAACGTTATAGGGAGTAATACGATCAATGCGGTACTAGAAACCGCAGCTGAGCTTAACAGTCCCGTAATTATTCAGTTCTCTAACGGTGGGGCACAATTCAATGCAGGAAAAGGGCTTTCCAATGAAAATCAAAAAGCAGCTATAGCAGGTGCTATTGCTGGAGCAAAGCATGTTCATGAACTTGCCAAAGCCTATGGCGCTACAGTTATTTTACATACCGACCACTGTGCTAAAAATTTATTACCTTGGATAGATGGGCTTTTAGATGCAAGTGAAGACTACTTTAAGCTTTACGGGAAATCCTTGTTTAGCTCCCATATGATTGACCTTTCTGAGGAACCTTTAGAAGAAAATATCAGTCTTTGTAAAACCTACCTAGAACGCATGTCAAAGATGGACATGACTTTAGAAATAGAATTGGGTATCACTGGAGGTGAGGAAGACGGAGTAGACAACAGCGATGTTGATGCATCTAAACTCTACACACAACCTGAAGAAGTAAACTATGCCTTTGAAGAATTGAGCAAAGTGAGTTCTCAATTTACTGTAGCCGCTGCCTTTGGAAATGTTCATGGAGTGTACAAACCAGGGAATGTAAAGCTGACACCCAAAATCTTAAAAAACTCTCAAGAATATATCTCAAAAAAACACAATCTTCCCGAAAACACAGTTGATTTTGTATTTCACGGAGGCTCTGGATCTACTCAAGCAGAAATTGAAGAATCCATAGGCTATGGTGTAATCAAAATGAACATTGATACTGACTTACAGTTTGCCTTTACTGAAGGGATTAGAGACTACATGAATGATCACATAGAATACCTAAGAAACCAAATTGGAAATCCAGAAGGTTCAGACCTACCCAATAAAAAACACTACGACCCTAGAAAATGGTTACGACTAGGAGAAGAGACCTTCAAAAAACGTTTGAAAAAAGCATTTGAAGACCTGAATAACATCAATACCCTTTAGTTTCTTTTTATTTTTATCTTTGAGTAAAACGATCATATGAGCTGGTTTAAACGAAGTGAAAAGGGGATCCAAACTAAAACAGAAGAAAAAAAAGATACCCCTAGAGGCTTGTGGTACCAAACCCCAACCGGAAAAGTCATAGAGACGAAAGAGCTTGCCGAAAATAATTACGTAAGCCCTGAAGACGATTATCATGTCCACATTGGCAGCAAGGAATACTTCGAAATTCTTTTTGATAACAATCAGTTTGAAGAGCTAAACGAGAAGTTAATCTCTAAAGATTTTTTGAAATTTGAAGACTCTAAAAAGTATAAAGACAGACTCAAAGATGCTCATAAAAAAACGGGGCTTTACGATGCAATTAGAACAGCAGTTGGGCCATCAAAAGGACGAAATTTAGTCATAGCTTGTATGGATTTCAGATTCATTGGCGGTTCTATGGGGTCTGTAGTGGGTGAAAAAATAGCACGAGCAACAGACTATGCAATAGCAAATCAACTTCCCTTTCTGATTATTTCAAAGTCTGGAGGAGCACGTATGATGGAGTCCGCTACTTCACTGATGCAAATGGCTAAAACCTCTGCGAAATTAGCACAATTGGCAGAAGCAAAATTACCCTATATATCGCTTTGTACAGACCCAACAACTGGAGGAACGACGGCTTCATATGCCATGCTTGGAGATATTAATATTGCAGAACCCAAAGCACTCATCGCTTTTGCTGGACCCCGAGTGGTAAAAGACACCACTGGAAAAGAATTGCCAGAAGGTTTTCAAACCAGTGAATTTCAATTAGAAAAAGGCTTTTTGGATTTCATATCTCACAGAAATGATCTCAAAAACAAAATCAACCTCTACATTGATTTGATACGCAACCAGCCCATCCGAGCATAATATGCAGGTAAAGAGCGGTTTATTTTTATAAATTTTGTGGTTATAATTAGGTTTAGTTGTATCTTTGCCACACGTTTAAAACGAATACATAAAAATCATTAAAATTAATATTGGCATGTACAATTCAAAAGAAGTAAAAGAAGGTATTTTCAAAAAACACGGAAAATCCGAAAAAGATACAGGATCAGCTGAAGGTCAAATAGCATTATTTACTCACAGAATCCAACATTTATCTGAACATTTGAAAAAAAATCGCAAAGATTTTAATACCGAACGTTCTTTGGTTCGTTTAGTAGGAAAGCGTAGAAGTCTTCTAGATTATCTAAAGTCAAAAGACATCGAACGTTATCGAAATATCGTAAAAGAATTAGGATTACGTAAGTAATCAAAAAACACCTTGCCGTTTACTGAATCTTAGTTTTTCATTGGTTGCCACAACACACAACACCGTTTTAACCAAAAAATGAAAAATGATTCCAAAAACACACACCCAAGAAATCCGTCTTGAAGACGGTAGAACAATAACACTAGAAACCGGAAAACTTGCAAAACAAGCGGATGGATCTGTCGTCGTTCGAATGGGCAATTGTATGCTTTTAGCCACAGTTGTTTCTTCTAGAACCGCAAGTCCTGTTGATTTTCTCCCTTTAACGGTGGATTATCGAGAAAAATTTGCAGCAGCAGGTCGCTTCCCTGGAGGCTTTTTTAAACGCGAAGCACGCCCCAGTGACCAAGAGGTATTAACAATGCGTTTAGTAGATCGTGTCCTACGCCCCTTGTTTCCTAGCGATTACCACGCAGAAACTCAAGTCATGATTCAGCTCATGTCTCATGATGAAGAAGTCATGCCTGATGCACTTGCCGGTCTTGCCGCTTCAGCTGCTATACAACTTTCTGATATTCCTTTTGAATATCCCATCTCTGAAGTCCGTGTGGCTCGAGTAGATGGAATGCTTGTTATCAATCCGAGTAAAGCACAACTAGCTACATCGGATATTGACATCATGATTGGTGCAAGTGAAGACTCTGTAGCCATGGTTGAAGGTGAATTTGATGAAATTTCTGAGGAAGAAATGCTGGATGCTATCTCTTTTGGACATGAAGCTATTAAAGATCAAATCAAAGCACAGATCGCCCTAGCAGAAGCTTGTGGTAAAAAAGAAACGCGTACCTACGAAGAAGAAAATTCTGATGCAGATTTGCAAAAAGAAATTTTAAAGGCTACCTATCAAGATTTTTACGAAGTTGCAAAAAAAGGACTATCAAAAGGGGAACGCTCTGAGCAATTCTCTCAAATAAAAGAAAACTTCATCACAAAATTTAGTGAGGAAGAACTTGATGAAAAAGGGGAACTCATCTCACGATATATTAAAGAATCGCAAAAGAAAGCCGTTAGAGATTTAGTCCTTGACGAAGGAATTCGTTTGGATGGAAGAAAAACAACTGAGATTCGTCCCATTTGGTGTGAAGTAGATTACTTGCCCTCTGCACACGGTTCATCTGTTTTTACACGAGGAGAAACGCAAGCATTGGCTACAGCAACGCTTGGAACTTCTCGAGAAGCAAATATTATTGATCTTCCTACAGATCAAGGAGAAGAACGCTTTTATTTGCACTACAATTTCCCTCCATTTTCAACTGGGGAAGCAAGACCTTTGCGTGGTACCTCCAGAAGGGAAGTAGGACATGGAAATCTAGCACAACGTGCTCTGAAAAAAGTAGTCCCCCAAGACTGCCCTTACACCATACGTGTTGTCTCTGAAGTATTGGAATCCAATGGATCCTCTTCTATGGCTACTGTATGTGCTGGAACTATGGCATTAATGGATGCTGGAGTACAAATCTCAAAACCAGTTTCTGGTATAGCAATGGGGCTGATCACAGAAGGAGATAAATTTGCTGTACTCTCAGACATTTTGGGAGATGAGGATCATCTGGGAGATATGGACTTTAAGGTTACAGGGACGGCAGATGGTATTACTGCCTGTCAAATGGACATTAAAATCAAGGGGCTTCGTTTTGACATTATGACGCAGGCACTCAGTCAAGCTAGAGAAGGTAGATTACATATTCTAAAACATCTTACCGACACAATAGCCACTCCAAACAAAGAGGTAAAAGATCACGCACCAAAGATGATCTACCGACGTATTGCAAACGAATTCATAGGTGCTCTAATTGGCCCTGGTGGAAAGGTCATCCAAGAACTTCAAAAAGAATCAGGCTGTACCATTGTCGTTACAGAGGATCCGGTAACTGAAGAAGGTATAATTGAAATTTTAGGAACTTCTCCAGAAGGTATTGCAATGGTTGAAGCAAAAATTGACTCCATAACATTCAAACCTCAGGTTGGAGAAACCTATGAGGTAAAAGTGATAAAAATGCTTGATTTTGGTGCTGTGGTAGAATATACCGAAGCTCCTGGCAATGAAGTACTTTTACATGTTAGCGAACTTGCTTGGGAACGGACAGAAAACGTAAGTGATGTTGTAAATTTAGGAGATGTTCTGGATGTGAAATACTTCGGAATTGATTCGCGTACAAGAAAAGAAAAAGTATCTAGAAAGGCCTTATTACCTCGACCTCCAAAAAAAGAGTAATTTTTAACTCTTTTTTGAAACATTTTTTAATTCTTTGCGTATTACTTATACCACTTTGATTTATTTATAAATGAGACAATTAAAAATAACCAAACAGGTAACCAATAGAGAAACGGCTTCTTTGGATAAATACCTTCAAGAAATAGGAAAGGTAGACCTCATTACAGCCGAAGAAGAAGTTGAGTTAGCTCAAAAAATTAAGGCAGGTGATCAAATTGCCCTTGAGAAGTTGACTAAAGCGAATTTAAGATTCGTGGTATCGGTTGCAAAACAATATCAAAATCAAGGCTTGACTCTTCCTGATCTGATCAACGAAGGAAATCTTGGACTGATTAAAGCTGCTCAACGGTTTGATGAAACTCGAGGATTTAAGTTTATTTCCTATGCTGTTTGGTGGATTCGTCAATCCATTTTACAAGCCCTAGCTGAACAGTCGCGAATTGTTCGACTCCCGCTTAACAAAATTGGTTCCATCAATAAGATCAATAAAACTTATGCTTTTTTAGAGCAGGCACACGAGAGAGCTCCTTCTGCTGAAGAAATTGCAAAGGAATTGGACATGACGATTAATGATGTCAAAGAATCGTTGAAAAATTCTGGAAGACACGTCTCTATGGATGCTCCTCTTGTAGAAGGGGAAGATTCCAATTTATATGACGTTTTGAACAGTGGTGAATCACCCAATCCGGATAAAACCCTATTACACGAATCACTTCGTACTGAAATAGAACGCGCTTTGGAAACATTGACTCCTAGAGAAGCCGACGTTGTTCGTCTGTACTTTGGTCTGGGAAATCAACACGCAATGACCCTTGAAGAGATCGGGGAGACTTTTGATCTTACCAGAGAGCGTGTACGTCAAATCAAAGAAAAAGCAATTCGAAGATTGAAACACACCTCTAGAAGTAAAATTCTTAAAACTTATTTAGGATAAAAAATCAAGGCAGCCTCCGGTTGCCTTTTTTTATATCTTTAACCCTCAATACAACTTTATGTCTGTTCTTATCGCACCCTCTGTACTTTCTGCTGACTTTGCCAATCTGGAAAAGGAAATTAAAATGATCAATGAAAGCGAAGCAGATTGGTTCCATATTGATGTCATGGATGGGGTTTTTGTTCCTAATATTTCTTTCGGAATGCCTGTCCTCAAAGTAATCGAAAAGCATGTTAATAAACCTTTAGATGTGCATCTTATGATTGTTGACCCCGATCGATATATCGAGCAATTTGCAAATTTAGGATCGACAATACTTACGGTGCATTACGAAGCCTGTGATCACTTGCACCGCAGTATTCAAAAAATTAAAGATTGTGGAATGAAAGCTGGCGTTGCATTAAATCCTCACACACCAGTATCCAATCTAAAAGACCTCATACACGATATCAACCTGGTATGTTTGATGAGTGTTAATCCTGGTTTTGGAGGTCAGTCCTTTATAGAACATACTTTTGAAAAAGTAAAAGAACTCAGAGAACTGATACAATCTAGAAATACAGATACGCTAATAGAAATAGATGGTGGTGTGACCAATCAAAATGCTACAGAGCTTATCGCTAGTGGAGCTGATGTTTTGGTTGCTGGTAGCTACGTTTTTGGATCTACAGATCCAAAAGCAACAATTAAACTCCTCAAAAAAGCTTAATTTTTTTTGGTTTTAAACTGAACCCTTCTATTGATTGCTCTTCCTTCTGGACGGCTGTTATCTCCTATAGGGTCAGAAGTTCCGAATCCTTGAACTTCCAAGCGGCTGGGATCGACACCTAGTGTTATTAAGTACTTACATACTGCTTTAGCTCGATTTACAGATAGCTCTAAATTATAGTCTTGTTCGCCTTCTGCTGAGGCATAGCCTTCAATAAGAAGAATTCCCTCAGGATGTGATTCTAGTAATTACTTAATTTTTAAAAGATTTTCTCTGGTTTTAGCCCCAAATATATCATAACGGTCTGCAACAAAATTAATACGCGAACCGAATTCGTTTAGGGAATGTATTATTTCTTTAGATAGCTGTGGACATCCATTATTTTCTTTAGGGCCTGCTTCATCCATACATTTATCTTCAGGATCAACAAATCCATCACCATCAGAATCTGGCCAGGGACAGCCCTTATTTTCCTCAGGGCCAGCTTGATCAATGCAAGAATCTAGGTGATCTGAAATACCGTCTCCGTCAGAATCAGGACACCCGTCGTATTTTTGTAAACCTGCAACTGTGGGACATGCATCTTTTTTATCCGAGACTCCATCTTTGTCGGAGTCTATTGAACCAAAATAATATCCTAACCCCACAAAACTTTGCACATGATCAAAATCCTCGTTTTCAAACATTTCTCTGTAGGAAACTTGAACGTTTAGTGCCAAATTAGAATTGAGGTAAAGATTGAAACCTATGCCTCCAAAAACTGTTTTACTTGTCTTTGCTGATGGAAATAAACTTGTTCGGTTTAAGACATTAGAAAATTGTGAAAAGCCATATCCACCAATTAAATACGGAACTACCACGCCATTCAATAAATTAAATTTTAAAAAACCATCCAAAGAAATATAATTAAAGGACTGCTCGAAATTATCGACTCGACTTAGAGCATATTGTGAACCAAAAGATACGTTTTCAAATAAAGAACGACCGATTACAAAAGCTGGAGCACCTAAATTTAAACCAGACTCCAGCGCTTCTCCTTGAAGTGAAATTGCATTGACATTTATTGAAAAATACCAAGGCAGTTCCTTTGTTTGAGCAGACATTTCAAAGTAAGTACAAAAAAGCAGTAGTAAATAGAAAAGGGGAAAAGGCTTCATAATGGATTAATTTGAATTTAAATACAAGAACTTGTTTTGCATTAAAATATCCTGAAAGAAGATTTTTGATATTCTTAAAAAATAAAAAACACTTCTTTCGACTTGATTGAAACTGTTAACAACAATGTGATTTAGTTTCTACTTAAAGGCAGTATTAATTAAGAAATAACAGTGAAACATCATGGATAATGAGCTATACAGAATATACCATGACTAAACTTCACAATTTTTTTTAGTTTAAAGACAAATTCAAACCACAAAAAAAATAATAGCTCTCTTGAAATGTTTTTTCTGTTATAGAACAAAAAATATATTACAAGCTACAGCAGCTAAGATTTACTCATCATCCACAAAAAAATTCAGTTTCACCTAAAGGAAAATCATTACTTCTTAAACACCATTTAGCATTCGTATAAAACACTTATGGATGAAATTTCAACTTTGTTGTGATCTGGTTACGGATTTGGGGAATTAAGTTCTTAAAGACACCTAATTGTAATTCCTTTTCAAACAAAAAATAAGGAGGAACCTGAGTCAATTGATATGTCAATATCTTTTAAATTACTTTTTTCAAAAAGTAAAAACCAGACACTTTCAAACTTTTAATCGGGTTTAAAGTGACCCAGGGAGGATTCGAACCCCCAACCCTCAGAGCCGAAATCTGATATTCTATCCAGTTGAACTACTGGGCCTTATACTTTTAAATTAAATTGCTCAATTCCTAATATGCGACAAATTTAAAAATAAAGAACATACAAATTACAACATTAAAATGTTTATTCAATTTAGGTTTTTCTAAAAAAAAAGTTAAATTGGTGGAATATGTTTTAATTAAATAAAACCTTTATGATGAAAACAAAACCAATCACACTGAAATTAAAACAGCTAGCACTAGCGTTTTTAATTCCAGTTTTAACCTTTGCTCAGCAATCAATATCAGGGACTATTACTGATGCTGACACAGGTGAACCTCTTTTAGGGGTTACTGTTCTTGTTCGTGGAACGAACAAGGGAACTGTTTCGGATTTTGATGGTAATTACCTCATCAACAATCTCGATGCAGGTGAGTATATTTTGGAAGTTTCCTACACGGGATATTCCAAACTTACTCAGTCTTTTAGCATTGGCACTTCAGATATTTCACAAGATCTTCAGATGACATTTTCCGCTTCTGAACTTGATGAGATTGTCGTAACAGGTACTGGAGCTCCCGTTGCCAAAAAACAACTGGGAAACAGTATCGGTTCCATTTCGGCTGCCAGCTTAGAAAAATTACCCATCAATTCCTTTTCAGATCTACTAGCAGGTCGTGAACCCGGAATTGTAGCCTTCCCTTCCGGAGGTCTAACCGGGGAAGGAGCTCAAATTCGTATTCGAGGTAATGCTTCACTTTCTCAGTTGAACGAACCTATTGTTATCGTAGATGGTATTCGTGTGGACCGAGGTGGTGGATTTGGAGGAGGATTTGTTGGTGCCGGTGGAGGTGGATCGACTTCACGCCTTGACGACATCAACCCAGAATCTATTGAACGAGTTGAAATTTTAAAAGGAGCTTCTGCAGCTACACTCTTTGGTACAGAAGCTAGTAATGGGGTAATTCAAATCTTTACTAAAAAAGGACAAAGTGGTGCCCCTCGATTCAGCTTTAAAGCGACTCAAGGATTCATCAACTATCCTCTTGGTGCTGTTCCGGACAATACAGGCTGGACTTCGAGCGCTACAAGAGCGGGTGAACTTTCACAACTGCTCGGTTATCCCATCAAGCCATATGAGTTAATTAGCTTTAATGCAATGGAAGACTTGTACGAAACTGGAGTTCAGAATACAGTGAATGCCAATGTCTCTGGTGGTACCGAAAAAGTAACTTACTTCACTTCTGCACGTTATTCTTACACTGATGGTCCTTTCGGAGGTAAAGAACGTGCTGGATATCTTGAAGGACAAGAAACAAACGCTTCTGATATTGATCGCTTGGCGCAATTTAATGTGAATTTAAACATTAACCCAAACGACAAATTCAGCATACGTTTAACCCAAGGATTTACTTCTCGATACAATACGACTGCAGAAAACAACAACAACATTTACGGTGTTGGATCTCTAGCTCAGTTTAGTAAACCCGAACTCGTTTCTGAAAACAATACCACAGGTACAATTGCCTTTGCAACTGTAGATGAAACCTTACAGGTTTTAACAGCTTCAAAGGTTAACAACTACAGCGGTAGTATGGGATTGAATTATTATCCTGCAGATTGGGTAAAAATAGACGGTACCTTTGGGATCAACTATTCAAGTCAATCCAGTACCAATTTCTGGCCTTTTGCTTGGAATATTGATGGATTCTCTGGTAGTAGACCATTAGGACAACTCAGTGCAGATACCAGAAACTTTCTAGCACAAACAGGAGAAGTAAAAATTTCTTTAAACAATACTTTCGGAGCTAACATCTCTTCGAACTTTATTTTAGGAGGCCAATACGTGTCTCAGGAAACTAAAGTTTTAGGAGCTCAGGGAACTGAATTTCCTGGACCAGGATTTGAGGTGACTTCTGCAGCAGGTGTACTTGATGTATTTGAATTTTTCGAAGAAATCATTACTGCAGGGGTTTTTGCACAAGAGCAAGTGGGTTTCAATGACCAAATGTTTGTTACTGTTGGAGCAAGACTTGACGCCAACTCAGCCTTTGGTAGTGAGTTTCAAGCAGCCTTTTATCCAAAAGTTTCCGCTTCGTACATACCATCTGACAGTCCAAACTGGACTGGAATTGGGCCAGTTAGCTCCTTGCAGTTAAGAGGTTCTTATGGTTGGTCTGGACTCCAGCCAGGAGCTTTTGATGCCTTGACTACCTATTTGGCCTTATCTTCAGCTTCAGGTGCAGGGATTGCACCAAATAACTTAGGTAATCCAGAACTTTCACCTGAAATATCAAAAGAATGGGAAATTGGTTTTACTGCAGGTCTTCTTGATGACAAATTAAATCTTGAGTTTACCTATTTTGATCGAATTACTGAAGATGCACTCTATGCGCGTCAATTCCCCCTTTCTGGTGGGTTTAGAAGCACACAGCTAACCAATATTGGTGAGTTAGCAGCCTATGGTATGGAAATCAACCTAAGTGGTACAGTAATTCGTACACAAGACTTGACATTAAACTTATATGCTAATGGAGCGTACTACCGCGACGAAGTCGTAAGTTTAGGAGGGGCCCCACCATTAAAAGTGGGAGGCTCTTATCCAAGATATCGTAACTTCTTGAGAGAAGGCTACGCCCCGGGTGCAAACTTTGGTGCACAATTACTTGAAGTAGGAGCAAACCAACTACCTGTTGACATTGCAAATTCGGATGGATTACCTGATACAAGAGATCAACTCATTTCCTACTTTAATGGAAAAACACCAAGTACTGTTGGTAGTGTCCCTACTTCTATAGGAACAGGAAGCGTACTTTTAAGAGATGAAGATGGTGATGGAGATTATCTCGACCACTATTTAGGTAAATCTACTCCAGACTGGACCGGATCTTTTGGAGGTTCATTGACTTACAAAAATTTCACCCTCAGTACAACCTTTGAATATAAGGCGGGTAATTTTGTAATCAACAACCTTACTGACGCTTTTCGTCAGGCAAATGGTGCAATTGGACGTAACTTACCTACCTCTGCACGTGTTGTTAGAGATTATGCTACTGGAGGTGTAGATTCTAACTTCAACCCTTTAAATGATCCTAATGTACGTGTAGATGCACTCGATGAGTGGCTGAATGAAACCCTCGCATTAGCTCCTTTCTCTGGACTAAATACGTTGGAAAAAGCAGATTTCATCAGCTGGAACGAATTGAGTTTGAATTATCAGTTCGAAGGAAGTATTCTTGAAGCATTCAATCTTGAAACCGCCTCATTAGGACTCTCTGGTAGAAACCTCGCTTTATTTACAGGCTATACCGGGGTTGATCCAAGAATCAACTTCGTAGGTCGTGGAAGCGGAAGTACCTTAGATCAAAACTTTGGACAAGGTATTGCAGCCTTTGGATGGCCCATCCCAAGACAAGCTATCATCACTCTTAAAGTAGGATTTTAAATAATGGAAAAAATGAAAAATATAAATACAATGAAAAAAACATTTATTTTACTGACTTCCATCATAATGTTCCTCGGATGTAGCTTAGACGCTAATAACCCGAACAACTTATTGGAAGATCAACTCGGCGTAAGCGCATTCAGTCCTATGGTAAATGGACTTGAAGGCGTACTTGTCAGAGCCTATGGAAACATTCTTGCACCTTATTCTGTTGCAAGTGATGAAATGATTTGGATTGGTTCTCGTGATGCATGGCAACAGCTCAATTTTGGAAATGTTGACAACATCAACAATGAATTTGTAGATGCTGCCTTTTTCTATGTTGCTGAAGCGCGTTACTGGGCTGATGATGTTATTGCTCGAGGAGAAGAGTTTAGCACTTCAAATGCCTTTTCTTCAAAAAACCAAGCAGATTTAGTTCGTGCTTATTGGTACGGAGCTACAATTTATATGGTGATTGCAGACATGTTTGATGACTTTGTTGTTGGATCGGTAAAAACAGAGGGAACTGCTCCTGTTGGAGAAGCCAATATGGGCTCTTTATACGACGTTGCTATTGGATACCTCAACAAGGCGCTAGCATTGAATGCTGGACTTACGGCTGAACTCAAAGCAACCAAAGCCAGAGCAGAATTTTCTAAAGGAGTATGGGCTAAAACTAACCCTGTCAATACTGCCGCACCACTAGTTAGCTCTGCCTCAGCGGCAAGTTTGGCTGCAGAAGCATTAGCTGCTTTAGGAAATGATTTTTCTGTAAATCTAATTACTTCAGGATCTGCACCAGATACTGTAGGGGGATTGGATATTGCCGGAGAAGTTAATGATCGTTTAGAAATGCGTTTGTCTGATACTTATGTAATCTCATCTGATGCAAAACGACCCGATGCGATTGGAGATGGAAATCCAGCAACAACCGTGTCATTAATGGATCCTATAGACAACACAGCAGATCCAGCTCTCTACAAAAACGTAGTCAACTTTACAGCACCAGGATTGTATCCTCAATACCCTGTTGTATCGGGTAGAGAAATGTTGTTAATCATTGCTGAAAATGCTTTAGCTAATGGTGATAATAGCACATTTACAACGAATATCAATAAATTAAGGGCTTTAGACGGCCTCACACCTTTTAGTGGTCAGATGGATGCTCAAAATCTTCTCGAGCATTCGAGAAGAGTAAACTTATTCCTTCAAGGAAGAAGAATCGCAGATCATTATCGATTTGATAGCCCTTCAGAATATTGGATTAGTTCTTCTCCGGCGATAAATTCTCCCGGAACCTTTTTACCAATTACTATATCTGAAATTCAAGCAAATCCTAATGTGAATTAAACAAAACCAGGTTTTAAATGAAAACCCCTTCAAACGAAGGGGTTTTTTTATTTATTTCAAAATCTCATTTAAAAGTTGTGTCATTTTATCGTTTAGGGAAAGTATGGCCTTTTCATAACGTTGGTCCCATTCTTGAAGTCTTTCTGATGATTTAAGTGCAATCTCATACTCTAGTCCAGGAAGAATCCAGGCTGCATATCCACTAAAGGGGTCAGAAGAAGCATAAAGGGATTTGTACCAGTTACCAAAATACATTCCTTTTTCAGAGATAAAACTCTTTTCTAATGCAATCAATTGTTGGTTTAAGTTACGTAACTCTTTTTTAGAAAAGTATCCTTTCTCTAAATAGGACTCAAATTGAAGACTAAGTTCAGTTGCTTTTTTTTCTAGAACAGCTATGGCTGCCTCTGACTTAGGAAAACCCTCAAAAGTAGCGTTGTATTTTTTAATCTTGTTTGTCGCAGTAGCAAAATGCAATTTCAAATCCTCTGAATATCTATTGAGATTGTATGGAATAAGTTCTGCATTGGCCATTCGAAGTGCCATAAAACCTGCCATCTGCTCTACCATTGGGCCCATTTTAAATTCAGGATCCACAAACTGCTCATAAAATTGAAAACTGTCGTAGTTTGAATGATATAAATTAGGTCCTCCAGCCCCTCCGCTCAAGGAAGGTACTCCAACATGCATATAAAAAGCGATATGATCGGATCCTCCCCCTAGGTTTCCAATTCGAGGTTCCTTATTATTGTATTTTCTCCAGAAATCAAATAACGATTGTTCGGTATACGGATACTGAACTGCTTTGGATGCTTCTGTCAATACTTTTTTTAGTGTAGGAGCAGCCGAGGCACCAAAATTTTTACCTGAAACGCCGCCATCAAAATTCATGTAAACAACCCCTTTAGCGAGAAGTTGTTCTCTCATTTGTTCTACCCATTCCGTAGATCCTATCACCCCAAATTCTTCTGCATCCCAATGCCCAATCAAAATTGATCTTTTGGGTGTAAAGCCTTCTTTTTTTAATTTCCCAAGGGTTTCACTTAAACTCAATAGCATTGCGGTTCCGCTATTTGGATCCGTAGCTCCAAAACCCCAGGCATCAAAATGACAACCTAGTATGATCCATTCTTCTGGAGCTTCACTTCCTTTCATTACACCTACCACATTTGTCGCACGTACAAAATCAATTTTTTGATCTACTTTCAATCGAACAGTCAAGCCACTACCCCCCTCCAAACGATAGGTAAAAGGCAATCCACCTTGCCAAGAGGGAGGAACAGCTTTGCCCTTCATCTGGCTTAATATTTTTTCTGCTTCTCCATACGAAATTGGGGTTACAGGTATGGTATGTAATTGTGCCTGTGAAGGATTCATGCGTTTTATTTTCTTTTTTCCATCAAGTGGTAGTGCTGGTTCAAAAGGAGTAAGAGGATCACCTGTAAAATCTGTTGTCAATAAAGACCCTCTTTGAATCGTACTCTTATTATAGTAAGGACCTTCTGGATACACCAAGCCCTTTGTAAAACCGCTGTCTTTCGGGTCGGTGTAGATGATAAGACCTGCTGCTCCATAGGCCTCTGCAAATTTAGCTTTATAGCCTCTGAAATTTCCTCCATAACGCGCTATGACAATTTTTCCTTTGAGATTTATCCCGAGTTCTTCTATAGTCTCAAAATCTTCTTTTCTTCCATAATTCACATAAACAACCTCTGCTGTTATGTCACCGCTTCCTGAAAAAGCATTCCAACCCTTCCAAAGCAAAGGGTCTTTAGAATAGTCATCTCCTTTAATAACATCTTCTTTTTGATTCAATATCGCCCTGTATGGTGTTACAATCTCGATAAGTGACGTCCCGGGAGTTTTCGGTAAATAGAGGTCATAAGGGTAGTGTTCCACTTCAAATCCTGCTTTCTCCATTACTTCAGTCATATACTTTTGCACTTCAGTATTGGTTTTACTTCCCGCAACATGGGGTCGGTCTGTTAACTTTTTTAAATGTCTTTTGAATGCTACTGGATCTAATTGTTCCAAAAATATATTTTCAATTTTCTGCTGCTTTTCCCAACTTTCAGCAGTATATCCTTCCATTTGAGCTACAGATGTGTGAAGCACAATAAAAAAACTTACCGTGCTTTTGATGTATCGAATTTTCATAAAGGTGTTAAATAAGAAGTTCATTTTGACTGAATTTTATAACAATTTACGTCAATCAAATGAAATTGTGTAGTTCTTTAAATAAAGCTCTTTTTTTCAATTGAGGAAAAGACAAACAATAGAATTAAGAATTCAATTGCTTTTTGACGATATCTGCAATGAGTTTACCTTCAGCTTTCCCTGCTAGTTCTTTTGAAGCCATTCCCATTACCTTCCCCATGTCTTTCATTCCCTCTGCTCCTATTTTAGCAATGATGTCTAAAACTATTTTTGACACTTCTTCTTCGGAGAGTTGCTTAGGAAGAAATGCAGCAATGATTTCAGCTTGTGCTTCTTCTGGTGAAGCCAAGTCTGGACGTCCTTGTTCAGTATAGATATTTGCACTTTCTTTTCTTTGTTTGACTAATCGCTGTAGCAATTTTATGGTCTCTTCCTCATTGAGTTCTTTTCCTGCACCACTCGCTGTTTGAGCTAAAAGTAAAGCCGATTTTATGGCCCGTAACGATTCTAACCTCAGGCTGTCTTTAGCCCGCATTGCATCTTTAATTTCTTCATTGAGATTGCTTAGTATTCCCATTTTTAATCTACGTTATCGTGTAAAAAAGAATTATTCGAACGAAGTTGAAGGTCGTCATTACTGTCACTATCTAAAGAAAGTCTAGAAGGACTGTCTGTAACTTCTTCATCTAAATCAAGGCCTTTTCTCTTGTATGCTGGCTCTTTTTCCATCTCCTCTACCTTTTGGTATTGATGTGAAAATTTGTGATTAAAAGCCTTTAAATGTAGTTTTCTTTTCTCTGCCTGAGAGGCAAGAGTTTGATTGATTGTATGTTCAAATGGATTTTCATTTTCTTCTTTTTTCGCAACCAACTCATTCTCTTTTGAGACGACTGAATCAACATTTTCTTCTGTCTCTGATTTGAGTTCAAACTGCACTTCTAGTGCAGCTTGTTCAAAATCTTGCTCAAGGAATGTGTTTTGGGATCTCTCATTTTCTTGAGTTTTTATCATTTCTGTATCAAAACCAGCTTGCTTTTCTTGAAAAGGCAAATCGAAATCCATTAAAATTTGACTTTCAATTTCTATAGTTTCGGGGTCTACTACTTCCATTTCCATTACAGAAGGGCTCACTTCATTAAACACAAATTCCTCTTCTTCTGTATTATCTATATTTGCTGTGGGTGCATTTACTTGGTGCGCCTCACCTTGATTTTCATTAACTGAGGGGGTAACTCCATCAAATTGAGGCTGGAAAAGAGGTGTTTCTGCTTCCAAATCAAAAGCTTCAAAGTCCGTTTCTTCTTCTATTTCATCTTCTAAAAGAGAAAAACTATTGGGTCCAATAAGTTCCAATTCCTCTTCATTAGTAATTGCTTTTTCAGCAACTACTTCATAATCTACTACCTCAACATCAACTTTAATATCATAAAGGATCTCATTCATGTGAATAAGAGGCTCATCTTGTTCTTTTATTGACTGTAGACTTGTTTCCTCTTCTTCCAAAAGAACATCATCGAATGAGTTTGAAGTAAAGGCAACTTCATTTTTTTCGCCTAGATCATGTACAATCTTTTGTTCCTCTTCTAGTGAGTGAATGATTTTTTTTGCTTCAGTATTGGAAATCTCGTTCTGTTGTTCTTGACCAAAACCAGTTGCAATAACCGTAACTGAAACCTCATTTCCTAAAGAAGTGTCCTCTCCCACACCCATAATGATATTAGTGTGATTACCAGCTTCTGCCTGAATAAAATCATTAATTTCACCTATCTCGTCAATTGTTATTTCATCAGTTCCTGATACAATGAGAAGTAATACATTTTTACATCCAGTTATTTTATTGTCATTTAACAAGGGTGAGTCCAGTGCTTTAACAATTGCCTCTTGCGCCCTATTGGACCCAGATGCGGATGCAGATCCCATGATTGCTGTACCGGAGTTTGTTAAAACAGTTTTAGCATCTTTCAAGTCGATATTTTGAGTATAGTGATGCGTGATAACTTCAGCAATCCCTCTTGCTGCAGTTGCTAAGACTTCATCTGCTTTGGCAAAACCGGCTTTAAAACCTAAATTTCCATATACCTCTCGTAACTTGTTGTTGTTGATTACAATAAGAGCATCAACAGCGTCTTTAATTGTCTCAAGCCCTTTTTGAGCTTGCTCTAAACGAAGGCGGCCTTCAAATTGAAAAGGCATGGTTACTATCCCTACTGTAAGAATATCCATTGATTTTGCCATTTGAGCAATTACAGGAGCTGCACCCGTTCCCGTTCCACCTCCCATTCCTGCTGTAATAAAAACCATCTTGGTTTGTGAAGAAAGTATGTTTTCTATTTCAGAGATACTCTCTTGTGCCGCTTTTGCTCCTACTTCAGGATTGGCGCCAGCCCCTAACCCTTCTGTAAGGCTCGCACCCAATTGGATTTTTGTGGGAACACCACTTTCTCTGAGAGCCTGAGCATCTGTGTTGGTAATAACAAAATCCACTCCTTTTATCCCTTGTTGAAACATGTAATTTATTGCATTACTGCCTCCTCCACCTACACCGATTACCTTTATTACGTTACTTCTGTTTTTTGGTAAATCAAAGTTGATTCCTTTGGTTTCTTCTAAATCCATTTAATACAAATTAGGCGTTGTCTAAAAATTCTTTTAATTTTTCTCCAAAACGATCAAGGATCGATTTTCTCTTCTGTGAGACAGGAACTGATTTTTGTGCTTCATTTTCTGAAACAGCCTCTCCTTCTTGTTTAGAAGTATCTGGTTCTTTTACTACTGGAACACCTTCTAATGCATTCATCAATAAACCAACAGAAGTTGCAAATAAAGGGCTAGAAACCGCTTCTTGGGTGTTTCCTGCAAGATGCTCCGAAGGATACCCCACTCTGGTATCCATTCCGGTAATATATTCTACTAACTGCTTCAAGTGTTTGAGTTGGCTTCCGCCACCTGTCAAAACGATTCCGGCTATCAGTTTTTTCTTTTGATCGTTATGACCATAATTTTTTATTTCTAAAAAAACTTGCTCAATAATTTCTACCACTCTTGCATTTATGATCTTAGAAAGCGTTTTTAAAGAAATTTCTTTGGGGTCTCTTCCTCTAAGCCCAGGAATGGATACGATCTCAGTATCTCTATTTTCTCCTGGCCAAGCAGAGCCAAATTTAATTTTTAATAATTCTGCTTGTTTTTCAATTATTGAACATCCCTCCTTAATGTCTTCAGTGATGACATTTCCTCCAAAAGGAATCACAGCGGTATGTCGTATGATACCGTCTTTAAAAATAGCAAGATCTGTGGTTCCTCCACCAATATCAATCAAGGCAACTCCAGCTTCTTTCTCTTCAAAACTAAGCACCGCCTCGGAAGATGCCAAGGGCTCAAGGGTTATATTTGCCATATTGAGTCCTGCGCTTTTTATACATCTGCCGATGTTTTTAATGGAAGAAACCTGACCCACTACCACGTGAAAATTTGCTTCTAAACGACCGCCGTGCATGCCAACGGGTTCTTTGATTTCTCCTTGTCCATCAACTTTGTATTCCTGAGGTAAAACGTGAATAATTTCCTCTCCCGGCAACATAACAAGTTTATAAACTTGTTGAATGAGTCGTTGAATATCTTCTTCCTCGATAACGGCTTCTGGGTTTTCTCTAGTAATGTAATCACTGTGTTGAATACTGCGAATGTGTTGTCCAGCGATACCTACTACAACATCTGAAATGTGTACCCCTGCATTGGTATGTGCATCTTCAATGGCTTGCTGAATGGATTGAATGGTTTGTGTGATATTATTAACCACCCCTCGATGTACGCCAAGGCTTTTCGATTTTCCAACCCCTAAAATTTCAACCTTATTGAATTCATTTTTCTTGCCAACTAAGGCAACAATTTTTGTTGTACCAATATCTAAACCAACTGAAAAATTTGTTTGTTCCATATCACTATGTGCTTGAGGCTACCACTTGCTTGTCGTAGCTTAAATTGATTATTTTGTAATTCCCTAAACTGTCTTGTACATTTTGAAATGCGCAGAAGACTTTAAGTTTTTTAATTTTCTCTTTTACTTTGTTGGGTGTCCCAAACAAGACTTCAAATCCATAGGATTTTAACTTTAATTTGTATTGGTTTTTTTCCAACGTGATGCTTTTTAATTCACTGGCTAAAAATGGATCTTTTTGTAAGGTTTTTATTAGTGTAGCTGTAACTTCCAAACCGAAGGTTGCTGAAGTAGTTGAAAAAAGTGGATAAGAAACAGAATCGATTTGCTTAAAAGCAAACACTGCTCCACTTGCATCAGAAAACAGGGGTGGATTTGAAGCCAATTTAAACAAAGGAATGCGCTCAGTAACCAGCAGTGATAAGATACCTGATGGAGCTAAAAAGAGTTCTACATTTTCAATCTCAGGGGTACTTTTTATTTGGTTTTCAAGCATATTCAAATCTAAACTATCTTTATGCAAGCTAAACTTTGAGCCCAAGTTTTGTGTTAACAATTTATTAACCGCGATCTCATCCAATAGCATGGGTGGATGGGTAAAATTTATCGCTACAGTTTCTATACTCTTTTGTTTATTTTGTTGCCGCGAAAACAAAACAAAAGTTGAATACAGAAGAGCTACTAAAGCCAAAAAAAGAATGGATTTATACTTTTTCATTCGGAGTAAATTGTGCTATTAGTTTTTGGATTTCTTCTCCTATGTCGCCTGCACCCAACAATGCAAAGACACTGGCATCACTTTGTTCAAGTGTTATTTTTAATTCCGGTTTTTGAATGATTCTTTTCGTTTGATTTTTAATTCTTGCAAGCAATGCATTGGAATCAATCCCTTCTATTGGTTCTTCTCTGGCAGGATAAATGTCCAATAAAATTACTTCGTCAAACCGCCCTAAAACAGTTGCAAATTCTTCGAGGAAATCACGTGTTCTTGTAAATAAATGAGGCTGAAAAACGACACAGTTTTTGCGATCGGGGTAAACGCTTTTTAGCGTTTTAAAAACGCTGTTAATTTCTGTTGGGTGATGTGCATAATCATCTATTACAATGGCTTCACCCCATTGATATACATTCATTCTCCTATACACCCCCTTAAAACTGGGTAAACTTGCTAAAACATGTTTCATTTCTAATCCAACTAGATCTGCCATAGCTATCGCCCCCAAAGTGTTTTCAATATTATGTTTTCCCAGAATGTTGATTTGTATCTCCTCAAAAACACCACGAGGAGTTTTGAGATCAAACTGATAACCTGTTGACACTGTTTTAAGATTGAATGCTTTATAATCCGCTTCGACATCGACTCCATATGTCCATCCGGAAAGGGGTACACCGAACGCAACAACCAAATGCTGTTTTACTTGGTTCGAAAAATGAACGAAGGCTTCTTTAAATGCCTCCTCAGTTTGGTAAATATCAAGATGATCTGCTTCGACAGAAGTGATGCAAGCTATGGAGGGGTTTAAATGCAAAAAGGAACGATCGTATTCATCTGCTTCCACCACAAATATTTCATCTCCCTTTTGAATTAAATTATTTTGATTTTCATTCAAAAACCCACCTAAAACAGCAGTAAAAGATTGATGGGTTTTTAATAAGATATGGGCAAGGATAGAAGAAGTTGTTGTCTTTCCATGTGTACCAGCTACTGCCAGAACAACCTCTTCATCACAAAGTTCAGCAAGGAACTTTGCCCGTTTAACAACCCGATTTCCTTGTTTCATATAATAGGCTAAATGGGGGTGTTCTGAAGAAATGGCGGCAGTATAAACTACCTGAACTTCTTTTGACAACAATGGTGCTGTTAAAGCATCTAAGGATGCGTCATAACCAATGGATATTCCCTCCTGCTCCAGTTGTTGTGTCAAGGCTGTCTCTGTGCGGTCGTATCCGTAAACAATATGCCCCTTTGCAATACAAAGTCGGGCTAGAGCTGACATCCCTACCCCGCCAACACCAATAAAATAGAAGGTTTTTATACTTGACTGATTCATAGCAACTCTTTAATTTGGTTCAAAATAGCCTCAGTTGCATCGGGTTTTGCCAGCTTTTTGATATTGATCTGCAGGATTTTCTGTTTTTTTTCATCCCCTACCAAAGCCGAAAATTGATGCTCAAATTGTTCTTCAAGCTGGTGTTCTTCTATGAGTAGTGCAGCATTATTTTTAGCTAATGCCTGTGCATTATACAATTGATGATTTGCGGTTACATTTGGTGAAGGAATTAAAAGCAAAGGCTTTCCAACACAACACAGTTCGGATATACTCCCTGCACCCGCACGGGAAATAATAAAATCAGACGCAGCATAAAATTGATCCATTTCATAAATGAACGGGCGAATGACCACACTGTCTTCTTCAAAAGTGCGATAGGTCTCATAATACAACGAACCACATTGCCACAAGATTTGAAGATCCATTGCTTTTATAAAGGCAAGTTTGGATTGTATCAGTTCATTAATTTTTTTAGCTCCTAAACTTCCTCCGATCACAGCCAGTGTTTTCTTATTTGGATCCAAATCGAAAAAGGCCTTTGCTCGTCCATTGGAAGAAATTTGTGTAAGAGAAGAGCGAACCGGGTTGCCGGTTAAACGAATTTTAGTTTTTGGAAAAAAACGCTCCATCCCACCGTAAGCAACACACACCCGATCTACCTTTTTACTCAAAATTCTATTGGTTATTCCTGGGTAAGAGTTTTGTTCTTGAACCAAAGTAGGGATCCCAAACCATTGTGCAACCTGTAACATAGGCCCACTGGCAAAACCACCTGTACCCACAACAACCGCAGGTTTGAATTTATTAAACACCGTGTAAGCTTGTAAGAGACTTACTATCAATTTTATAGGGAATAACAAATTACTGACAGAGAGTGTACGTTGGAATCCAGAGATCCAAAACCCTTTAATTGGAAAACCTGCTTTAGGTACTTTTTCCATTTCCATTTTGCCTTTAGCACCCACAAAAAGAATTTCAGCATCAGCAAAGTGATCTTTAACCGCAGCAGCTATAGCCAATGCAGGATATATATGCCCTCCAGTACCCCCTCCTGATATAATAATTTTAAACGGTTTCACTGAGCAGATTTAAAGGATTTTTTTCATCATTAATCACCTGCTCCGGAGCTTCCATTTGAGCGCTAATACTCAATATGATGCCCATGGCAATACAGGTCATCCAAGCAGAAGTTCCTCCACTACTAATCATGGGTAAATTCTGACCTGTAACGGGAAGCAGTTGTAAAGCAACACCTATATTGATAAAGGCCTGAAAAATAATGGGGATTCCCAATCCTATGACTGTTAGTTTCCCGAACAAAGACACCGTTTTGTATGAAATAACCAAGATTCGGTACAAAAGAAGTAAATACAACAAAATCAATCCAACACCTCCCACAAGACCAAACTCTTCTACTATAATCGCGTAGATAAAATCGGAGGAACTTTGCGGTAAAAAGTTTTTCATTCTACTCTTACCAGCTCCCAATCCAAATATTTTACCAGTAACAATGGCAGTTTTTGCACGTGCAACTTGATAATTACCATCTGAACTTTTCCCTGTTCTAAAATTTTCAATACGATTCATCCATGTGTCGACACGATTGGGAAAAACACCAGGAAATGACTTAATCATCAAAAAGAAAAGCAATACAGTTACAATTCCTGTACCTAAAATTGATGACAAGTAAATGAATGGATATCCGGCAATAAATGCCAACATAAGCACCATAGCAAATAGGAGTGCAGCAGTGGATAAATTGGCTGGAAAGATTAAGAAAATGATCAAAAAAACAGGAAACCAAAAACGCAACAAAGACCTTTTAAATGAAAAAGAGGGCATGGTATGTATTTTGGACAAATAGGTAGCAGCATAAACCATAAGAACAACAGATGCAAGCGTTGAGGTTTGAAAACTCAATCCTACTATTGGGATTTGTATCCATCTACTGGCATTAGCTCCTGAAATTACAGTCCCCTGAGAAGCAGTGTAAATGAGTAAGAGGACAACAATAGGTAACATCAAAAGAGATATTCCTTTAAAATAATGATAGTGAATTTTATGTACGGAAAACATCAAAATAAAACCGATGGCTAAAATCACAAAATGTTTTACAAAATAACCCCAGGGTGTTCCTTTACCTACTACATATACTAAATTTGAACTCGCACTAAAAATAGGCAAAAAGGAAAATACAGCCAGTAAGGCCAAAATTCCCCATAGTACTTTGTCTCCTTTTAATGATCCAAACATTGCTTATAAGTTTCTTATCGCTTCTTTGAATTGATCTCCACGATCCATATAGTTTTGAAACAAGTCAAAACTTGCACATGCGGGTGATAGCAAAACAGTATCTTTTGGTACCGCAACTTTATGTGCAATTTTCACAGCTTCACTCATGGATTGTGTCTCAATAAAAATATCAGTAACCTTTTCAAAGGTGTTACGCAACTTTTCATTATCCACCCCAAGACAAATAATGGCTTTTGCTTTTTTTCGAACTAAGGGTAACAAAATTTCATAATCATTTCCTTTGTCAACTCCTCCCACGATCCAGACAAAAGGAGAATCCATACTTTCTAAAGCAAAAAAGGTAGCGTTGATATTGGTCGCCTTGGAATCATTAATGTACTGAACGTGTTGTATGGTCAGTACTTTTTCCATCCGGTGTGGTGCTCCCTTAAAATGGGTCAGACTTTCTCGAATAGATTCTTTTCTGATATCCAACAAACGAGCAACAGTAGATGCTGCCATAGCGTTGAGTAAATTATGCCTTCCTGTAAGTGGGAATTGTACTGTATTGATCATAGTTGTTTTATTATCTAATTGAATGGTAATGTTGTTTTCTTGTAAATAGGATCCATCCTCCCCCTTTTTTACTCCAGCTAGAGGAATTTTTTTAGCTTTTATAGATGCTTTTTCCAAAGCCTTTTTCAAAATAGGGTCCTCGGAATTGAATAGAAAAAAGTCCTTTTCATTTTGATTTTGAGTGATTTTTAATTTGGATTGTACGTAATCTTCCAATCGGTAATTGTATCGGTTTAGATGGTCGGGAGTAATGTTTGTAATCACTGCAATATGGGGAGCAAATTCGCGAATGTCATCCAGCTGAAAACTACTTATCTCCAAAACATAAAAATCAAAATTTGTAGTAGCTACTTGTTTCGCAAAGCTGGTTCCGATATTACCGGCAAGACCGACATTAAGCCCTGCATCTTTTAAAATTTGATAGGTCAGCAATGTAGTGGTGGTTTTTCCGTTTGTTCCTGTGATTCCAATTAAAGTTGCTGAAGTGTATTGGGCTGCAAATTCTATTTCTGAAACGATTGCTAATCCTTTCTCTTTCAGGCTTTTCACCAAAGGTATATCCGAAGGTATCCCTGGACTCTTTATGACCCATTCTGCATTTTCCATAGCGGCAAGGTTATGCCGGCCTGATTCCCATTCTATCCCTTCCTTTTGAAAAAACGCTTTTGATTCTTTAGAAAAATCATTTTGATCAGAAACAAATACCTTAAAGCCTTTCTTTTTTGCTAGAAGTGCAGCTCCCATTCCACTCTCACCCGCCCCCAAAACAACTACTTTTTTATCCATTATCTCAGTTTAAGGGTGACTACTGTTAGTACTGCTAGTAAAATTCCGACTATCCAAAAACGCGCTACAATCTTGCTTTCGTGAAAGCCCCTTTTTTGGTAATGGTGATGAAGAGGCGCCATTTTAAAAATGCGTTTTCCATTTCCTGTCTTCGATCTTGAATATTTAAAATACCCTACTTGTAGAATAACCGATAGGGTTTCTATAAAAAACACACCACACAGTAGAGGAATGAGTAATTCTTTTCTTACGATTACAGCAATAACAGAAATGACTGCGCCAAGCGTTAAACTTCCAGTATCTCCCATAAAAATTTCCGCTGGATAAGCATTAAACCATAAGAATCCGATCAAAGCACCTAAAAAAGCAGATATAAACACGACAACCTCTCCCACATTTGGGATGTACATGATGTTTAAATAAGATGCGAAATTGATGTTTCCGGATACAAAACAAAACACTGCCAAAGCAAATACTATAATGGCTGAAGTTCCCGCTGCTAAACCATCTATTCCATCTGTGAGATTAGCGCCGTTTGATACCGCTGTTATTATAAAAATTATAATGGGGATGAAAACCAGCCAAGTAAATTGAGAACTTAAACCCAACCAGGCAATCAAATTGTGATAATTAAATTCATTTTTCTTCAATAAAGGAATAGTAGTCAAAGTTGCTTTGATATCTTTTTTTACAATGTTTAAATCAACTGACTGTTCAACTGTGGCTGAAGGAGTTTTGACATCTGATCTTACCGTTACTTCTGGATGAAAAAAGAGTACCCCACCTACAAAAGCGCCCAGCAAGACTTGACCAAAGACCTTAAACCTTCCTTTTAGACCCCCTTTGTTTTTTCTGAAGATTTTAATGTAGTCGTCCATCCATCCTATGAATCCCATCCAAACAAGTGTAACTAATAAAAGAAGGATGTATATATTACTCAACCGAGCGAGTAAAAGAACCGGTATCAGGGTACTGAAAATGATAATCAACCCTCCCATGGTAGGAGTACCCTCTTTTTCTTTTTGCCCCTCAAGTCCCAAATCACGTACTGTTTCACCTATTTGCAGCCTTTTGAGAAAAGCAATCATTCTCTTTCCAAAAAGCATGGAAAAAGTCAAAGAAAGAATTACTGCCAATGCCGCTCTAAAAGAAATGTATTGAAAGACACTTGCACCTGGAAATTCAAATTGACGTTCTATAAATTCGAAGAGGTAATAGAGCATATTATTCTGTTTTTAAAAAAATATTTTGTGCGATCTCAAAATCATTAAATGGAAAACGTTTTCCTTTAATTTCTTGATAGGCTTCGTGTCCTTTACCAGCGATTAATACAATGTCTCCTTTTTGAGCCAACTGATGTGCCATTGCAATTGCCTCTTCTCTTTGTGTTATTTTAAGTGCTTTTCTGAAGTGTTCTGGAGCAACTCCTGACATCATGTCCGAAATTATCTTTGCAGGATCTTCCTCTCTAGGATTGTCTGAAGTAAAAAGTACTTTATCGCTTAGTTCAGAAGCAATTTTTCCCATCAAGGGTCTTTTTTCTTGATCCCGATTGCCACCACATCCAATTAAAGAAAAGACTGTTTCATTTTTTGTTCGAATCTCATTAATAGTCTCCAGTACATTTTTAAGTGCATCTGGAGTATGTGCATAATCAATGATTACAGTTACCTTTTCCTGTGTTTGAAAAATTTGAAAACGGCCTTCCACACTTTTCATTTGGCTGAGGCGTTTTATTGTATTGAGCTCAGGGAGCTCAAATAGTGTAGCAACTGCAAATACCGCCAGAATATTTTGAACATTAAATTGCCCCACTAGAGGAGTCCATACTTCCTGATTTTGAATTTTTAAAAGCATCCCCGAAAATTGACATTCCATCATTTGTGCTTGATAATCTGCATGTTGTCTAATCGCATAGCTGTATTTTTTTGCTTTGGTGTTTTGCATCATGAACAAACCGTTTTTGTCGTCCAAGTTTGTCAGGGCAAAAGCAGTTTTAGGTAAGGAGTCAAAAAAATATTTTTTGGTATCTCTGTAGTTTTTGAAATTTCCGTGATAATCCAGATGATCGTGTGTTAAATTCGTAAATACTCCAGCAGAAAAGGACAAACCCTCTGTTCGATATTGAGCGATCCCATGAGAAGAAACTTCCATAAAACAAAAACCAATGCCCTGCTGAACCATTTCATTCAAATGATGATTGATAGTTACAGCGTCTGGTGTAGTATGGGAGTTTTCCAATACTTTAGATGCATAACAAATTTTTACAGTAGAGAGCAAGCCGCTTTCTAATCCTTCTTTTGAAAATAGTTCATAGAGCATTGTAGCAATTGAAGTCTTCCCATTGGTACCGGTTATACCAATCAGTTTTAGTTTTTCGGATGGATTATCGTAAAAATTGGATGCAATAATTCCAAGAGCCTTCGAAGTATTTTCTACTAGTACGTAAACCACGCTTCTCTTTCTCTTTTCTGGAAGCTTTTCGCACACTATTGCTTTCGCACCCCTCTCTAGTGCCTGAGGAATAAATGCATGGCCATCAACTTGAACTCCCTTTTGAGCGATATAAAGTCCCCCCTTTTGAACTTTCCTACTATCAAAACTCATGGATTTAATTTTTACTGATGGATCTCCAGAAATACCTTCTAATGGAACCTTATACAATATGTCTTGTAGTGTCTTCAAAATTATTCCAGTTCTGTTTTTTGAGATTTCTCTCCAGTTGACCTTGAGGTCTTTAGCCTCAAATCATTCAGTTGTTCTGTACCTTGTGTTTTGTTTAAATCTGTTAGACTCTTTGATTTAAAGCTTTGAACACTTTGGTTGTTATCGAGTTCATTTTTTTGATCTAAAACTTCTAGTGCTTTTGAGTCAAGTGAAAGTTCTAAAGGGATGTCATTAAAAATTTTTTTCGCAATTTTTTTAAAAACAGGAGCGGCTACAGTAGCGCCGTAATATCCTTTAGCCTTGTTGGGCTTATGGATAACCACAATACAAGAATACATGGGTTTTTCTACTGGATAGTACCCTACAAAACTAGATATATATTGAACATTACCAGTGGTGTAGTCAACCTGACAAGTTCCCGTTTTTCCTGCCATTGAAAGTAAGGGATCTTTTATACTATGTGCTGTACCCCATTTTTTATCAACCACATTAAACATCATTTGCTGGACTTTTTCCAAGGTCTCTTGAGAACAGATGGAGGGGTTTAAAACCTGTTTTGAAAAAATTTTCGTTGGAGTATTTCCTAAATTGCTGATTTGATTTAAAAAACGAGGTTTGACCAATTCACCCCCATTTGCAATTGCATTGTAAAAGGCCAAGGTCTGAAGAGGTGTTATGCTCACACCATAACCATAAGCCATCCATGGTAAATCCAAGCCATCCCAATCGGGATCTGAAGGATAAGGGATTTTAGGAATTCCCTCCCCTAGTATCGAGAGCCCTAAAGGCTTATTCAGCCCCATATTATACAGTCGATCTACAAACTGTTTTGGGTTGTCTTTATAGTGATCGTATACAATTTTTACCAGTCCGACATTGGAAGACACCTCAAAGGCTTTAGCTGCGGTTAAAGTGCCATAACCTCCTTTTTTAGAATCTTTTACCTTATATTTTCCATAGAAATTGAGTTCACCATTTCCTGTTTCTACAATTGAATTTTCATTGATGTAATTATCCTCAAGGGCCGCAATCATGCCCATTAATTTAAAAGTAGAACCAGGCTCATGGGCTTCTCCTACGGCATAATTCAATTTTTCAAAATAATTTCCTGCTTCTGTTCTTCCTAAATTCGCGATAGCTTTGATGGCTCCAGTAGCAACTTCCATCACTACTACTGTTCCATGGTCTGCCTCATATTTTTCAAGTTGAGCTAAGAGTGCATTGTGAGCTATGTCTTGAATATTCACATCTATTGTGGTGTGGAGATCAAAACCTTCTGTAGGTTCTTTTTCGTTAGAATCGCTGATGGGTTTCCACTGGCCATTGGCTATTTTCTGCTTCAGTCTCAGTCCGTAATCTCCACGCAAATACTCTGAAAAAGCCCCTTCAAGACCCACTCTAAAATAGGCGCCATTTTTATCTTGAAGCTCATAACCTATAGTACGTTCTGCAACCTTACCAAGAGGATGTTCTCTTTTTATTTCTTGCTCTACTATCAGTCCTCCCCGATAAACATTTTCATTAAAAATGGGGAACTTTTTAAAACGCTTATACTCTGAAAAAGAGAGTCCTTTTGCAACCAACCAATACCTGTTTTTTTGCTTTCTTGCTTTTTCCAATTCAATTAATATTTGATTGGCCGGTTTTGAAAGCACTATTGACAAGGAATCTGCAAGTGTTTTTTTGAATGAATTGAATAAATATTCGGTTGGAGTAACTGCATCCCAATACAACTCAAATCGAGAAATTGAGGTCGCTAAGATATTGCCATCTGCTGCATAAATATTTCCTCTACTAGGCTCCAGCACAACGTTCCGAACTAAGGCTTCGGGCTCAAGAACCAATCCTTCATCATTTTCATAAAATTGAATATAAATTAGCTTTCCTACCAATACCAGAGCAAACAGAAAAAGAAAAGCTGCTAACAGATAAAACCGCTGCATGAGTCTTTTGGAAGCGCTTACATTAGTACTCATAGGATACAATAATTTTAATTGGAGGTTGGGTTGCAGGTCCTATGCCTTTTTCTGATAAAACAGTGGTTACTCTTGATTCTTTTTCAAGAATCATCAGGCGTTTCTTTGTTTCTATAAAATCACTTTTTATCGCTTTCAACTCTGTATTGAGTGCAGCGATTTTAAAAATTTTGTTATCCGCACTGTGGCCGCTAGAAATCATGATAACCGCTAGGGTAGATAAAAAAAGGATCATCCTCCAGTTTTTAAAGGCATTTTCTTTTATAAGAAATTCGATGTTCAGTATGGAAATCAAACGTTTCATTTTTTTTCTGCTATTCTTAATTTGGCACTCCGGGATCTCGGGTTTTCTTTACGCTCATTTTGACCCGGAACGATCAACTTTCCTATTTTGCGAAATACACTCATCGAATTACCATAAAAATCTTTTTCTTCAAGCCCTTCAAAATTTCCACTTTGAATGAATCGTTTTACAAAACGATCTTCTAGAGAGTGATAAGAGATACAAACCAGTCGTCCTCCTGGTTTTAAAATTTGACTAGCCTGAACTAAAAATGACTTCAACACCTCCATTTCGTTGTTTACTTCTATACGTATTGCCTGAAAAATTTGTGCTAAAAATTTATTTTCAAAGTTTTTGGGAATGAGTGGTCTTACCGTATCTATCAAATCAGAGGTAGTATCGATTGGACGCTCTGCTCTTGAAACACAAATGATGGATGCAATTTTTCGAGCATTTCTCAATTCACCAAAATGAAAGAACAAATCGGCCAATTGTCCCTCTTTATACGTATTAATCACGCTAAAAGCATCCAACTCCTGGCTTTGATTCATTCGCATATCCAATCTTCCCTCTTTGCGTATAGAAAACCCACGAGCCCCTTCATCAAATTGATGTGAGGAGACTCCAAAATCCGCTAATATCCCATCAATTGCGTCAATCTTATGGTATTTCATATACTGAGAAAGATGGCTGAAATTGGCAGGTATAAAATCAAACCTTTCATCCGCAATAGTGTTGTCTAAAGCATCTGCATCTTGATCAAAAGCAAACAAGTGCCCTTTTGACCCTAGTTGCTCTAAAATAGCTCTAGAGTGTCCTCCTCCTCCGAAAGTAACATCGACATAAATCCCTTCAGGACGAATATGTAGTCCCTGAAGTGCCTCTGTCAGCAAAACTGGATTATGATATTGTGTCGTCATTTTTATCTCCCATAACTTCTTCAGCCAAAGCTCCAAAATCAAGGGCAGCTTCATCAATCGCATTTTCGTAAAGCGATTTATCCCAGATTTCTAGAATGTTTATAGCAGAAGAGACCACTATTTCTTTTTTTATCTGTGCGTGTTTTATTAAGTCTTTTGGAATCAATAGACGTCCAGAAACATCCATTTCTATTGTTTTAACACCTGCAGTAAAACGGCGTATGAAATCATTATTTTTTTTGTTGAAGCGGTTTAGTCCATTGACTTTCTCCATCAGTTGAGTCCATTCTTTCATGGGATACAATTCAAGACATGGATTGAAAACAGCTCGCTTTAAAACAAACCCTTCAGCTAGCATACCGGTCAATTGCTTTTTAAGCGCAACAGGCATCATGATTCGTCCCTTTACATCTGCCTTACATTCGTATGTCCCAATTAAATGCTGCATTGCTGGTTAAAGATTTGTATCAAATATAATTGATATTTACCACAATTTACCACAATTTACCACATTGTTAATAAGTTTTACCACCTAATCATTTTTTCACCATTTTAATAGCGATTGAAATAAAAACAAAGGCTAATTAGTAATTGTCTATATTTGGAAATTAATTTCTTGCTCAGGAAATAATGAATAACATCATTCAAGAAAAGGAATTTCGCTATGTAGAATCTGGTGAAGGTCAGCCACTAATTATCCTACATGGGCTAATGGGTGGATTGAGTAATTTTAAGGGGGTAATGGATTACTTTCCTCCAAAAGGTTATCGGATTATTATCCCTGAACTCCCTGTTTACAGTCTACCTGTTTTGAATACATCAGTAAAATCACTCTCAGAGTTTTTATATAAGTTCATCAAACATATGAATTTAAAGGATGTAATCCTTTTAGGTAATTCATTGGGCGGTCATGTTGGTTTACTTTTCACAAAAAACCATTCAGAACTGGTAAAAGGGCTCGTGCTTACAGGTAGTTCTGGGCTTTATGAAAACAATATGGGTGATGGTTATCCAAAACGGGGAGACTATGACTATATCAAATCCAAGAGTGAAGCCGTATTTTACGATCCAAAAGTTGCTACTAAAGAAATTATTGATGAAGTGTTTGAGACTGTAAACGATCGCAATAAATTAGTGCGGACATTGGCTTTAGCAAAAAGTGCAATTAGACATAATATGGCTAAAGAATTGCCAAAAATGGACACGCCAACAGCTATTATTTGGGGAAAACAAGATACAGTAACTCCTCCTAATGTAGCTGAAGAATTTGAAAGTTTACTGCCAGATGCAAACTTATATTGGATTGACCGCTGTGGTCATGCACCCATGATGGAACATCCGGAACAATTTAATTCCGTTCTAGAAGAGTGGCTTGAGTCTAGAAAGTTCTAGAAAGCATGCGCATCAAAACCGCTCGATTTATCATTAGTAATTCAGAAGTTGAGAAGTGCCCTCAATCAACTCTTCCAGAATATGCTTTCATTGGTCGGTCTAATGTGGGAAAATCTTCATTGATAAATGCACTTTGCAACCAAAAAAATCTTGCAAAGACCTCATCTAGACCAGGAAAGACTCAGTTAATTAATCATTTTATAATCAATGAAAATTGGCACTTAGTAGATTTGCCAGGCTATGGTTATGCACGCGTTTCTAAAGCAAAGAAAAAAGTATTTCAATCTTTTATAACCAACTATTTCAAGAATAGAAGACAACTAATCTCGGCCTTTGTTTTAATCGATATCCGGCACCAACCTCAAGAGATAGACCTAAAATTCATGGAGTGGATGGGAAACAATGAGATACCCTTTGCGTTGATCTTTACAAAAGCGGATAAATTAAAACCTCAGGCAGTGACTAGAAATCTTGAGCAGTATAAAGATGAGATGTTAGCGACCTATTGGGAATCTCTTCCCCCCGTTTTCGTAACTTCCTCTTTAAATGGAACAGGAGGTGACGAGATTTTGGCCTATATCGATGAGCTCAATCAACTTTTTCGAAATAATTCACAGCTCTAAGGCTTTTTGAGCTCTAATTTTTCAGCAAAGTAGTCACAAAAGTCGCGCATCGTTGCTGTCATTTTTTCGTCTTGGGTGGCACTGTAAAAAGTATCGCTAAGGGACACCAGTGTTTGATGAAAAAACAGCTGCATTTGATCTACAGGCATCTCTTTCACCCACAAATCCATCTTTAAGGTCTCTTGTTTTTCTGCATCCCAAAAAGAAAGCAACATCGCTTTAGCATCCATGTCAGTGATACCACCGTCTGGTGCAGTCCAATTCATTTTTTCTGGGATGTTATTTTCATCCAAATTTACATCTATAGTGATCTGAGTTTTTCTATGAATAGCCATTAGCGCTTAGGTTTGTATTTTGATTCATTAAAAAGTTGTTGAGCGGGAAGTAGTATCCATTTACTGAGGGGTACTTCTGGATAATTCCTTCTGTGGCTTTTTACAATTTGCCATCCAATCCATCTTCCTATTTTCCCAGGAGACTCATTGTCTAATTGAAGATAAAACTTTGAAAACGGAGCGGGCTCTAAAAAACGCTCAATCCATTCAGGGTTTGTTTGATACAAGCTTTGATTTTCGATGAAATACTGCCAAATATAAAGTTCATTTTCTTTTGCCCATTCTATTTCTTCAGTTGTATAAGCTATTTTAACCTCTTCCTTTTCATGTGGCAAAAAAAGATCTTGTAAGTATAATTTTTTCCCTTCATAGATCATCTGAGCCAGAAAAGTTCTTTCTCCTGTTGGAGGAATCAAAGAGTTTCCAAGTTTTTCTACAATTTGAGAAAGAATGTATTTTTGATCTAATTCTTTTCTAATATAATTTGGAATCCCGTCATAAAAAGGATGATTAGACCCTAGAAAAGTATCTAGAGAAAGTAATAACAAACTGTCAGAATAAACCGTTTTTAGCTGGTAGTCTACGTTATTTGTCAAGGTAATCACTCGAGGAATTTTAAATGAAGGGACATGATATTTTATGTGCTTAAAAAGATGAGATACTTTGTCCTCCAGAACTGTTATGTCCTTAAACTCATCTAAAACTTCTTGAAAAAGAAGCAATTGTAAACTGTCTTTTTGTCTTTCAACCCATATATTATCGGAAAATTGTTTTGGGAACAAAAAGGGGTATTCGGCTTTTAGTTGCGGGATCACATCTGGTGACTGGTTGTAAAATTTCATTTCAAAACGCTCAAATGAAATCGCAACAGAAAGGGTTTCAATTTCCTTTTCATTAGGATTTTCATTTTGACAGGAAGAAAAAAGAACAAATACTCCAAAAAAGAGACAGACAGAATGAGAAAAAGAGAAAAAACAATAAAGTCGCCTATTAGTATTTGTAACCATGCCTACAAAAAGAGTAATTTTGAACAAATTTACTTTCTATAAACGTATAAAAAATGAAATCTGCTAAAAAAGTCGAAAACTACATTATAGAATGGTTAAAAAGTTACTTGAATGAATCCAAAATGAACGGATTTGTTGTAGGTGTTTCTGGTGGTATTGATTCTGCAGTAACCTCAACCCTTTGTGCCAAAACAGGCTTTCCTGTTTTGTGCCTCGAAATGCCGATACTTCAAGAGGCCGGTCAGCTTACAAGAGCTTCAGAGCACATAAATTGGCTGAGAGGCCATTTTGCTAATGTTACTTCCTTTAGATTGTCATTAGACTCAGTCTTCACTACATTTATGGATCAACTACCTACTGCTGATAATAAAGAAGCCCAAGCCCTCAGTTTAGCAAATACTCGAGCTCGCCTAAGAATGACTAGTCTCTATTATTTCGCTGCTTTAAACAAATACTTAGTTGCAGGAACTGGAAATAAAGTTGAGGATTTTGGCGTAGGTTTTTACACAAAATACGGAGATGGTGGCGTGGATTTGAGTCCAATTGCAGATTTAAACAAAACTCAAGTTTTTGAAATAGCAAAACAGATGGACATCATTTCTTCCATACAAAAAGCTGCCCCTACAGATGGTTTATGGGGTGATGATCGTACAGATGAGGATCAACTAGGAGCAACCTACCCAGAGCTGGAATGGGCTATGGAAATGCAAAAAAAATCAGTTTCTAAAAAACACTTTTCAGAGAGAGAAAAAACTGTTTACGAACTTTACATGAAGCATCACAATCAAAACAAACACAAGATGAATCCTATCCCTGTTTGCAATATTCCTGAGGATTATTTATAAATATTGTTTATCTTGCTATGACATAACTCAAACTCTTATCCCCAAATGTTAAAAGTAGTGCTTCTAGACCCCCATCCTGTGGTCCAAAAAGGTTTTAAGGCCTTTTTCAAAAAAATACCTCCATTCGTGTTTGTGCAACCTTGAGTGAAATTGAAACTCTTTTTGCCTTTTTGGAAATAAACTCTGTAGACGTTGTAATTCTGGAAATGGAACTCCCTGATGGTAGTGCGGTGAATACGATCAAAAAAATAAAAGAAAACTATTCAAACACCTCCATTTTAATTTATACCTA
>Ga0181585_10000169_pt1 | contig 48496 bp, 47 predicted proteins | sample 071ome_29_FD_132469 | JGI IMG/M metagenome (GOLD analysis project Ga0181585, IMG submission 132469) | Coastal salt marsh microbial communities from the Groves Creek Marsh, Skidaway Island, Georgia - 071407BT metaG (megahit assembly) | ecosystem: Environmental > Aquatic > Marine > Intertidal...
AAAACAAGGATACTTTTTAAAAATAGTTATTTTGATTATCCACTAACACCACTCAATGCATTGTTTGGCCTTGGGGTAATCGAATCAATAATAACCGGGGTATCATACACGTTTGCTAGGATAAAAAGTTATCTTAATATTTCAAAAATTAATAATTTTGAAGATTGGGTAATTGATAAATTTGGAAGAAAACTCTTTAATAACTTTTTCAAAAATTATACTGAAAAAGTTTGGGGTATAGACTGTAAAGAAATTGGAGCTGATTGGGCCGCTCAGAGAATTAAAGGTCTAAGTTTATCTACTGCAATAAAGTTTGCTCTATTTCCAAACAGTAAAAAAAGACCAAAAACCTTAGTAGATAAATTTTATTACCCAAGACTTGGTGCTGGAATGTTATGGGAAAAATTTGAAAATTTAATAGTTAGTAAAAATATTGAAGTATTGAAAGAAACAACAGTTACAAGTGTAAAAAAAAATGATACAGCTTTTTCAGTCACTTTTAGTAATCTATATGGAAATGAAACAACTATTGATTCAAAAAATATCTTTTTTAGCAATCCTTTATTAGAGTTTATTAATATTTTTGATGCTGAAGTTCCAGAGTCAGTTTTAAACTCAGCTAAAAGTTTAAATTATAGAAATCATATAAGTGTTCATGTAACAATTAACAAAAAGTTATTTGATGATAATTGGATTTACATTCATTCTCCAAATCTTAAAATGGCAAGAATAGCTGATTTTACAAATTTTTCGAAGGAAATGAGTAAAGAGGGCACATTTCCTTTAACATTAGAATATTTTTGTTTTGAAGAAGATAAAATTTGGGAACAAAATAATCAAGATATTATTGAATTTGCACTTGAAGAATTAAAACAAATTTTTGACGAGGATTTTAAAGTTATTCATACAGAAGTAACTAGAAATGCTAAAGCGTATCCAGTTATTAGAACTGGATATCAGGAACATATTGATACAATTAAAAATTGGCTAAGGAGCTTAGAAAACGTTACTGCTATTGGAAGATCAGGAATGTTTAAATATAATAATCAAGACCATGCAATGGCTACAGGTATGTATGCAGCAAGAACGTTATTAGGAAAAGGTGAATTTGACCCTTGGGAAGTGAATGTTGATGGAGAATACCATGAAGAAGTTAGTAATAATTAATACAAATTTTATTTATTTAAACTATTTTTACAGAATATAATAGTTTTACTTAGGGCGCTTAGCTCAGTCCGGCAGAGCGCTTCCCTTACAAGGAAGAAGTCACAGGTTCAAATCCTGTAGCGCCCACAAGGGTTTTTCTGAAATATAAACACATAATGTAGAACAATCGCTAAAGACAAATTTTATTTTGATGATAACCATTTATTTTCTTACATAGAATAATCTCTATCATATTAAATCTTATTAAAATTGAGTTTTTTATATAGAAGTGGTCTGTATATTAAGTATTGTAAGATAGGAATGCTAAAAGTAATGAATGTATTTGAAAATTTTATTTACTACTTTATAAAACTATTCACTTATGCAATGATTTTAATTTCTTTTGGTAATTTTTTTTCATTATTAAATCAAAATATATTGAGTTTAGTTAATAATAATTGTACAAATTATTATTTTAAATTTTCTTATTTAATTAGTTTTAAAAATTCATTTGAAGATTTAATAAAAAAAGATATGTATATATTTCCAGAATTAAAAAACATTATTTGTTTAGGAAAATTGAGTAAATATTCGGATTTAGATTTAATCGTTTTCACAAATCCGAAATTAGTCTTCTACTTAACTTTATTTAATTTTATTATTTTAATAATTTCAAAGTTTGTTATAAAACCAAATAAATATGAACCTAATAATTATTTTTTTTTGATAAATTTTTTAATTTATATTAATTTTTTTATAAGCTTTTCTATATTTGAAAAAACAATACTTTTAGTGACTACTACTTTTGTATATGTTTATGTGCGAGAATCATTTGAAACTTAAATTAAATATAAAATACTTAGTTTTATTATTTTTATTAGTACAAACATTTGTAATTGGAATATCTACATACCATATAGAATCATTATCTCCTGATGTTGATTCTTTTCTTTTAGTAGGTTCTGAGTTTGGAAGAGGAAGTTTGCCTTATGAATATCAATATGAAAATAAACCACCATTATTGTTTTACATTTTTTATATTTTTAGTGTTATTACTTCCAAAAATCCAATTTTGTTGAAAGTTTTAAAAGATTTAATCATTTTTAGTCTAATTTTAAGCAGTATTGCTTTAGGTAGCACTCTTGATACAAAAAATGATTATAAAAAATATTCACCTTCATTAGTGTTTTTACTTCTAATTGGATTGAACCGCTTCCAAAGTTTGTTTTCAGAATATTTGAGTTTATGTTTTCTATCTTTAGCATGCATAGTGGTTTTAAAATTTAAGCATGATTACAAATTTTTTATAGTAGGTTTTTTGTTATCTATTACTACAAATTTAAATATTGGATCATTTATATTTGTTGTTGGTTTTATATTATTTTTAATACTGGATAAAAGAAGTATCTTAAACATAGTACATTTTTTTGTAGGCCTATTGTCAGTTCACTTTTTTATTTTTGTTTTGTATCTAAAAGCAAATCTTTTTGATGAATACATAATGGCTATGTTGGAAATTCCATTAATTTATTCAAATGGAGTTTTTAACTATAGAGATAACTTTAGCGAATTGCTTCTGAGTTACTTAAATGAAAGTAGTTTATTGTATTTGCTATTTATGCTTATATTGGTCTGTTTTTTAGTTTTATTTTTTAAAACAATTTATTTAAAGCTTTTGAGTAGTAATGAATTATTAATTCTTATAATGATTAATTGTTCGATTTTGTTTTTTTATCTAGCAAAAAAAGGTTACTCACACCATTATATTTACTTTTTCTACTTTATATCTTTTAGTTTTCTTTCCATCAAAAATGTAAAATTTATTAATATTTTTTATTTTATTTTGATAATAGCAAACTTAAATATGATAAATAATAAATTACCTCAGAGCTTTGAAAATATTTTGCATTTTGAAAGTTTAAAAAATAATTATCCACAATACTCTGCGTACTTAAACATAAAAAATTCAATCGATGAAGTTCAAACTGTATTTGCTGAAGATCATATGTTAATTTTGTATTACCTTAACAAAAGAAACGAATCATATATTGCCCATAAAGGTTTGTTTGATTATGAAGAGTTCTTAAATGTTTTAATCAAGAATAATAAAATTTATAAAAATGAAATTGAACAAAATATTAAAAACAAACCAGACTTACTGATTATCAAAAATAAGAACTTCGATGATAGCCTTGGATACAAAAACCTTTATAAAATCGATAGAGTAACCTCTGTGTATATTATCGAAAAATAAAGGTTATCTAAAAAAAAATAATCGATTTTGAAAGTCAATTCTTAAAAATTCTAAAATCAAATTTAATCTAAATATTTTTAAATTATTAGAGTGAAACTTATCCTTATAGTAATCTTTGAAAAAATTTGATGGAAAAATTAATGTTGAATTAAAAACCCAACTGATTTTTACTTTTAATAAAATAGATAGAGGTAAGGTAAATAGTTTTAATATATATCGTTTTTTTGAAGTGTTCAAAATTGCAGTTATTAAACCTGTTCTAAACTTATTTTTTAAGTAAACATGCTCTAACTTCCCAAAATTAATTTCATCATTAGAATTAATTAAAATAAAGTAATATGATTCAAGACTTTGTATTAAGTCACTAAATTCATAACTTATGCTTTTAACTTTTACAAATTTTTTTTCTTTATTAAAAGAATAAAAATTATTTTCAAAATAATTTTCTATATCATCTTCTTTTAGGTTGTGAAAAAAAACTAACTCACTAAATATCTTTTGTTCAAAAATTAGATTTATTAGCTCATTGTCTGAGTGTAAATTTTTTATTTCAATTATCGCAGCTAATGAATTCATTTTTTATCATTTACTAATACTGGAGGTTTTAACTTAGCAAAATACATCGATATAAAAAATATATAAATAAGTAAATTGGGGAAATATAAAATTGAATCACTTTTAATAATATTTAAAATAATAAATAGGTTTAATAAAAACATATCATAGTTTTGGTGGCGGTTTTTAAACAGTTTAAATAGATAAACACCAATTACAAGCACTACAATTATAAGTCCAAAAAATAAAATTAACGATAAAAGTGAAGAATGGGGAAGTAAAAAGCTTCTTGTACTTCTAATATTAATTTCACTATATAGTTTTGAAAATTGATATGGGCCAATCCCAAACAAAAATTCACTTGTTGAAGGGTTATATCTGCTTAAAAATAAGCCCCATAATTCAGAACGATTTATGTAAAATGCAAAAACACTAATTAACTTAAAAATCCATATAATAATTGAACTATTGTTAAGGTTAGCATTTATATACAAAAGTGCGCTTGAGTAGTTTTTTTCAAAGGCATAGAAATTTGCTGAATCAAATATACTGTTACTTGCTGCTTCAATTGAGTAAAATACATTCGAATAACCAACAGATAAAAATACCAAAGATAGCAAAATAATATAAATCAGATTTTTCTTAAAATATGTAATTTCAGTTTCTCTAAGTATTTTAAGCATACAAATGTAAATTAATGCAACAAAAGCGGCTTTGTTGTTAGAAAGATATAAACCAAGCAATAATATTGGGATTGAAAAAAAAATTAAATTACTTCTACTATTGCCTTTTGTAGAGAAATAATATAAAAACAATAGAAAAAGCCCTAAAGCAAATAGCTCCCCTATGCTTTCTGCACTTGGATAAAAACCTCTCCAAGCTACGATTTCTCCCCACTGATTAAGTTCAAAGTATTTTTGATTCGTTGTTCCATATTTAGTTAAACCAAAAATATAGTAATTTAAAAAATTAAACAATGGGTTTGATGATCCTATAAGACCAAGTATGAGAACTGATACGAGAGTAAAAATTAAATTTTTTGTAAATAGTACTTCATTGAAGCTCTTGTAATTTTTAAGGACAAAATAAAATATTCCAAAAAATAATAAAAATGTATATGTTGACCAATAAAGAGATGCGGGAAAATTGTAATGCGTGCTTGAAAGTCCTCTAATTTTGTCAGGGTCTAAAAAATAATTTAGTCCTAAAGATTGATACCCCCAAAATATAGTAATTAAAAAAATAGGTGTTCTTAAATTTTTATTTTTTTTGAAATACTCTAAGCCATAAAATAAAAAATAGATGCTAAGAAAGTACAAATTAAATCCTGAATATAAGCTTAAGAACAAAATTGAAAAGGGTAAATAGTTTATAAGTGAATCTCTACGTTGATGTAATACCAAATAACAAAAAAAACAAACATACAGAAAATAAATAAAAAGATAAACCATCGAAGAATAAGTATCAATCTTTATTAAAAATAATGATTTTGAATAAAACCTATTTTGAGAAAGTATTCCACCCAACATTAAAAATGTAATGAGGAGAATATTTACAATGCTATTGAGTTTTATTTTACTTTTACTTGTTGCTTTTATAGTAGATATTAATAGAAGCCAGATTGTTGACTGTAAAAATAAATTGACAACAGTATTTGTGCCAATGGAAATATTAAACTCATACCCTACTTGATCAATACCAGTTATTTGACCAAAGCATCTTATTGATGAATAGTTATTAAAGTTTATTTTGTAATGGTCTTGATAAATAACATTAGGGTTATGAATTAAAAATTCTGTTAATGAGATACTGCAAGTATTAATTTCATAAAATCTAAGATCTGAAGTTATTTTTTCAGGTGTTATATTATCTGAATAATTTGAAATTGAGAATGGGAAAATTATTAATATTAAAATAAAAAGCAATTTCAATCTAAATAATTTATTTTTCAATGTTTAAACCCTATTCTTGAATCTTAAATATATAGCAAGCGAAATAGAAAATATACTGAAAACAATAAACAAATCAAGAAAGGACTCCTCATTTTTAATTTCTGGTAAATAATCCCACCCTCCGGAAACATAATGTTCGCACTCAACAAATGAATTAACAAAAACTGTATTTTCTTCGTAGTCAAAAAGCTTGACCAAAGGAAAAGTAGGATCATTTGGAAATGAATAGTTGGGATCGTTTTCTAATTTAATAGGTACAAAATTTTCAGGATAATTTCCACATATATTTATTACGATGTCTTTCTTTTCCATCTTAATAAATTATATACTTTTTTTAAATTTTTCTTTTTTGTGAAGATATTGATAAAAAAATAAAGAACAGATACTTCCCAAGCTTAAATATGGTACAGATTTAAAATTTTTTAAAAAATTAAAATTTTGATACTCCCTAAATGTTAAATTTTTAAAGTTAGTGTATTCATAATCACAATTTGAATTATCAGTAAATAAGTATGTAGAAAATAATATATTATTTATATTACATGAAGGTATTGTAGAGTTTCTTGCTTCAATTATTACTTTAGTTTCATCTAAATAATCACTTGGCACACCAGTAAAAAAAAGAAATAAGGCTATTAAAAATACTGATATAGTTTTGTGAAAATATTTAATCTTATTCAGAATTTCCGATAACAGTAGGGAGAATGAAATAATAATAAAAAAACAATAGTAAAAAGTTTTAACACTATCTCCGACAAAAGGGTCAAAATTTTGCACACCCAATAAGCCAGCAGATGAAATTATTATAAGAAATATTCCTAAAAATGGTGATAATATTTCAACTTTTATATCTTTTCTTATAAAGCTAAATAAAGTAATCAAAAAATAAAATACTATTGAAAAAATAAAGCTAAATCTGAATCTAGTCTCATCTACATAATTTTCATCAATCCATCTTTCATCAAAATCTGCATAAAAAGTTATTATTTTATCATTTTTGTCAAATTTAACTTTTGGAGGTATAGATTTATCTACTTGAGAAACAGTATTAAAAATATTTTTTCTTTCTAGATTTAGCTGTGTGTATTCAGAATTCCAGTAGAGTAAGAAATAATCATTAAAGCTATCGTACAATGTAATAGAGATAAATGAGTCACTGTGGAAATATTTATTTGGATTATTTTTTATATTTTCATAATTAATATTTGTAAAGAAAGAAAGTGGAGCATTGTTTTTATAATTGTCTGAATGAGTAACATCAGAAAAAAATTTTTGGTTCAAAAGATAACTTTCAAAACTCAAAAGAATGCAAAACAATAAAAATGAAGCCAATAGTTTTTTAGTAATTTTTAGTTTTGTTTTTATCATAAAAAATTTTAATCCAAAGAAAATAGCAAACATAACGCTAATAGAAATTTTTAAAGATAATGAAAGCCCCAGGAAAATAAAAAATCTAATAAAATTTATTTGATATTTACTTTCATATAAAAAAGATGCTTCTTTTAGTTTATTAAAATCAAACAACATCCAGCATAAAAAAGTAAAAGCTAAAATTTCTGGTTTAAATGTTAATCTCATAGCGGTTGAAATGGGTAAAAAGCATACAACAGTTCCAGTTAAAAAAACATTTTTTTTGGAGTAACCCAAATCAATTAAAAATTTTATTAACCCTAGCAATCCAATTAAAAATAGTAACGAATTAAAAAAATGTAATGAAATATTTAAAATTTGTACTGTTGGATACTGTTCATAAAGTATTTGAATTACGTACGAGAAAATGTAAGCGATGAAAAAATAAAGGTTTCCTTGTTCATTTCCAGAAACTTCAATTTCAGAAGAGTAAAATTCATAATATTTAAAATATTTAGAAAAATCTGGACTAAGAGTTATATCATAAGTTAGAAATAAAAGTGCATACATAAAATAAGTTGAAAAGAAAAAAAATAATTTATATATTATTAGAGTAAGATCTTTAAAAATGTGTTTATACATTATTAGAATATTTCAAATTTTATCGAATTCTTCGAAAATTCTTTTTTTAAAAATTTTGTAAGTTAGCTGTTCTTCAACAAGCTTTGCTGGTTCAAAGCTTTTTAAGTTCTTAACAAAATTATTAAATCTTTTTTCTAATTCAGGAAAATCATACACTATTTCTCCACACCTTTTATCGAAAATAGTAACAGTAGTGCCAGATAGCTTTTTATTGCCGTAAAAATTATCCGTTTTATCCCAAACTAGCATTGGTAAATTACAAGACATAATTTCTTGAGCTGCAAACCCTTGAGTTTCAGGTCTGCTCATAAATATACAAAGATCACTTTTTAGGGCTTCTTTTTTCATTTTGATATTATCATATTTTCCATATTCAAAAACTTTATAATTAATTTTATTTGAGTTTAAGAATCGTAATACAGATTCTAACTCTGCTCTCTCTCTTTTTTTAAAATATACCAAACAATTTAAAACTGATCCGGGGTTTTGTTTGTTTAAAATATTTTTTCTAAGCTTATTTACACTTACAACACCAGACGGCACCATAATTATCCTATTTTTATCTACATCATGATTCATTTCATATAAAGCATTTTTCATAGCTATATCTGATGAGACGAGTTTTCTTATATTTTTATATTTATTTATGTAAGTGTTAAGAATTATCTCATTTTCTTGAGGAAACAATGGACCAACAATAATTTTTGTACTTTCATTTTGATTTCTAACTAAATTTTCAAATATTTTAAGTGATTTGTCATCAAGAGTTATAAAGTATGTACAGTCGAATTTTAATTCATTAAATACAAATCTACTGTCTGCTCTAAACGCTCTAACAGCATTGTTAATTCGTTTTTGTGGTCCAGAAGTAATAAATTGATTTGGGTATGGTAATCCTTTATTAAACATAAAGTCATTTAATACTGAAGATAGTTTTGTATGCTTAAATTGTTTAGAGATAAAAACTTTTTTTCCTCTTGCATATGATGGATTAAAAAATATATTAATCATAAATTTCTTCAGTACTTTCACTAATTGTTGAAGAAAAATCACCATCTTGTGATCCATTTAAACCTAAATCATCTACTAACGAATAACATTTTTTGAGCTTTGCACTTCCCCATTTTTTTGAAATTAAAAACCTAGAAAGGTAACCATCTGCAGCTGCTCTTAGTGGAAATAGGTTATTGATTGCACGCTCAGCACCTTCTAAAGATACTGCATACATATGAGTTCCTGCAAAACCTTCATTTATTTTAATTATTTCTTTTGATGAATTAATTTTTTTTAATTTTCCAAAATAAATAAAATTCCATTTCTTAGGAAAATAATTTAGTACACTGTTAAATTTTTCGTTAAAATTGTCTACAAAATTTATATCATCTTCGATTATTAAAGATCTATAATATCTATTTTTTACAATAATTTCCCAAACTTTCAAGTGTGAAAGTTGACAAGCTACTTCTGCAGATGATAGTTCATGTCCAATTCCTTTACATGAACATTTTTTATTACAGTAAAATTGATTTCCCTTATAAGCAATTTTTTTATAATTTTTTAGAGCTTCTAAATCCAAATCATTTTTGTCAACTGCTTCAATAAAACTAAACTTAAAGTTATATAATTTTGCTATATTATTAAAACTTTCTCTTCTGTGTATATCTTGTTTTAAATTAATAACAAAAATTTTGTCAAAATAATCATCTAAGCCCATAGTGTAAAGTTTAACGATTAAAATATACTTTTAGTAGATAAATAAAGGATAGTTATTTTTGCGGTTGTAGATTTAATGGGTGGTATGGGAAATCAATTTTTCCAATTAGCTTTTGCAAAGTTTTTGCAGACAATTGGATACAAAGTTTTTATAAATATTGATTTTTTCAATTCTAAGACAAAAAAAGCTAACTCAACAATTCGGCATTTGGTTTTAGATCCGCAATTTTTTAATCTTCCGTATTCTTCAAAATTAATGGTTCTACTTATTAAATTTTTAAATAAATTTAATAAATCAAATAAAATTCCAAAAATTTTTAAGAATGTGTTTTTTTCTAAAAAATTTTTAAAAATTAAAAATCTAGAGGATTTTAATAAATTGAAATCACTTCCTAGTGTGTTGCATTGCGAAGGTTACTGGCAAGACATTTCAATTGTTAAATATTTTAGAGTTGAATTTGAGACTTTTATAAAAGAAAAAATAATTGAATTAAACAAGCAAGAAAAAAAGGTATTAAAAGGCTCTACATTGTTACATATTAGAAGAACAGACTATATTGACATTAATGAAGAACTGAATGAAAGTTTTTACTTAGATGCAATAGAGCTCCTAAGTAAAAACGATGAAAGTTTTAATTTTGATATATTTTCTGACGATAGAAGCTTACAAATAAGTGAACAAATAACTAAGAAATCTAATAATATATTTCTTCCTTTAAATCAGACAAATCATTTACCTAATAAAATAATTGAAACATTTATAGATATGCTTTTCTATGAAAATTATATATTGAGCAATAGTACTTATTCACTCCTTGCATCCGAATTTTCTTATTCCACAGATAAAATAATTATTTCCCCAAAACCATGGTTTAGGAATAGACCTTTCTATGATATTTATCCTAAAAATGCTTTGTTTGTTAAAAATGAAATCTAATTTATCTCTGTAGGGTAATTAAGTAATTTAAAATCCTCTTCAAAATGTTTTTTCATCAATGAAATACTTTTTTTGTCGTAATAATAAGAATAATGTTCAAGTTTAGATTTAGATTGATTCATGTGTATCAAATCTTCGTTAATTTTTATTTTTTTACAAACTACATCAAAGTCGTCCTTCAAATTTTCATATTTACCTAAAAAATCTACTATTAAATTATTTTTTTCATCAACTAAAAAAGATTTTTGGAGTCTTTTATCTTCTTTGCACCTCCACTGTACGTATTCATTAAAATCCATATCTTTAATAATTTTATATTGAGGATGTTTAACCGTTTCTTTCATTCGAAAGAACAAGCTAAGTTGCCAATCGTAAGGATTTCTTACAAAAGCAAAAGTAAAGTAATCATCAAATTTGCTACCTAAATAATTTTTATATGCAATTGCTTCACCATGCTTTTTTGGAAGTTTTGAAAAAAATGCTACAGTTTTATTATCCGGTATCAAAAGTTTATTCACTCCTCTATAAAGAATATTTCTGTGAAATTTATATTTGTATAATGAATTTGCTAAACTTCTGCTTGCAACCCTGTATATTTCAACAAAAATAAATTTATGACTTTTACTTATCAATTTAAACAAACTCCCAATATTTCAGGATATCATTAAATTTAACAGTTAATTTTTTTTGAGTTTCTTTACTTAACTCACTTTTCCACTGATTTAACCTTCCGGATCTTTTATGTTTTGTGTCATCTTTAGTTAGCTGAATTGGGTCAGCAAGTGAAATAAGTTTGTCAATTTCCATTTGATCTATAGAAATATTTAAAAAATTAAATACGGTTTTAAGAAAATAGCTTGTATCTATTACATAATCATCATATTTTAAATAGATACAACTTTCAGACATTTCTTTTAAATTTTTATATGATAAATAAATTTCTAGTATTTCATCTGATTTATATATCGCATATTTTTCTAAACCTAAAGAGTTTATTTTTTCTCTTTCTTTATAAAAATCAGATTGTAAAATTTTTTGATTTGGGGGTGCGTGGGTTTTGCCGAATGAATAAAAAGAAGATATTAAAACATCTCTTGGATCACGAAGAAAAAATATTTTTTTGTACAAATTAATAGATGAAAAATTTAAAGGTCTTCTTTGTGGACCGTATATCTCTCCCTTAATATTAAAAAGGTGTTTGTGATTTTTAATTAAATATGGTTCGAATGGAGCTTTTTGATTAATATCATCTGCAACACTTCCAACTAAACCTCCGTAATCATAATGAATAAATTCGGAACTTCTATCTACAGATTCTAATAATTTAGAAATAAAATTTGATGCACATTTGTGAGTTGTAAAAAATATTACAGAATCTAAATTTGAAGAGTTGTTCATTTTGGGTTTTCTCAATAAAATTCTTTTTTGCTTCTTGGTATATAATTTAAAACCACTCTTTGATAGGAATTTAAAAATTGTTCTTTTAATATTCATCTGTTTAATATTATAAATAAGAGATTTAAATTGATATTTAAAAAAAAGAAAGTAATTTTTATACATATTCCTAAAACAGGTGGCGAAAGTATAAAACTTTCTATGTCAAACTATATTGACGAAGTCAAATTTTACGAGAAATCTATAAATTTTTTGCTTAATAAATTGATTAATAAAAATAAATCCAAAAAAAAAGTTTATTTGCCTAGACATTTGTTTTTAGACAGGCATTCACAACTTAAAGATTACGAAAACTTTTTAGGAAGTAGAATATCAGAATATTTTATATTTAGTTTTGTAAGAAACCCTTATGACAGAGTTGTATCAAACTTCTTTTTTATCAAACAAAAAAAAGGGCACCCAAAGCATCAGCAATATAAGGATTGGAGTTTTAATGAATATATTGAGAACGTAATTGCAAATGCTAGCGAAGTTGATACTCAGTGTAAGTACTTGCAAAACAATAAAGGTGAAATCAATTTAGACTTTTTAGGAAAGATTGAAAACTTTGAGTCTGATATAATGAAACTTTCTGAAATATTAAAAACAAATTTATCGATTAACAATATAAATAAAAGCGAACGTGATGAATTTATAAAATATTATACAAATGATAATATTCAAATTATAAATGAAAAATTTAAAGAAGATTTTGTAAAACTTGGTTACAAAACTTTGTAGTTAAATTATTAATTAATTTAATATATTTAAAATGAGTTCTTTAAAAAGCTTAGAAAATGAAAGTTTATCAATTATTTCAGAGACTTTAAAACACGCTGAAAATCCTTTAGTTTTATATTCAATAGGAAAAGACTCCTCAGTGCTGCTGCACTTGTTTAGAAAATTATTTTACCCATCAACAATTCCTATAAAATTTCTACATATAGATACAGGTTGGAAATTCAGCTCAATGATTAATTTTAGAGATGAAATTTCAAAAAAATATTCTCTTAATATGGAAGTTTACAAAAAAGAAAATATCAAATCTGTAACACCGTTTAACAATGAAAAATACACAGATATTCAAAAAACGCAAGCATTAAAGGAAGCTTTGAATTTAGGTAATTACGACATTGTTTATGGTGGAGCACGTAGAGACGAAGAGGTTAGTAGATCGAAAGAAAGAGTTGTATCTCATAGAAATGAATATCATTCTTGGGATCCAAAGAAACAAAGAGTTGAACCATGGTTAATTTTTAACCTGGAAAAACTTAAGAATGAATCATTTAGGGTTTTTCCTTTATCTAATTGGACTGAATTAAATGTTTGGGAATATATAAAAAAAGAAAACATTGATATTGTGCCACTTTATTTTGCTGAGAAGAGAAAGGTCGTTGAGAGAAATTCGCAATTATTTTTATTAGATGATGATAGGTTCGACCTTAAAGATTCTGACATTGTATCTGAAAAGATTGTAAGGTTTAGGACTTTGGGCTGTTATCCATTAACAGCTGGCATCGAGAGTAAAGCAGATAGTTTGACAAAAATAATTAATGAATTAAAAAATGATAATAGTTCTGAACGTTCTGGAAGATTGATTGATAAAGACAAAGAGGGAAGTATGGAGCTTAAAAAAAGAGAAGGGTATTTTTGAAAAATTCTGACTTTACAAAAATTCTAACTGCAGGCAGTGTTGATAGTGGAAAGTCAACACTGCTGGGTAGAATTTTATATGACACTGAAAATTACAATTCAGATGAACTAGAAAATGTAATTGCTAAAACAAAAAAAAACCCACATTTTAAAAGTAAAATTGATTTCTCACTCCTTTTAGATGGCTTGCTAGATGAAGCAACTGAGGGTATTACCATCGACTTGGCACATAAATACTTTCAATATAATGACAAAAATTATGTTTTTATTGACTCCCCAGGCCATATTGAGTATTTACAAAATACAGCAAGTGGGGCTACTTTTGCTGATATTGCGCTCTTATTAATTGACGCAAAAGTTGGAATAACGCAACAAACACAGAATCACTTAGAAATTGTTAATATGTTCTCAAACATTAAAAAAGTTATTGTGTGCATCAATAAAATTGATTCTGTAAAGCAACCGGAAAATATATTTAAAATTTATAAAGAAAAAATCGAAGAATTTTGTATTAAAAGTGGATTTGAAGTTCCACAAGTGATTCCCATTTCAGCACTTGAAGGTCAAAATATTAAAAATCGTTCAAAAAAAATGAATTTTTACAAAGGTCCTCCTCTACTAAATTTAATTGAAAAAGATTATGAAGATAAAAATAGTAACAATTTTGGAACAATAGCAATAGTGCAAAACGTATTAAGGGGTGAAAACAACAATAGAATTTTGACTATCAAGAATCTAAATTCTAGATTTTCTATAGGAAGTCCTTTGTATAACGCCAGAACTAATGAAAAAATAAGTGTAAGGAAAATATTTAAAGACTTTGATTCAAAAAAAACAATTCAAAAAAATGAAACGGCTAATGTCCAAATTAATGAAAAAGCTACGTTGAATAATTCTGATATTTTAGTAAAAGATGTCAATAACCTGATTCATACTTCCTCAATAAAAGTTACCTATGTACATATTTCAAGAGAGATTGAGATTTCAAAATCACAAAGAATTCAATTAAATTTTAGAAATCAAAAAGTTTATGGTTACATATCTAAAATAGAAAATAAACAAAATTCTTCAATTATCTCTTTTTTAACAATTGAACTTGAAAATAAGATCTTCTTAACCGAATACTCTAAATTTAGTGAACTAGCAGTATTTTCTATTATTGATATTTCAGAAAATGAAACGTTGGGGTTTGGTTTTGTAGATCATTCATTAGATAAAGGTGTGCATGTTATTGAATCAGAAACTTCAAAATTCATTACTATAAAAAATAAAATTAAATGTTTTTGGCTTACTGGCTTGCCTTCTTCAGGAAAAACTACAATTGCAAATAGTCTGGGTCTTGAACTTGCAAAAAATGATAGGTCATTTTACATTATTGATGGAGACTCTATAAGGTCTAGTCTAAATTCAGACCTTGGCTTTACAAAATCTGATCGTATTGAAAATAACAGAAGGGTAGCTCATCTTGCTAAAATTCTTTATGATTCAGGGGTTATTCCTATTATTTCAACAGTTTCTCCAAACCAGTCATCCAGAGAATTTGCAAGATCACTATTTCCTCATGGAAACTTTATTGAAGTGTATGTGAATACTTCTTTGGAAGAGTGTATTAAAAGAGATGTAAAGAACCTTTATAAATCAGATAAAAAAATAAAAAACATAACTGGTATTCATACAAATTACGATATTCCTTCTTCTCCTGAAGTAATTCTTGATACTGAAAATTTAAGCCTGAAAGAAGAAACTCAAATCTTATTAGACATTCTTTTCAAAGAATAATATTGTATGTCTTTTTTACTTCTTCTATTTCAGAACTGTAAAATTTATTAAGTTTGCTTACAGTTTCTTGGCTTAAAGTTTGATTTGGAAAATTAAAATTATTTGCAACTTTAAATAAATAATTAAAAAATTTAATTAAAACCTTTTCATAAAGTTTAAGTTTATTTTTATTTTTTATATTTCCAGATTTAAAATCTTTGTTATAAATTAAAGAGCTTCTATATGAAATAATTTTTTTGCTAATTAAATTATTGTCTCCATCACTATTAACTTTTTTTTTAAAATCTAATTTTCTAAAATCTACATCTAAAAAATTAAACACTATTTTGTAAAACTTATCAGGCTGATTTAGTAAATCTTTCATATTTAGAACTAGAAGATTGTCTTTACTTAAAGTCTTATCATATAGTTTTAAATATTTCGTATAAAGTCCATTTTCTAAAATCTGTTGAGAGTGTGGATATTTAGAAAAGAATTTTTCATCCTTTTCTAAAATTTTATTTATATTTTTATCTATATTAAAAGTTGGTAATAATCCTTGTCGTGAATGCATTTTGTATTGTGAAATTAATCTAGCGACTGGATCCCTTAAAATTGCTATTAGTTTTATATTTCCGTTTCCATAACTTTCAATTTTTTCTGGAATATCTAATAAGCCTATATAATTTGGTCTTTTTATGCCATTTATTTTCCCACTAGATTTTAGAAATAGTTTATTGAAAAAATTTTCATAATCATAAAAATTATCAATTTCAAATATATCAATTTCATTTTTTGGTAAATAAATATCTGGGTGCTGATTTAAAATATGCAGCATTGAAGAAGTAGAAGCTTTTTGGGCTCCAATTATTATAAAATTTGGATTATTCATTAATTAGTTTTAAATCTTTCAAATAATTTTTTATAGTATTAAAAATATAAAGTTGCTTTTTTTTGCTTACATGTTTTCCCATCGGAATATATAAACCTTGACTACCAAGGTTCTCAGAAACAGGTAAGTTACTTTTTTTTGATAAATTTAATTTTAGATATGCATTTTGTAAATGCAGTGGCCAAAAAAATGGTCTGGATTCGATATTTTTATGATTTAAATACTTGACTAAATTATCTCTATTTATTTTCATGTCAAGTAGTAATCCGTAAACCCAGTATTGATTATTCGAATTTATAGAATTTATTTTTTGAGTTTTGATGTATTCATTCAACTCCTCAAATAGTATGTTGTAATATCTAGCTTGTTTATTTTTAAGATTAATAATTTTTTTTAATGATTTAATCTGGCTGTTTCCGAGTGCTGCTGAGAGGCCAGAGATTCTGTAGTTTTCATATAAATTATCATGCTGAAACCTTTTGTTTGAGTCAAAATCAAGATTGATCATTTGTCTTAATTTCAAATAATTTTCTTTATCATCTAATAGTACTGCTCCGCCTTCTCCACTGGTAATATGTTTGTTTGCATAAAAGCTAAGTGTTGAAATTTTTCCATAAGATCCACATTTTCTTGAATTGTAGAATTGGCCGTGTGCTTCTGAAGCGTCTTCAATCAATATTAAATTATTTTCTTTACAAAATATTTCAATTTCATCAGCATCAGCTGTAAGTCCATAAGTATGAACCATAAGCACGGCTTTTGTATTTTTAGTTGCTACATTTTTAACATTTTCTATAGTCATATTCCAAGTTTCTGAATCTACGTCACAAAATACAGGTTTTAATCCTGCTTTAATAATTGCTAGCAAGCAGGAGATTATAGTAAAAGATGGGACTATGACTTCATCATTTTCTTTAAATCCTTGCGATTCAAGAGCAATAATTAATGCTGCAGTTCCACTACTTGTGGACACACAGTATTTTCTGTCAAATAGATTACACAATTCATACTCAAAATCTTTAACGATTGAACTAGCACCAGAAATATTTTTTTTAATTAGAGCTTTTGTTACATTCAAAACATCTCTGTAAAAGATAATCGGTTGAAATACATTAATATATTTCAAAAGTGTTCCTTATCTTTGGTCAAGCTGTATGGTCCTTGTTTAAATTCAATAAATTTAGAGTCTTCTAAAACTTCTATTCCGTGTCCACCGGTAATTAAAAGAATTGAGTCTTTTTCGTTAAGTACTACGATTTTTACTAACTCTTTTGTTGAATTAAATACTGAAACTTTTAGTTTACCCTCTAACACAACAATTCCCTCAGGAGTCATGTTTACATTTCTATCATTATTTAAGTGAATATGTTTTAATATTTCTTCACCTTTGGGTAAATTGAATGAACCCATTTGAAATTGTTCTTGAGGATTAGTTAAAAAATTTTTTTCATTTTCTATAGATGAAAAACGATGAACTATGGCTAAAAGTTTGTGTGAATTATTGTCAAAAATTTCCATTATGTAATTTGTCTTTTGCTTAAGATTGCTTGTTTTATATACGGTTGAGCCAATTTTAACATATTTAAAAATTGAGAACTTGTTTTTGATTTTCCAAACTTACGAGGTTTGTTTACAAAAGGGATCTCCTCTATCTTTATATTTTCTATGTAAAGTTGTGAAACTAAAGATATAAAATATTCTCCATATACAAAATTGTTAAACATTGTTTTATTAAAATAATTTTTTCTTCCTATAATAAATCCGCTTGTAAGATCTTTTACGCCTACTCTAAGAATTAGACTCAAAAATTTATTAAATAATACTGATAAATATATTGCAATAATAGAGTCTTCAGAATTTTTTATATTTTTTATAGTCGTTTTTAGAGTTCTTTGTTCTTTTAATTGACCTTTATATCCTCCTCCTTTTATAAACCTAGAACCAATAAAAACTGATAATTGTTCATTTCTTTGTGCTTCAAGAAGTTTTTTAATAGAATTTGTATCAACTGAACCATCTGCATCTAGCCACATAACATATTCGTGTTGGGCTTTATCAATTCCTTCATATATTGATAAAGGTAAAGACTTTGGTCCGTTTCTTGATATGAAATTAATATTATATTTATCATAAAATTTTTTCACTAAAACATTAGTTCCATCAGTAGAATTGTCATCCACAATAATAATTTCATAGTTACTACAACTATTTTGTAGTAAAGCTGCAATATCAGGAACCATAAATCTTAAATTTTCCTCTTCATTTAATGTAGGAAGAATAATGCTTATGGAAAAATCTTTTTTTTGCATCTCTAAGTATTAATACTTACTAAAAGTATTGAGCCAAATCTTTTCTTAAAAGTTTTTTCAATTAGATATTCAAATTTTTCAGCAAATCTGAGACTAAAAAATGATAAAAAGACGCCAAAGTTTAAAATTTTTTCAATTTTGTAATCTTTAAAGTATAGGGATAAAGTTTTATCAAGGGTACTTTGTGTATACATTGATTTTGTAATATCAGAATAATCAACTAAATTAAAAAAATTAGCAAAATATAGAGCTGATTTAAAAAATAAATTGAAGTTAGGAGTTGTAAGTATTAATTTAGAATTTTTTCTAGTTATTTTACGAATTGTATCAAATAATTTCTCTGTCTCTTTGGAATCTAAAAACTCTAGCAATCCTATAATTGTAACGACATCATATGGTGCCTCATTAAAAACTGTTTCAAGATTATTTGTAAAGTCAGCTTTTATTGATTTATATTTTGATTTAGCATATAAAATCTGTTTTTTATCAATATCATATCCAAGAGAGTTTGCTGAAGAAAACAACCCGATAAAAGTACCCGGCCCGCAAGCATAATCTAAATGTTTATCATCATATGATATATATTTCCTTATTTTTTTAAAAGTTAGATAATGCCAGTTAGTCTGAGTCCCCTTCTGTTTCTTTAAACCTTCAATTAAAATTTTATCGTAATATCCTGAGTCGATATTATTTTCCCAAAAAGTGTTATTAGATATCACCAAACAATTATAGTTTTAAAGGGTTAAAATAATTATGTATAATTTATAATTTATGAAAAAAGCTGTACTTCTATCTACAACATTGTATTTATCAGTCTTTTATTTATTAAATATTCTCAACGTTGAAAAAAAGTTTTATACAATAACTGCGATATTTTTATTTTTTGTTTTATTACAAAACATTTTTAAAGTGCAAATATTATATCTAAATTTTTCTCTATTTTTCAATATAGTAATTTTTTTATTTTTTATTTTAATATCACAGAATTATCTTTTAAATATTGAAACTATTTCATGGGATATTTCATCTTACCTAGTTGCTGCTCAGGATATTCAAAGAGGATTTCTCCCATTAGAAAATAGTTATGAGTCTAAAGGGCCAGTTTTTTTTTATATCATAAATTTTATTTTGATAATTGTAAAGAATAATTACTTATACTTTAAATTAGCTAATGACTTCATAATATTAATAATCTCTCTAATGCTATATTTGACAATTAGGGTTGAGACAAAAAATTTATCTCAACCGTTTATTTTAAGTTTAGTTTATTTAAACTTGATGAGTCTAAAGTGGTATGTTTCTGAATTTTCTGAATTGTATAATGTACTTTTTATTGCTATTGCAATATTTCTTTATAGATACAAAATAGAATCTAATTTATACATTTTTTTTGCAGGATTTATTTTATCTTTAGGAATATTGATAAATCAAGGAAGTGTTCTATTTACTATTCCATTTTTTATTTCAATATTTTATTCAAATAAAATGAAATATAAAAAACTGTTATATTTTTTCTTAGGAGGAGTAATTCCTCAAATATTCTTTTTAACTATATATTATTACAACAACCTAATTGAAATTTATTTATTTAACTATGTTGAGCTCCCAATAAATTACTCAGGTGAATCATTATCGAATTTTAGAGAAATTATTGTTTGGTTAAGGGGTGTTGCAGAGTACAATTTATTTATTTATTTAGTTGTTGTTTTAATAGTTTTAGGATTTTTTATCCAATACATTAGAACATTTAAGTTTGATATAAAATTTCTTAATAACTTTTATTTTAATAATTTTATAATTTCCTTACTTTTTTATTTCATTGCTGGCCATAATTATTATCATCATTTGATTTATCTTTTATATTTTGTACCATTTTTAGTTCTTTTTATTGAAAGTAAAAATATTTTAAACTTAATTTTTGTGGGAACTTTACTTGCATCTATTTTGAATTTTAATTTAAATTATTCCTCTTCTTATGAAAATTTAAGAAATCCGCAAGAAACTTATTCAAATTATCCTTTAAAACAGTTAGCAAATAGCATATCTGAATCCTCAAAAAAGACGGACTTAAATATTCTTGCACTTGACTTCCATTTGGTACTTTTCTATCTTGAAAAGCCAAATTATTCTTACATTATCCACCCAACTAATCATTTTGACAAAACTATAACTGATGGGTTAAAAAAACTTGATTTAATTTCTGAAGATAATATTAATTTGTTATTACTAGAGAAACCTGACGTAATTATTTGTAATACAATGATGATATTTTCTGGTATACCCACTCGCCTAGATAGTGTAGAAATTGAAGATATTGAGAATAAAAATTGGTACGACTGTAATTTCGAAAACTATTCTGATCATTATTATCAACTCAATACTGATAAATTCAGATACAATAAAAATATAAATCTAAACATTGATCCCTATAAAGAGATGAAAGTTTTTATTATCGATGAAAAATAAACTTAGCATAATTACTTATACAAATTTAGGTTATTTAGAAATGACCGAAAATTTAATATTATCAGCTAAGAAGAATGCTCCTGGTTTAAAACTTGAGGTTTTTTGCATTGACAATGAATCTAAAGCGATTCTTAAAAAGCATAATAATGTAGTAATTAAAGACTTTGAAAATGTATTTTTAGAGGAAAGTAAATTTGTTGATTTCAAAGATAAAAAATTTGGATTAATGATGGGTTATAAATATGAAATGATCTATAAATCCTTATTAGATAATGAATTTACTCTATATATTGATGGTGATATTGTAATAAAACGTGATTTTACCGAGTATATGTTTAAAAAAGTTGAAAATAAAGACCTTCTAGTTCAAAATGACTTAAATCCTAAAAAGCCTAAAAAAGAAAATCTTTGTGCTGGATTTATGTTCATAAGATCAAATAAAAAAACTTTAAAGTTTTTTAATCCAAAAAATGTAAATATGAAAAGAATGAGTAAATTAAGTCATCATGATCAAACTTATTTAATTAAGAATAGAAGAAAATTCAATTATTTAAAATTGAATTTAGACTTATTTCCAAATGGTCCACATTATTTCAAATATAACGATTCATTAGACCCCTACATAATTCATTTCAATTATTTAGTAGGAAACAATGAAAAAATAAATAAAATGAAAGAAACTAACCAATGGTACGTTTAAGTTTTCCTAAATATTCACGAAGAAGAAGATAATAAAAATTTAGACATAGTATCACATAATCTTTTATAAAAGATTTCAAACCTTTATTCTGAAGATAGTTGCTACAAGTTAACAAGAATTCGTCTGGATACTTAATCATTAGGTTTCTATAACCATGAAGTCTATAAATTGGAATCCGCCAATTTGTTTTATCAGAGTTAAGTGCGGTTGTAAATTGGACTCTTGGTGTACGAACTACTTCATTATTAATTTTTTCATATTTAAGATGTTCTAAAAATACGGTCTCACAATTTAAATGCTTGACACTTAACTCAGGATTTTTATTTACAAAATCTAAAATATTAAAAAAATTATAAGCGTACTTTCTTTCAAAGCCTATAAATCTATCACAAATTCCAAAATAATCTTCACCTTCAGGAATTGTAAGACCCTTGTAATTATTTGAATTTGGTTTAGAAATAAAGAATTGATCGAACCTCACGTAATAAATATAATCATATGATTTTATAGTTTCTATGTAGTTTTTTAATATTATATCCTTTATAGCAAAATGAATTTTTCCAGATGAATATAATCCTGTATCAAGTCCTTTTTTAAGAAATTTTAAAGCTTCTACATAATTGTTTTCAATATAATATTTATCCCAGTTTTCATATTCTTTAAAAATCCACCAATAGGAAATGTTTTTCCTTAATGTAAATTTATTTTGTAATGAATCACCTGTACAAATTGCTAGATCTGTATTTTCATCAATTAAGTTTTTATATAAAGATTTCCAAGTCTTAATTCCGCCTCTGGGGGAACCAGCTAATATTACTAATTTAGTTGTTTTACTCATTTTTAAATATTAATTTGTGACTTCTTCTTATAAGGGTTTTTAGTCTTTTATTATTACTTTCTTTTAAAAGTTTATGATTGTGTTTTTTAATTATTGTTTCAATTTCAGTATCTGAAAATATTATATCAAAATAATTACCATTATTTTTGTGAGTATCACCCTTCATAAACTGAACCCAATTACCTATTTTTAATTTTTCATAATTTAAATTTTTAATTTCAGATAATATATCCTCTAAAAATTTCAATTCTATAAAGTTGTAATTTTGTATTTTTATTACCGGTAAATTGTCTGCTGCGTCATAAGTAATATGATCTTGCACTATAGGAATTGACCCAGCATAGAGTGTTTCCCAGAATCTGTGGGTGTCAATACCATTTCCCCATGGTGTTAATATGTATTTGTTTAATCTTAATTTTTCTAGGTAGTCTGTTAAATTTAAATTTTCTTTTTCAATTATGTAAAAATCATCATTTTGTAAATTTTTAAATATTTTTGATCTGTGAAAGTAATTTGTATTTACTTCAAAATTTACATAAATTTTATTATTTTTTGTATAGGACTGATCACCTCCATTAACATAATTTTTAAAGGTTAAATTTTTATTTGGATAATTTGATAAGCCAAGTGGTATCGGGTGTAAATTTTTACTTTTAAAGTCAACATTTGTTGCAAACCATTCAGCAACACAACTTGGTTTAGAATGATACGCTTTCTTTGATACTTTAATATCAGTTTGTGTTGTCAAAAGTTTAAATCTAACACAATCTTTAATATTTTTAATTTTTTCAAAAAATATTTCAACAAAATAAGGATTAATAAAAACTAGATCATTTTCAAAAATTCTTATTTTTTTATTTAAATAAAGAATACTTTCATTGTCTTCATTAATAATCGAGAAATTTGCTGGATCTAGTAAATTTATATTTTGCTTTGGAAGCTTCTCTCCAATTACTACATCTGCAGACCTGGCAAAATTATAACTAGATATGATATCTTTATTAGTTATTTGTTGATCGCCAATAATAAATGAATTAATTTCGGTATTTCTCCTCAGAAATATATTGTATCTTTATACTTTTTATCCCGCAAAATATAATATTTAAACTTATCTTTTAAACCATGTCCATAAACCCTTACACTTAAAAATGGAAATTTGTATTGTTCGCTTTTATTCATTCTAAATTCTGTTTCATTAGGAATTATTTCTGAACCAATATATTTGCTCAATATGCTAAAAATACTTTGGTCATGCCTATTTTCAACAAATCCTTCAAGTTCTTGTTCATGGTTGTAAATATCTGTTATGTAATTAGGGTCGTGATCTAGTACTTTTTTAAACTCTAAAAAGTAATCTATTGATTCCTTACTCTTTTCAAAAAACATATGTCCAGCTTGTAGTTGGGTGCTGTTAGCTATTTCTGAGTCTAAATTGATATGAAAATAGTCAAAAATATTCTTGATTGTATAAAATTTTTCTAAAAATTGTTTTTCTGTTTCCATCCTCAAATTGAAGTGCTTTGAGCTTTTTAAAATTTCAATATATTCATAAAATCTTTTACTGGCATTAATATTAATGCTTGCGCCAGCATCACAGTATATAACTATATCTCCTTCATTAACATTTTTAAGTACATTTAATATTATTTCATGTTTCCAAATCCAATATCCTCCACCTCTTTTGTTATTTAATATTTCTGAATATTTCTTTATAAATTCTGAGCTCAAATCCTTTGGTCCAAAAGAAAATGAGTCATTAAAAAAGCCAGATTGTTTTGCTAAATTAATTAAATGTTTTTTTGATATTCGAAAATTATTATCCCCATACGTTACAAAATATGTTTTCATTTTAATTTAAGTATAATAATCTAAAACAATGAATATAGAAGATAAAGTATCTGTAATAATTCCAAGCTTTGAAAGATTTGAATATCTCGAAAATGCAATTGAAAGTGTTGAAAATCAGAGTTATCAAAACTTTGAAATCATAGTTATCAATGACGGTTCAGAAGATGAAAGATATTATAAAAATAGTTTTAATAATAAGGTAAAGTTTGTACATTTAGAAACCAACCAATTTAATATTAATTCATTTGCACCAGGTAAAGTCCGAAATTTTGGAATTGAAATAGCTACTGGCAAATATATTGCTTTTTTAGATGATGATGATATTTGGCTTGAAGAGAAGCTATCTATTCAATTAGAACAAATGAATTATTACAAGACTAACTTTTCTTGCACAGAAGCTTTCTATGGGAACGGAGCTTTTGATAAAAATACTCAATATCAAAAGTACAACAAGGAAGTATTTTTTAAAACTATAAAACAAAAATATAAAAATTCTGGATATTTTAAAAATAATGATAGTTTTCCAAGATTTTGGAGTTACAACTTTTTAAAAATTCATAATTGTATTATTACATCTTCAGTAATCGTAGAAAAAAAACTTTTAAACCACCTTAATGGGTTCAGAGGCCTTCCTTATTCTGCCGATTATGATTGTTGGCTTGGTCTTCTCCAGCATACAGACTGCTTATACATAGATGAACCTCTGACTTATTACGATGGAAGCCATGGATATGGTCAGAATTATTTTAAGTGAAAAATAAATGTTAAACAATAATCTAAAAATTACATATTTTTTTCAAAAAGGCAGAAACCGAAAAATTGAATCCGGTGATATTTTTGCTAAAGAGATGTACTACGGATATTTTTATATTAAATCTCTATATGAAAATGTACAAATTATCGAATTTCACAATCATGAAAAGTTGTGGCAAAAAATTTTATTCAAATTTGAAAGAATAATTAGAACTCCCCTTCGACTTCCAATATATTGGTCCTATATTACAAATTATAAAAATTATCGTGAACTGAAATCTTCTGATTTAGCTATATTTACAAATAATAGAGTCGGTAGTGCTGCTTTACCTATGTTAATTATGGCTAAATTATTTAAAAGTAAAGTTGTTTCTGTTTGCTTTATTATGGGCTTGTTCGCAAGAAAACCTAGATTTAAATTTTTAGAGTTTTTTCATAACATTTATCTAAAACTCTTTATTAATAAAATAGACAAAATTATTTTTTTAAGTGAAGGTGAGTATCTACATGCAAAAAATATTTACCCAAACAAAATAAATAAATTTTTCTTTATTCCTTTTTGCATAGATAATGATATTTGGAAAATCAAAAAATTTGAAAGAACTGATGATATTTTATTTGTAGGAAATGATGGGTTTAGAGATTATGATTTCTTAAAAAATTTAATAAATAATTTACCTGAAATTAATTTCAATTTAGTCACAACACAAATTAATGAATCTGAACTAAAATTTAAAAATTATAATTTATTTAGAGGTAGTTGGGGTGCTCCGATTTTAACTGATGAAAAATTAAGTGATCTTTATTCAAAATCACTGTTGACTATTATCCCCCTTAAAGAGAGCTTGCAGCCATCTGGACAAAGTGTAGCTTTGCAATCTATAGCTTGCGGAACGCCTGTAATTATTACAAAAACTGAAGGTTTTTGGGACAAAAAAAAATTTAAAAACTATAAAAATATTTTTTTTGTAAATAGCAATAATTTAGATGATTGGATTTTTACAATTAATCAAATAAAAAAATTATCGATATACGAAATAAAAGAACTTAATATCGAAATGAAAAAAGTTATCACTAATTATGAACTTGATAGGTTTAACTTAGCGCTAACTAAAGTGTTAAACATATGAAAGTTTCAGTATTTACTACGTATACAAATCCAGAAATTAGAAAAGACCCCTGGACTGAAGCAACCAAATGTTACAAAGATTTTGCAGATGAATTAATAGTTACAGGGTCTGACTGGTCTTATGATTTTTCTTGGGATGAAATAGGAAAACAATTTCAAAAAGGATTTGATGAATCTTCAGGAGACTGGGTTTTCCGAATGGATATTGATTACTTTATTCATGAAAAAGATTTTAATAAAATTTACTATTATTTAAAAAAATATTCTAACTTTCCAGCAATTTCAATGCCCCAATATCAATTTTTTACGCCAAGCAAATACTCAATTAAAACAAGGTTATGTATTGCCTTAAATAAAAAAAGATTTCCTGATATAAAGTTAAATGGTGGTGGTGATTTATGCCTAGCGACATTAAACAATACTCTTTTATCTCCAATTAATACTCCAAATATCGAGATTCCAATTTATCAATATGATTCTATTTTTAGAACTAAAGAAATAATCAGTGAAGATAGAGCACGCTTTGCAAGGGCATGGTATAAATATTTTGGCAATTATGGAGATAGGGGTGGTCCTAATCCAGACTCCGCTTATAAAGCATGGTATGAAATGGTAAAGAAAAAGATTCCTTCTCATGTTCACAATATTAAAATTGATAATCATCCAAAATACATCGTGGAAAAATTAAAGAATATTGAATCAAATCAATTTGGGTACAATGCTTTTGGATTAAGTGATGTTGAAAATCGAACATTAAATCATTTTTTAAAAGGTTATAAAGAAAAGTACCTGAATAAGCATATACTAAATCTAAAAAGAGCGGTTTCTAAACAAACCCACTTTTCTTAAATTCGAATCTCCGATAAATTCAAAATTATTACTAATTAAAATATTTACGACCTCGACAACGGTCGATAAACTATTTTTGCCTCTTTCGTTTCCATAGTCAACTGAAATATACTCCGTGTTTTTGAGTGTAGCTATTGCACCACTTAATACCTCTGGCTCTGCTCCTTCAGCTTCTATTTTTAATAATTTAATATTTTTAATTTTATAGTCGTCAAGTTTTTTTATAGTGACTTTTATAAATTCTTTATTTCCAAAATCAATTAAAGATGAATCTGCACCAGCAGAATCAATAAAAAATTTATCGTCAGAATTTTTATCACTTAATGCAACATTATATAAACCTTGACTACTTCCAATGTTTTTCAACAAACAATTATAAATTACAGGATCGGGTTCAAAGGCTATATATTCAAAATCTATGTTCTTAAACTTTAATGAAAAATTAATTTCTCCAACGTTCGCACCGACATCTACTACCTTATCGCCATCATTAAAATTTATACGATTGAGCATATATGTCTCAAACAAACTATTAAAAAACTTTTCATCATTTCCCAAAACACGTGTAACTCTCTTGTTTGGATAATAAATTGTATGATTATTTTTTAATTCTTTTGAATACAGATTATTTTTGTATTTGATATTATCTTTAAATAATACATTTATGAAGTTTGTAAATTTTACACCATGAAGCTTATCAAAAAATAACCCAACCAAAGCTCCTTTTGCAAAGAAATATAACTTATTTAATTTGTTATTTACTTCACTACTACCTGCATAGATAAAATCAGGTGAATCAAATATGGTGACCATAAGTCAATATTAAATGATTTAAATAAAATAAATATAAATTTTTTTTATTAATCATTAATATATTCATGTGAATGTATTAGTTGTATTTACTTTTAACTATTCCTTAGAAACATGGAAAAATTCAGGAACTTTAAATAGGGAAATTTCAATATATAAAAAGCTTCATGAAAAAAACAATGTAAATTTTGTCTTTTTAACATATGGGGGTGCACCTGATCAAAAATTTGATTTAACAAGTAATGGAATTAAGGTAATTCCAATTTACAATTACATAAAAAAATCAAATTACAAATTTTTAAATTACATTAAAAGTTTTTTTATACCAATAAAACTATTAAAGCTTTTAAAAAAACAAAATATAGATATTATCAAGCAAAATCAACTATTGGGTTCTTGGGTAGCTATATTGATAAAGCTCCTATTGAAAAAACCACTTTTTACGAGAACGGGATATGACATGTATAATTTTAGCAAAAATATGGGGAAGACTTTTTACATTCAATTCTTGTATAAGTCTTTAACTTCACTTACATTAAGATTTTCAGATTTATATACTGTTTCTTCAAAAAGCGATATGAAGCTATTTAAAACATCTAAGAAAAACGTTCTTTATAGACCAAATTGGATCCTACCTGTAAATACACCAGTAAATATTGAGAAAATGAATAAATTTATAAGCATTGGTAGATTAGAAATGCAAAAAAATTATGAAAAAACTATCGAATTTATGTCGGAAACTAATTTTGAAATTGACATTGTTGGTGAAGGTAGTTTAAATGTAAAATTAGCAAAACTTGCTGATTCAAAAAAAATAAAAATGAGAATCCTTGATCAATTAGAAAATGATGAGCTCTTAAGTTTATTAGCAAAATATAAATTCTATATATCAAATTCAAATTTTGAAGGACACCCTAAAAGCCTTCTAGAGGCAATGAGTGTTGGTTGTGTTGTTTTTGCATCCAATATCTCAAATCATATTGAATTGATTGATCATGGAAAAAATGGATTTCTGATTGATAATAATTCAAAAAAAAGCTTTGAAGACTTAATTGAAAATATCGACAATTTGGAGCTGGAATCAATAGCAAAAAATGCAGTAAGTTTTGTGCATGAAAATTTTTCACTTGAGAAAGCTAGTGATGAAGAGTTCTTAGATTATAATTCCATCATCTTTTAAATTATTAATATATTTTACAAACACATATAACTTCCATATTCTCAGTGCATTCGTCCTAGATTTTACGATAGAAAGTTTTTTTATTATTTTTTTAAAATTAATATCTAAAAATTTAAAAGATCCTATATCGGCAATAATTAGGTCTAAGTTTGCATAAACCCACTTTTCAATATTAAACACAAATCCCATTTTTTTTCTATTAAGAAACGAGTCATCAAAATAGTTTTTTAGTCTTTTTTTGAGAATAAATTTTGTATTTCGTTGGTACATGTAGCTTTTATCATGTGACAATATATATTCTATTAATTTATGATCAACAAATGGAGATCTAACTTCTAATGAATTAGCCATAGACATTCTGTCAACTTTTAGCATCATCATTTCCGATAGAAAAAATTTATAATCAGCAATCAATAAACTATTTTCCTCTTTTAAATTTTTAATAAAAAATCTATTTTCTAAAGATTTCGAATTTTTTAATTTTAAAAGTTTTAAAAACTTAGCGTCTGACAAAAATGATGCATATGAAGTTTCTAATCTATTGTGATATTTAAGAAAATTATTTCCTGTGCCAAAAATAGCAGGATAAATCTTATAAATGTATTTAAAAAAACTAAGCTTTTTATTGCGTTTTAAAGATAACTGAAATCTTAAATAACCTCCTGTTAACTCATCTCCTCCATCTCCAGAGATAGCTACTTTATATTTTTTTGAAATTAATTTAGAAATTATATAGGTAGGCACTATTGAAGGATCGCTGTAGGGCTCATCTAATGATTGTGCTGAATGAACTAAGAATTCATTAATGCTCTTTAAATTAATTTGCTCAAAATTTTGATTTGTATTGAATTTTTTACTTACAGATTCAATATATTCTCTTTCATCGTATTTCTTGTCGTCATAGATTACTGAAAAAGTATTAATTTTATTCTCTTCTTTTCTTACTGATTCAATTATTGAGGTGGAATCTATGCCGCCTGATAAAAAATAAGCTATATCAACATCTGCTATGTTTCTAATGCTTGTAGATTCATCAAATAATTTAAAGAATTCTGTCTCATCAAATTTTTTATTTCCAATAAAATTTTCAATCTGCCAATAAAAATCTTTTTTAGTAATAAGGGGCTTACTAGATAAATTAAATTCAATTACTTCACCTGGTGAGACTTTTTTAATATCTTTGAAGATAGTGTTGGGAGATGGAACAACTCCATAATTAATATATTCGGAAAAACTATGTTCATCTATTTGAGGGTTCTCAATTAGGGTTGCAACTGAAAGAAGGTTTGAACTAAATAAAACCTGTTCTTTATCTTCAAGATAAAAGAGAGGTTTTTGTCCAACCCTATCTCTTATTAACATTAATTTTTTTGAATTAGAATCATAAAAAGCTATAGAAAACTGTCCTCTAAGTTGTTCAATAAAATCTTTACCATAAATTGATAAACCTATTAAAACAACCTCCGTATCAGAATGGCTTGTTTTAAAGGACACATTGTTTTTTTCCAACTCTTTTCTTAACTCTTTAGTGTTGTATATTTCACCATTAAACATAACAATTGTTTTAAAGTCCTCTGAAACCATAGGTTGATTTGCATTTTCATTTAAATCAAGAATTGATAATCTGTTGAAAATAAATTCAAAATAATTTAAATCGTCATTGGAAAATTTATCTGAAAAGATTCCCTTATAGGTAGTTAAATTATCAGGTCCTCTGCATACAAGATACTTGTTTGAACCAACAATGGATTCCTGCTTTTTATTATTTAATGAAACTTTACCAAGAAAACCACACACATTCCTATTCTAAGTAGCTATCCAGATATATGTTTGAGGTTTTTGGTCATTTTAAAGAAGGACCTCAGTAATTCTTTTTTGTGATTAAAGTTCATAAAGTCTCCATTCACTAATAAATAAAGTAGTGGAAAATTAACTTTTGTGAGATGAAAAAATACATCAAATAATTTTCTAAAATAAAATTGATAAATTTCTGAGTTTTCTTTTTTTATAACACTATATATATGCCATGGTTTAGTTGCTCCACAGAAATGAATGAGCTTAGGTTTAGGGTTTGTAGAATTACTTAAAAGCGGTGAAGACTTCATTCTTAATCTATAATTTAATTCATTTTCAAGTTCAAAGTATTTACCATCAAAGTACAGATTCAACACATCTTGATCCCAAAACCTTAGGTATTCATGAGAACGCAATATTTCTCTTAAAGATTCTTCAATTTTATTTTCTATCCATAATTGAAAATTTATAAAAAGGACACCTGCATTAAAGTATCTATCTGCACCTAAGCCAAGTTCATCAAATACATTAACTCTATAAGTTTTATTTTTAAAAAATTCGGTATTTGCTCCAATTTCAAGTTTTTTATTTTTTAGATGTGAAAATATATGATCAACTTTAATTGTTGCATTGCATATTACATCTGCATCAACATAAATTAAATTTTCAATATCTTTGGGTAAGTATTCAGATAAATAAAGTCGATAATATGTAGCTTCTGAAATGTGAACTCTTGTTAAATTTGGAAAATCAATACTACTTTTCTTAAATTTTTTAACCGAAATTGAATTTAGATTTTCATGTGATTTAATTTTTGGATGTATAAAATTTATATCTGAATAAGTTTGGTGAATTACATAAAAATTTATCTTTTCTTTTGAATTTTCCAAAAAAGAATACATTGAAGTCATTGCTTGAATATTAAAATTATCATCAAAACAATATGCAATATTTAACATAATCAAAAGAATATCAAAACTAATTTTTTATTCTATATGTTTAATTTTTTAAATTTAAACTAATATTATTGGAGAATAGTATGAAAATTTTGGTTTTTGGTAGCAATGGTTTAGTAGGATCCTCATTAAAACGAACATTACCAAAACATTTTCTTGATGAAGAAATTACATTTTCTACCAGAAAAGATGCAAATTTGTTTTCTTTTAAAGAGACTAAAAATTTGATAAATAACATATCTCCAAACATAATTATCAATGCTGCTGCAAGAGTTGGTGGTATTTATGCGAATAATACAAATCGAACTGATTTTTTAATTGAAAATTTAAAAATTAATCTAAACATTCTTGAATCTACTAAAAATTTAGAAAATTTAAAAATTATTAATTTAGGAAGCAGTTGCATTTATCCACTAAATGCAAAAAATCCAATAAAAGAAGAGTACTTGCTTACTGGAAAACTTGAACCTACAAATTCCCCATATGCTTTAGCTAAGATAACAGCTATTGAGCTTGGTAATGCTTTGAGAAAAGAATTTAATCATAAAGTTATTAACCTGATGCCAACAAATCTTTATGGACCTAATGATAATTTTTCGGATAAATATAGCCATGTAATACCAGGACTAATAAAAAGAATGCACGATGCTAAAACAAATGATCTTGATATTTTTGAAATTTGGGGATCTGGCAAGCCACTTAGAGAGTTTTTATTTGTTGATGATTTAGCAGATTGTATTGCATATTTATTAGAAAAAGATATTGATACTGACTTATTAAATGTCGGGAGTGGCGAGGAAATTTCAATTATTGAATTAGCAAAAAAAATTAAAAATCTTATAGGTTTTAAAGGAGAACTTTCTTTTGATAGTAAAATGCCGGATGGAAATCCTAGAAAACTACTTGATTCAAGTAAGCTGTACTCTTTAGGTTGGAAACCTAAAGTAACTTTAGATGATGGATTAAATCTAACTTATAATTGGTATAAGAAAAACTATTAAACTTTATGTTCCCAAGTAGGTTTTAATAAATTTTTATCAATAAGAATTTTTTCTTTTTCAGCTAAATCTATATCGTTTTCCACCATCATTTTTACTAAATCTTTAAAACTAACTTCTGGAACCCAGCCGAGTTCTTCTTTAGCTTTATTTGAATCGCCAAGTAAATGTTTAACTTCATTAGGTCTTTCATATTTTTTATCAATTATTACATAATCTTCCCAATCTAAACCCACAAGGTTGAAAGCCTCTGTTAGAAAATCTCTAACAGTATAGGTTTCTCCTGTCGCCAAAACCCAATCATCTGCTCTGTCATGCTGCAGCATCATCCACATACCTCTAACATAATCACCAGCAAAACCCCAATCCCTTGAAGCATCCAAATTACCTAAAGATAAATTAGACTGGATTTTATGGTAAATTCTTCCTAGAGCACGTGTTATTTTTCGAGTAACAAAAGTTTCACCACGTAATGGTGATTCATGATTAAACAATACTCCATTAACACAAAATTTATCATATGAATCCCTATAAATTTTGGTTAAATTGTAAGCAAAAAGCTTTCCTGCCGCATAGGGGCTTTTAGGTTCAAACAAAGAATTTTCATTAAGAATACTTGTATTTATTCCTCCAAACATTTCTGAAGATGATGCTTGATAAAATTTAATATTTTTATCAATATTTTTAATTATTTCAAGTAGCGAAACTACACCTGAAGTACTAGTGAGAGTAGAATAAAGTGGATTTTTAAAAGAGACTGCTACATGAGATTGAGCTGCTAAATTATAAACTTCATCTGGTTGTATTTTTTGAATTAGAGAATGCAAAGACGATGTATCTAAAAGATCTGAGTAATAGAGTCTGAATACTTTTGAGTCAGAATAATTAGAAATTAAATTATCGATTCTTGATGTATTAAATGTTGAGGATCTTCTAACAGTTCCATGAACCTCATAGCCTTTTTCCAATAATAATTTGCTTAGGTAATAACCATCTTGTCCAGTAACACCTGTAATGAATGCTTTTTTCATAAATTTTTAATTGCCATACTTATATTACTTTGCTTTCAAACTTTTACCTACAAAGAAATATCCTAAAAAATAATAAAAAATTATTGGAAAATGAGCATTTTCCATTGAAGAGTCAAAAAATGATATAAAGTATATTGTGAAAATAAAAACAATTAATTGTGTAAAATTATTTGATTGATTTCTAATAATTAATAAATTGAAAAAAAGTATCGATAAAAAATGTAAAACACCACCTCTTAATAAAATAGTTAAAAAATAATTATGTAGATTTTCATTTAAACCATCTAGGCCTCTTCTGTCATTTCCATAACCTGTGTTGTCCTCTAAAAACACTTTATACTTTTCTGAATAACCCATCCCAAGCAATAAACTAGATGAGTCTTTTGCGTCCTCTAATGCATCTTGCCACATATCTAATCTCCAGTTTAGATTTCCATCTCCTGAGAATATTCTATTTTTTTCAAAGTATAAAAACGGCATATCTTCCTTATAGTACGAGAATTTATAAGAACCCAATTGTGAATAAGAATCTGAAATAATTTTAATATTCACTTCCTCGGGAATTGCTTTAGTTTGGCTTTGAATTGTTGAAAAAGTTAGCAAAACAATGCAAAGTAAATAAAGAAATAGCTTTTTTTTGTTAAATATTTTTACAGATTTTAAATATCTAATAAATTCATATATAAAGATAATCAAAATACCTATAAAAGCCGCTCTGCTTTTAAACAAAAATAATGGTGCATAAATTGATATATTTATTAGAAACAAATTAAAACCTAAATCGTTGTATTTAGTTAAAAAATTTATTAATAAAGTGAAAATTATAAAAACTAAAGCTAAATCAGACCCCTTATGCAGCTCATATTTATCAGAGTAATTTTCAAAAAAATTAACTAAAAAGTCTAAACTTCCATAAATACTAGTTAAATATACATAAATTAAAATTATTTCTAAATACTTGATGCTTTTTGTATTTAATTCATATTGTGATGAAAAAATACCCAAAAAGAGAAATGAAATAACCCATATATAAGAACTATATCTATAAATAACTGGATTAAAAATATTATCACCATAATAAAAAACAAGAAATACAAAATAAAATATTATTAGACCAAATATGCTTCTCAAAGAATTAACCAGTTTAAATTTTGATAAAATTTTAAAATTTTTAAAAATTACAAAAAGTGAAAAGAAAAATGCTGAGCCTATTACGAGTTCTCCAATTCTAAAACTATATATATAGATACCTAAAAAAGATCTTGAAAAAATAATACTTAAAATAAGTAAAGCTAAAATCCCAAAATTAAAATAACTTGCTATGAATTTTTTTTGAAAATCAGTTAACATATTCAGGGTTTGATAAGATTATATTTATCGTCTAATTCTTCGAAAAAATCTAAAATCATTATTATCGCCCATGAGCAAAGTAGGGTTCCATGTAAATCTGCTTCTTTTTTCCCTTTTGTAACTTCAACTCCATAGTAGTGAGTTTGGGAACTATTAACGAAATACGAAAAACCACCTTCTTCTCTCCTATAAAGTAGAGATAATACAGATATACACTCAATAAGAATTCGGCCAACATCTTCCTTTTTATAATTTGTTTGTTTTGAGCATTTTGTTAATACGTAAATGTAATCTACAACGTCACAACCTTCATGTTTTGGTTTATTATTTATACAAAAATCAATCAATTTTTCAGGATAATGAATTTTTGCATCAAGCCAATCTAAGCCTGAAATTACTTTCATTGCACCGTTAATTATCTCTCTTGGTTCTTTAGGTAGTTCACTAAAATAAGAACCTGTACGTTCATCAGAAATTTTCTCTATAAATTTAATAAGTTTACTTTCATTTTTAAATCCTTGAGTTGCAGAGTAAAGGCAAAGTGAAGCAAATTGAGCACCAGAAGTCCATGGTTTACTCCAGTTTAAAGAATTTAAGTAATTCTCTAACTGATTACTATTATTCTCTATCTTATTTATTTTTTTATAATTATTTCTACCCACCTCATGTAAAGTAGCTATTGTTTGTTTATTTTCTGCATTAATTCCTTTTTGTAATTTAATTTTTTTTGTGTCATATTTATTTTTAGTAAATTGATTTAATGTATATTTAACAAAATCTTTTGGGGCTTCTCTATAATTAAGCTTTTTGAAATGCTCAACATATTTATCATCTATAAAGTAATTTTCATAACCTTTGAATTTAGAAGTTTGAAAACTTATTAAGAAATTTATCCATTCATTTTGTATTTTTATATCTAATTTTTTCCATTTACCAAGCATGTAGTTTAGTTTTAAACCATAAGTGCTAAACCCCAACTCAAGATCATTTCCAAATTTAGTTGGTTCATGAATCACTATATTAAATTTATAACTATCAACCTTTTGTAAATTATCTACAAAAGTATCTACATTTTTTATCCATTCTTTAAGTTGATTTATTTCTTTCATGTTTTGTTTTTCAATAATTTCGTTTTTATAAAGATTTTTAGTCCTGTTAAATTAAAATTTCTAAATATTTTTGTTATTAAATTTTTTAATAAAAGAAATTTTCCTAAATAAGAAGTTTTTACTTCTTCTTTTACGTTTTTTGAAAGAATTAATTTTGTAAATAAAGTGTAAAAGTCTTCACACATTTTTTCTGAATTGAATGGATAAGTTCTTAGCCTTTCTCTAATATCTTTATAGTTATTTATCATATTATTGAGTTGAAGCTCAAAGTCATTATCAAAACTTAATCCATATCCTTCACAATACTCGGGAATACCTCCACTATTTTTATAAAGTATTGGCAACCCACATTGAGCTGCTTCAATATGATGGTTGCCGGATGGTTCGTTTATAGAAGCTGTTACATATATATTATGAGATTTAAGCTCATCAGCTAATTCTTTTCCAGCTAATGGAGAGACTACTCGAGTATTTAAAAATTTAAAATTTGGATTGAGATTTCCTATATAAGTAAATTGAATTTTATTTTTCCACTTTGGGTCAACAAGCATATCATCAATTTTTTTATATATGTCAAAACCTTTATTGTCATGATTACTCCAATGATGAGTTACTAACTTTATTGGATAATTCCCAGTCCAAGGCTCTGTATTAAGATCGTTAAAAATTTCTTTATTTGCTCCTGCTAAAATTACTGAAGTTTTTTCTTTATCCATACCAATGTCAACGTAAAGATCTCTTAACCAAGCACTTACAAATACAATATGGTCTGCTACTTTACTCGCATTTAAGTAAAAGTTATTAATATTATCTGTTCCTTTTCTCTCATCACATTCATTTATTCTTTGTACTACAACAACATTTTCATTAACATATTTTTTATATTTATATATATCCTCATGATTAAAGGTTGATGAAGACTCGCCTCTGCTTCTTGGGTCAGTCAAAAGTATTACATCTATGTCGGATTTAGTTAAATCATAAATTACTTGATTACTTTTTTTTAGCAAAAATTTAGATAAATTAATTGCAAATAAATTTCCTCCTCCCCAAGGACCTTTAACAATTTTTGAACCAATACTAACTTTCATACAAATCTAAAAACATACTATTAAAAAGTTCTGCTCCATTAGGTAGAGTATATTTTGAACTAGAAATAAAATTGTGCTCCACATTTAATTTATTTGGATCATAATCAAAATTATTTAGATTGAATATAGCACTTCTGTTTAAAATTTCTGGTGCTACACCAACATCTGTAGACATTATTTTTGTTTTTGTTTGCGAACATTCAAGGATTGCTTGTGGACCACCTTCAAGTCGGGAGGTCACCAAATACAAATCCAAGATATTGTAAATTTCATTTAAAGTATCTATATTTACCATTTCAAAATATTTATATTCAAATTGATACTCTTTTAATTTCTGTATTACATACTGTCTCCTGCTTCCAGAGATTAAAACTTTTAAATTTGGATTGTCGTTTCTGAGTTTTAACAGAGTCTCAATAAATATATCGGGTCCTTTTATCATCTTTGGAGATTTTAAGTCTATTCCTTCTGTGTCCCTCTGAAAGCTTCCAACAATAAAATCTTTTGGTTTAAATCCGTATCTTTCTCTTAGTGTGATTTTCTCACCTATGTAATAAAAATTTTTTGTATTTATCCAAAAGGGGATTGATGTTATTTTTTTATTAGTCAATAATTCCAAATCTTTTTTTGTTTTATCAGAAATAACGTGATATTCATCTACATATCTGTCTAATTCATAAAAATCTTGATAATCATATACTTTTTTATCAATGTGATAAATAGAACACATAACTTTTTTTGATTTAAGATCTTTTTTTGAAACAGATTTCCACAACCAAGGAGCTATTATCCAAATTATGTCTGCTTTTTTGGAGTTTTTAGTGTTAAATTCAGGATACTCACTGTCCCACTCCTGTATCAACCTATCAATTATCCAATTTTCTTTAATTTTATTTTTGTAAATTTTCATTCTGATAAAATTCAGGCTCCTTGTTTTTTCTTACACAATCAGCAAAATACTTTTGTTCTTTTTTAAATATTGTAGATATGTTGTCCTTGGTATTAAGTTCGTAAAGGGGTTCGTTTAACATTCCTATCCTGTATCTTGCTTTAACGAAATCACATATTAATTTATAATCCTGTGCAAATATGAATTTTTCGTCGTAGTTTCCAACGCTATTTAGTTCCTCTTTTTTTATCAATAGACTTCCGTGTAAAAAAGGATTTTTAAACTTTAAAGTCAATTTTGTAGGTAAATAATAACTAAGATTTGGCCTTAATCGGTTATTTGAATAACCTCTAGTCCCACAAAGGCTTAAATTTTTTCTAAATAAAAAATTAACTTGTTTTTCTAATCTATCTTTAAAAGAAAAATCGTCTGCATCTTGCCTAGCTATCAAACTATTTTTAGATTGTGAAATTAAAAAATTTAGTGACTTAGTCAAACCAATATTTTTTTTATTTCTAAAAATTTTAATCCTATTGTCTTGTTGTTGGTATTTTTGAAGTAGGCTAAATGTCGAATCTTTAGATCCATCATCTACAACTAAAAATTCAAAATTTGGATGGGTTTGGTTTAAGATACTATCAACTGATTTATTAATATACATTTCAGCATTAAATACAGACATAATTACACTTATAGCCCTATTTTTGTTCATTTAAAATTCCTTTAAAATTATTTAGCAAAGTTTCGTTATTAAGTAATTTCAATATGTGTTCACTCACAAGATTTTGACATTTTGCCATTAATTTATCATCGCTTAAAAGTTTAAGTTTTTTAACTAAATCTGATTGAGAATTGTACTCGTAACTTAATGGATAGTTCTTAGGAAAAAACTCTTTTATCCCTCCAATGTCTGGAAACACCGAAGGTACTTTTAATTCTGATGATTCACATAAAAATACTGGTTGACCCTCGTACATATAAGAGGTAAAGAGAGATGCTCTTGATAGGCTAATTTCTTTTCTGGTCTCCGTATTGTCCATTCGTCCTGTAAATATAATATTTGAATAGTTCTTGTATTTTTCTTTCAAAGATTGAAGCATCGAACCTTCACCAATTAATTTAAGATTATAAGTCAATTCCGTTTTCAAAAAGGAGTCTATCATTAAATCTAATCCTTTTGAGTTATCAATTCTTCCTGCATAAATTAATTGATTTTTATCAACCAAGCTATGTTCAATTGGTTCTAATATAGCTAGTGGGTTAAAGTATTTAAATATTTTTTCTCTATCAATACCTTTTTGAATTAAATACTCTTTGTGAAATTCTGATAGGACTAATATTTTAAAATTACTATTTTTTAAAATATTAAAATAATTCAAGCCATATTTAGTTGCTAAAGCAGACATAACATAAGAATTTTGATAGCATCTGTTTTTTATTCCGTTTAGTCTTGTTCCATCACAATCATGGCAAAGTTTACTGTTTCTTAAATGATTACCTTCTGCACAGTCAAATCTAAAATTGTGAAGCTTAATAACCGTATCTATATTAAGTTTTTTTAAAATACTAAAAATTCCTAAGTTGATTGTAAACCACGTATTATGCACATAAACAATATCTGGTTTAAATTCTTTGAGTTTTTTTAAAAATGCTACGTTTACCGAATTATTTGAATTAAATGCCAGTGATTTAATGTTACTAACAAGTGACTGATCTAAATTTTTGTAAATAAAACTCTCAACAACATATTCAGATTCAAGTAATTTTATTTCCCTGTCAATATTGATATCTTCTCCACCTATTTGAGAGTATTTATTATGTACGATTAATATTTTCACAAGTTTATAGCTTTATATAGCTTTATATACATTACTTAGGTTATTATAGGTTAATAAAATGAGTTTTAGATAAAGAAAATCCAGAAGTAAAAATTACATGAAAATAATTACATTAACAAACAAGGGTTATATTAAATATACTGATAATCTTCTAGCATCTTGTATTCGGAACAATGTAAATATGGAAATTGAAATATGTGCAATGGACAAATATACAGAAAGCTATTATTCAAAAAAAAATTATAAAACCGTTTTAGTTTCGAATGAAAATAATAAAAAATTCTTAAAACAAGATTCGAAAGATTTTGGTAAATATATGATTACGAAATTAGATATTATCCACTCTTATTTGAAAAACAATAATTATGTAACCTATTTGGATGGAGATATAGTAATTAAAAAAAATTTTATACCTTTCTTAAAGAACAATTTTTTAAACTATGATTTGTTGATCCAAAATGACTTAAAGCCTCAAAAACCAAATTTTGAAAATTTATGTGCAGGCTTTATGTCAATAAAAAGTAGTAAAAAAACAATAGAGTTTTTTAATACTGACAATATATCAAAAAAAGAAATATTAACTGGTCTACATGATCAAAAATATATAAACCAAAACAAACATTTGCTAAATTATCTAAAGCTCCCCCTAGATTTATTTCCAAATGGTCCTCATTTTTATTTAAATTCGAAAAAACTGCAGCCTTTTGTGGTTCATTTCAATCATTTACGCGGAAATGTAAAGAGAAAAAAAATGAAAGAAATGAATGAGTGGTACTTATAATTTCAAATTTACAGTAATCAAAAAAATGAAATTTTTACAAACTATATCTTTTTTTCTTCAATAAATCTCTTATCATCAACTACATTAATATGGTATCTTTTGTAAACATTTTTAAACTTTTCTGGGTCGTGAGTTGAATTTATTATTGTTACATTCTTATTCTCTAGAATTTCAAATATTAAATTTCTTGAATAATCGTCCAAATTAGAAGTTGATTCATCAAGAATCAAAATCTCTAAATCAGATAGCAGAGCTCTAATAAATGCTATTTTTTGCATCTGACCTGAAGAAAGTGTTTTATTTGAAATTTCTTTATCAAGGTCATAATTAGAATCTTCTTTAAAAGTATCAAATAATCTTAGGTAATTGTATATTTCATTGTCTTCAATTTCTAAATTGTTCCCATATAAAATATTATCACGCAACGTGCCATCGAAAATTAATGGAACAGCACCAATAAATCCAAACTTATCAGTTCGCGCTTCTACACTTCCTTTACTTGCGTAAAATACGCCTGCCATTAAACCCAAAATAGTACTTTTCCCAGAACCATTCGGACCTGTAATTAAATTATGAGTATTTCTTTTAAAATTAATATTAAGATTTTCAAAAATATTTATTTCAGAATTTAAATATTTAAAAGAAACGTCTTTAAATTCAATAACTTTATCAGACTTGACTTTTGAATCTCTTATAAAATTTTTCTTAATTACAATCTGTTTGTTTTTTTCAATTTCATAAAATTTTTCTATGTGTACATGAGAATTTATAATCTTATTTATTGATCCAGCTACATTTCCAACGGACTGAAATAACCTTAACGTAATGGCAACAAAATCTAATGTTATTTTTAATACAAAAAATTCAAGACTTAAGACTGCAGACAATACAACTAACGTTACAAAACTGGGTAAAAAAGAATTCAATGTTCCATATTTAAATGTTTGATAAGCAGTTTCTAATGCATTAGTTATAGTTTTATCAAATCTATTAATTTCTTCTTTTTCTTTATTAAGTATTTTTATTAAAAAAAGATTATCTACTACACGTTGTATTTCTTTGTTTGTTTTTCTGGAGTATTGATAATTTTTGTGCATAAATTCTCTGGCTTTTTTTAGTAAAGAATTAATTGGAAAATACAAAAACAATAGGCCACCTAAAAAAGTAAAGATGGTTTGTGGATTTGAAATTGTCAAGTAAGTAGCGAATGCAATAATTTGTAAAAAACTGTTCATAAATGAAGCTACATTAGAATAAAAAAATGATATGTGGCCAGAAAGTGTATTGATATAAAAGAAAGAATCTGCAACTGAATAATTTCGCCTATCAAATATTTCCTGTAAAAAATAAACTTGTATATTTTTTTTAACATTAATCTCTAATCTTTTCAAAAGGCTAATCTGTAGAAACATAAACCAAAATCTTATTACAACCAAAATTGTTAAAAAATATTTATTTTCATTTATAAAGAAAAACAAAGGCTGTAAAGAATCTATCCCTTCATAATTGCCTGTTATGACACCAGCAAATGTAATAATTATAAATATATCGATATATGCAGATGATTGGGAAAGGATAACTGATAAACTAACTGTAACTTTCTTTTTTGATATTCCAGTAAGTTTAGACACATAAAGAATGTCTTTAACAATTTTTTTAATTGAAATCATGACTATTTATATAATAGAACTAAATAATTATTTTATTAAAATTTATTGTGATTTATAAAATTTATTTATTTTAAAACTAACCATTTCTTCTACAATATCTTCTAAGTTTTTCTTAGGTTCCCAATTTAAATCTTCAAAAATTTTTGTATTATTACCTCTTATTCCATCAATTTCGTATTTTCTAGATTTTTCATTAGATGAAATTAAAATTATTTTGTTATTCGATTTGTCAATAAAAATTAAATCATCATTCTTTTTTTCAATAGAATAATTGAGATTTAAACTTTCACAAACTAAAGTAACAAAATTCTGTAACTTATACAAAGTATTTCTAGAGACTATATATGTTTCTTTATTATTAGCTTGATTAATGTTAACAATTGCTTCAACATATTCCTCCGCTGACCCAATATCTCTTGTTAGATTAAGATCGCCTACATGTATAAAATCTTTTTTAAAATATTTATATTTAACGATGTGATCAACAACAGTCATTGTAAAATAATTATCTTTTCTAAACTTTGATTCATGACTAAACATTAATCCTATATTTACATTTAAGTCATATTCGTGTTTGTAAACTTTTAGCATTTCTTGAGATTTATATTTTGAAACTGCATAAGGTGACATAGGTTTTGGTTTAGTATTTTCATTTACTTCTAGATTTGCATAGCCTTCAAAAATTGTGCAAGAAGTGGGAAAGAAAAATTTTGTATCCTTGCTGTTCTTGTCAATGGAATCCATAATATTCTTGGTAGAAAAATAATTATAATCTAGTGTAGATTCATCATCTATCAAACTCTTCTCAACGCTACTTTGAGAAGCTAAATGATAGAAGTATTCAGGCTTGTATTTTTTGATAATTTCATTTACATCATCATTATTTAACAAATTTACTTCTTCCAAATTAAGTTTTTCAGATTTATTAATATTTGTATTTAAAAGAAATTTTTGAATATTAGATTTTGTTATTCCTGGCCTGACAATTCCAACTACATTAAATTTTTTAATTAACTTACTAGATAAAAAAACCCCATCTTGGCCAGTAATACCTGAAATTAAAATTGTTTTTTTAATTGTTTTTCCTTTTTATTTAATATGAAACCCAATATTTTATTATTTTAAACTTATATTTTGTTAAAATCATTGTGTTGAATAAGATAAAATATCTCTACTTAAATTTTTTTAGAAAGTACCGATTTACCCCACTTTTTAGAAGAAACGATTATTATAAAAACCTTCCAGATCACTTTACATTGCACAGACTTTCAAAACTGTATATTGATAAAAATTTAATATTTATTCACATTCCTAAAAATGGGGGGACTTCTATAAGTAATAATATTTACGGAAATAATATTACTTTAGGGCATTTTAAAGCACATATGATTAGAGAGTTTTTAGGTAAAAAAAGATTCAAAAATACTGAAAAATTTGCAATAATTAGAGAACCCATATCAAAATTTTTAAGTGCCTACAACTGGCTATTAGTAAGTGATTTTAATGCAGATATTAAATTTAGAAATGAAATATTAAATAATTATAAAAACGTTTCTGAGTTTATATCTGATCTAAAAAACTTGAAAAAAAAGGGTCTTTTAGCAGTACATTTTTTACCGCAACATGAATTTGTAACAGATGGTTTTGATAGATTAATAGTAAAAAAATTGATTAATTTTGACCACCTTAAAAAGTTTGAAAAGTATATATCAAATTTCTCTGAACACCCTGTGGTTCCCTATTTAAATAAAAACAACAAATATACAATAACATATAAAGATTTATCAAAAAATGATATTGATTATCTTCAGAAATTTTACAAAAAAGACTTTAAAATTATGGATTCAATGTTTAATGAGCCTAATGCAGATTTCAATAATTTAAATTAACATGCTAGCGTTTTAAAAACTGTCTTGATATAGCTTAAATGCTTTCTGTACTTTATTTGGCAAACTGTATTCTCCTTTTAGAAAATTTAATGTATTTTTATAACCAATCATCTCAAGTTCAAGGTCTTCTACTAAATTATGTGGGTTTCTTTTTTGATAAACACTAGCATTACAATAAACAACATTGGGTTCAGGTACTATTTTTTGAAATAAATAACTCCCCCAAATATCTGACATTCTCCCTACAAAAGGTAACTGCATAAAGTATTTCATTATCGAAGAGTCAAAAAAAGTGTTTTGAGTATTAAACGGACTAAAAGCATTGGAATTAAAAACTTTAAATTCAGCAATTTCAACTTCCGGCCTATATCCTATTCTGCAAATGGCGTCTATGTCAGGATCTCCATTCCACAAATCTGCTTGAACCTTGGGCTTAATATTAATTTTTGAATTTACTAATTTTTTATTTTTAGTTTCTAATAACTCAATTGGGAATCCTCTATGCCATAATCCGTCAATATTAGTAGCACTTAAAGGGTCAAAGGCTATTTCCGAAGATATGAAGTGGTTAACTTCAGTTTCTTTATTAATGGTTAAATCTTTTCCCCAATTATCTAAAGGTATATTGTCATCATCAACACTAGCAATAATTTGAGCACCACTTTTATATGCATAAATATATCCAAAATTTCTTCTCTCCAAACTGTTAAAACCGATTAAGTTTGAAAGTTCTTTGTTTATTTTTTCTTGTTCTTCTAAATCTAGATATATACAATTTAATTCTTTGTATTCTTTTTTTGGAGTTTTAACATCTCCAACGACAATTAATTTCCAGCCATTTATTTCAGAATATTTTTTTAAAGCCTCTGTAGGGCTATTAATTGTTGTTGTAACTATGAAATTCATTGATTCCTAAAAAGTTTATTTAATATAAATCTAATTATTTTTTTTAACGAAATATCAGAATTCGGGTTTTGAAGGTTAGCCTGTGATAACAAATCGTGATGGCTTTTTGCAAATTCTGGATTAAACCTATCATTTACTTTTTTTAATCCTAAACTATTTTCGGGAACATCTGCTAAATCGTGTGATGATTGTTTATCAATACTAAGAAACATTGTGGTAAAACCTTTATTGTAATTTTTAATATTTTGTGCATTGGTTTGATAAAAGGAAATTGGGTATTCATCAAGTTCATAACCGCCTGTGTGAATTAGAAAGTGCTGAATTGGACCAGATCTCATACAGCTATTAATAGAGCCTAACTTTTGATTGCTTTCTATTTTTGGAATAAATATATTTTCTTCTAATTCAACTAGATCTGTTCTTTTGTGTTCCATACAATAAGTAAAAGTTCCGACTTTTAAATCTCCAATAACTGTTTTTCCCCAATATTTATCAATAGCTGCTTCAAGTTGTTCCAATCCGTTTGAATAATAAAAGTGATCATCTTCAAAGAAAGTAAGGTATTTGTATGGAACTATTGAGTTTTTAATATTAAAGAGTCCAAAATTTCTAGATTGAGCAAAGCTTAAATTCTGACATATAGATATAAATATTCTTTCATTTTCAAATAAATTTTCGGCATGTTTTAATATTTTTCCTAAGTTCTCTGTACTGTCATAGGACCAAACAATATATACAAAATGTGTTGATTTTTTACTTAGTTCTTCAACTAAATTATTTATTATATCTTCATATAAAGTTTTATAATTAAATAAGTTGTAGATTACTGCATGCATCTTGAGATTATAATAACTGAAATTTAAAAGTTTTTAAAAAGTTATAAAATTATTAACTATTTACATTTTAAGTTTACTTAAGTTTTTCAACAACGATTTGAACTTCTTCTGAAAGCATTTTTTTATAGATTTGATTCAAGTTATAAGAATCATTTTCTTTAAAATAATTTAATAAATTTAATCTATAGATATTTGAACATTCTATGGATTTTACAAAATCATTTTCAAAATTTAAATCTGAATAATATATTGTTTCTAGCTTTCGTGAACTAAGGGCTGCACATATTGCAAATGAGCTGCTTGTTGATAACATTAAGCTTTTTGCATTTAATATATAATTAAAGTCTTCTGTATCAGTACCTGATTGTATATTTACATTTGGTAAATTAATCAAGAAAGGTAAAATTGGGTTTGATAAAACATTATTTATAACTACAGTTACTTTTTTATATTTTGGTATTACTTCTAAGTAATAATTTAAAGGGTTTTGAATTTTACTTTTTTGATCTACAAACTTAAAAGAATGATTTGAAACAATAGCCATTGGTCTCAAGTGGATAACTAATTCATCGCTTTGTAAGTTTAAGTCTTTGTAAAATGAAAATAAATTAAATATTTCATCATAATAAATTGTTCGTAAATTTTGAGAAAAATAATTTTTAAATTTCTTATTTTCCAAATTTAAATCTGCATAAGTTTGAGACTTTGAAAAATAAGAATTATGTGTGTTTAGTGATTGAATTTTATCGTTATTTAACAATTCATGTTTTGGAATATTGAATTTTAAATTATTAAATTTAGCATGACGTAGCAAATTTGATATTTGTATTAAATTATTACCAAAACCTCCAAACCAATATCTAATAGAGATTTTTTTTTCATTAAAAAAAGGATTTAAATAATCTAAATACGTCTTTTCTTTTAGTGTTTTTCTTAACTTTATTAAAAAATTGATTATTTTCATGTTAATTTAGATTACAAAAATTTTACTAATAAAATAATTATAGTAACTAGATAATAAATCTTATTTCAGTGTTTAAACTATCGGCAACTAATATCCCAAAATGTAATTTTCAATAATAATTGACTTGGTTACAATTTTATGTCATTGTTTTTAAGTTAAAATTTAAAAATAATTTAATCTCAATCTAATATAGTTAATTAGTAACCAAATTTACTAAACAATATGATTAATGCCCTAACTGAAATAATAAAAAAATATCAAATAAATATTACTGGAGTGAGCCACTTTGGTGCACATATCTGTAAAGAAATTGATTTCTACAATTCTCTGAATTTAGATTCGATTAATTTGTTTGAACCGCAAAAAGAAGTTTATAAGAAGTTAAATGAAAACGTAGAACAGTATAAGAATGTAAAAACTTACAATTATGCTTTAGGTAATAGCAATTTTAAAACAAAGATTTATTCTTCTACAACTTATTCTGGTGTAAGTGCATCAGTACTAAAACCATTAGAGCATACCAAATATTTTCCTAAAGTAATATTTGATTTAGATAATGAAATAGTAAATGTTGTAAGATATGACGAATTAGAAATTAAAAATGTTAATTTTTTTGTTATAGATGTACAAGGTTATGAATTAGAAGCTTTAAAAGGAGCTGAGAAATCTCTTTCTTTAGTTGATGTTATACATATTGAAATAAGTCGAAAAGAGCTTTATGAATCCAATGCTAAAATTAAAGATTTAGATATATTCTTAAAAAGGAATAATTTTATAAGAATAAAAACAGAGTGGTGGTCGGTAAATGCTATATCGGGAGATGCAATATATGTTAAAGATAAATTCTTGAGCAGGTTTTCAATATTGTGTAAACATTCTGCTTTAATAATAAATAATTCTGAAATTGTACTCTTTATTAAAAAATTTACAAAACTTACATATATAAAGGTTTATAAATTTTTAAAATCTTTTAAATTTTTAAGAAAATTAGTAAGACTTTTTAAAAGATTGTTTATTAATCTTTTAAACTAAATATCCCGATAGCAGGGGTTTCTTAAATTTATGTACTTTATTATTTAATATTCAAAGACTTCTTAATTTTTCTTACTAACTTATAGATAATTATGCTTTTATATAAAAAATTTTTTAAATTTATTGAAATCAGCGTAAATTTTGACAAATATTTTGTTCTAATGAAAAACGCGTCTCCCCATATACAATCATTC
>Ga0181585_10000174_pt1 | contig 47939 bp, 41 predicted proteins | sample 071ome_29_FD_132469 | JGI IMG/M metagenome (GOLD analysis project Ga0181585, IMG submission 132469) | Coastal salt marsh microbial communities from the Groves Creek Marsh, Skidaway Island, Georgia - 071407BT metaG (megahit assembly) | ecosystem: Environmental > Aquatic > Marine > Intertidal...
ACACCAGATGTATCAGTTGCAACTGAAGGCGTCACCAGATGCCAATGATCTGCAAATCGTAGGGGAGCTCGAGCAAATAGGAAGTTGTCTGGGGAAGGTCAACGATATGCATATGCTTAAAGAAACGCTATTACAATCCATCAAGGCGGAGAAGATGACGGAGCGCCAGGCCGCCCTGATGCCGATACTGGACCTGATCGATGGCAGGCTCGGACAAGAGCTGGTGAATTCCCGGGTGGCATTCGACAGGCTCGCTAGTTAGCAAGGCAGTGGCGTGGACGATAGTGCAGGTAGCAGTGGATGTAGCCAGCTTTATCGCGCTGTTTGTTTCCGGATTCAATTTAGAAGTGTGATGTGATCATGCAAGAACAACCACAGTCAGATTTTCGCCAGATCATTTACGAGATCATCTTTGGCTATGAGTCCAGGGCCGGGAAGTTGTTCGATGTCGTCCTGATCGCCATGATCCTGGTATCTGTCACCGCAGTCCTGATGGACTCCGTTGAACAGTACCATCTGCGTTATGGCGCGTTCTTCTACCGTCTCGAGTGGTTCTTCACCATTGCCTTCACCATTGAGTATCTACTCAGGCTCTACAGCACCCCCAACAAGAAGGCCTATGTGTTCAGCTTCTACGGGCTGATCGATCTGTTTTCCATCCTCCCTACCTATATCGCGTTCGTGCTGCCGTCGGCACAGTACCTGATTGTGATTCGCATCATGCGGGTGCTGCGCATTTTCAGGATTCTGAAGCTGTTTCGATACATGGGAGAGGCCAACCTGCTTTACACCGCGCTGCTACAGGCGCGTCGCAAGATTCTCGTGTTCCTGTTCTCGGTACTCACCCTGATCGTTATCTTCGGGGCGCTGATGTTTATTATCGAAGGGCCTGAACATGGTTTTCACAGCATTCCTCATTCCATCTACTGGGCCATTGTAACGATCACAACCGTAGGCTATGGCGACATCTCACCCCAGACGCCCATGGGGCAATTGGTGGCGGCCGTCGCCATGATCTGTGGTTATGCCATCATCGCGGTGCCGACCGGTATTATCGGCGCAGAGTTGATGAATGAATATCAGGAACGCAGCAAGAAAGAGGTGGAAAACTCACGCAAGTGTGTCAGTTGTAAGTCCACCGGGCACGACATGGATGCTCGCTTCTGCAAATATTGTGGCAATAAGGTCAATCAGGTCTGATTGCCATTGCTCACCTTCTAACCCACGCCGTGGTGTAACTCGGCTCCCTATCGATCCTCTATGCCAGATTTTAAATTCCTCAGCGTCCGGGCTGTACCCACCGCTTCCTGGAGTTCACATCATCCGCTGAATTTCCGGCCCGGCTTTGCAACCCTGTTTTTCCTGGTCTCGGGTCTCACCGTATTCGGCCTGGGTGAAGCACTGCTGATCGCCGCCGGTATCGGAGTCAGTCCCTGGACCGTGCTGGCCCAGGGTCTGGGTCTGCAGGCAGGGCTGTCCATAGGCTGGGCTACTTTCCTGGTGAGCGTCGCCGTGCTGCTGCTTTGGATACCGCTGCGCCAGACTCCCGGGCTGGGCACCTTGCTCAACGCCATCGTTATTTCCTTTGTGATCGAGGCCTCTCTGCCCTGGCTTCCCCAGCCTGATCTGTTCGTGCTGCAGTTCGGAGAGGTGATACTCGGGGTACTGTTGGTGGGAATGGGAAGCGGTGTTTACCTGACTGCACAGTTGGGGGCGGGACCCCGGGATGGTTTAATGACGGGATTGCAGCGTCGCACTGGATTTCCCATCGCCTGGGTACGCATGAGTCTCGAAATGTGTGCGGTGGGCACGGGTTGGCTTTTGGGAGGCACGGTGGGTCTGGGTACACTGGTGTTCGCTTTCGGCATCGGCCCTGCTGTATCCCTGGGACTGCACACAGTCCGGGTCATCGCCGGTGGAAGTGAGCAATAGTCTTTTCCGGAATGGGAAGCTGCCAGGCGAAGAATTTATCAGGAGGAAGAAAAGACTCATGACCCCCGACGAGTCCGTTGTTGTGGAAGATCAGGTGCAGCACGAACACTGGATGGCGCTGGCGCTGGAACAGGCAAAGATCTCGGCAGAAGCGGGGGAAGTGCCTGTGGGGGCCGTTCTGGTAGCGGATAACGAGCTGCTGGCGGCGGCCCATAATGCGCCGATAGCGTCCCACGATCCAACGGCCCATGCGGAAATCCGGGTTTTAAGACAGGCGTCACAATCCCTTGGAAACTACCGGCTTCCGGGCACTACCCTCTATGTTACTATCGAGCCCTGCACCATGTGTGTGGGGGCCCTGATTCATGCCCGTGTGGAACGACTGGTTTTTGGTGCCAGGGAACCGCGAGCGGGGGCGGTGGTAAGCCAGCAAAGATTGCTGGAAGCGGGCCACTACAATCATGGAATCCAGGTAATCGAAGGAATTCTGGCCGATTCCTGCGGTCAAATCATGCAGGCATTCTTCCGCGACAGGCGGCGAGCAGGTCAGGGCCAGGAGCCAGATGTAGCCGGGGATTGATTGGTATCAAGTATTGATACCAGTCCTGTCTTGATAATAAGAAGGCTTGATACTAGAAAGAGTATGAAGCAGAACAGAAACAGCAGCGCTATGGCCAGAGCAGGAGCCAGAAACTGAAGGTGTTTTCCGGGGTATTGCCGGGAGTATGAACAGAGCATTATTACTACTGTCACTATTGGCTACCCTCTCGGCCTGTCTGGGGGGTACGGCCTATCGCGTGTACGAAGGCGACCCACGTCCCTCGAACTCCGTTGCTGTGCTCGAAGGCGCACAATTCCTGCGACAGGATTGGCTGAATCGCTACGTGGATTCGGTGCGCTTCTCCAGTGTCGACGACACCATGGTGGATAACAACGTCGCCTATAACCGGATTGAGATCGAACCGGGTATACACGATGTGCATGTCTATTTTTACTGGGATATGGGAACTGCCCGGGGACTCGCTCCCGCCCTGGTGAGCTATGCCGCATCCCGGGACACCCTGTCCCGGACCCTGCGCTTCCATGCGCGGGCAGGGCAGGTCTACCGCGTTATGGCGGAACCCCATTTTTCAGGTGACAGGCAGGATATTACCTCACTCTCCCATGTGGATTTCTGGATAGAGGACCAGAACGGCAGCCAGATCGTCAGTCGTCGTGACGGTAGCTACTTCCCGCCCTCCGATTGAAGTCATCAGATCCGGGAAGGCTGATAATTCTTCAGCAGTTTTTCCTGAATTTCCCCTGCGTTTGAATTATCATTACGCCTCGCTGCCGACCTGTGGGTAGGTCATTTGCAGCCGTTTCAAGCTCAGGATTTTTTCGATGCAGGTGTTGTTGGGGGCCTCCGCCCTGTCAGCGTTCAAGCTAAGCAAGCTTCAAGACACTCTGCGCGCCTCACTTCCCTCTGTCACCCAGCTCTCTGCCAGATTCGTCCACTTTGTCGATGTGGCGAATCCGCTTACTGCAGCCGAATCTACCGTGCTCAATGGTTTGCTGGAATACGGTGAGCCGTATGTGGGGCAGGGTGAGTCTGGCGGCAGGGTGCAACGGCTGGTGGTCCCGCGCCCCGGCACGATTTCCCCCTGGTCCAGCAAGGCCACCGACATACTTCACAACTGTGGGTTGGATCAGATTGCCCGCGTCGAACGCGGTGTGATTTATTGGATACAGTGCGAGCAGGAGCCGGACGCGGCCGCGTTGGGCATTCTGGACGGCTTGTTGCACGACCGCATGGTGCAGGTAGTGCTCGATGAGATCGAAGAGGCGGCTGTGCTGTTCCAGAGCGCGGATCCCCGACCGATGCAATCGGTTGATATTTTGCAAGAGGGCAAGCAGGCGCTGTTGCTGGCCAATCAGGAATGGGGGCTCGCCCTGGCCGAAGACGAAGTCGACTACCTGTTCGAACGCTTCTCCGAATTGGGTCGTAATCCCAACGATATAGAGCTCATGATGTTTGCCCAGGCGAATTCAGAGCACTGTCGGCACAAGATATTCAATGCCAGCTGGACCATCGATGGCGTGGAGAAGAGTCATTCCCTGTTTCGCATGATCCGAAATACCCATGAGCAATCTCCCGCTAACGTGCTCTCCGCTTACTCGGACAATGCGGCCGTCATGGCAGGGCCGGAGGCTGAGCGCTTCTTCCCTTCCGGGGAACAGGATGAATTTGCCTATCACCGCGAGCCCATGCATATCCTGATGAAGGTTGAGACGCACAACCATCCAACTGCCATTGCACCTTTCCCGGGCGCATCCACCGGCTCGGGTGGGGAGATTCGCGATGAAGGCGCCACCGGCAGGGGAGCGAAACCCAAGGCCGGGCTCACCGGTTTCTCGGTGTCGAATCTTCATCTGCCGGATGCGATCCAGCCCTGGGAGCGACCCGTAGCGAAACCGGCCCATATCGCATCCGCCCTGGACATCATGCTGGAAGGCCCGATTGGTGGTGCGGCCTTCAACAACGAATACGGCAGGCCAAACCTCTGTGGCTATTTCCGTAGCTTCGAGGAAGAGGTAGTCAACGAGGCTGGCGAGGCCGAAGTGCGTGGCTATCACAAGCCCATCATGATTGCTGGCGGTCTCGGCAATGTCAGGGATCAGCACGTGCTCAAGGGCGAGATACCGGTGGGTGCGAAACTCATCGTGCTCGGCGGCCCGGCGATGCTCATCGGCCTTGGCGGTGGCGCCGCCTCCTCCATGGCATCGGGAAGTGGCAGTGAAGATCTGGATTTTGCGTCTGTGCAGCGAGATAACGCGGAAATGGAACGGCGTTGCCAGGAGGTGATCGACCGTTGCTGGCAACAGGGTGATGCTAACCCCATCCGCTTCATTCACGATGTGGGTGCGGGAGGGCTGTCCAACGCGCTGCCGGAACTGGTGAAGGATGGCGGGCGCGGCGGTGTGTTCCAGTTGCGTGACATACCCAATGCCGAATCCCGGATGACCCCGCTGGAAATCTGGTGCAATGAAGCACAGGAACGTTATGTGCTTGCGGTTCTTGATGAGGACATGGACAGATTCCGGGCTTATTGTGAGCGGGAACGCTGCCCCTTCGCCGTGGTAGGAGAGGCGACTGACGTCCAGCACCTGCAATTGCAGGATGCTCATTTCAGCAACAATCCCATCGACCTTCCCATGGATGTGTTATTCGGCAAGCCGCCAAGGATGCACCGGGAGGTCAGTTCGGGACGGGTCGTGGAGAAGGCTTTCACGGCATCTGATATAGATTTGGCCGAAGCAGTGGGGCGGGTGCTCTCCTTGCCAACAGTGGCCAACAAGACCTTCCTGGTTACAATCGGAGATCGCTGTATTACCGGGCTGGTATGCCGTGATCAGATGGTTGGTCCCTGGCAGGTACCGGTCGCCGATGCGGCAGTGACCGCCAGCAGCTATGTGGGATACACCGGCGAGGCCATGGCCATGGGTGAGCGAACACCGCTGGCCTTGTTTGATGGTCCCGCTTCCGGGCGTATGGCCATCGCCGAATCGATTACCAATATAGCCAGCGCCGATATCGATTCGCTCAGTGATATCAAGTTGTCGGCCAACTGGATGTTGGCAGCGGGACACGGGGCGGAGGACGCGAAGCTCTTTGCGACAGTGGAAGCCGTGGCCATGGAGCTGTGCCCGGAGTTGGGAATCTGCATTCCGGTAGGCAAGGATTCCATGTCCATGCGCACAGTGTGGAAAGACGAGCAGGGTGAAAAGAGTAATACGGCACCGCTTTCCCTGATCATTTCTGCCTTCGCACCGGTCCAGGATGTGCGAAGAACCCTGACTCCACAGCTGCGCACCGACAGAGGGGAAACCCTGCTGTTGTTACTCGACATCGCCGGTGGCAGGAATCGCCTGGGTGGTTCCGCCTTGGGACAGGTCTATAATCGATTGCACGGAGAGGTGCCCGACCTCGATGAACCTCGTCTGCTAAAGGGGTTCTTCGAGCTCATCAGGAAGGCCAGGCAGCAGGACTTGTTGTTGGCCTACCATGACCGCTCCGATGGTGGACTCTTCTCCACCGTGGCCGAGATGTGTTTCGCCGGTCACTGCGGCGCCGACCTGGTCCTCGACGACCTGGCAGGTGCCGACTGTCTGTCGCTCTTGTTCTCGGAGGAACTTGGAGCCGTGGTGCAGGTGGAGGGGCAGCACTTCTCGGCACTGCAGGCTCTGGCAAGCGACTGTGGTTTTGACAGGCAGTTGCATGTCATAGGCTCGCTGAATACGGATGACCAGATCCGTGTAAGCCTGGGAGGAGATGAACGCTTCTCCGCCGGCAGGGTCGAGCTGCAGCGCACATGGTCCACCACCAGTTACCATATGCAGAGCCTCAGGGACAATTCAGACTGCGCCCAGGAGGAGTTCGATGCGATTCTCGATGCGACCGATCCGGGGCTGCAGTCCAGTTTGAGTTTTAATCTTAACGAAGATATCGCTGCTCCCTATATCAATGTGAATGCGAGGCCGCGAGTCGCTGTGTTGCGCGAGCAGGGTGTTAACAGCCAACAGGAAATGGCTGCCGCCTTCCAACGGGCCAATTTCCAGCCCATTGATGTGCACATGACCGATCTGGTTAGTGGTCGCAAGAAGTTGGAGGATTTCAATGTCCTCGTGGCCTGTGGCGGTTTCTCCTACGGTGACGTGCTCGGTGCCGGAGGCGGCTGGGCCAAGTCGGTGCTCTATCAGGATAGTCTGCGGGAGCAATTTGCCAGCTTCTTCGCCAATACCAATACCCTGAGCCTGGGTGTGTGCAATGGCTGCCAGATGCTGTCACTGCTGCACGAGATCATTCCCGGAGCCGAACACTGGCCGCACTTCGTCCGCAATCGCTCGGAGCAATTCGAGGGACGAGTCTCCCTGGTGCAGGTGGACGAAAGCCCGTCAGTCTTCCTGCAGGGCATGGCGGGCTCGCGTTTTCCAATCGCGGTAGCCCACGGCGAGGGTCGCGCCGAGTTTGCCAGCGCTGAAGGATTCACCAAGCTGCAGGCTGCCGGTTCCATCGCACTCCGCTTTGTCGATAATCATGGTGTGGAGGCGACACGTTATCCAGCGAATCCAAACGGCTCGCCGGGTGGACTGACTGGTGTCTGCTCAACAGACGGCCGTGTCACCATCATGATGCCTCATCCGGAACGTGTATTTCGCGCCTGCCTGAATTCCTGGCACCCCGATGACTGGCAGGAAGATGCACCCACTTTGCGGCTATTCCGCAATGCCCGACACTGGCTCGGCTAAACGAACCCCATGGCAAAAGAGAACGAAGAGTTAGTCAGGATCGAGGTCTATGTCCCCGAGTCCCATCTCGAGGCGGTGAAGCAGGCGATGTTTGCGGCGGGCGCAGGTCGGGTGGGTGACTATGACAGCTGCGCCTGGCAGACCCTGGGGCAGGGCCAGTACCGTCCCTTGCAGGGTAGCCAGCCCCATCAGGGGCAGACCGGGCAGATAGAAACTGTCGCCGAATACAAGGTCGAGTTGGTCTGCCCGCGGTCACATAAGGGTCAGGTAGTGGCTGCTATGAAGTCAGCTCACCCTTATGAAGAAGTGGCTTACGGCGTTATCCGGATAGAAGCCTGAGTCGGATCGCAGGCGGCTGGGCTGGCTTCCTGCACATGCTTTCGCGCCGTAACCGCGCGAGCCCTGCGTGACACGGTGGCTTCTGAAACACCCAGCGCACTGGCAGCTCTCTTTTGATTGCCACCGTAATAATCCAGTACATGCTCAACCACCAGACCTTCGAACTCACGCATCATGTGCTTGAGGTTGATGGGCTGCTGGGTGCTGGGATCATCATTAATCGCGATGCAGTCGGTTATCTGCGCCAGTATCTTCTTGTGTAGCTTGCGTTCCCTGGTGAAAGGAATGAATGTCAGCAACTTGAACAGGCGGCTCTTTTCTTCAGCATAAACCAGTAAACCGAGCATCAGGGTAAAGGCGAGTGACTGGAAGATAGTGGAAGTTGATCCGGCTCCCAGCGCCTGGGAGATGACAACGAAAATTCCTACCGCGGTGGCAGGCACTGCGGCCAGCAACACGGCGAGGCAGCGTTGCTTGTCCAGGTTGTCCTTGAGCTTAATTACGCCATTCACAAGAAGCGTCAGGGCGGTCAGCACGCCAGCCAACAGGTACATCTGGAATATCCAGTAGCGTTCACCAGGAATCTTGGTGAGGGTAAAACCATTCGGCTCGAAACCGGCGATCATGCCGCGATCGAAGATCACGCTTACCACAAGGTAACCGAGGAAGAGGTTCAAGGCGAGCTTGATCTGTTCCAGTCTCTGCCATCGGGGTTTGGCGTATTCAATGGCAATACTGAGAAAGGCGTGTACGAGAAATATGATGCTGCAGTACGCACATACAAGCAGGAAGAAATTCACCTGGTCGCTGTAGTTACCATCGAGGAAGATGAGTTCGATGAGATTCCACAGGAATACGGCTACGAAGAATATGCATAGGGCGATATTTTCCCGCGTGAGCGAATGCTGGTAACGGAAGAAAATGGCCAACTTGAGGCAGATGGCAAGGGCAGAGGGTATGAGAATAAATTCCACGATTCTGGCACCAGTTCGGACTTAACTGTTCTTGTGTACTCTGCTTGCGCTTGCGTACTTTGTTTTTCTGTGTCGTTTTTGTCAGTCGCATTTAATTTGACGTTTGAGTGGGAACGTCCACCTAAAATTGCGATCTGGCCTTGCCGGCTTCTGGTCTGTGACTGCTCAATAAATTCACCAGAAACTTGCTGGAGAATACTCCGGAGAATTCTCCAGAAAACCCACAAAAAGCTCTCCAGAAATCTCCCGCAGAAACCTCCCGCAGAAAAACTGCAGAAAACCCGCTAGCCAGACCAGCTATTCTCTGCTGCACATTCCGGAGTAGCGAGGCGCTCTGGTAGAGCATGGCTGGTAGTTAGCAATTCAATATCATACGCGAGACGACAACAAGAACTGTGAACAACTTATCTTGTTCGTGTAAGCCGAATTCCTACAAGCTTCCCTCCACAAATCCTACCTGCATTTGCGAAAAGAGGGATGGCCTGTACAGATGACCTGACTTGATCCTTTTACAGCACCAGGCCGATCTGGCTCACTGAGAGTCCGCTGCCTGTGCCGAGGATCAGGATTCTATCGCCTTCTTTCGATCCCGCCAAATCAATGGTAACAGGTATCGAGGCGCTTGTTAAGTTGCCCAGGTCTTCGTAGGTGATGGGAGCCTTGGCGATATCAACCTCGGCCATTTCGGCAAAGCGTTGATGCGGTTTGCGCCCGGCCTGGTGGCAGATGAGGAAATCGATATCCTTGGGTTGCCAGCGCAGCTCCTTATACGTTTCGGTTATAAGGGCTCGATGCATGTGCAGGGCGGCCGCAGAAATTTTTTCCATCAGCATCTGACCCTGGCGCTTTCCTGCATCATCAAATTTGTAGAAGCAGAGTTCGGCGTAGCGACCCTGACTGGCGAACCGGTAAGTCTTCACGCCGGATTTGTTACTGGCTCGTTGCAGGATTACGGCGCCACCCGCATCCCCTGTAGTGAGACCGCCGACCTTGCTGCGGAAATTCTCTATGGTGGGATTGTCGTTAATGTCCTTGATGCAATCCCTGACCACATGACTGGGAACTTCACCGGTAACAACCAGCACATTTTCGGCCGCTCCGGTGGCGATCATGGCATCACCAACCGACATGCCATTGGTGAAACCATGGCAGGCATTGGTCACGTCCAGACAGGCTGCATTCTTGCACCCCAGTTCCCGCTGGATGCGATGGGAAGTGGCTGGTTCAACCCAGTCCCTGTCGATGCCGCAATAAATCACCATGCCGATGTCGGCTGGATCCATGTTGCAACGCTCCAAGGCCGACCGACCGGCTTCGATTGCGAGATCGGAAGGATTGGCATTATTACCGGCGAATCGGCGTGCCCGAATACCGGTCAGCTTTCGCAGCCAGGTATTGGGTATGCCGAAACGTTTTTCTGAGTGAATTTCATCCATCAAGTCTTCGGAAGTAATCACCTGATCAGGTAAGTACGTCCCAATCGACTCGATTCGAGAGCAGCCCGTCATATTCATTTTGCCACCTCAATGTGTTGTTGCGCCTTAACTCCCGGGTCAATTCATTATCCGCAGGCCGACAAGGATCAGGAAAGCTGAGCCACTAATTGCCATGGACCAGTTTGCATTCTGGTAAATGTAGAGATTCACTAATGGAATTCGTTTAATTGCCTGGAATATTTAGGGGTCGGCGCTGAATTTTTGAATGGTCGTAAAATTTGTAGGACATGCTCCTACAAAAACTTGTGACAATCTCCGTGAAGCTGTTAACGGCATGGCTCAGGATTAACTGAAGAAAGAGTTGCCTTCAGTCGCGCGCGACGACCAGGTTACGATGGAGGAGAAGTTGCCGAATCAGCGTTCGACGATCTCAGCACTGTGGCTGATCAGGGTAGTGGTCACGCTCATGTCTTCGTGATGCTGAACATTAAACATGCGCACAGGATAATTCTGCTGCTTGAGATCCTGGAAATAATGCTCGAGGGTGCTGCGTACCACGGGAAACGCGATTTCATCCCATGGGACTTCATCTTCGGCAAAAAGCTCGACTTCCAGGGATTCTGCTCCGGCGGCGAAATCGAGATTCACGAGACTGGCCCGGAAGAACATGTAGACCTGGTTGATGGAAGGCAGATTAAAGAGCGTGTAGAGGCTGCTCGCATCGACCTGGATATGGGCGCCGGCTTCCTCGATCGTCTCCCGGATCGCACCATCGAGGCTGGATTCTCCGTTCTCCATGAATCCAGCCGGCAGGGTCCACTTGCCGAGGCGAGGTTTGATGGCCCGTTTACACAGTAGAACCTTGTCGCCGTACACGGGCAGTGTGCCAACCACATTCTTGGGGTTTGAATAGAAGATACTGTCGCATTCTTCACAGCAGTGGCGCAGCTTGTCGTCGCCGCTGGGAATCTTCTGCACCAGGGGTGCCGCACATTGATGGCAGTACTTCATAAACAGCAGTCAGTCGCACTGACAGATGGTAGGTGAATGTTGAGTGTACTGTGAATCGTGGACGCTAGGAACCGGGGCCTCGCCAGAAGCCGCCCGCTTAGCCGGTAACCGAGTGCTCGATGCAGTTGGGCTGCCCGGGTCGGGCCGGCTGCGAAATCAAATCCTGTTGATTTCGCAATGCAGGCGGAATTTCTTCGACGTCATGAAGGCTTCGATCTCGCGCAACCGGGTCTCCAGGGACGAATACAATTCGACACATTCCTTGCGGCTGACTCTGGGTTCTTCAGCCGCAGTTTTCCCGGCGCGCGCCCTGCGTCGAAAACCGCTGAAGGTGTTGCCAAGTTCGGCGCGCAACTCGATATTGACCTCGTCCATGGTGTCGTTTACAGCATCTTCTATGTCGTCGATATCCGAATCAAACTCGCCGTTGCGGTAGCTCTTGCGCACTTTACGCGCCTGGCGTCGAGCGTGACGCGCCCGGCGTCTTTCTGCTCTGCGTTCGCGACGGCGCATGATGCGCTCATAGCGATCCTGGTCGCTCATATGAGGGTCGGGGTCGAATACGATCCAGCAGATGATATAGGCCCAGAAGGTGAAGGGGCCAAACACGAACAGCGACAACAGGGTGACCATGCGTACCGAGAAGGCACTCACCTCAAGGTACTCGGCAATGCCGGCACAGACACCAGCAATCTTCTTGTCGCGTTCGTTCTTGTAGACAGGTTTGTGGTAATTCAGTTTGCGGAAGTGCTCGGCCGTGGGTGTATTACTGAAGTAATCACGGACCTTGTCTGGTGTGAAGTCCTTGTCCAGGCAGAACCAGAGTATGAAGTAACCCAGCAGGAAGGGCGGCCAGGCCAGTACGCAGAGAATAAAGACGATGCGGACGATCGCAGCAGGTATATCCAGCCATTTGGCTATGCCTGCGCAAACTCCCAACCACATACTGTTTCGCGAATCGAGGTACAAGTTAGTGCTCCCCATGCTCATTCTGTTCCCTCCAGTCCGGCACTTCTGCGTCCAGAATCGATTCCAGTGTATCGATGCGGTCCCTGAACGATTCAGCCATCGCGGCCAGCTCGCCCAGATCGTAGTTGCCTTCGGGTTCGATAGGGGCGCGACGGCGATCTTTCCTCAGGAGCAAGATCCAGAAGGTGACAAACATCAGCACCATTCCGGCGATCGCTATAACAAACTCTAATGGGTCCATGATTAATACCTGCTAAGCGTTTAATTGTCTCAAGCCTTACTGGTCTTTATTGAGCTTGTCTTTCATCGCTTGCAGTTCTTTGTCGATGGAATCTGATTTTTCCAGTTCATCGAACTCGCTTTGCAGGCCGCGCTGTTCGATAGAAGCGCTGTCCATCTGGCCTTCCATCTGATCAATTTTCTTCTCGTAATACTCAAATTTGCCCATGGCATTGTCAATAGTGTAACTATTGAGGTGGCGGTTCACGTCAACCCGGGAACGGGTTGCCTTGGTCCGCATTACGATAGTCTTCTGGCGTGCACGAGCATCGTTCAGTTTCGCCTGCAGTTGCTCGATTTCGACACTGAGTTTGTCCAGTGTCTCATCCAGTTTGGCCAAGTCTTTCTCGGTGACCTCGATGCCCGTATTAATATTTGATTTCTCAAGCAGGGCGGCCTTCGCCAGATCCTCGCGACCCTTGGACAGGGCCAGTTCGGCTTTGGCCTCCCAGTCAGATGCCTGGTTCTTCAATTGCTCGGCACGTCGGGTCAGGCTCTTCTTATCGGCGATTATTTTAGCCGTGCAGCTCCGGACCTCCACCAGGGTTTCCTCCATCTCCTGGATTACCATGCGAATCATCTTCTCCGGGTTTTCCGCCTTATCCAACAGTGCACTGATGTTGGAATTGATGATGTCGGACAGTCTCGAAAATATACTCATCACTATTACCTCGTTTGGGTGACTAGCCAAAATGGCTTGGCTTGTTACCACTGGAGCAGATACCGTGCCAAGAATTTACCTTTTTTAAGTCATTGAAAAAAATGAAAAATAAATCTCACGCCAGTCGGGCTCTCCGGCTTGATAGCTAATAATCCAAACAAGTGGTAATTTTCACTAACTGATTTCCCTTCATCCTGAAATTAACGGGAAATCATCGGATGCAGTTGCGCTGACTGGCCTATTCGACCTTAACTCATTGATTTAAAAGAGACTATGGATCAACTTAGAGCCCCTCCACGGATGATTGGCGAATCGGCCAGCTTCCTCGAAATGCAGGAGCATATCTCCGTGGTCGCGCCCCTTAACAAGCCGGTGTTGATCGTGGGTGAGCGTGGAACCGGCAAGGAACTGGTGGCCGCCAGGTTGCATTTCCTGTCCCATCGCTGGGAACAGAATTTCCTCAAGATAAACTGCGCTGCCATGAGCGAGAGCCTGCTGGAGGCCCAGCTCTTCGGCCACGAAGCGGGTGCCTTCACGGGTGCCACCAAGCTGCGCAAGGGCTACTTCGAGCGGGCCGACGGCGGCACGCTGTTTCTCGATGAGCTGGCCAACACCGACATGTCCGTACAGGAAAAAATCCTGCGGGTCATCGAGTACGGTGAATTTGAGCGCCTCGGCGGCAACGAAACCATCACCGTCGATGTGCGCCTCATCGCGGCTACCAACGAAGACCTCCCCGAGTTAGCGAAGCAGAACATATTTCGCGAGGACCTTCTGGACAGGCTGGCCTTCGATGTCATCACCTTGCCTCCTTTGCGGGAGCGCGCAGAGGACATCATGGTGCTGGCCGAACACTATGCCGTGGGCATGGTGAAGGAGCTCGGCGGCGAGTTCTTCGCCGGCTTCTCGGAAAAAGTCGAGCAGGAGCTGGTCGAGTACCAATGGCCCGGCAATATTCGCGAACTCAAAAACGTCGTCGAAAGGGCTGTATACCAAAACGGGGATGGCCACATCACCGACCTGGTCTTCAATCCTTTCGATTCTCCCTACCGACCTTCTGTCCAAGGGGCCGCCCAGAAATCCAGCGCACCCTCAGAATCCAATTCTAATGCTGGCGCGACAACAACAGCTGTCCCGGATCTATCGCAACAGACTTCTTTTGATTTCAAGAATGAGGTGCAGGAGTTCGAGATTAATCTTCTTAAACAGGCGATGGAGCAGTGCCAGTTTAATCAGAAGAAGGCGGCTGAGTTTCTTAATCTTTCCTATCATCAGTTGCGCGGTTATCTTCGAAAGTACGATCTCCTTTCCTAGTCAGTAGCACCATTACGTATAATTTTGTGCCCTCGAGCGAAGTCAGGGTTGCCAGCCACACGGAGCCTGGCCATTGGTCGATTGCTTCCGCCGGGCGCTGCGCAACTCAACCTCCGCGCTGGGCGCTCCGGGATTCGAACAGTGCTCGCGCTTTTCCGGCTCCAGCAATCGACCAATACATGGCCTGACTGGTCTCCGTGTGGCTGGCAACCCTGACTTCTTGGTTCAGTGGTAGCCGTCTACTATTGTTTGCCTCTTATGTTTTGGATGAGAAAAACGTATTGGGGAGTTAGAAAACCGCAAAGTTAGAAGTATTGGATATTCAGACTTGCACTTAAGGAGAAGAGAGAAGCCTGTGCAGTGTGATCCCAGTCAGGCCATGCGTTGCCCGAAGGGCGGTGGCGGATTAAGCGCGAGGACTGTCTGAGTCCCGGAGCGCGCAGCGCGGAGGTCGAGTTCCGCAGCGCCCGCCACCGCCCTTCGGGCAATGGCCGGGATCACACTGCACAGGCTTCTCTCTTCGTCCTCACTCAGCATAAGCCCCATGAATCGCTTTGCTCCTATGTCTTGACGGAGCGTTTCCAATTGAATATTTACACGAACAAAAAAAGGGTGTTGAACGAAGTCCAACACCCTTTGGTATTTACTGCGCACTTCTATTTAATTACGCATTGCTTCGTATACAACTCGTTGTGCCACATTATTGTTGAATGGTGATTGAGGTCCGCCGCGCTTCTGTTCCATGTAGAGCATGTAGAAGTCATTGTCGTGGTCCACTACGACGATGGTGCCGCCGATGCCACGCCAGCCGAAGTTGAAGGGGCCGTCGGGATCGTCGGTGGTGGGCTGGATGTGAAAGCCCAGACCCCAGTCGCCGGTATTGCCGAAGAAGAAGTATTCGCGGGATACGTCGGGGCCCATATGCTTGACCAGCATCTGGTCGAGGGTGCTTTCGTCGATGATGCGTTGGCCCCGGTATTCACCGCGGTTGAGCAGCATCTCGGCGAAGCGCACGTAGTCTTCGGTGGTCGAGTTTAGACCACCATCGCCTGACAACATTTTGCGAGGAATCGTGTTGTCGGGCATGTCGCCGTGAATGGGTTCGGCTACCCGGTATTTCTTCTGGGGTGGGACCCAGAAAGTGGTTTCGTCCATGCCGAGCGGATCGAAGATTCTTTCTTGCAGAACAAGGTCCAGGGTCTTGCCGCCAGCGACTTCGAGAACGGCACCGAGGACCGAGGTGGAGTGGCCGTAGTGCCAGGCTGTGCCCGGTTCGAAATAGACCGGGAGTTCACCGAGGGTGGCGGCCCAGTCCTGCAGCATCATGTCACCGCGCAGGTTTTCGCCATAGAGCTTGCCCAGAGCGCTGTTGGGAGAGAAGAACTCCTGAATGACCCCGGACTCATGGGTGAGAAGATTGCGGATGGAGATGCTGCGTTCGGCGGGTCGGGTCTGGCCGCTCTCCTGGTCCATGACTTCAAGGTCGGCGAAGGCCGGGATGTATTTTTCCACCGGATCGTCGAGACCGATCAGGCCATCTTCCACCATGCTCATCACCGCAACGGAGATGATGGGCTTGGTCATGGAGTAGATGCGGAAGAGAGTGTCCTTGTTCACCGGCCGAATGCGATCGGCAGTTTGGTAGCCGACTGACTCCAGTACGCCGACGCCCTCGCTGTTGCCGACGAGAATCAGGGCACCGTTGAGGAAACCACCGTCCACGGCTTCCTGCATGCCCGCCTTGATGGCGTCGATTTCGGACTGATCGATGCCGAAATTGCTGGGATGGATCATCTTGATGGATGTGGCCAGTTCATCGTCGTGATCATCGGCAAATGCCAGGCCGGCGAGGGTCATGGTTCCAGCAAGCAGGAGGCCGCACAGATAATGCGGCAGCTTGCGGGGCTGTATTTGGGATAGTCGCATGTTCTCAATCCTCTTTTATATGCGTTCCGGGACCGGTGAGTTGCAATCAGGGCCCGGCCTCTATGGGATTGTAGAGGGAGACTGATACTAGCCCAAGCAAAAAAGCCCCACAACGCCAATGCGCTGTGGGGCCTCGTGGATGAGTTGGGTGCTACCCCGGTCAGGCGAAGTCGCGCAGCAGGGATTCGGTAATCCCGTCCGGCAGTGCTTCGGTTTCGTAGGGGTAGTTCAGGTGCTCGCTGCGAATGACCCATTGTGCGCCATTGCGGGCGGCTTCGATCATCTCGTCGGTAAATTCATAGCGCAGAAAATGCACCGAGGAGGTCTTCTCGTCCGTGGAGCGGGGCAGGTCCTCATTGGCGATAGGATAGACCGGGTCGAAGCCGACGATCTGGATCGAAATCAGTTCCTCGATGCCGATGAGCTGGCGCAGGCGTTCCTTGCGCTCATTCTCATCCGGGTATTCCAGCATGAAGGTGACTTTCAGATTCTTGCCGTCCGGGATCAGGGGGTTGTAGGCGTCCAGTTCCTCCTGCAGATCACCGAAATCGGTAATCTTTTCGGCCCTGATCAACTCCAGCACCTGGTACCGCATCACCATGTAATCTTCGAAATGCAGCATGGCATTGGGGCCGAGTGGAACGCGGCGGGTTTTCTTGTGTTCCATGATGGCCTTGCGGATCATGGGGCGCTGGGCCTCATAGGCTTCGATTGACAGCAGGTCCGCCAGGGTGATTTTTTTCATAGCGATCTTGTCCTGAGTGATAGCTTCATGCATGAGTTAGATTCCGTAAGCCAGTCGTAACAAATCGATCGGATGGCTTGTCTCCTTGCCGGAGTTGAGATTGTTTTCCAGGTGCCTGCCAGCAACCGGGCAATCGCTGCCGTAATGGTCAGCTTCCTGTTGCTCGATTTGCCGAATGATTGGTTTCGCAATCTTGTTGGCAAATTGCAGGGTTTCCTTTTTGACGCCGTAGGTACCGTCGTGACCGGAGCAGCGCTCGATGGAGTTCACCGTGGTGTCCTCAATCAGCTCAAGGATCTGCCGGGTTTTCGGTCCGATGTTCTGGACCCGCTGATGGCAGGCGACGTGGTAGCTGATATTGCCAAGCCTGGTCTTGAAGTCGGTACGCAGTTTTCCGTCCTTGTGCAGCTTGTGCAGGTACTCGAACGGATCGTGGAAAGCGGCAGCTACTTCCTGGACAGCTTCGTCACCAGGATACATCAGGGGAAGTTCCTGTTTGAACATCAGCACGCAAGAGGGTACCGCGGCGATGATGGCATAGCCTTCCCGTGCGAGTTTTTGCAGCACGGGAACGTTCTGTTCCTTGAGTTTGTTGACGGTTGCCAGGTCGCCGAGTTCGAGTTTGGGCATGCCGCAACAATGTTCGCGTTCGGGTAGCACAACCTCCACGTTGTTGTGTTCCAGTACCTTGATCACGCTGTCGGTGATATGCGGCTCGTTGTAGTTGCAGTAACAGGTGGTGAAGAGAGCGACCTTGCCAACGGATTCTCTGGGCTCTGCCTTGCTGCCGGGATCGAATACCTTGACGGCGTTTTGCTTGCGTGCAGTTTTCGCGGCATAGGGTGGTAGTTTGGCATCCTTGTGTATGCCCAAGGTGCTGTCGAGCATGCCCCTTATGGCAGAATTGTTATTACCGCCGTTTACCAGGGAGTTGATCAGGGGTTTGGAAGCGAGCTTGCCCACCATGTCGGTGCTGGTGATGATGCTGTCCCGAAATTTCGTGTCGCCTTTCCGGAACTTGATGGCCTTGGCGCGCAGCATCAGGTGTGGAAAGTCCACGTTCCATTCATGCGGCGGAACATAAGGGCACTTGGTGAGATAGCAGAGGTCGCAGAGATAGCATTGATCCACTACCTTGGTGTAATCGGCGACAGCAACGCCATCGACTTCCATGGTGTCACTTTCGTCGACCAGGTCGAACAGGGTGGGGAAGGCGTTACACAGGCTCACACAGCGGCGGCAGCCGTGGCAAATATCGTAGACCCGTTCCAATTCCTTGTTGAGCGAGTCTTCGTCCCAGAATTCGGGGTCGTTCTGATTAAGTGGGTGTCTAGTAGGCGCGTCGAGACCGCCTTCTCTACCATTCTCTGCCATGGAAAGGCTCCGGATTAGTGCAAAAAGGGATCTGCCTTGGAGAGCCTGCCACCTGCATCAGGTGGCAGGACTGCTGCTTGTTAGTCTTCCAGCGCGTCGAGAGCTTTCTGGAAACGATTCGCGTGCGAACGCTCGGCTTTCGCCAGGGTTTCCATCCAGTCGGCGATCTCGTCAAAACCCTCATCGCGGGCATCCTTGGCCATGCCAGGATACATGTCGGTATACTCGTGGGTCTCACCCGCGACGGCTGATTTCAGGTTGTCTTCGGTGCTGCCTATGGGCATGCCAGTGGCAGGATCGCCAACTGCTTCAAGATATTCCAGGTGGCCGTGGGCATGGCCAGTTTCACCTTCCGCAGTTGAGCGGAACAAGGCTGAGACATCGTTGTAGCCTTCCACGTCAGCTTTCTGGGCGAAATACAGATAGCGGCGATTCGCCTGGGATTCACCGGCGAAAGCCGCCTTCAGATTTTCTTCAGTCTTGGATCCTTTCAAGGACATAGTCGTTCTCCAGTCTGGTTTGGGTTACTGCGTGAGCATATCAATACCGCTATTCAAGCGTACCGAGTAGTGAGGGAGCGAGATTACCCTGTCTCACGACTCACTGCATAGGGTGCCACTCTATGACTATTTTTTCATCTGTTCCAATTGATTTTTTTAATGTTTTAATCGGTTTTTTCGATTAGTATTTTGGCCCCATGACACCCTCGATCAAGCAACTCCGATACATCTGTGCCGTGGCGGAACACCGGCATTTCAGCAAGGCCGCCGAGGCCAGCTACGTAACCCAGTCCACCCTGAGCGCAGCAATACAGGAGCTGGAATCGCAGCTCGGCGTGGTGATCTTCGAGCGTAGCAAGAAGAATGTGCTCATCACGCCGCTCGGTGAACGGCTGGTGCATCAGGCCAGGATCATCCTCGGCGATGTGGAAGATTTTGTCGGCCTGGCCAAGTCCCACGACGAAGTGCTGGCGGGTGAGATACGATTGGGGGTAATTCCCACGATTGGTCCGTTCCTGTTGCCTCGCATGCTGGCGAAATTGCGCAAGGAGTTTCCCAAGCTGAAGCTGTTCCTAAAGGAAGACCTCAGCGCACACCTGTTCCAGCAATTGCAGCAGGGCCAACTGGACCTCTTGATCCTCGCATTGCCCTATCCGTTGCCGGAAATGGAAACAATATCCCTGTTCAAGGATGAGTTTCTCCTGTGTCTGCCACCCGGACATTCCCTGGAGAAGCTCAACCAGGTGAAGCAGCAACAGCTCAAAGGCGAGAAACTGCTGTTACTGGAGGAGGGGCATTGCCTCAGGGATCACGCGCTGGAAGCCTGCAAACTGAATACCGGCGAGGCGGACCTGGTGTACCAGGGCACCTCGCTGCATACCCTGGTGCAAATGGTGGCCAACGGCCTGGGTGTGACCTTGCTGCCGGCAATGTCCATTGGCGGCGATGTGCTTGGCGAGACCCATTTGCCAATCAAGCACTTTTCAAATGAGAACGTGAGCAGGGAAATCGGCATGGCCTGGCGCAAATCCGATCCTCGCCGGGCTGACTATCTGCGTCTGGCCGAATTCATAAAAGAAAATGCCCGCGTGGAAGTGCCGTAGCTGCCCTGGATGGGCCATAGCCGCGGCTATAGAAGTTCCCTGATCGCCTCCTGCAGTGACGGCACGGTTTCCGATTCAAACCACGGGTTTTTCCTCAGCCAGAGTTGATTGCGCGGTGACGGGTGGGGGAGCACGAAGACTGCCGGTGACAGTGCCCGCCAGTGCCGCACCCGCTCTGTCAGCGTGTTGTAGTCATCGGAGAGGTAATGGGCCTGGGCGTAGCGCCCGATCAGTAGCGTGCAACGTATGTTCGGCAACTGTGCCCGCAGTCTCGCATGCCAGGTGCTGGCGCATTCGGGGCGGGGTGGCAGGTCACCGGAGCGCCCCTTGCCCGGATAGCAGAAGCCCATGGGTATGATGGCGATACGGGACTCGTCGTAGAAAGTGTCTTCATCCACATCCATCCAGCGCCGCAGTCGATTGCCACTGGCATCGTTCCAGGGGATTCCCGACAGGTGGACCTTGGCGCCTGGCGCCTGGCCAACGAGCAGGATGTTGGCGCTCACCCTGGCGCGAAACACCGGGCGCGGTTCGGGAATCAGGCCCTCGCAGAGTCGGCACCGGCGAATCTCTGTCAGTAAATTTTCCAGATTTGATGCAATGACCTCAGGCATGCTGTCATTATAGAGGCTTTACTACTGCGAGCTAAGCGCGTGACTGGAGACAGCAGTTACAGTCAGGTGAAAGACAGGCAAACAATGCGGTTATACACAGTATCGGATCTGCACGTTGACTATAGTGAGAACCTCGAGTGGGTACGCTCACTGGCAGCCGAGGACTATTCCGCAGACCGCCTGATACTGGCCGGAGATATCACCGACAACCTCGAACTGCTTGCTAGCGTACTGTCTGGTTTTGTTGCCGCGTTCAGGTCCGTGCATTTTGTTCCAGGCAATCACGAGCTCTGGGTGGATCGGGATACTTATGCCTGCTCGCTGGAAAAATTCGAGGCGGTACTTGCACTTTGCAGGGAGCTGGGTGTGCATGTGGATCCCTATCATGATGAGAAGCTGAGCGTACTGCCCTTGTTCAGCTGGTATGATTTTTCCTTCGGCGAGCCGGGTAGTTATCTGCGGCGCGCCTGGCGGGATTTTCGGGCCTGTGAGTGGCCGGAACACCTCGCCGATACGAGGGAATTATCTGAATACTTTCTGCAAAAGAACCTGCCGAATCTGCAGGTAGAGAATGAATTTGTTGTTAGCTTCTCGCACTTCCTTCCTAGAATAGATGTTATGCCACCGCGGATACCTGAAAAGAGAAGAAAGGTCTATCCCGTATTGGGGAGTGAGAGGCTGGGTGAACAGGTGCGACAGCTCAAGCCCGATATTCATATCTACGGCCATAGTCACGTCAACCAGCATATCGAATTGGAAGGAACAACCTATATAAACAATGCCTACGCCTATCCCAGGGAAGACAGGATAGCGCGTAAGGCCCTGCATTGTGTTGCCGAGTTGTGAGTGCTGTGGAAGTGGATATAACAGGCGGAAGCGATGACTGAGATGCGACTCACTCAGAACCAGATACATCTGTGGTTTGTCGATCAGGCTGACTTCGATGCGGCAGAGTTGCAAGCGAGCTGTGGCGACTGGCTGACGCGAGCGGAGCTTGCCCGCTATCGACGTTTTCAGATTGACAGGCGTCGCAAGGAGTTTTTGCTCGGCAAGATGTTGGTGAGAACCGTACTGAGCGAGTATGCACCATTGCCTCCCGGGCAGTGGCAGTTTACCGAGAACGCCTACGGCAGGCCTGCCGTCTCACCGGGCCTGGTAAGTCCCGAGATTCATTTCAACCTGAGCCACAGTGGTGACCGCCTAGTGCTGGCTGTGTCCAGGTTGTCGGCCCTTGGCGTGGATATTGAAGCGTCGCACCGAAACCGCCGGATCGAGCGGATCGCAGGTCGCTATTTTTCGCGGGCGGAGATCGAAGCCCTGCTGCAATTGACTCCCCGGCAACAGCTGGCGCGGTTCTATGAACTGTGGACCCTGAAGGAGTCCTATATCAAGGCCAGGGGCATGGGATTGGCGCTGCCCCTGCAGCAGTTTGGATTCGAATTCGCCGGGGATAAGTCGCTGGGATTCCAGGCTGCCAGGGAACTGGATAATGAGCCGGGCCGATGGCGATTCTGGCAACTGGAGCCAGGTGGAGACTATAAACTGGCTCTGGCAGTAAAGCCCGGCGCTGACACCGGTGCCATTCAGATCGCTTCATTCCAACGCTCGACCCCAAGCGGTATCCGGGCCGTGGAGAGCAGAATAATTCGCCGCAGCTGAGCCGTCAGGAATCCCATTCCCAATCCGGGTCTTCCCACATGCGCACCGTGCGAAAGACGTTATCCTTCACCTGAATAATCTCGGCGAAGTAGCCGTCCAGGCGAATGCCTATGCTGGAGTCCGGGATCGACTGCAGGTATTCCATGAGCAGGCCGTTGAGCGTCTTGGCACCACGGCTGTCCAGGTTCCAGCTCAGCAGGCGGTTGATCTCCCGAATGCTTGCGCCGCCATCGATGACATAGCTGCCATCGGCCTGCATGTGGATGTCGCGGTTGCTGTCGGACAGATCGGTAGTGAATTCACCAACGATCTCCTCGAGTATGTCTTCGAGAGTAACAAGGCCGCGCACGGCACCGAATTCATCCACCACGATGGCCATACGCAGTTTGCGATTCTGAAAGGCGAACAGCTGTGTGTGGAGAGGGGTGGATTCCGGAATGAAATAGGGATCCATGGTTTCCTGCACGATGGCAGCCTTGTTGATGTGATCCAGTTTCAGCAGACGGCCTGTGCTGCGCATATGCAGGATTCCGACAACATTGTCTATGTCGCCACGGTATACAGGCAGGCGGGTGTGTTGTGCGCTTGAGATCTGGTCGAGGATGGTGTCGATCTCATCATCTATGTCCATGCCCTGTATCTCGTGGCGCGGTACCATGATGTCATCCACCTGTACCTTCTCCAGGTCGAGAATATTGAGCAACATGCCCTGCCGTTTCTTGGGCAGGCGACTCCTGGATTCATGCACGACCGTGCGCAGTTCCTCCGGTGTCAATTGTTGCAGGCTGTCATCCACCTGGGGTTCGAAGCCAAGCGATTTGAGCAGTCCATTGGAGATGATGTTGACGATCCAGACAACTGGATACAGCAGACGCAGCAACAGGCTCAACAGAATGGAGGAGGGGTAGGCGATCTTTTCCGGGTACAGCGCCGCGATGGTCTTCGGGGTGACTTCTGCGAAAACCAGCACGATCAGCGTCAAGACCACGGCTGTTGTAACAGGCGCCGGGTCACCCAGTATGATGAGTGCAATATTGGTGGCGAAAGAGGCGGCCAGGAAGTTGACGAAGTTGTTGCCGATCAGTATGACGCCGATCAGTTTGTCGGGCTTCTCCAGGAGTTTGCTGGCCCGTTCTGCCCCGGCATGCCCATGCTGTTTCAGATGGTTCATGCGATAGCGGTTCAGGCTCATCATGCCGGTTTCTGAACTCGAGAAATAGGCAGAGGCGAGCAGTAAACCCGCGAACCACAGTATCAGGGAAGAGAGTGAGGGATCCTCAGTCATGGCAGATCAGGCGAAGATATATTCCAGTGCGACTTTGGACCCATAAAAGCCCAGCAGAAGAAGTCCGAAACCGCTGAGTGTCCAGCGAATCGCAGTGCCGCCGCGCCAGCCCAACTGATGCCGCCCCCACAACAGGACGCTGAAAACCATCCAGGCCAGGATGGAGAAGAAGGCCTTGTGAGCAATGCCGTCCTGACCGAAGAAGTCATCCACAAAAAGAACGCCGGCAATGATGCCCAGCGAGAGTAACAACTGCCCGGCCCACAACAACTCGAACAGGAAAATCTCCATGTCCTGCAGGGGCGGCAGGCGGCGAATGAAGCCGCCGGCATGGCCGTGCTTGAGTTGATAGTTCTGGTAGGCGAGAAAGCCTGCCTGCATGGCAGCGATAGTCATGAAGCTGTAGGCCAGGATGGAAATGAGTACGTGACTCGCGACACCGGCGCTGAGATTGGTAGGCGGGAAGCGACTGCTGACGGTAAGTGAGACGATGATGGTGAGGATTGCCAGCGGAAACAGGCCGAGGAAGAGATTGTCCAAAGGCTTGCGCACACTACTAATCAGCACCAGCACCGAAATGGATGCGGCGATCAGGGTGCTGATCTCCACCACGCCAAAATGATATCCCGATGCCGTGCGAATAATGCCGGAGGCACTAATGCCATGGGTAATCACAGCCAGTATTCCGAACAGGAATACCTGGCGTCGGGTTTCCTTGCTCGTCGCAAAATTCATCACCTGGAATACGAGTCCGGCGAAGTAGAAGGCGACGGCAAAAATGCCAGTAATTAGAGTGAGTTGCATCAGATCAATTGGGGGATCAATTAATCACGAGTTTCGCATAAGTCCCCTTCATGTACCACCTATTTGCAGTCGTCGACGCAGTCCTTTTTCACACTGTGGCGATTTCGCTATAATCGGTCTCCTTTTCCCGGAAATCCATAGCGGCAGGCAAGAGTAGGTGTTTGAAAATCTCACAGAACGACTAAGCGGTACGTTTCGCAAGATCACCGGCAAGGCGACCCTGACCGAGGCCAATATTCAGGATGCGTTGCGCGAGGTGCGCAGGGCGCTGCTGGAGGCCGATGTAGCCTTGCCCGTGGTCAAGGAATTCATAGACCGGGTCAGTAACCGTGCCATTGGCCAGGAAGTCGCCAAGAGCCTCACCCCCGGCCAGGCCTTCGTGAAGATTGTGCAGGCAGAGATGCAGCACATCATGGGCACTGCCAATAGCGAACTGGATCTCAAGGCGGTACCCCCCGCCGTCATCCTCATGGCGGGCTTGCAGGGCGCTGGTAAGACCACCACCGTTGCTAAGCTGTCGCGCTGGCTCAGCCAGGACAAGGGCAAGTCCGTCATGGTGGTGAGCGCCGACGTCTATCGCCCGGCCGCCATTCAGCAACTGCAGACCCTGGCTGCGGATGTGGGTGTCGACTTCTTCGAAAGCGACGCGGCCCAGTCTCCGGCCGATATCGTTGCCGCGGCTCTCTCTGCGGCGAAGAAAAAGTTCGTCGACGTACTAATCGTGGATACCGCAGGTCGTCTCGCCATTGATGAAGAGATGATGGCCGAGATTCGTGGTCTGCACACGCAGTTGAATCCGGCCGAGACCCTGTTTGTCGTCGATGCCATGACCGGCCAGGACGCGGCCAATACTGCCAAGGCGTTCAATGATGCCTTGCCACTGACCGGTGTCATTCTGACCAAGGCCGATGGCGATGCGCGTGGTGGTGCGGCGCTCTCTGTGCGCTACATCACCGGCAAGCCCATCAAGTTCATCGGTATGGGGGAGAAGTCCGAAGCGCTCGAACCTTTTTATCCCGACCGTATAGCCTCCCGAATCCTCGGCATGGGGGATGTGCTGTCCCTGATCGAGGAGGCCGAGCGCAAGGTCGACAAGCAACAAGCCGAGAAGCTTGCCCGCAAGATCAAGAAGGGCAAGGGCTTCGATCTCGAGGACTTCAAGGAACAATTGAAGCAGATGCAGAACATGGGCGGCGTCGCCAGCATCATGGACAAGCTTCCCGGCATGGGCGCACTGCCGCCTGGCGCAGCCAGCATGGTGGATGATTCCCAGTTCCGCCGCATGGAAGCCATCATCAATTCCATGACGATGCGGGAACGCCTGAACCCTGAAATTCTCAACGGCTCGCGCAAACGCCGCATCACCCAGGGCTCGGGAACCCAGATCCAGGACCTGAACCGGCTCTTGAAGCAACACAAGCAGATGCAGAAGGTGATGAAGAAGATGAAGGGCGGCAACATGGCCAATATGATGCGCGGTCTCGGCGGCATGGGGGGCAGGGGTGGCCCCGGCGGTATGCCTCCCGGCATGCCACCCGGTGGCAGGTTTCCTCGTTTCTAGTTGTTGCTCCTTTCAGCTCTGGTTTGCTAGCTCCTTGAATTAATTTGATCGTTTCCTTCTCGAGAGGGAGAGCGGCGACTGGCAGCAAGCTGGACACGCCGTAAACCCGGGTCCAGCTACCGATCACAGATCGGTAGCGTTCGATTCTCGCTGCAAGCTGGCGCTTGCAAAACGCTCGGTCTCACCCATGGGGGCTCGGGCTCGGCATCCCTGCCTCGCACGGTCCAGCTTGCTGCCACTCACCACTCTCCTGTGCACGAATTCAACAGATTAGTCCTTGTGAGTTTCAGTTTGGCAGTTTTCAAGGGCTCGCAATTCCTCATCCTTAGAGGAAGCCCAATAGATTCGTTTCGTATTTCTATGCGCTCAGTTTGCGGGCGGATTCTCGTTAATGGTCTGACCCCAAATGTGGCTGGATTGGATATTTTCTAATAAGCACGGGACCAGAGGATTCGAGGAGGAGGGCGGTGGAGCAGGATTCGGGACCGTGCGAGGCAGGGATGCCGAGCCCGAGCCCCCAGGGATGGGTTCACGGCGTGTCCCGAATCCGGCACCACCGCGCTCCTCCGGCGGCCAAACAGAACTCCGGTCAGCCTGCTATAAGGCCCGAATCAGCAAAGAAAAACAGGGCTAAAGCCCCGTAATTCCTGCACTTCTTCGCTTCCAATAGCGGGGCAATTGACATAGAATACCCGCCTTTTTATCCGGGCCTCCGGCGCCGATTTTTGATTGGCGCGTAAGTGCTTGGATTTTCGAAAGTTTTTAATCAGGAAAATATTATGGTCACGATTCGATTGTCTCGTGGTGGTGCCAAGAAGAAGCCTTTCTATCACATAACCGTGGCTGACAGCCGCGAAGCCCGTGATGGCCGTTTTATTGAGCGTATCGGATTTTTTAATCCCTCTGCTCGCGGCCAGGAAGAGCGTCTGCGCCTTGATCTGGATAGAATTGCCTACTGGAAATCCCAGGGTGCACAGCTGAGCCCCCGCGTGTCCTGTCTTGCAAAAGACGCGGCCGCTGCCGGCGCACAGGCCTGATCTCCTGCCCTTCTGCTGCGGCTTGGCCATAAATGGGCGGCGATCGGAGCAGTAAATTGGGGCATGGGGACGACAGCACGAAAGTAGTACTGGGGAAGATAGGCAAGGTTCACGGCATCAAGGGGTGGTTGCGACTCAACTCGTTCACCGCGCCGCCGGAAAACATCCTGGATTATCCCCAACTCAGTGCCACCATCGGCCAGAACGTGCAAGTTCTGGAAGTAGATGACAGTAAACAGCAGCCTAATGGCCTGCTTGTGCACTTCACCGGTTACGATGTGCCGGAGACAGCCCGGGTTTTGACCGGACTGGAAGTGTGGGTGGACAGCTCGGCATTGCCGGCGTTGGAAGCCGATACCTATTACTGGCACGAATTGATGGGCATGGCAGTGAGCAATGAGCAGGGCCAACTGCTTGGCGAAGTCAGCGATATGCTGGAAACCGGCGCTAACGATGTCATGGTGGTCTCTGCTACTGAACGCAGTATTGATGACCGGGAACGCCTGATTCCGTACTTGAAAGATGCGGTGATCAAATCGGTCGACAGGGAATCGAAGGCGATTCTGGTCGATTGGGATGCCAGTTATCTGGAGTGAGCTGTTAGCTGAATACACAGGAAGGAGCAGGTGAGTGGGATGCACATCGCAGTCGTCACACTGTTTCCTGAAATGTTTGCAGCCATAAGCGAGCAGGGCATTAGCAGCAGGGCCCTGCAGAGCGGCCTGGTGAAGCTGGATTGTATCAATCCGCGGGACTTCACCACGGACCGGCACCGCACCGTGGATGACAAGCCGTTTGGCGGCGGTCCCGGCATGCTGATGAAGTCCGCACCCCTGAAGGCGGCTATTGCGGCAGGCAGGGAGCGGCTGGCCGGTGAGGGCAGGCCCCATACGGTGTATCTGTCACCACAGGGAAAACCGCTGAACCAGGGCAAGGTCCTGGAGCTGGCAAGTCGAGACGGGCTTGTTATTGTGTGCGGTCGCTACCAGGGAGTGGATGCCCGCTTGCTGGAAACCGAGATAGACGAGGAAGTGTCACTCGGCGATTTTGTGTTAAGCGGTGGAGAACTTGCCGCCATGGTGTTGATAGACGCCATGATCAGGTTTCAGCCCGGAGCCCTCGGTGATGAAGGCTCGGCCCGGGAAGACAGCTTTGCCAATGGCTTGCTGCATTGCCCGGAATATACCCGGCCGCAGGAGATAGATGGCCTGGCAGTACCGGAAGTTTTGTTGAGCGGTGACCACGAAGCCATTCGTAAATGGCGACTCAAACAGAGTCTCGGGGTTACCTGGTTAAAGAGGCCTGATTTGCTCGAGAGTCTGGAGCTTGATCAGGAACAAGAGAGTTTATTGAAGCAATTTATTGACGAGTACCAGGCGTAACGAGCACAGCACGGGGCTCGCCTGCTATTCAGGAGTGAAGACAATGTCGAAAAACAAAATTATCCAGCAGATCGAAGACGAACAGATGGGCAAAGAAATGCCCGAGTTCGGACCCGGTGACACGGTTGTGGTGCAGGTGAAGATCAAGGAAGGCGATCGTGAGCGTCTGCAGGCATTCGAAGGCGTTGTCATTGGCAAGCGCAATCGTGGCCTGAACAGTTCATTCACTGTGCGCAAGATTTCTCATGGCGTGGGTGTGGAGCGTACTTTCCAGACCTTCAGTCCACTGGTAGACAGCGTGACCCTGAAGCGTCGTGGTGACGTTCGCCAGGCCAAACTGTATTACCTACGTGAACTGACCGGTCGTGCTGCGCGCATCACCGAGAAGCTCGACAAGAAAGCTGCCGACTAGGCAGTTTCCCTTCCGGGTGCCCCGGTCTCGGGGTGTTGCAAATGAGAAGATCTGCCAGCAGGTCTTCTCATTTTTGTTTCTGCCGACATAAAAACGTAAACTCAGCCTTGCCGCGGCGGAGTCTGGAGTCTTTGGCTGACGGCGCCGGGCTGTGATACGCGGACAGCAATTGCCGTAATTCCGGTCTTGTATCGGGTAGACCCGGCCAGTTCACAGAGCTTTAAAATATTTAAAATCAAAAACTTGAGACAGTTAGTTAAAGTTGGAAGATTATACTTTAAGTTACCCAGAGAGAGGCGATAGCGATACCATGACCAGCGCATATTCAATCCGCAGAATTCTCACCGTTATCGCACTCTGTCTTGTGAGCAGCCTCAGTCTTGCCCAGGTCGACCAGTCATTGCGTGGCAAGCTGCGTCAGGCTATCGAAGAGGCGTCCGGTAACCAGCTGCAGATCGTGGGCCTCAATCCAACGGCGCTGTCCACGATCTATGAGGTGGAGCTTAATACCGGCGAAATCCTCTACAGCGATATCTCCGGGGATTACCTGTTTGCCGGCGATATGTACGCCACGACCCCCACCGGGCTGATGAACCTGTCATCCAGTACCCGCCAGAAGCGGGCACTGGACAAGATCGCGGCCATTTCCGAAGACGAAATGATCATCTTCGAGCCGGAGTCGGAAGTGAAAGCCACGATCACGGTGTTTACCGATGTGGACTGTACCTACTGCCGGGCGCTGCATAATGACATGCCCAAGCTGCTGGCGAAGGGTATCAAGGTGCGCTATCTCGCGTACCCCAGAGGGGGTGAGGCGGCTGGATCCTACAACAAGATGATCTCGGTCTGGTGCTCGGCCGATCGTAAAGAGACTCTCACCCTGGCCAAGAACGATGAGCCGCTGAACCAGATTCAGTGCGATACCCCGATCCTGGCCCATTACCAGCTCGGCAATGAGCTTGGCATCAGCGGTACACCGGCGCTCGTGTTCGAAGATGGCCGGATAATTCCAGGCTATATGGACAGCGATCGCCTCGCCGCCATGCTGGGTATCAATTAGGGCGCTCCCGCTCCAGTACTTTACCCCTATCAGCTATCAGCTATCAGCTATCAGTGATCAGCTAGCAGCCTTGCTGGCGCTTGTCGGCGTTACGGTCTTGGCCAGGCGCCTCGCGAGTCCGAATGACAACGCAGTTAATCGGCGGATCGCTAGGCTTATGCGGTAGTTCCAGTATAATTCGCGACTTGATTTTGAAGTGAGCTTGCGCAGGCGAGCTGGCTTCAGCCCCCCGTGTTAACTGGCAGAAAGGAATCGAAATCTTGAGTAACAACGCTTCCCCTGATTTCAAAATCGGTATTTGTGGGCTCGGCACCGTCGGTGGAGGCACCCTGAACCTGCTCAGGGATAATGCCGATGAGATCGGCATGCGACTGGGCCGAAAGATCACGGTAAGCCATGTCGCTACCCGCACGCCGAAGCCGGAGCTTACCGCCGGCGTGGGCAAGACCGGGAACGATCCCTTCGCCGTGGCAGCTGACCCCGAAGTGCAGCTGGTAGTAGAGACCATGGGAGGCTATGAGCCCGCTTTCGACGTGATCAGGCAATCCCTGGCCAATGGCAAGCATGTGGTTACCGCCAATAAAGCCCTCATCGCGGAGCGTGGCAATGAGCTGTTCGAAGTGGCCCTGGCCAACAATGTTTGCCTGGCCTATGAAAGCAGTGTGGCCGGCGGCATTCCCATTATCAAGGCACTGCGGGAAGGTCTGGCAGCCAACAAGATCAACTGGTTGGCAGGCATCATCAATGGCACGGGTAACTTCATCCTGACAGAGATGACCCAGAAGGCTCGTCAGTTCGATGAGGTTTTGAAGCAGGCCCAGGAATTGGGTTATGCGGAAGCCGATCCGACCTTCGATGTGGAAGGGATCGATGCCGCCCACAAGCTCACGATCATGGGTTCCATCGCCTTCGGTATTCCACTGCAGTTCGACAAGACCTACACCGAGGGCATCAGCCACATTACCCCGGAAGACATCGACTACGCCGATGAATTGGGATATCGCATCAAGCATCTTGGTATCGCCAGATTGAGTGAGAAGGGGGTTGAAATGCGCGTGCATCCCACATTACTCAGCAAGTCGCGCTTGCTCGCCCGCGTAAACGGCGTTGGCAATGCCATTCTCGTGCACGGCAATGCGGTGGGGTCCACACTCTACAGCGGTCCCGGCGCCGGGGCTGGGCCGACCGCCTCCTCCGTGGTGGCGGATATCATCGATATCGCAAGGCAAGCCGAGTCTGGTGCACAGCGGCCGGTCTATCCTGGCCTGGGGTATTTACAGACCCACGAAGGGCTGGAGGTTCTGCCGATCAGTGAAATCGAAACCGAGTATTACCTTCGCATACCGGCCGTGGACAAGGTGGGCGTGATGGCCAAGATATCCAATGTACTGACGGCCCAGGACATCAGTATCGACGCGGTGATTCAGAAAGAACCTACCAGTGAAAGCGTGCCAATTGTCATTCTTACCCACGATGTGGTTGAGCGAAAACTCAATGAGGCCATCGCCGCCCTGGAAGCGCTGGATGAAGTAACCGGCAAGATCACCCGCATCAGGGTCGAGCCTTTCCACGGTGTCCAGAATTGATAGAGCAGGTGTTCCAAACAGAGCGCAAGGAATCGGAAATTAACTCGTGAAATATATCAGTACTCGCGGCGGAGTCGCGCCCCAGACTTTCGAACAGGTATTGCTGACCGGCCTGGCGCCGGATGGTGGATTGTTTGTCCCGGAATCGCTTCCCCGATTTTCCACGGAAGAGATTGCGAGCTGGCGAGCGCTTTCCTATCCCGAATTGGCGTTGAAAATAGTCAGTCCCTTCGTGGCTGGAGAAATCCCCGCCGAAGATCTGAAGCGGATAATTTTTGACAGCTATGCCACCTTTGCCGATCCCGAAGTAGCGCCGCTTCGTCAATTGGAGAAAGGGGAATATATTCTTGAGCTGTTTCATGGGCCGACTCTGGCCTTCAAGGATTTTGCACTGCAAGTTCTGGGTCGGCTGCTGGATTATGTGCTGAAAAAGAAAGACCAGCGCGTGGTCATCCTCGGTGCAACATCGGGCGATACCGGCTCTGCGGCTCTGGAAGGTTGCCGACACTCCGATCACGTGGACATCTTCATCCTGCACCCCCATCAGCGGGTGTCCGACGTGCAACGCAAGCAGATGACCACCGTGCCTGGAGACAATGTCTTCAACCTGGCAGTAGAGGGCAATTTCGATGATTGCCAGCGCATCGTGAAGGCCGCCTTCGCGGACCAGTCATTTCTGCCGGACGGTCGCCAGCTGGTGGCGGTGAATTCCATCAACTGGGCCCGTATTGTCATGCAGATCGTGTATTACTTTTCGGCGGCCCTGCGCCTGGGAGGGCCTGAGCAGAAGGTCTCCTTCTCTGTGCCCACCGGCAACTTCGGCGACATCTATGCCGGCTACCTGGCCAAGCACATGGGGCTGCCGGTGGACAGGCTCGTGGTGGCGACCAATACCAACGATATCCTGCACAGGTTTATTGCCAACAACGATTACTCGATAAGCGCCCTGAGCAAGACTTTTTCCCCGTCCATGGACATTCTTGTATCCAGTAACTTCGAGCGTTACCTGTTCGACCTGTTTGACAGGGATGCCGCGAAGCTTAATGAATTCATGGACAAGTTCGGTAAGGAGACTCTGCAGGTATCCGCGGAACAATGGCAGCGAGTCAGGGACGAGTTCGACAGTGCGACCGTCAATGATGAGCAGACCTGTGCCGTCATCGCCGAGGTCTACGGCACTCACGGCGTCTTGCTCGACCCGCATACGGCGGTCGGTCTAAGGTGTGCGCGGCAGTGCTGGTCTGACAAGAGCTTGCCGATGGTGACCCTGTCCACGGCGCATCCCGCAAAGTTTGGCGAAGCGATCAAGCAGGCAGGACTGGAATCGCCTTCCTTGCCGGCGCACCTTGCGGACCTGTTCGAGCGCGAAGAGCACTACACCGTGGTGGCCAACGATCTCAATGCAGTAACTGACTTTATCAAGGGCAGTATCTAGTTATTTATGGGGAAGTTGCTGCGCCGCACAGCCAACGACGCACTCGAGCTGTCAGACTCCATACATCCACTGCTGCAGCGCATCTATCGGCAAAGAAAGATATCTGACCCGGCTGAGATTAATCTGGGTCTTGCCAATCTGCTGGCGCCAGACTCGCTCAAGGGTATGTCAGCAGCTATAGAGTTGCTTGTGCAGGCGCTCCGTGAACAATCCCGAATTCTGATAGTCGCAGATTTTGACGCCGATGGCGCAACCAGTTGTGCCGTCGCGCTGCGGGCATTGCAGGCTTTCGGTGCTGCTCACGTCGACTATATCGTGCCCAACCGATTCGAGTACGGATACGGTCTGACCCCGGAAATCGTTGAGCTGGGGAAGACCAGGAATCCCGATCTGATCATCACCGTGGACAATGGTATCTCCAGCGTTGAAGGTGTAAATGCGGCTCAGGAAGCGGGCATCAGGGTGCTTGTGACAGATCATCATCTGTCGCCGGATCAACTTCCCAGTGCGGATGCCATCGTCAATCCCAATCAGCCCGGATGCGAGTTCGCCAGCAAGAGTATCGCCGGGGTGGGAGTAATCTTCTATGTCATGTCAGCCTTGCGTAGTCGCTTGCGGGAAGAGTCCTGGTTTTCTGATCGGGAATTGCCGGTGCCCAATATGGCGGAATTCCTGGACCTCGTTGCGCTGGGTACCGTGGCGGATGTTGTGCCACTGGATCGTAATAACCGTATTCTGGTTGACGAGGGCCTGCGTCGGATCAGGGCAGGGCATGCCCGTCCCGGTATCGCCGCGCTGCTGAAGATAGCGCGCCGCGATTATACGGCCCTGGTGTCTACCGATCTGGGTTTTGCCGTTGGTCCACGACTCAATGCGGCAGGACGGCTCGAGGACATGTCCACGGGCATCGAATGCCTGTTGGCGACCGATGGGTCAGTTGCCTATGCGTTGGCGCAGCGTCTGGACGGCATGAACGAGGATCGCAAGCAGATCGAGTCGGAAATGCGGGAGCAGGCGTTTGCAGCCCTGGATGAACTGCACCTCGATCCCTCTTCTGTCCCCGCAGCGATCAGCCTGTATGACGAGCGCTGGCACCAGGGCGTTGTGGGCATCCTGGCTTCCCGGGTCAAGGAGCGGTTTCATCGGCCCACGATTGCCTTCGCCCGGGTCGATGCCGATGGGGATGCGGATATCGCCGAATTAAAGGGGTCAGCTCGCTCCATTAAAGGTTTTCATATTCGGGATGCGCTGGACGCCATTGCCACTCGTAATCCCGGACTCATTTCCAGGTTTGGCGGACATGCCATGGCGGCAGGTCTCAGTTTACCACTGGCGAAATTCGAAGCATTCAGCAGGGCATTCAGGGAGGAGGCGGAGCGTGCGATCGATCCAGGCTTGTTGCAGGCAACCATCGAGAGCGATGGCTCGGTAGAGGCTGAATACCTCAACCTGGAGACGGCTCAATTGCTGAATTTCGCTGGGCCTTGGGGGCAGGAATTCCCGGAACCCCTGTTCGACGACGAGTTCCTGCTACGGCAACAGAGGCGGGTAGGTGAGCGTCATCTCAAGATGACGGTGAGCCCGCTTTCGGCCCCGGGGCAGTTAGTCGATGCCATCGCCTTCAATGTGGACGATGCCGACTGGCCGCCAGAGACAGCCTCAAGAATTACCCTGGCTTATCGGCTGGCAGTGAATGAGTTCAGGGGACTCCGCAGCCTGCAGCTCATGGTGGATAATATTGTCGCGTTTGGCCAGGGCGAGGCTTCCTAGACGAGGATGTCGATGAGCTGTCCGCGCCTGGGCGGTTTCGCGCTTTCTCCTTCCTGCTCCCTGAGTCGCTTGGACGAGGCGGCGGGTAACTTCAGTTTGGCCAGCAGGTTGCTGCCGTCAGCCATAGTGCTGGGCCGGTGCAGACTCGGATTCTGGAAGCTGGCCCGCTTAAACCGATTTGTCCTATAAGGCGTTATTGATAGAGTGCGGTGTGCTAAGCCTTGCTGGCGCGGCTTTTCATCATGCACCGGGAATGCACGATTTCCCTCGCAATCGGGTCTATTTGGATAGTGTGTCCCGCCGGCTGGCAATCCAGCCGTAACAGGCGGGCCGGGTCCTCCGGCGCGCTGAAGAGAAGCCAGGATCAGCCGATTGTGTCATGACAGAAAAGGGGCATTTTGTTACCTTTTGGCACACTGAGTCTGCCCCTGAAGCGTTACACTGTTGATACCCATATTCAGGATCGAAACAATGCCAAGACTACTCACCAAGCCATTGATATCAATGATCTTTGTGATCGTTTCCAGTGCCAGCTGGGGGCAGGTCCACAAGACTGACCAGATCGAGGTTGAGCTCATTTCCGAAACCACACATGTGGTACCGGGTGAGACGAGCTGGCTCGCGATCCGGCTGGACCCCATTGAACACTGGCATACTTACTGGAAGTTCGGCGGCGACAGCGGCGAAGCGACCCGGGCGTTCGATTGGCAGTTGCCCGCGGGAGCCAGGGTTGGGGAGATCGAGTGGCCCATTCCGGAATGGACTCCTTTCCTCGGCAGCGACCTGGTGACTTTCACCTATGAGCATGAAGTCTTCCTGCCCATGCCGCTCCAGGTTCCGGCAGACTTCAGTGGCAATCGCTTTGATTTCAGCACCACCATCGAATGGCAGGTATGTGACGAGATCTGCATTCCTGGTGAGGCGCAATTCAGCCTCTCGCTCCCGGTCGGTGAAACCCTCGAAACCGATCCCCAATGGCAGACGGCCTTCGCCGAGACCCGGGCACTATTGCCGGTACCGCTCGCCGAACACGATCTGTATGCTCGCTTCAATGACCATGACGGCAAGATCAACGTCATGGTTCAAGGCACGGAAGATTTGTTCAGCAATGTGGACGAGGCCTGGTTCTTTCCGACCCAGCGTCGAATCATGCGCTATGCGCCATACCGTGAAGTCATGCTGGATGGCGACCGGGTTCAGCTTAGCACCGAACAGCATCGACGCTATGACGGCAGCCTGGCTGAAATGGCTGGATTGCTGGCCTTCATCGACGAGGACGGCGGTCGCCACGCCTACGACATCAACGCTAGGCGCAGCAATATCGCCTGGGATCAGAGCATCGAGGTTGAGCTGCTGGCAGAGACCACCACGATCGTGCCCGGCGAAACCACCTGGTTGGGACTACGACTCGATCCGGCGGAGCATTGGCATACCTACTGGAAAATGGGTGGTGACAGCGGTGAGCCCACCAGCCTGAATGAATGGTCAGCACCGGAAGGCAGCCAGATCGGTGGAATCCAATGGCCAGCCCCGCACTGGTTGCCGTTCTATGACACCGATCTTGTGAACTTCGGCTATGAAGAGGAAGTTCTCCTGCCGGTCGCGGTTACCATCCCGGCCGATTATGTCGGCGAATCGGTGGAATTGAGTACCCTGGCTTACTGGAATGTGTGTGACCAGGTCTGTATTCCGGGTGAGCAGCGCCTCAGCATCACCCTGCCGGTTGCGGAAGTTGCCGAATTCGATGCGCTCACGCAACCCTTGTTTGCAGCAACCCGCAAAACGCTGCCAATAACGGATCACAACATCAAATCACTGATTGCGGTGGCGGGCGAAAGGGTAAGTCTCGGATTTGAGGCACCTGCCCCGGTCTTTGCTGACTACACCGAAGCCTGGTTTTTCCCCGAACAGCGCCGCATTATAAAGCCCGGCCCCCTGCGTGATGTGAGCATCCAGGGCAATCTGCTACAGATCACGCATCAGCAACCTCGGCGCATGCTCGATGATCTGTCGGAAGTCTACGGCGTGTTGGTGTTACAGAATGAGCAGGGTGACAGGCTTGCCTACGATTTCATCAATCCGGCCGCCGATGCCAATTCCACAACAATCGCCCCCCTGGCCGCGCTCAGCCAGGAGCAGGGACGCGGCAGCGGTGGAAGCGGAGCCGGCAGTCTGTTGGTGTTCATGGGGCTGGCCTTCCTCGGTGGCATGATCCTGAACCTGATGCCCTGTGTATTTCCGGTACTCTCCATCAAGGCGCTGAGTTTCACCAAGGGAATCGGCGAATCGAAAGAAAAGCAGCGCAATGACGGCCTCGCCTACACACTGGGTGTGGTGCTTGCCTTCGTTGCCCTGGCCTCTGTACTGATTGCGATGCGCGCCGCGGGAGAGGCGGTGGGCTGGGCATTCCAGTTCCAGCAGCCCTGGTTCCTGGCCTTCATCGTGTATCTCTTCTTCCTGATGGGTTTGAGTCTGTCCGGCGTCTTCGAGATTGGTAGCGGTCTGATGGGGGCAGGTGGCAGCCTCACTGCGCAGAGTGGCTACAAGGGCTCATTCTTCACAGGTGTGCTGGCGACTACGGTTGCCACTCCCTGCACGGCGCCGTTCATGGGGCCTGCTATCGGCTTCGCCCTGACCCAGTCATGGGTTGTGGCCATGGCGGTGTTCGTTGCCCTGGGACTTGGTATGGCTATGCCTATCCTCGTATTGAGTTTCATCCCGGCGTTGTTCAGATACCTGCCGAAGCCCGGGCCATGGATGGAAACCTTCAAGCAGTTCATGGCCTTCCCGCTGTATGCCTCGGCCCTGTTCTTCCTGTGGGTACTGGGTAACCAGGTTGGCATCATGGGCATGTCGCTGGTGCTTGGTAGTTGCATTGTGTTTGCCTTCGCAGCCTGGCTGTACCAGAGGCGCTTCAGCATGGGACCGATTATGCGTACCTTCAACTACGCCGTCGGCATCGGCAGCTTCGTGCTCGCCGTCTATCTGACCCAGTCACCCTTCATGCAAACGCTTCCGTCTGCCTCTGCGGCGGCCGCTGAAACCGCGGACGGGGAGGCTGCCAACCTGGCAGCCAACTACGAGGCATTCAGCAGTGCCCGGGTCGATGAACTGCGGGCGGCGGGACGACCGGTGTTTGTGAATATGACGGCGGCCTGGTGTATTACCTGTCTGGCCAACGAGCAGACCACGCTCAGCACTGAGCGTGTGCAACAGGTGATGGCAGAGAATGATATTACCTACCTGAAGGGCGACTGGACGAACGAGGATCCCGAGATCACCGCCGTGCTGGAAGCGTTTAATCGCCCATCGGTACCGCTCTACGTGCTGTATCCGGGTGATCCCTCAGCCGAACCAGTGATCCTGCCGCAGATTCTCACACCGGGCATCGTTACCGAAGCCTTCGAGGCTATCTAGTTACTGGCTACTCGCTGCGTTCAGGCTGCATGGTGGCGCGCCAGCGGCCCGCAGACGCTCAGTCCAGGGGTTATTGATAAAGGTAGCGGGGCTGCTTGCCGCGTAATCGCAGCAAGCCGTGGGGGAGGATCAACTCGCCAGGAAGTATTCGATGTTGAGCCGGTTGATCTCGATGACATCGTGATTCTCCAGCTTGCGGGCACCGGCGCCAATGTCTTCCCCGTTGACCCGGGGCGGCGTTTTACCGCTGGCCTGATTCAGGCAGACGATGAAATGTCCGTCGGGGCGTTTGTTGATCTGAACGACTTCTGAACCCGCCTTTCCCAGCTTCACGGATGCCTTTCTCAGGGGTAGTTCCTTGCCGGCACCGCTGCCATTGAGGATTTGCAGCTTTGCCGATTCGAGCGGATTGTGTTCCGCCTTGACTGGCTCGTATTCCACTTCGTGGCTGGCGGTTGCGACCGGCTTCGGATAAGTGGGGGCCTGTGCGGCAACCTTGGGTCGGATCAATACGGTCTTTTCACCGTCGTCTTCCATGGCCGCGGAGTTTGCGTTGATATAACGCAGTTCATGCTTGCCGATGGTAATCACATCGCCGCTGCGCAGGGGATATTTCTTGATGGGCTGTCCATTGACGAACGTACCATTGGTGCTATCCAGGTCTTCGAGGAAGGAATCATCGAAGATGGTAAGCAGCTTCGCATGGTGACCGCTCACCGCTAGATTCTCGATGCGAATATCGTTGTCTTCCTTGCGACCAATGGTCATGACTTCTTTGTCGAGCGCAAATTCTCCAATCTTGTTGGAGTTAAAGCTGAACTCTAATTTGCCTGTCATCTCAATTACTCGCTCTTCAAGTCGCGCGTGGTATCAGTTGTATTGCTGTCTATTGCACCGCCATCTGCATCAGGATCACGGAAATGTTGTCTTTGCCGCCATGCGAATTCGCTACCCTGACCAGCGTCTGTGCAGCATCGTCGAGGTCGTGCATTCGCTCTCGCAGAGTCTCCTGAATCTTCCAGTCCGCAACCATGTCCGATAGGCCATCGGAACAGAGCAGGTAGATGTCGCCATCCCTGAGCTCATGCTGCACGGTATCGACTTCGACCTGTTCCTTGGTGCCCAGGGCCCGGGTGACGATGTGTCCGACACTGGCCTCGCGTGCCTCCTCTTCAGTATAGAAGCCTCTGTCCACCAGGTCCTGTACCAGGCTGTGATCCTTCGTTATGCGCTCGAGGCTGCTATCGCGGAACACATACAGTCTTGAATCTCCCACGTGTCCGGCGTAGATGAAACCATCGCGTACCAGCGCGGCGACCAGGGTCGTACCCATGCCTTTGTGCTGTTCCAGCGCTTCGGAGGCCTGGAAAATCATGCTATTGCTGTAGGAAATAGTATTACTTACGTACTCCAGTAACTGCGATCCAGTTATCGCTCTTGATGATTCGGGGTCGGCCATGGATCGCAGGTGTTCCATCACGGATTCGACGGCCATGTGTGAGGCGATCTCGCCAGATTGGTGGCCGCCCATGCCATCCGCCAGCACGGCGATGCCCAATTCCTGGTTGAAATCGATATGGTCCTCGTTGATCTGGCGTCGCAAACCAGTGTCAGTAAACCCGGCTATTCTCACTTTGAAAATTTCCTCTGACATCGGTTTTACCTAACAATCCCTGAAATTCATCAACCACAGCCGAGTAGAAGGTCGGCATGCTCTGGTTAATCTTCTCTTGTCCATCGAATAAAAACAGATACTGTGCATAGACCAGGCAGAGCAGGGCGAAAAGGATATGAATCCGTGAATTTGGCCTGGTATTGTTGTCTGCCGCCACTATCACGGATACCGGGGCGACTTCTACATCGGGTTCCCTTGGTTTGAGAACTCTGGTTTTCTTGATGTCGCCTTTTCGGCGATCAGATGAGAGATTTTTATCACGTACCGGCTTTTCAGTAAACGCCCTCAGCTGCTTGCGATTCATGTGGTTATCGAACAACTCTACCGCCCGATGCAGGCTCTCCGGATTCCTGTTTTCCGGGATGGTGGAAAGCATATTGGTGATCAGTTCCTGAATGTCATCGGGGAGCTTGGTAAAGCATTTACGCATGACAAATCCGGTTTCGTTACGGCGTCTGGGCAGGTAGCCGGTAAATAGCTGATACAGAATGACGCCGACGGAGTAGATATCGCCAGCCATGGAGCGTTCTTTGCCCTCCAGGAAATAATAATGGGCGGTTTCAACCCGCTCGATGTCGTCCTGTAGCGAGTAGTCGGTGACCTTCACGTTGCCGTCGGTGCTGAACAGGATGTTGGTAGGTCGCAGATGGCCGTGCACGATACGGTTGTTGTGGGCGAAGATAATGGCCTCACAGATCTGGCTGGCGATGGTCAGGGTTTGTTGCCAGTTCAGCTGGAAGGCGAGTTTGTCCTGCAGGGTGCCGCCACTCATGTATTCCTGGACGAGAATAAAATGCCCCTCATTGCGGAATGAGCCGAAGGTGTTGACGATGTTCGGGTGGCTCAGGGACGCCAGCATGCTCATGGCTTCGTAGCCCGTGCTGCTGCGCAGCTTCTTCTTGATGATCAGCAAGGTGCCTTTCTGCTTTTGCTGATACAGGTAGACGCCTCCGTAGCGATCTTCCCGCAGCACATCCAGCAGCATGAAACGCGACTTGAAGCGGGTAAAGCCTTCCTCGACGCGCGCCTTCTGTGCCTCATCGATGTGGGCGCCCTGGGCGATGGCGAGCAGGGCGGTTTTAAGCTGTTCTGCAGAGGCCGGACGCTTGTCCGGGTCCTGTTCCAGGCATTGCAGTATTAGGTCATTGAGAGCGGGCGGGATGTCCTCGTCGAGTTCGGAAGGCGGCGGGAATAGCCCGGTAGGAAGCTTGCCGGTGAACAGGTAGTACATCACGACCCCTACCGAATAGAGGTCGCTCTGCGCCGTGACGTTGTCGGATGACTCTTTCTGTTCCGGGGACATATAGTTGAATGTCCCCATCACCATGCCGGTGCAGGTGCGATCCAGCGGCAGGTTTTTATCGTCGTAAAACTGGGCGATACCGAAATCCAGGATCTTGATATGGCCATCGTCGTCCAGAAGAATATTGTCCGGCTTTATATCCCGATGAATAACATTGTTTCTATGGGCATAGGCGAGTGCCTTGAGAATCTGGACAACGATATCGATTTTTTCGTGATAGCTGATCTGCTTGGCTTTCAGTGCGGTTCCGAGGTCGATGCCCTCGATGAATTCCATGACGAAATAGGGCATATCATCCTGGGTGATGCCCCGGTCTATTACGTGGATGATATTGGCGTGGTTTAGCCTCGCGATGATGTAGGATTCACGCTCAAACCTGGAACGTGCTTCCTCTTCGGCGCTTAGCTCGTTGATCAGTAATTTAATGGCTACAGGGCGCTGCAGGGAATCCTGAATTCCCTTGTAGACGTAGGCCATACCGCCCTCGCCGATTTTGATCAGGTTTGAATAGCCCTTGAGCTTCATGCTTCCATCCCTGATGCTGCTGCAGAGTTAGACTTCACTGTTGAGGTTCCTCACGATTAGCCTAATGAGGGATGCCCAAAGAAAATGTGATATTCTTCGCAAATCGCGGTAAACGCTGAAAAAACTCTCAGAAACCCAGTCACTTATAAGGGATTCAGCTTTGGCGGCCGTCAGTCAATCGGTACTGGCTCACACTCATTTCACTTAGGAATATTGCCAAAATGAAGGTTTTGAATTTCACTGCCGCTGCTTTTCTGGTCGTACTGATTTTCTATTTGCTGATCGTGGGAGAGGCGCTGTTGCTGCCCTTCGTCATTGCGGTCACCCTCTGGTATCTCATCAATACCCTGGCCCAGGGCTTCAACCGACTCGAAATCGGCAGCTTCCGGTTTCCCATGCCGCTGTGCCTGTTTGCGTCTTTTGCCACTTTCCTGCTGCTGACCTGGCTGTTGATCAATTTTCTTAGTTCGACAGCGGGCGATGTAATGGATGTGGCCCCGGTATACCAGGACAATCTGACCCGCCGCTTGCAAACCCTGCCTTTCATTGATTTCGCCGCCTTCCAGGGCAAAAGTTTTAACGACCTCATAGCAGAGTGGATAGATATACCGGCCTATGCCACGTCCATCGCATCCTCTCTCGCCAGCATTCTGGCCTCTGGTGGGTTGATCCTGATCTATGTCGGATTCCTGTTCCTAGAGCAGGGGTACTTCGGCAACAAGATTGCGGCCCTGGTGGATGACAAGGAAAAGGAGAAAGCGGCCAGAAAAATCATCAATCGCATCCGGGACGATATTCAGAAGTACATCGGTATCAAGGTTTTCACCAGCATGCTGACCGGTCTGTTGAGCTATGCCTATCTGATGATTGTGGGAGTCGATTTCGCGGGAGTCTGGGGCCTGTTGATCTTCCTCCTAAACTTCATACCCACAGTGGGTTCGATCATTGCCACTATTTTTCCTGCCCTGATTGCGCTGGCCCAGTCTGATGGCTATACCCTGTTTTTCCTGGTGCTGATAGGCATTGGCGCGTTCCAGGTGGGCATCGGAAACGTCCTGGAACCACGGCTCATGGGCAGTTCATTCAACCTGAGTCCTATCATTATCCTGCTGAATCTGGCGCTGTGGGGCTCAATCTGGGGTATTCCGGGCATGTTCCTCTGCGTGCCTTTCCTGATAATCGTGGCGATTATCCTCAGCCACTTCCCCCAGACCCGGCCTATTGCCATCTTCCTGTCCAGCGATGGCAACCTGCGGGTGCCTGAGGACAGGATCATCCAGGCCTTCGATCTGGGCAGTAGCTCTGGCCTGCTGGGGCAGTCGAAGCAAGACGACTCAGGCAATTAGCGGCCGTCAGAGATCGCCGGATGCCAGTTTGGTGGCAGTCGATCGTGAAAAAAGCCAGCAAACTCAAGATATTAAACGCTATAATCCTGTGCTTTTTTGAACCCCGACCCCGGTTTTGCGGGGGCAGGGCCTGCCATGGCCTCCGGGGCTGAACCGGGTCGCAACACACAGCTAAACCACCTCAGAAGGAAATGATCGAGAAGGGCATGAAGAGCGCAGAGATACGTCAGAAGTTCCTTGATTTTTTTGCCGCGCGGGGCCACGAGATCGTGCCCAGCAGTCCGCTTGTACCTGGCAACGATCCCACCCTGTTGTTCACCAATGCCGGTATGGTGCAATTCAAGGATGTGTTCCTGGGGGCGGAGAAACGGGACAATCCCCGGGCCACATCGTCGCAGCGTTGTGTGCGCGCCGGTGGCAAGCATAACGACCTGGAAAACGTCGGTTACACCGCGCGCCACCATACCTTCTTCGAGATGCTGGGCAATTTCTCTTTCGGCGATTACTTCAAGCGCGAAGCGATTCAATTCGCCTGGGAATTCCTGACCAGGGACCTGGGGCTGCCTCCGGAGAAGCTCTGGGTCACGGTATTCAGGGAAGATGACGAGGCGGCTTCTATCTGGCTTGACGAGATGAAGGTTGATCCAGAGCGTTTCTCGCGCATGGGAGAGAAGGATAATTTCTGGGCCATGGGCGATACCGGTCCCTGCGGCCCCTGTTCCGAGATATTTTTCGATCACGGTCCCGAAGTAGCGGGTGGCCCTCCCGGTAGCCCGGATGAAGATGGTGATCGCTATATAGAAATCTGGAACCTGGTTTTCATGCAGTTCGAGCGCAAGGCCGATGGTTCCATGACTCCTCTGCCCAAGCCCTCCGTGGATACCGGTGCCGGCCTCGAGCGACTGGCGGCGGTCATGCAGCACGTTCACAGCAACTACGAGATCGATCTGTTTGCGACCCTGATCAAGGACATCGCGGCGCTCACCGGTACCGAAGACCTCGGCAACAATTCCCTGAAGGTGATAGCCGATCATATTCGTTCCTGTGCCTTCCTGGTAGCCGATGGCGTCACGCCTTCCAACGAGGGCAGGGGCTATGTGCTACGACGCATCGTGAGGCGAGCCGTGCGCCACGGCTACCAGCTTGGAGTCGAGGATGTCTTCTTCTACAAGATTGTTGCCTCCCTGGTGAAGGTCATGGGTGAGGCCTATCCGGAACTGCTTACCCAGCAGGCATTCGTGGAAAAAGTGCTCAAGGAAGAGGAAGAGCAATTTGCGCGCACCCTGGACAATGGCATGACCATCCTGAAGAAGGCCATCGCGGATCTGGATGGCTCAGAGATTCCGGGTGACACGGTGTTCAAGCTCTATGATACCTACGGCTTCCCGGTGGATCTGACCGCAGATATCGCGCGGGAACATGAGCTGAGCCTGGATATGCCCGGTTTCGAAAGAGCGATGGAAGTACAACGGGATCAGGCCAGGGCTGCCAGTAGTTTCAGCGCGGTTGAGAAACTCGACCTGGATCCATCCTGGAAAACAAATTTCACTGGCTACGATAGATTGCAGGATGAAGGCAGGGTCGAAGCCATATACAGTCTCAGTAATGAGAAGCTTGAATCGGTGCCGGCGGATACCGAGGTGCTGCTTGTGCTGGATACAACACCTTTTTACGCAGAGTCCGGTGGTCAGGTGGGCGACCAGGGTGTACTGGAGAGCGAGGCGGCACGTTTCGCGGTAACCGATACCCAGAAACAGGGGAATGTCTATCTGCATCGCGGCAAGCTGGAGAGCGGGCAGCTTTCTGTCGGTGACCGGGTGCGCGCCCTGGTGGCGGGCAACGATCGTGCCGCCATTACTCTCAATCACTCTGCCACCCACCTCATGAACTCTGCACTGCGCAGTGTCCTCGGCAACCATGTCCTGCAGAAGGGATCGCTGGTGGATGCTGGCAGATTGCGTTTCGACTTCTCTCACCCATCACCGCTTACCCGGGAAGAACTCCGGGCCATCGAAGAATTGGTAAATAACCAGGTGTTGGGGAATTCATCGGTATCCAAGGAAGTCATGCCCATTGAGGATGCCCGTAAAAAGGGTGCCCTGGCGCTATTTGGTGAGAAGTACGGTGACGAGGTGCGCGTCGTATCCATGGGTGGCGATTTCTCCATCGAGTTCTGTGGCGGCTGTCATGTGCAGCGTACCGGTGACATTGGTCTGTTCAAGATTATCAGTGAGACAGGTATCTCGGCTGGTGTGCGCCGTATTGAGGCCGTTACGGGTCGCGGGGCATTGGCCTTGATTGAGAGAGAAGAAAATACTCTGCGCGAGGCCAGTGCCGTGCTGAAGACCAATCCCGATGAATTGTTGGGTAAGGTGGAAGCTCTGGCGAAGCAAAATCGCGAATTGGAACGGCAGTTGGAACAGCTCAAGGCCAGGATGGCCTCCAGTGCCGGGGATGATTTGAGTAACCAGGCGATCGAGATCAATGGCAAGAAGGTACTGATTGCCTCTCTCGAAGGCTTCAATCCCAAGACTCTCCGGGATACAGTGGATCAATTGAAAAACAAGCTGGGCAGTGGCGTTGTAGTATTGGCCAACAGCAGCGAGGGCAAGATAAACCTCATCGCTGGGGTCAGCAAGGATCTCACGGCCTCGGTGAAAGCAGGCGACCTGGTAAACATGGTGGCTCTGCAGGTTGGTGGCAAGGGTGGTGGTCGTCCCGATATGGCGATGGCTGGTGGTAGTGATCTCGAGGCTTTACCGGCAGCGCTCGCGAGCGTGCAGCCGTGGCTGGAAGAAAGGCTATAGAAGAGAGACTGGAAGACGGACAAGGGAATGGCACTAATTGTTCAAAAATACGGCGGCACCTCGGTAGGTAGTGTCGAGCGCATAGAGGCCGTTGCAGACAAGATTGCTGGCTTCCGCGACAAGGGTGATGACATCGTTGTTGTGGTGTCAGCCATGAGCGGCGAAACCAATCGCCTGGTGGCGCTGGCGAAAGAAATCATGGATCAACCGACGCCGCGGGAGATGGATGTGCTTCTCTCCACGGGGGAGCAGGTGACCATCGCGCTGCTGTGTATGGCCCTGGAGAAGCGAGGCTATGGCGCACATTCCTTTACCGGTGGTCAGGTGCGTATCCTGACCGATGATGCGCACACGAAGGCTCGAATCAAGGAGATCGACAGCTCCCGAATCCATGCGCAACTCGAGCAACAGAACGTTGTGGTCGTAGCCGGATTTCAGGGTGTTGATGAAGTCGGCAATATAACGACCCTCGGTCGCGGTGGATCCGACACCACGGCGGTGGCCCTCGCGGCGGCTCTCGATGCCGATGAGTGCCAGATTTATACAGACGTGAAAGGTGTCTATACGACCGATCCTCGAGTCGTTGAAGATGCTCGTCTGCTATCGACTATAACCTTCGAAGAAATGCTGGAACTGGCGAGTCTTGGTGCAAAAGTCTTGCAAATTCGCTCGGTAGAGTTCGCTGGAAAGTACCGCGTACCGCTACGCGTATTGTCCAGCTTCGAAGATGATCCAGGTACCCTGATTACACTAGAGGAAGATTCAGAGATGGAAGATCCAAGCATTGCGGGCATTGCGTTCGAACGAGATGAAGCGAAGCTGACAGTGACCGGAGTGCCCGACGTGCCAGGTATTGCCTACAAAGTCATCGGCCCTGTCAGTGAAGCGGGCATCGAAGTCGATGTAATCGTGCAGAACGCGGCGGCAGACGGTACCAATGACATCACCTTCACCGTAAAGCGAAATGACAGCGAGAAGGCAAAGAAAATCCTGACGGATGTTTGCACCTCTCTGCAGGCCCGCGAAGTTGTGCTCGATACGCGTATCTGCAAGGTATCGCTGGTGGGCGTAGGTATGCGCTCCCACGCGGGTATTGCTGCGAAAATGTTCAAGGCCCTGGCCGATGAAAGCATCAATATTCAGATCATCACCACCTCCGAGATCAAAATCTCCGTTGTGATTGAGGAGAAATACCTAGAGTTGGCCGTTCGTGCCCTGCACAGCGCCTTTAATCTGGGTGATCCAGACTGTCCCCACAGCAGTAAATAAGGGTATGAAAAGTTGTCTCCCGGGTGTAATTTGCCCGGAAGTCCTTGGCAAGTCGTGTGGATAGGCAGATACTATAGTCTGCTGTCGCTATTTTCGGGCCCGACGAGGCCCGCGGAATACAGTACAAATCCCCGTAAATGCGCGAGTTTAGTGCATTACGGCGGTCTGGGTGATGGCATCACCCCAGACCCTGAATTTCGGCACTCTAGGCACCAGAGCAGGAAAGACGCGCCAGCATGGCACTGCAGGGGACAGACAGGAAGCAGCTCAGGAAGCAAAAGGGAGCGCGCAAAGGAATGGTAAATGGAGAAAGGCAATGTTGATACTGACACGCCGAATCGGCGAGACATTAATGGTTGGGGATGATGTCACTGTTACCGTACTCGGGGTAAAGGGTAATCAAGTGAGAATTGGAGTGAATGCTCCGAAAGAGGTTGCGGTTCACCGGGAAGAAATTTACCAGCGGATCCAAAAAGAGAAGTGCGATGGTGAAGCGAGCGCTGAGGGAGATTGAGGTTATTCAGGCTCAATTCCGATCGAGCTAGCTGTTTGCTAGGCGAGGCACGACCCCCCCCCTTTTTTTTTAAAGTTAAAAGTATCAATTCATAAAGATGATGTAGGTGATGTTTTTTCGTAAGTTTCCATCCTGTCGGCTAAAGTTACGATATACGACCATCCCTTATAACTATGCCTGTGATACTGGTACCTGCTATGACATACAATTATTCACGTGATAATTTAGATTTTGTTTAGATATAAACATCTTACAGAATCGATACATCAATATGCAGGGTCTCTTCCGATCTAGTTTAAAGCGAAAACTCGTCAAAGGATTGGTACTAAGTATCGGGGGAAGGCCATTGTGAAGAGGCTGAAGGTGGTTGACTAGTTGAAGAATTCTGTAGTGAGTCCGGCTATTTGACACTACCCACACCAGCTTGAAATATTTGTATGGTGACATAGGTGCCTTCCAGATAAGTCGCCTGAAAGAGCTAGGAAAGGAAAATTTTGTGACTAATGCAGAAGTATGTTGAGCTGAGTTTGAGATACTAAAGATCGTCTTTGAAATAAGCTTTAAAGACAGCGATCTACCGAGATTTATTGATTATGCTGGAGACGCACGTAGAACGTGCTTGCACA
>Ga0181585_10000178_pt1 | contig 47379 bp, 44 predicted proteins | sample 071ome_29_FD_132469 | JGI IMG/M metagenome (GOLD analysis project Ga0181585, IMG submission 132469) | Coastal salt marsh microbial communities from the Groves Creek Marsh, Skidaway Island, Georgia - 071407BT metaG (megahit assembly) | ecosystem: Environmental > Aquatic > Marine > Intertidal...
AAAATAGAGTATACTACAAAGTAACAGTAACCAGAGGCTCGTGCGAAGCAACAGTTTTTTGGACAGAGTCCACTTACGAAAAATTAATGAAATCGCTTGACATTTTAGATAAAAATGCTAAACTAGATGCAATAGAGTTAGAAATGATATCAAAGAAAGAATATGACAATAGAACCGATTAAAGAAAAACTAGACGATAAAATCAAAGCACTTAATTCAAGTCGTGTTTACAAAAAAGTCACACCAAGAGGTGATTTGTCTTGGTATGTCAAGTGGATAGCAAGTGCATTTATTCTTATTGCAGTTGCGGCCAGATCAGCAGGAACACTGCCTGTGATTGATTTATGGATGAGTTTGTTTGGAACTTTGGGTTGGTTTTGTGTTGGTATGATGTGGCATGACAGAGCTTTGACTATGTTAAATGGAACCTTAGCAACACTGTTGTTAGTTGGACTGTTTAAGTATTATTTTGCTGTATAGGATCAATTCTGTATTCACTGATCAAGCAATTAGTATCTTGCAGTAACATTTGTTTTATCACATCACAAACTACATCTAAACTCATTAGTGTTCTGTCTGGGTGTTTTTCGCTAACCTGTTTGGTTTGCAAACTACCAAACGATAGATATGTTACTTTAATAGGATGATTTTCCCAAATACTTCTCTGTGATAATGAAAGCGAATATTCTCTTAATGCTTTTTTCTCTGTAGGATAAACCCAGCTAGTTGCTTTGTTATTTCTATCAGCAGTTGATCCTATATTAATTATTCTACCAAATTTTTCTATACTGTCCCAATATTCATATACATCTTTTAACAAGTTAACTTGATGAAAATGATAAAGAGCAGAATTATTAATAAACACATCATAGTTGCTAATATGCTGTGCAAATTCCCTACGTTTACTAGCAGTATCTAATCCCCATCCATTTTCTCGAGAAAAGAAATCTGTTTTATATAAATCTTCAGTATATGAATTAGTAGTTGTTTGATGCCAGGCTTGGGCTATACCGTAATTTGGATTTCCTGTAAATGCAATTTTCATTCTTTTAATTGTCCAATAAATCTCATTTGTTTTCTAATTTTTGTTGCACTGATGTTGTGTATTTCTTCTCCTAGATCATGTTGTGTAAATGTGTAACCTACTCCACGACCGTAACTGATATCTACAATGTTTGGTACTTCCATGACAATATATTTTTCACCATAGGCATACCCTGCCTTATATAATCCTTCTTTTATATTTTTCTTTACTTCATTTACATCAAATGGATTATCTGTTTGTGCTACTGTTCTACCTGCACCAGCATCTTCACTTATAATACCACTAACATCTCGAATCATAATACACACTTGGCCTGTTTCTGCTAATGCTTTTTTAAATAGAGCTGTGTGGCCATCGTGCCATGGTTGCCATCTACCTAGCATTTGTGTTGTTGGTTTTTTAGGATCAAACATTACTTCTCTCCATATATGTTGATACTACTTTAACTAGTTCTTCGTGTGTGTTGCTAAACCATGCAGACACATGATAATCATATTCATCTTTTTCTAATGGTTCAAACATATGATTTGTATCTTCATATTTTCCTAATTTTATTGTATCCATCCAAACTGTAAAATCAGCATCAAAAAATTCTCTAGTAGCCCGCGTAGGACATATAAAATCTGCAACTGCAATCTTACCTGCTTTAACAATACCGTCTGATAAGAACTTCATTCTCATTGCTTGGCGCATACGACCATCAAGAGTAAAATCCCAATCATTATATTCTTTTCTTATTTCATCTGCATTTAAAAATACGCCGCCGATTAATTCTGCAAACGGTTTTCCTAACGTTGTTTTACCTGCACCGGGCAGTCCACATATTAATATCTTCATTTATATTTTTCTTTCAAATCGGTTATACGTAATTTTAGTTCAATTAATTTTGGAGATAAGTCTCTTTGTAGGCTGGCGATAAATTCAGCATAAGCCTTGTGCAATCTCAATCTTATTTGAGATGCTCTATTCATTTACTTTTTATTCTGTTGTTGTGCTTTTAAAACTTTTTTAAAAAGTTTGTCTTGCTTTTTCTTAGCCATGTCTAGTCTTAATTTGCTAACTCTATTTATAAAATTAACACCGTATAAATGATCAAACTCGTGTTGGAAAACTCTTGCGTCCCAGTCTGTGAATTCTAAATTTTGTTTATCGCCCTTGATATCATAAAACTCAACTGCAATAGATTGAGCTCTTTTGACTTTTAAAAACAATCCAGGAAAACTCAAACAACCTTCTTCGCCTTCAATAACTTCTTTGCCAGCGGCAATTACTGTAGGATTAATTATAGAAAACTTTTCACCAAATTTGTTAGTCATAACAAATATTTGTGCGTCTAAGCCAACTTGATTTGCTGACAATCCAACGCCATTTGATATATTCATCAACGTAATCATTTGATTTTCAATTATTTTAGCATCATGCTCTTCGAAGTCAAATGGTTTTACTTCAGTAGTAAGCCATTTATCAGGATAAAATATTAATTTCATAATTTCTACTTATATATAAAAGGGTCTCGTTTTTTTAATTCTTTAATCTTTTTCTTGTATGCTCTATGTATTTTATACTCGATCCAAAGATTTCGCAACCAATTAATTAACTTCATTTGTTCTTCCTTTTTAGCGTTTGCTATCATAATATTTATCATGATAAATATTTTTTTTGAATAAAGGAAAACTGTAATGTCTAACAACACTTACTGTGCGGCACTGTGGCATAGTATATTTTATAAAGAGTTACCAACTGTTACTACTAGGCCGTGTTGTGTATTTCAAGAAGTTGTTAGTAAAAGTTCAAAAGTTGAAGATTATATCAATAATGAAAATCTTGCCAAGTATCGCCAACAAAGTTTAAACGGTGAATGGCCTGACCCGTGTATTCGATGTAAAACTAAAGAAGATTTAGGATTATCAAGTGACCGTCTACAAGAGAATCAAAAACATGGAGTAGAATCAGTTGACGATTTAATTAACGCAAAACCAGTAATACGTTCAATTGAATACCGGCCTGGTAATATGTGTAATTTAAAATGTCGAATGTGTATGCCTAGTGATAGTTATCTAATACAAAAAGAGATACAACAATATCCAGAAATTCTTAAAGACAAATATCGTCATGATCATTATAATGAAGAACTACATGAATTTTATCGGTCGTATGATCCAAATGAAGTAGAATTAAATTACAATCTTTTATCAGAAGACTTGATAAAAAATATACACGAACTAAAAGTTATTGGTGGTGAGCCAAGCATAGATAAAAATATACACAGTGTATTAGAATGGATAATTGAAAAAAATTATTCAAAAAATATAAAACTAAAGTACACAACAAATGTAACTAATGCAAATAAAAAATGGTTAGATTACCATCATCATTTTAAAAGCAATCGTATTACTTTTAGTTTAGATGCTACGGGTAAAACATACGAATACATAAGAACACCAGCGAAGTGGAAAGCAATAAAACAAAATTTAGCTATCTATAAAAATGAATTTCCTGATGCAATGACTAGTATTAATATGGTGTTTAGTTTATTCAATTGTTTTACTGTTGATGACTGGTATAATGAATTATTAAATGAATGTTTTCATGATGATCCAATGATAAACATAAATCATACTAGTCAGCCGTATCTAAGACCATCAACTTTACCAGAAAAATACAAAGACTATATTGCTAATAAACTAGATAGATTATCAGATAGTCTTCTTAAAACATCAATGCAACGATTACTGTATATTGATCAACCAAAAAATAATAGTGCTAACTTAATAGAATTTAAAAAATTTGCACTTGGTTTAGATAAAATAAGAGGAACAGATATAACAAGTTTAGATCAATCTTATGAATCGTTATTATCTGATATAGGTTAATTTTCTAAAACTTCCATTTTGGTTTTACGATAATTATAAGACCCACATATATTAAAACATTCTTGACATCGAGGTTTATTTCCACTCCAACCTTCGGGTAAGTAATTGATAAAATATTCTGAATTTAAAATTTGTTGTATTGATAATTTATTTAAATCATTAAACTCTTGTCCGTATATTGATGTTACATTATTCCAATAATATTTAAAATCATTATCATAGATTCTAACACCATCAAAATAACAGCAAGGCCATAATTTAAAATCATGACTAATATATAAGTATCCTTGTTCAATACTTTTACAATTAATGATTGTCTTGTCAGCTACTCTTTGTTCTTTGTTAGAAACTTCAGCTAAACTACTTGGTTCTAATAAAAAACCTGACTTTGTAACATAATGAACTACTGAATTAATCTTATTAGAGTACGCATCTGATTCTACAAATTGTTTTCCTCCATTAGGAAAACGATTGGTATGAAGAATTCTAAATTTTTTAAAATTCATTTCTTTTGATAATTTTTTAGCGGTATCTATCTGGTGCTCATTGTGTTTGAATACAATAAATTTCCAACTAGCATAACCACCAGCATTAATGAAATTACGAGCATTATCCATAATTTTTTCATAACTAGTATTAATTCTATATAAACTGTTAGTATCTGACAAGCCATCTATACTAAACTTTACTTCTAGTTTGTTATCATGCAATTGACTCAAAACACCAAGCTCTTTCCAAAAATCAACAGATTTGATTCCTCCATTGGTGTCAACAGTTATTTTTTTATAAAAGCTAACTGCATATTTTAAAATGTCTAGTATACTTGGACAAGCAATTGGGTCACCATATACTCCTCCTAATGTTAATTCAATATTGTTAGTTAAACTTCCTAACTCATCTGTAACTTTTTTAAAATTTTCATAGGTCATTGACCCTAGTGGTAATTCATTTCGAACAGTGCTAGTACCATACACATGGCGACTGCATAATGGACATCCAGCATTGCAAAGAGAAGTTAATCCTATCTCAAGTCTTCTAATATCAGAAACAGATATGAATTTATTGGGGTTTTGTTGCATACACTTTATCTACTTTCATTTTTCGGTAGTATGTACACACTTGAACCATAACTGGTTTATTATCACCATCGATCATTTGTTCATATAAAGGATCAGAATGTGCTGGTCTTCCGCAGTTAGCACAATAATCATTTGATTTAGTTATTGTTTGATTTAGATTTATTTCTGCTGACTTCATATAAGAACTCCTTGAAATAATTTATTCATTTCTGGAAAAACTGCATTAAATTTTTCATGCCGTACAATGTCAGTTCTTTCAATTTCTTTTAGTAATTTATTATAATGTTTTGGTTCTGCTTGTTGCATCATAAAATTAATTATTTGTGTAAAATCATAATCGTTGTGGTCAATGAGTTTATCCTTGATTTCAAGTTTTTGTGTGTATGGCAAACAAGTTATATTGTAATGTTTTGGTTCATGTAAACTGTTTAGGTACACACTGTAATCTATAGTTTTTGCCCAATCTAAAAACTCTGGCAAATAAAAAATATTAAACACATTAACAGTATGACAGATACTTAAAGTCAGCTTATCAGATCTATGTTCTTTAAAGATTAACATGTTTTGTACCACGTCATTCCATTTAGCAGGGTGTCGTTGATATTCAAAATGTTTACCAATGCCATCAATACTAAAATGTACATCAACAGATTTAAAATATGGCCAAATATTTTGTAAAGCATTCATTGGTAATTGTGTACCGTTTGTGTTGTAATGTAATGTAATTTTATGTGCTAGGTTTTGTTTTTTAATTTTTTCTAATAGATCAAAATGTTCTTGAATCATAAAAGGTTCACCGCCGGTAAAATCTAAATGTTCAATATGTGGAAGTATTTGTTCAATGTTTTCCCAAAACAATTTTGATTTTTCGGGCCAATCAAGTCTCTCGTATTCTTGTACAATTCCATCTAACAAATCAAATCTTTTTCTTTCAGCTATCCACTTTGAGCTGTATTGTGGCGAGCATATTCTACATTTGAGATTACATATATTTCCTAATTTTAAATCAAGGTATTTTGGTTTACTTTCATCATTAAAAATAACTTTATCATTGATATGATGTTGGTACTTTTTATTATCTCTAATTCGTTTAGAATCTTTTCCTGATATTTCTTCCATCCAGCATCTATGGCATCCACGTGGCTGTGTCCCGGATAAAAAACGCTTTCTTACTTCGTTTAATTCATCACTGTTCCATATATCATCTATGCTATCTTTTTGTATTAAATACTCTTGACCATTTGACTTTTTTAGTGTATCTTTATACATACAACATGGTTTAACAGTTCCATTGGGTTGCACTTCCAAGGCTGTCCATGGAAGTATACAAAAATTATTAGGAAATTTATTATTCATGTTTACTATCTCTTGTATCGGTTGTAGTTGGACCCAAGGTCTCGACATACCTTATACTAATACTTATCCTTATATATTACATGAAGTATTAAACAATAGCAATACTAAAAATAAAATGATCAATGCTGGAAGAAGCGGATCTAGTTGGATTAATTATCCGCAAACACTACAGTATATACATAAGAAATACAATCCTGATGTTTATGTAATACAACACACAACACCTGATAGAGGAATGTTATTATTCTCAGCAAACAAAGAAAAATATCAGCAAATTACTAGAGATCATGATGTTTATGACAATTATATACAATTATGGGATAACACACAAAGCTACTATCATTTAACTGTGGGCATGGCAGAACAGTTTTTACAGAATCCAAAATCTGCACTAGTAGATCATATGTTAAATGAAATACAAAGAAAAAGTTCGTTGTTGCCTGGAAATATAATAGAACGTGTCAAGTATTGGTACGAACACGAAAGGCATCATCCATTGACTTTTGATAAATTTGAAGAAACAGTTGATTACTGTGATATGTATGTAAGAAGATTAGGAAAAAAGATTATTCATGTGTTTTGGTTAGATGATAGTTTTGTTGTTGATGTTCCGACCAATCAAATTATTGTGCAACGACAGTTAAAAGACTTTGATAAACTTGTTGTTGATGATGGATATCATTTTGATATCAATGGAAATACGAAAGTTGCTGAACTAATAAAAACCTTAATATTTTAAGGGTACTAACACCCCACCCGGTTGCTTTAACCCCACTGTACGACCCTTAAAATGCGTCGAATTTTGTGTTATTTTATAAAATCTGGTAGTTTATGTAGTTCTGGGAATATATCTCGCCAATTTTCTTTTCTAAGACTATCTAGGCGTTCTGTACTGCTTACCCATTCTTTTATTTTGTGTGTATAGTCTGCTTCGTCTAAAAATTTAATAAGAGCATCATATCTTTTACTTTTATTTTTTGTATTTGTATCCATCCACTCTTGTGCTTTACGATATTTTTCTCTTAGGTCATCTTTCATTACTTCAGGTAGTATTTGTATTCTCAAATAGTTTGGAGTCAGTAATGGATTAATTAAACTGCCTTCATTTTGTATCCATCCACGCTTGTACCAATCAATATGAAAATCAGGAACATGAAAACTATTGAATACATCTAGACATGTTGCTAAAAAGAAATAAGCTCTAGGACAAATGTCAAACATTCTTTTTCTATTTGCTTCCACTTGTTCCCATGATTGTCCTTTACGTAAAAATTCGCCACGCTCGTGGCTGGCATCTAAACTAGCACCAATTTCAACATTTTCAAATTTATCCCATTCACGCATAACGTCAACATCTTTATATGTCATTTGACTAAAGTTTGTATTATACTTTAATTTGACATGAAACATTTTCTTTTCCACAAGACGTTTTAGAATTCTATAATGTTCTTCCATGATAAGTGGTTCACCGCCTGCAAAGTATATTTCTTCCAAACCATCCATATATGGTTCAACTTTTTCCCAAAATGTTTTTTCATCTTTGTAAGGTCTAATAATTTTTGGCTGTTCTGGTTTACCCCAAACTGCTGAATGATCTTCATACCAACTAGATGACAAATCAGGGCCACATGTTCTGCATTTAAAATTACAGATGTTTGAAAATCTAAAATCAATATAAGGCAAATTAACTTTGTCTACACTACCATCTTGTTTAGTTGATTCAACAACATCCCAGTGATTTGCTAGATGCTTGTTTGCCCATTGTCTGGTGGTAGAAATATTGTTTCTTTCCATTTCCATACATCTAGTACATATTTTACTTGATTTGCCTGCTAGTAAATCTTTACGTAACTGTTTTTGTTGATCACTGTTCCATGCTTGTTCTAACGTTGTTTCTTTGAGATTACCCATAGGCATGTTACTAGGACTCATACAGCAAGTTAATATTCTTCCATCGGGCCACGTGTGTAAATGTGTCCATGGGATCATACAAAATGTTTTTGATTCAAGTGCTTGTTTTTTATTCATTAATTTTATCAGTCCACTGTGGAACATTGATAGTTCTTGCAAGTGTTGAATTTTTATTTAATGCTAATGATATATCTGGTCTTTCATAAAACATCTCCCAATCTTCAACAGTCATATTCATAAGAGTTTCTAAATCTTTTAGTAGTCCTATCCATCTTTCGTTATAAGATAAATTATCCCATTCGCTATAATTTAAACCTAGTTCTTCCTCAAACAATTCAAATCCTAATTCTTTGAGATATGTAATCATTCCCCTAGGACCATGTGGTAAGAAAACTTTATGATAGAAAAGTGGCTTCCATGTTTTTTCAGTAATAAACAAACTAGTATCACTAACAATACTTTCATTGACTATTTCAAACCCTGCATAATGATATTGGCTTGGTAATACATCTTGGTTGTGTGCTTGATCAATTGAGTTATTATCAAAATCAATTAACATTTCTTTGCCTTTAAATATCATATCTTTATAAAAATTGCTTGGTAAAACTCCATATCTGTTTAGCCAAGATATGTAACCAAACCGGTCTTGATTGCTAGAAATAAGCTGATTTACCATTTTTGCACGATGTGGTTTTGCCGCGGCATTTAAACAAATAAATCTTGATAATATATTATGATGTAATTTTGGTTGTTTTATATTTTTGTTGTTAGCATATAGTTGTGTTCTTTTTAACAATGCTAACGGGTGTGAAATAGGTACAACAGGAGGGGTTGAAGCACCGACTCCTTTAAACCAATCATTAAGATTTTTTTCTAAGTTCACGTCTGACATAACAAGAAATATTTGTTCTTTTGGCCAATTCTTAATAACTTCGTGTATAGTTGTTAAAAAATAATCTTTCTGATTAAAATGTATTTCACCTTCTAGTGTTCTCATTAACACTATATTATACTTGTCTTTTTTATCTTGATTTTCGTTGATCCACTTTCCTGCTGATCTCACAAGGCCTTCAACAGTGCTTTTGTTATGATCCATGCTATCAAGATCAAATAATTTAATTTCCTTTTTCATTGTTTTGTTCCTTGCTGTTATTTAACCTATTAATTATTTGCTGTGCTTGTTTATTAGTTAGTGTAGCCCAGCTTGTAATTTCTTCTATAGTTCTTCCACAACCTATGCATACATTATTACTATCTAGTGTACATGTGTTATTACACGGGGATTTTACTGTATGTCTAGCCATTCAAATAATTTATTAAAATATTCCTCTTTGTTTAAGTTAAGAAAATGATTTCGATTATGCAATAAACGATCAAATATTTTCCAATAATCTTTATGTACAACTTCAATTGGCCATGCACATGTTTGTTTAACTTGTTTTAATACGTTATCAATTCTATCTCTTGAGTTTTCCATGGCGTCATATGACTCATCAAAAAATCCATTAAATGTTTGATATCCTGTGTCTTTTAGATATTCTAATGTACCCCGAGAGCCTGCAACTAAAAAAGGATGTAATTGTAATATTGGTTGGTATACTTTTTCAGTAATAAACAGCGGGTCGTTTGGAAAGCTATCACAGACAGTTTCATTAATTAAACTAAAGTAAGTATCATAGTAATGCTTGGCGTCCATTCTTCTTTGATTTAAATCTATATTAATAGAGTCTGCATCTTCATCTAAAACAATTGGTGTTTTTTCAAGAAATAGTTCCATGTCTGTTTTGATTTCATTTATATTTTCGTTGTTTGTAAAATCTCTAATATTATGAGGTACTCCTGGTGTGAAGTATCTATTTAAAAAACTAGTATATCCGTGGTTGTTTAATCCGTGTTTATAAATTTGACTCATTATATAAATTCTATGAGGCCTTGGATTAGCATTTCTACAAACAAATCTTTTTGGTCTTATTCTGTCTTTATCTAATAAATCTTCATGTACTAGTTCAGCCGAAACGTCAATTTCGGTCATTCTGTTTCTACTAAAATACATTCTATTAGTTTCTAGCCAGTAGTTTAATTCAAAAATGTTTAACCCAAATGTTTTTATTTTTGATTGTATATTTTTTAATTTGCAGTAGTCTTTGAAATTTTGTTCAATTCTTAAATCACCAAATACTAGATGAACTTTTTCTTCCGGAATATTTTTATCTGCTAAAGTATACATAATATCATCAATAAACCGTGGCATTGATAGATTGAAGCCTTCGCTCGGAAACCATAATAATATGTTTACGTTTTTATTAAACTTTATAGTATTTAATACATCCTCGTCAATATAATGAAATACATTTTCATAAAAGAAACTTAAATCAATCCATTCTGGTTGAATATGATACCAAAACTTTTCTTTGTGATGTAATGCTTGATCTGGTTTGCATTTATTGTATGTTATTCCAGCATAATCTAACAATTCCTCAAGATATTGATATTTTACATTGCCGTAATTTTTAAAATGTTCTTTGTTACGTTTCCAAAAAGGTATACTGTTTGGTAATGCACCAAGTTCTTTGTCCCAGGTTTGATATATTAAATTAAGATGCATTGTTAATCCATTTTTTAACTAGTTGTTCTGCAAATGCTTGATGGCATTCTGTTGATGGATGTCCTACCATAGTTTTTTTACCATTTAGTATAGCCCAGCCTTGTGGTGGATTGTTTATGTGATCCTCGTGCAACGCACCTGTATATCCATTGTCAATACCCCATTCACTTAATCCTCCGGTTGCTCCATGGAACCAAACGTGATTCCAATCTATACTACTATACCAAAAACTAAGTTCTTTATTTCTAAATATAATTTCTTTTCGTTCTGGACTTAATTCAGATTGCCAAAAAAATGTTTTATGAGTTACGTTTTGTTGATAACATTGTGTTTGGAAATTTCTTATAGCAGACAACGTTCTTAATATTTGATGTGTTTCGTTATAACAATACTTCATATAATTTGTAATAGGTTTAGAAATACGTGAGTCTATATCTCTGGCCCATTCTATATCTCCTGTACTTTTTAACCAAGTATAATTTTCATTTTTTATAACAGCATCACTATCAAAATCTATAAGCTCATCGCTAATCAATTCGTAACGATCAATACCTGATATTTGTAGTATAGCATAGTCAGGATTGTGTTCGTACACTGCACGTGATATATTCCTAATATTCATTTCATTGCCACCGCCACCTTCTGCAACATTAATTAAGTCATACTGGTCTTTGAGATAGTTTGCCCAACTATCTGGGGCGTGTGTAAAACTACAACCTGATGTTACAATTTTCATAATGCTTGATAAATTTCCTTTAATGTGTTTTGTGAATTCTTTATTAGTACTGCTTTATTATACTGTACAATGCTTTCAAAATCAACATAAGATTTCATTAATGCAGTTTGCAAAGAGTATATAATCATATCCAATCTACTTTCGTGATCAACCATGGTATCATAGGTTTCGTCTATTACATGACCAAATGTTTTATAACCTCTTTGCTTTAAATTATCTAAGAAATACGGAGTACTTGCCACAATAAAAGGGTGGCAATTTGCAATAGCTCTATAGGTTTTTTCGGTTGGATGAAATTCTTGATTGTGTTCAAAATGTGTTTCTGCAATTAAACTAAAATTGGTTTTTTGATACAATGATACGTCATATGGATATCCAAGATAATGATCACTATCTCTTTGTATATTATCTGGACTTTCTTCTATGTCAAACAGCGTACAAACACCATTATCATATAGGTTACTGCTAATTAGAGCGTCATACAGCGGCTTTCTATTCATCTTGCCAGCTTTACCTCCTAAAAATAAAAACCGTGTAATACCGCTGTTAGTAACAGCAATATCACATTCTTTTCTTACAAATAATCTATGATATGCATCAAGTTCAAATTGATCTACAATAATATTTTTACCATGGTTAATAAACTTATTAAAACTACTTAAACTAAAAATTGTTATATCCTGTGTTGGAGATAAACTGTTAAACTGTGTTACTAAATGTTCATCGTGTAAATATGGATGTTCTCTAACATAACTATAGATAATTGGTTTTTGAATATCTTTAAAAACTGGTTTGTTTTCACTAGATGCAATTTCTACATAGTCTGCTTGATTTAAATCATTAACATACTCAACATCAATAAATCTAGTTATTGATTCTAAACTATACCAATATTCTGGATGCCTATATATCTTTAACATTTAATTCTTTTTTTATTTTTTCGAGATCAAGATTCATTGCAAGGTTTCTATTCCATGCTAGTTTATCAGTTACTGAATAAAATTGTTTTCTAATATCTTCAATATCTTTTTTACAAAACTTTTCAAGCTCTACTAGTGTATCGTTACTATAATCAAAAAATTCTTCGTATAATTTAAATCCTAATTCTGTCAAATGCTTATAATATTTTTCTTTATCTCCTACTCCGTAATATAAAAATAATTGATAGTTTAATATTGGTTTCCATGTTTTTTCAGTAAAGAAAACATGTTCATCTTCGTGTGTTTCATTGATAATATTTAGATAACTATTTTTATAAATCTCAACCGGAATTGATTTGTCATCATTGTTTAGTTCTTCTGCAGATTTATCTAAGTAATAATTTGTATAGTCTGTTTGTGTGTTATAACCATGATCATAATTACCTACCAGACTTACATAGTTATTTTTAATTAGATTGTTTTGTTCACAAAACCTAACAAACTTAATTCTTTTGTGTTTAATTGCACCATTAAGACTACAAAAATGTTTTTTTCTAAAAAAGTAAAGTTTATCAAGACACACATTTTTTCTCTGTATATCTAAAAAATGATAAGGATAATATTTAATATTATTACAAAAAGGTAATACTTTTAAGTCAAGATTAGCACTTATATATGTTATTCTATCTTTGTCGTAGTCAGACAACAGTTGTTCAATTTTATGCATAACCGGAGTGCCATCTGACATTTCGGGGCCAGGATAATCAGCTTCATACGGTTCATATATTATTATATCTTGATCTTCTTTTGATAATCCTGGTAGTGGATTATTACAAAATAATTCTGGTCTATTGTTGCTAGGTGTAGCATGATAAAAAGGGTAATTAAATATCTTCATCTTGTTTTATCCATGGTTCTATTATTGATATAGCAAATAAATATTGAAATTCTGTTGCAGGGTGCCCGCCCGGCATTTGATCATCACCTTTGTCTTGACACCATTCTTTTAACCCACCTTTGCCTTTAAAAGTCCACCACAATTCTTTATCAATTAGTGGTTCAAGATGTTTTGTCATTTGGTAATCAGTATGAAACAAATCATGATCCCATGCTTTAAAGTTTAATAACTCAATGCCGCGATTAGCACAAAATTCTTGTACTAATAAAATAGATTCAAATGTTTTCATCATTTGATTTTCTCTAGTATGATAGTTTTTAATATATTCTTTTACTAGCTGGTTTACAATATCACTACTAGTGTTCCATGTGTCATATCCACCACCTGGTTTAATAAAACTACCATGAGTACTACAATGCCATTCTCCTGTTAATATTTGATTTGTAAATCCAGCATGATCCTTCATTTTATTATAGATATCCATATATAATGGATGTTCTTGATTGACATACAAACTGAATCTATTTGGATCACTCCAGCCAATAGCAACATGTGTTGCTTCAACTTTTTGTAAACCTGCAATAATATTTCTAGCAATTAGTTCGTTGTCGCTAGCCATTTCAGCAACGATATGTGTTTCTGCTATCCATTCTTTTATATGATTAGGCCAAGCAAGATTTGTTTCTGTTAAATGTGCTGTAAAACTATCTCCGCCTGCTACTAAAATATTAGTCATTTAACATAATATCCTTAATTGCTTTTCTTACTGTTCGTGCTCTGCTAAACAGTACTTTTTGATTGTTGTTTGCTATGTTTAATGCCTGTACCGACACACCTGTTTTACAGATATTTTCTACGGTATCTATTGCTTTTACCATTCGTAATTCAGCATCTAATTCTTTATCATACGATTCATCAAACCATGGATTAAACGTCTGATATCCATAGTCACGTAACTGTCCAAGATAGTTAGGTGTTGATAGAACAACAAACGGATGGCCATTGCCAATTGCTTTAACTAACTTTTCACTTAAGAAAAATTGATTGTTACAACTTGAATGTCCTGAATGTGTTTCACTAACTAAACTCATAAATGTTTGTTTGAATAAATTAACATCATAAGGATATCCGCTATGATGTTTCCCATAAAGACTATTGCTTTTGGTTTCATCAATGTTTTCCCAACTGTGCGGCCACCACCGCCAAAATCTTAACCAGTCGTGTTCATTAATAATATCTTTGACTAACTCATAGTACTTGTCAGCATTAAAAAGTCTTAAATCTTCTTGTGTTCTATATAAATTAATTAAACCGTGATCAATTAATTTTTTATTCCATAAATGCACTACATGACGTAATCTCATAAACTTATGAGGTTTTCCATTCATATCTAAAAAAGTTCTACTTGGGTTAGTTAATTGATGAGCTTGTACACAATCAATTTCTTTTTGTTCAACTCTGTGTACAAAATCTAATTCAAAGTATGGAACATTTACTGCTGACACATTTGCTTCGGTGATGTTTGTTAAATGGTCGCATGGATTACCATAAAAATAAAATATTTGATTTGGATTAATACCATGTTTTTTAACAGCTTCCAGTCCAATTTTGCTTTGCATTTGTACCCATGAATCGTGTTCAAATGGAAATTCTCTCATATAGCATATAGCAAGTTTAGCCTGACCTAACTTTAAATAAGGAAGCATATTTGCAGTTATATTGCCATCTGCTGTGTGTTCCCAAAAGTTTTGTACATTGGTGCCATATGTTGCTATTTCGTACCAAAACTTATCACCGCCGAGTGGTGGCTCGGTTAACAAATATTCAACATCATCTTTTAAAAAACGAGACACTGTTTCCATTGGCTCGTACTGCCCTACGTAAATTTTTTTAATTTTTATTTTACTCATTTAGTAATCCAACTCTATCAATTGCTGGTATAATAATGTTTTCAGCATATTTGTTATGTTGATCTGGTGTTGGATGATATCCTTTATCCAAATCTTGTTGTAACAAATTGGTATTCTCAACACACCAATCTCCTAAGTTAGGTAACCAGTTGTTTAAATTAATTTTGTTATACAATGTTTTACTATATTTTTCTAATCTATAATTGTCTAATTCTTTTTTCCACCAAAACATTAGGTATTTGATATTTTTTGCTTCGCAGTAATACTGTACTCTTAATATATTTTCAAAAGTTTCAACTAGTGCTTGTTCGTGTGAATAAAAATATTTTGCATATGGTTTTACAAATTGATCATGAATTAAACTTGAAGATCCAGAATGTGCTATGTTGTTCCCTCCAGTTTTAATCCAAAAATTTTCATTTGCAACTGCTTCTGTTTCTGGTGCATGATAATCTCCTGCCCAGTCTGGCCAATGTCCTTGTGATGCTTTAAAATCATTATACAACGGATGACTATTATCTATGTAATAACTTTGTCTGTGTATACCAGACCATTGACAAATTAATGCAACGTTATTGTGTTTGTCAAGCTCGTGTATAACTGATCTTGCAATGTAACTATTACTAGCGGCACAGGAACCAACATTTATAGTTGCATTGTGTTTGTCTTTTATAGAACCCGCCCATGTAAATTCGTTGTTGTATGTAAAAGAACAACCACCTACTACTAACTTTTTCATCATTCTTTATACTCGTTACTACCTGGGTTTGCACCTTGTGGTTTCAATACCCAACCTTCTTCTTTTGCTCTCTGTTCTAGCTCTTGTTTGTGTAATGAACCTTTTGTTGCATCACCATCATATAATTTAACTGCTTCTGTTTGAGTTTCAGGTATACCAACAAACCATTTTTGTAATTCTGCGTGTTTAAACGTTTCTAAAAAGTTTTTGTTTCTTCGTTGATCATACTGTGAATAAAATGTTTTAAAATCTCTATGTCTCGATATTTCGCTTGATGTATATTCATGACCTGTCTTTACAACTCTTGTGTATTTGATTAATCTATTAATCCCATCAATTTCCATATCGTGTATTAGTGGATTACTTTTATTTTTTTCTACCCATTGCTCTAGTGCATCTGCACGTTCATTTCTTATGTGTTCTGGTAAAGTAACAATGCTTTGAAAACTTGGAAATCTTAATATATTAAAACTCATTGTAGGAAAGTGTTTACCGTACTGTTCTTTGAGTTTAATCATTTCGTCCATAAACTCTGTCATTGAAAATAAAGCCACCGCCGGAATAGTCATCATCATATGAAACTCACGCACATTACCTTCTTGTAAAAACATATGAATATTCTTTAACCATGTATTCCAATTCATACCATCTCTAATATACTCGGCATGTGGACCAAAACTCTCATTTGATGTATATAGATCAAACTGTTTAAAACTGTGAGTAGCATCAACTAATTTTTTCATTAGCTCTGGCTTTGCACCTAAATTTGAATTTACACTAAATCTAACATTACATTCTGGGTTGCCTTTCCACCAATCAATTAAACGCCAAAAATCTTGGCTCATTGTGGCTTCGCCGCCAGTAACTCTAAGTTCTTCTAGTGTGTCTTTGAGTTCCATATCCCACCATTTAAAAAAAGCATCTATGTACGGATTGCCTTCATTTTTCTTTCCATACTTCATAGCCCACGAACCATCTTGTTGAAAAGCTCTTGCACCATCGCTTACTAGATTTTGATATGCACCATTCTTTTTAATATCATTTTGCCACTGTGTAGAGAAACTGGCATTGCAATAACTACAAGCAAAATTACAATTGGCATCAAAAGCAATTTCTAATGTTTTTAATGGAACATCGTCTTTGTAGCCAAATTTAGTTTTAGCTAATTGTAATTCTTCCTCGGTGTATATAACACTTTTATAAGTTCTATCAGAAACATATTCTTTACCTAGGTCTTCAACTTTCCAACAATACTCACACTCTTTAGGTCTTTCGCCATCTAACATTTGTTTACGCACCATTTTTTTATAACTGGTGTTGTGAATTGCTTTTGGATTAGCCAATACTTCTTCTACAGGTATTTTGTGTGCAGGTGGGTGATGACAACTTGCAGTTGATCCTGAGTTTAACCATATAGTGGCGTTGTACCATTTAGCACCACAAAAACTTGGAGATATTTTATCTATAGTTCTATCGCGCCATTGCTGATAAGATTCGTTTTTCTTTTTGCTTATTCCCATTACTTTAGTTACTGCCTTTAATTATTTGTTTTATTTTTTGTAACTTTTTCAACTAATTTAAAATTTAATAATTTCCTTTTACCAGCACCGGTCACAACAACTGGCTGGCCATCTTCTATTGCAATTTCTTTAATAGTCTTTACACTATTACGGAATTTACCAACTGCTATCTTATCCCCAACACTAATAGTTACTTTGTAGTTTTTCATTTGTCTCCTTATGGTGCTGAATTCTTGTATGGGTGGCTGACGGGTAGACTGCTAGTAAGTCCCCACTTATGGGCCAAGTAGCCTTCTGCTTTTTCTAACTCTGATATGTCAGTGCCGCCTGTGCCTGGAATGTTTGCCACAGCAAAGAACTCTGCTAGTTTGCCATCTAGTTCTTGTGATGATCTGTTTCTCATCAAACGTAACTCTTGGTTTGTTGATATTGAGTTAGTATAATCATTTACTGGCGTAAATGCATTTGATCCATCTACCCTAACACCAATCTGATTGCCTGTCTTGTTAAAGAAACAAGCAACTACATGATACGTGTTTTGTGTTAAACTTTTTGAATTCCATAGTTGTAAGTTACCAATTGTGTTACTAGTTCTATTAGAACTCAACCCATCCATATCTAATTCACCTGGCCAAGTGTTGTTACTGGCACCTGAACTTATAGCATAATCTCTTTTTGGTGATTGGTTTGTTTCATAACTCCACAAACTATCCTGTGTGCTGTCTGTAACTTCAAATCTAAACACTCCAATAGCCCAGTGATTGCCACTTGATACTTGTGCTAGATAATTTGTACTTTGTAGATAGTCACCATTGCCATCAAAGTCAAAAACATTCAAACCGTTTTGTGTACTGCTGTTAGTTATAGGATTACCACCCACTGTCATTGTGTATGTGCCTGCCTTATCGGTGACTGACAGTAATGATGTCCCACTTCTTGTGTAATTAGAACTGTCACTAGCATCTATCCAAGCAACTGCTGTTATGGATGTGCTTGGATCCCAACTGGAATCTGTGGTGCTGATCAATTTAGCACCGCCGCTTACAATTACTCCTTTTGCTGTAAGATTTACCATTAGCTAAATTTTACTCCTCTTACTCTAATACTACCAACTTTTACTTGCGATGAAGTATCATTAATAGTTAAACTAAAACTACGATCTTCGGTGGCAAAATCATTAGTAGCTCTAACTGTAAAATTATATGTTTTCCCACCGTGAGAAGGTGAAGGTGTTCCTGACAGTGTACCGTTGTTGTCAAAAGTAAAATTTGGTGGAATAGATCCACTATGAATTGAATGTGTAACTGTATGTAATGATTCATTGGCCGCATTTGTAAATGCTGACGAAAGATCAAAACTAGCAGTATTGTTTTCATTTACACTACCTATTGATCCTGCGTTTGCTGTCCATGTTTTTGTGTAATCTTGATAAGGTTGATATGCTCTGTGTAAATTTGTTAATCCAGGAGAATTATACCAATCATTTATGTCATCTCGCTTGTTTGCTTGAAGAAAATTTTGTATAGATTGTTGATTTGCTGATGTTGTTACAGCACCAAAATTTGTTGAATTTGTATCTAAGTAACAAGCGGCCAATCCTGCCACCTGGGGTGCCGCCATTGATGTGCCACTTAATTTATTATAATAATAACCAGTTGATCCCAATTGCACTGCTGAGCCTTTGTTGATATATGAACTCATTATGCGATATCCAGGAGCCCAAATTATATTTGGTGTTCCATAATTTGAAAAAGATGCTTTACTTTTAAAAGCAGTACAGGCCTGTACACTAATATCATATCTTGTTGACGTTGCTGAATCTAACCAAGCATTTCCTGGCGATTTACCATTGTTAGTTGCTTGAAAATAAATTGTGTTTCCATAACTTCCATTTGGCGGAGCTCCGGAAATTCCAGATTTGGTGTTAGTAAGACCAAATGATTTCTCAAGGCTACTAATGTCGCGTTGATAAATTTTTTCATTAGTACCGTATCCCATATCATTGCCAGAATCAAAGAAATACCAATAACCGTCATTCCATCCAGATTCGGTTGTAGCATAAATTTGTTCGTTATCATTGCCTGCTGAACACACAACCACTATACCAGCATTAACCATATTTTTAACCAAAGTATCATATGTACTCGATCTTGTCATGTGCCATTCAGCATTATCTGAATCCCAATCACTTGTTGAGAAAAAATAATCTGGATGATTTGGAGGATAATAAGTTGAAACTCCCCAGCTCATATTAACTACAGTTGGTCTGTTGTTAGATTTTGCATTATGCCATGCAGTTATATAACCCATTGAACTTGGACTATATCCATGTGTGTATCCACTAAGGTTAGTTGTAAAAGAATATATCTGTGCATCTCTGGCCCACCCTTGCGTCCTGCCAGCGGCAATGCCGGCGCAGTGGGTTCCGTGACCATCTGGGTCAGTATAAAAACTTGAACCTTGAGAACCTCCCCAGTTGATTTGATTTATTCTTGATGTTGTATTTGAAGATAAATCATTAAACTCAGGATGCCCCACAACAATACCTGTATCCATAATTACTACATCAACATTTGCTCCTGTATGAGTGTAAGTGAATGTTGTTGACAGTGTTGTACTGTCTTGAGTCATTGACGCAAGTCCCCAATTATGATACGATGAATTTACTGTTGTAGTTAAATTTGGATTTATAGTAGCTGAAGCATCAGCTTCGAATCGTATTTTGTTTTCATAATCTTCACTATTTGCACCTGCTACTTTTTCAGAGTTTAACCATTTGTCAAATTGATTTCTATCAATCATTTCAACTCTAATTACGTCTGGGACAGTATCATCAATAATAGTAACACCGTCTGCTATTAATTCAGAAATTAATTGTTCTTTTGTAATAACGCTATTATTTGGTATTAGCAATGCTTTTATTGTCATTATACTATGTCCTTTTGCGTATGATAAAATTCTGTTAGTTCAGGAAAAGTCTTACAAAAGTTTTTTCCTCGTCTACGATCATACTCGTCAACAAACGTAATAAAATCTTTTCTTACTTGTTGTATATTTAACCTTTCTCCTGGGTTGGGTCCTGCGGCCACAAATTCTTGAAATCTTTTGAGTTTTGCTATTTCAAAGTCAAAAAATCCTTTGTATGCATTGTCGTGTGTTTCAGCATTGGCATTCATAACATCTAGTGCTTTATCAAGCATATTAGCATAGTTTGTAGGGCCTACAACACCACTCAAATAACTTGGATGTCTTAATATAGCAGTATCAATTGTAATAGGCACACGTCTGTGTTCACTGTAAAATTGTGTTTTTAATGGTGCTATTAACTCTAATAATCGATGCAAATTTGGTAAACTTAATAACCCGGTTGTACACATAATTGTGACTTTAGTTAAAGGTAATTCTTCAAGCACTCTACAAATATTATCATACCATTGATTAAAATTTAATCCGTCTCTGATATATTCTGCTTGAGAACCATATGTGTCGACACTGGTATATAATCTAGTCAATCCAATTTTTTCATCAAGCGTAATTCTTTTCATTTTATCAATATATTGATCAAATAATTTATTTGGTACACAGCCATTTGAATTTATTGCAAGTTCAAGTTCTGGATTAGGATTATCATTTATATAATCTAAGACACGAAATGTATCTTTGCTCATTAATGGTTCGCCTCCGGTTATTCTAAATACTTTTAAAGTTTTATATAACTCTGGCCACCATTTCCAAAATGCTTCTACGTAAGGATTATGTTCTCTGTTTGGTATTGGCATTTTGTTTTGTTGTTTAAGCCAATCTAAATTATTAAATTGATCACTGGTTGGATAAGCACCTTTTGATTCTATTTCTTCCATCCAGGCACTGCTGTACGCAGGACTACAATAACTGCATTTAAAATTACAAACATGAGAAAAACTGACTTCTAAATATGTTGGATTAACATTTTCATCTCCAGACATATTTGCTGTAGATTGTAAATGAGGAATAGCCCATGGCTCATGTGATTTACTGCTACGATCACTATAATGTTGATCACCTAAATCTTCTACGTTCCAACAGTATTGACATTCTTTTGGTCTTTCACCATTCAACATTAATTTACGTTGAGATTTTTTATATTCTGTGTTGTGTAATGCAGATGGATTTGATTTTAGTTCTTGTAAAGGAACTTGGTGTGTTCTTGGGTGATGGCAACTATGAGTATGTCCATACTGAAGGTGTAAAGTACTTTGATACCATTTTGCTAAACAAAAACTAGGAGATATTTTATTGAGTTTATCTCTGGTTTGTTTGATTTTAATAACTTCATCGGTCATATTTTTTTAAGTCGAGTTAAGTGTCTACCACCCTCAAACTGTGTATTAAAAAATGTTTGTACCATTTTCCATACATCTTTTTGTTTTACATAATCAGCACCTAAACATAAACAATTAATATTGTTGTGTTTACGAGCCATTTCTACATCTTTTACAGTTCTACAGTTTGCGGCTCTAACATGTTTATGCCTGTTTGCCGCCATTGTTACTCCATGTCCACTACCACAAATTAAAATACCATGTGATTGAAATTCTAAGTAATTGGCTACTTCATGCACAATGTCTGGATAATCCACAGACTTTTCGTTATAAGCACCCACATCTTCTATTACACTGATATTAAATTTAGTAGGCTCTTCGTCTGTGTTTGGGACCAAATAATCATATATATAATTTTTTAATTTGACTCCTCTGTGATCACTGCCTAATGCTACTGAGTTAGTTTCAATGGTCATATTGTTTTATACATTATCCTTCCTTCAGAATCTTTTTCAGTAACTAGATTGCCCATTCTAGGAGGGTTCCAATAAACCTTTTTAAAGAAACGAGAAGCTGTTGCATCCATTTCTGCTACATCAATATTAAGTTTTTTCTTGAGTGATTGACCTAAATCCATTGATGCTGTTTTAAGTTTATCCCAATCCCAGTTGTATTTCATTTTAGGGCAAAAATCTGTATTACCAACAAACTTTGGCATTACTTCGTTTTCAAAATATTCTGTATGCCATTTAAAATCTCTAACATTTACAAAATCAAAATTTGGATCTAAGTTAGTTAAGTAACAACCTAGTCTTGCTCCATATATTGCCCAAAGGCCATTTTTAACATCTTCGCCAATATTCATCCATGTTAATAATCGATGAAAATTTTTATTGTGTAAACTTTTTTCAAAATTATCTGGATCAACCTTGAATCCTCTGTCTAATGACATCTTAACACCTTCTCTAAATCCCGCCCTATAGGCCTGATAAGGTGTATCGTTGTTAACAACTAAACTGTAAGCATCATTCATTTGTATATAATTTAAGTCCCAACAAAAGTCAACTTGAGAGCCTTCCTCTTCTGCAATCTCGTGGGTTTTCATATCTAACACATACTGTGATGGCCAACATTTGATACCACCGTTGCCATACACTAATCCATTGATTGAATTTTTACCACACCAACTAATTACTGAATTATCTAAGTTAACATCAGCTTCGTCAAAATTAATAACTTGATCAAAGAATGCTGGATCAACAATATTATCACCATCGACACTAATAAATCTATCTGTGTCTGATGCTTTAGCACATGCCTTGTGTGCGGCGTCTGAACCATATACACCGTGTGTCCTTTTTGCCCATGGACATTTTGATTTTAAATCAGCCCAGTTTTCTTCCATGTTTGGTTCATCAAAACTAATATAAAAGATATCAATATCTGTTACGTCAACTATATTACTCATATTATTCATTTACCTCAACATATTTGTAATCATTATACACTCTTCTAGTAAAAATGCAATGATTGTCATATTTTTCTGTTTCATATTTTACAGTTAATTTTTCATTTTTTAGTAACTGTACTAGTGGAATCATAGTGTAAGTTATTCTATTATGTGGATCATCATTGTAACACAACAAGAATTCTAACACTGCTGTTCCTTGTATATTTAAGTTCTCTAAATGAGCATCTGAATTAATTCCGTGTTTTTCTAAAAGATATTCTCGAAATTTTTGATTTAGATATATAACAAGGTTTTGTGTTTTTTTATGATTCTCAACAATTAACTCAGGACTATTAGATGATGATTGTATTTTAAACAGTCTTTCATCAATTGAATTTACTAACATATTAATAGTTTTTTTAGCCAGATAAAATTTACCATCAGCTGTTCTATCAATAAAAAAATTCACAGAATTTAACTTACCATTAATAAAATCTTCAACTTCACTGTAAGGTACATCAATAAAATTTTCTGAAATTGAAGGTCTGTTTCTCATGATACCTTTAATTTCTCTAGTTTCTAAATCAAATACAATATATCTAGATTCCAAGTTTTTTCTCCAATTTTACAATCATATTATCAGTTAAAAAGTCTTTGGTGTGATAATGAAATGGTAGTGTTTGTTTAAAATTACCTACAGTTAATTCGCAGTTATCATTGAAGTAAACACCAATATGTTTGTTCCAGTTTTCAGAATAACTTGCAGTCCAGTTTTGAACATTTGTTTTCATGTGTACAAATGTTGGATGGTTTAAGTTTTTCATAATCACTTCATTTTCAATTCCTAAAATTTTAATGGCCATTGCATAGATAACATCAGCACTGATCCAATTCTGTCTAGGCGGATTTAAAAAGTCTTCTTTGAAAATATTATAATTTCTAAATATATATTCAACTAGTTTAAAAAATTCTTGGGTTACTTTGTTATTCTTGTTAAAATGAAAAAATGCTGTATATACATTTGGTAAATTGTTTGTTAAAAAAGTTTTACGATAGTGTGTGTCATTTATTTTGTCGCCACGATATGTAAAAACTTCTGAAGTTGTTGTCATAGCTCTGTCAGAAAAACTGTTCCACCAATGGCCAACATCACTAGTAAACAACATATCTGCATCAAGTATAACAGTATCATCATATGGAGTCATGTGATAATATTTCCATTTATTGTGTACTTTCCAAGTTTCAAGTTCTGCATCATCATTGAATGGAATTTCAATAATGTTATCAAACATTAATTTATATTTGTCTGAAATAACTGTATTCTTATCTACAGCAATTGATAGTTTTCTAACACCTTTTTGTGTAGAAGCAATACTCATTGCAAGAGCATAAGCCATTCTAACATAATCATGCTGACCGTTTTGTACAATAGCAAAATAACCTTTAGACATTGTGTACCTCAATAATTTTATCTGCTAGCCTGTTTAATGCAAACTTATTCATAACATGTACATTTGTATTCTTAGTTTTACATGCTAGATACTTACCAGGTTGATTTTGTTTATCTAATAAAAATAAAAAACTATTTTTATCAGGCACATCAACAAAGTCATCAATACCGTGTATATGTTGTAAAAAAGGTAACGGAAGACTTGGTATAAAGTTAGTACTAGTCATACCATTGAACATGTGTACTGCAATACTAAATGCAAAATCATTTCTATATGTTTGCGAGTTAATATTGTACAGTAATTTATAATAGTTCCAGTTTAATTTGATATCTTTAACTATATTAAAAAACAATTCAGTCTCTTTGTTTTTTCTAAAAAAGAAAGCAGTAGCCCAATAAAACTTAGGACCTTGATCGGAAATATATTCAAATTCATTAAAATCTCTTTCTGAATATAAATCTTTTGATTGTGAATTTATTTGCAAGTTATAATTTAAATCCCAACATTGATCTAATAAATTATTACAAATAAGATAATCAACATCTATAACTAATGTTTCATCATAAGGTGATAATTGATAACATTCATCTCTGTTGATATTATAAAATGTTTCGTTAACTTTAGTATAACGAGTATCATAAAATCTTTTTGGATTGTTTAGTTGTCGTCTTTTTGTAACTACAATATTATCAATATACTTAGATACTGTTTCATCATTGTATGATTTTTGTAGCCATTCTTTTGTACCAATGTCTGTGATTAAAGTAATATGATTATTTTTCATATTATTTTTTATTAGACATGCGTTTGCAAGTGCAATTTTGCCATAATCTATTTGTCTATTGTTGTGTGCAAATAACAATATACCACGCGACATTTTATTCCACCAGTGCTTTAACTTTTCTTTTTGTTGACAGTTCTTGATAACTTCTAAAATATTCATTCACTGATTCAAAATACCTTGATTGAATTTTTGTTTGAAAATCTTTCAAATCTGTAATTTCAATTGGTGTTTTATTTGAATCTAATATACACATAGAATCTTTACTGTCTGAAACATATGAATTAACAAAACCAATTAATGATTCTGTAATATAAAACATACCTCCGTTGTAAGCAAAGTTTAGTTGTGCTTCACACTGATCTTGTAGTTTTGCTTTTTGGTTTGCCAGTGTTTGCCTATAGTTGGCAAATTCTAATGCGTTTTCTAGTCTTTCGTTGCTCATAAAAAAGCCCTCCAATTATATTAAATTATAACTGAAGGGCTTTAAAATGTCAACAACTAATATTATAATGTTGTAGTATTTGCAAAAGTTGGACTTGCAACTTGTACGTATGAAGCATTGTCCGCCTTTGTAAATGTAATAGTTGAACTTACAGTTCCATCTACAGAGTCAGTGCCTGTCCAGCCTGTACCTTCATTTGGTGCAGTACCTAGACCGCCACCTGTGTATGTACCAGTTTCTGCCGCGTGGTCGTCGTTAAATTGAATTGTAACTGTTACCACACCTGAACCATTTGATTTAGCCAAGATAAGTAGATCATTTAACGCATAATCGCCTGATCCAACATCGCTTGAACAAATAGTTTGATCTGTTGATGTTAAATCATGGAATCCAACACTAGTACCACCTACTGTGGCAGTTGTATCAGTAGCACCCAATGACACAGTACCTACTCCTGAAAGTAAGTTAGTCCATGAAGTGTTTTGATCTGTTGATGATCCGCCTGATCTTGAAAATGCCATAGTAATTGCTCCACCTGAGTTGAAGAAATGTCTAGCCGCATTCTCTGATGCAAACGTTACAGTGAAAGCGTGAATTATTTGACCAGTCCATGCAGTTGTTCTTGTTGAAGAAGTTCCTGTAATGCCTGTTGATAAGTTTCCGCCTGCCGCTGTTAATCTGTTAGTTGAAATTGTTGTAATATCAGTAGCCAGGTTTGAAAGTGGTAATATATTACCGCCTGTGCTTACTGTGTTTGATGCATTGGTAATAGTTGATCCTTGGTGATTAGCCGCTTTCTGTAAACCAGAAAGTAATGAATTCCATTGTGCCGCAGATATTGTTGCTCCTTGCGCCACAGTTGAAATTTCAGTTAAGCCATAACCAGAGTCTCCGCTACCAGTACCGATGACCGTATTAATATCGCCAATGAATGTATTATAATCATTAGCAGTAATTGTATCACCTTGTTGATAAGCCATTTTATTTTACTCCTATTGCAATAGTTATTTTTTCGACCTCGTCTGAAGTTTTGTCAGTTAGTGATCTACCAATGATAGATTTCCAACTGTCTGTGTGGCTGGCCGCAACAGCAACTCCTGGAATGTCACTGCTTACCAACCTCTCACCTTTTGCTACCGGTCCTTTGACTAAACAAGGAACCCTCCCGGAAAATGCAACAAAAGGATATTCTGCATCATCTTGTTCAACATCATTCATTCTAAATGCTGGTGAAGTTGAGATGACTCCGAATACGTTTTCATCAGCTCTTTCGGCTGTGCGAGTAATTTCCTCAGCACCTCCTAGAGCAACAACCATACCTGGTTCCATTGGTACATCAGCATGATATCTTTCCGCAATATCACCATATTGTGCTGATGTAGATACACCGTATATAGTTGCGTATCTATTTGTTGTTGAACCTAAGTTTACAGTGTTGTTAGCTGATGGTCTAATATCGCCAACATGCTCTTGAGCTGTAGATTTTGTTAAAATTAAAATTGAATCACTGTCATATGCTACTGATGAATTTGATGCATCTTGAACACTTAATGCTTCATCGGCCAACGGCGCTGTTGCCGCCGGATCTAAAAACCCGTCTCTGATGTTCAAACCAGCTTGTAAAGAATTTGATCCTGCACCTGCTGTTGTTACAGAGAAGTTGTTATAGATATCATATGCTAGTGTTGATGAGTTAGCAATGCCATCTGTTTGATTACTAATATCAAACGATGCTGGAGAAAATAGTGCTACTACTTCTTCATTACCTGAACCGTCTGTTGCTACGATAGCCGTTAAATCAACTTCAGCATTTGAATTTGATGTAAAGCCATTTTGTCTAGCTGTTGTGGCCCATGTGTTATTGCCAACTTTTACTGTTACTGCGGTACTTCTTGTTTTTGACGACGCCATTGCTGTCGCTACAAAAGAACTACCATCATAAACTTTGAATACACCATCGCCGGATGTGTCTAACCACATTGTACCTGCTGTTGGTGATGATGGTGCAGATGTACCTACTGTTACTTGTAGTCTCTGCCAATTTGTATCGTATACTTTTAGAATATTTTCTGTAGTGTCATACCATAACTGGCCTTCCAAGGGTGAGCTTGGATTGGTAGTGTTGGCTTGATTTTCCAACATTTTGACCAAGTCTTCAGCAATTAATTCACCGTATCCTGTGTAGTTTTTACCAATTAGGGTAATGCCACCAACAACCTGGGTTGTACCAGGGGTAACTGTTGTTACTACAGAACCTCTACTGTTATTAATTGTGTATGACATTATATATTGCTCCTAACGTATTTATTTTCATTACTGCATTTGCACTCTAACTGTGTAAATAATCTCAATTTGTCTATTTGTACTCTTTTGTACTGGGTGGAAAATAACATGTGACAGCATTAAACTCTGATCAATGTCAATTGTACCACTAGCAGTATTTTGATAGTACGCAAACAAACCAAGCTCATCAAACACATAACTGGTATCAGTTATTGCATTATCAGTTGCATCTTGACCTGTGGGTTCTCCAAAGTCAAGTAAACATTTTACTTTTAAATCAGTATAAGCACCAGTTGATGCTATTACTTCAATATTGTTGCTTGGGTCACCGCTCTGTACTGACGTTGTAGCTGATGGTTTTGCTACAACCTTTTGATATGTTCGGTTGTATAAATCAGCAGAATTGTCTTTTGTAGAGCCAGTGTTGGTGCTTTTATACTTAATAGCACCAGTAGATAGCACATCAGAACCACCATTACCAAATCCCATATGATATATACCTGAGTCATTTAGTGTATGATGTGACAAGGCCGCCGCAATAACAAATGCCATGTTTCCATGGTGAATTGCGTTTTTCTTGTCCACAAGCACTTCTCCAGTTTGTTTGTCTGTGATTAACACATGACCTTGAACTTTTACTGTGCCTGTTTCATTTGGTTTTTCTGTGTTTTGCATATCTTTATTATACCCTATAATTCTATTTATTGTCAAGATTAAAACTATATTTAACCTTAATTAATTTACTTTTACTAGTTTTCATTGATTTAATAGAAATCATTCCATGTAGTACCATTATATCCTTGGTGTTTATTAACTGTGGTGTTGTAAATCATCATTCCAGCAGTAGGTGAACTAATTGCATCACGCTGTGTTGTTGTCATACTTGCTAGTTGTACTGCACCAGTAAATGCTGTTAAACCGTCTGATTTTACTGTTAATACTTCGGTATATGTACCGGTATCAACCAAAGTTAAAATAAACTTACCAGTGTTGTCAGCACCATCTCTGGCAATACTGATTGAACCAATGTCTTCTTCTGCTGTGTCGTCTTTGATTTTGAATCCCAGTGAACCACCATAACCGTCTGTCATGTCTATACTTGACTGTGCTCTGATGTTCAATGTTCTTACTGTAGTTCCAGTTGATTCTTGATCTCTTGTGAATGTGGAAACTTGACTAGTTGAATCTGCATTGGCATTGAAAGCCACAGCTTCTACGTTGCCTGCGTTTAGTATACTATATGCGTTTGCATCTAAGTTTGCAGTCATTGTTGTTGTGACATAATCACCAATGTCAGCAAAACTAGTTACAGATATATTTGCAAAGTCAAGATGTGTATTGCCAACTGCATCTATGGCAATATTTGATACTTCTATGTTTGCAACTCTGGCATCTACTCTAGCATCTGTGTAGTATAAGTTTGTACCTTCTGTCAAATCAGTTGTTGTGTTTGCAGATAAATCTGTGGTATCTATGTCAGTTGATACTACCCAATTTGCACCATTGTATTTTAAAATTGAATTTGTTGTTACGCCGGTTGTGTCTACATCTGAAAGTTGATTTATTGTGTTTGCACTGATATCTGTAGTGTTTGTATCAGCTGACAATTCAAATCTTAAATTTGCTGTTACATATTTTAAAATATCTCCATTGGATGGAGAAGTTGCAACTACATCTGATAAATCATTTATTGATGCTTGACTAATTCTGTTGTCAACTCTTGTATCTGTGTAGTATAAATTAGTTTCTTCTGGTATGTCTGCTGTTGACACTTGATTGGCACCTGTACCAAAATCAATATGTGTATCATTGACAGCATTAGCACCAATATTTGAAACTGCAATATTGGCTACTCTTGAATCTACTCTGGCATCTGTGTAGTATAAGTTTGTGCCTTCTGTTAAATCAGTTGTTGTTTGATTTGCAAGAGTTATACCTTCAGCAGATGACAAATTCACTATAGAATTTGCTAATTCTAAAAAGTTTAAGTCTAATTGTTCGTGAGTCAACGGAGCATTTGTTACTTGACTAGAAGATATAGCAGTTATGCCATTAATCTGAGTGGTAACATTTGCCGATGTTGCTCTTAATTTAATATTTCCTAGCGCCATAACAATATTTATTCCTATTCTTCACTAAAGTATCCTGTTAAACCAGATTGTGGTGTTGCATAGCCTGGTTTAACGTATGTTGTATTATATAAGTTAAAGTTACTGATACTACCTGCTCTGATAAACACTGCTTGTTCTGATGGATCAAGTGTTGCTACATCCCATGGAGCGTCGTCATTATCCCAAGCAGTTGCGTCCCATGTTGCTTGTACTGTTTTATCAATTAATTTGGTCCCAACTGGATCAAATGCACTCCATCTTGCTGATGCTGATGCATTTGGTATATTATGTTGTACACTAGCAGAACGTACAACATCAGTTGTTGTATGATTATATATTGGAGTACCAAGTACACCCCTTCTAATTCCTGTTAATGTATTTCCACTAATTCCTGTAAATTCGATCAGCTCTGCACCAATCCATATTCTGCTTGGATTGTTTTTATTAACTGCACCTGCTGGAACAACATCAATTGTGCCAATAGTTGTACTTGAATCATCTGGATCCGGAACAGACAATGTGTCCCAAAGCACAGAAGCATCTGCAACAGTTATCTCAGAAACGTTTGTATCAATATTTGCTGTCAATGTGGTTTCTGCAATTTTTGGTAATCTTTGATAGCTTGTTCTACCATCATGACCATAAAAAATTCTAAATGTATATTGATCACCATAACCGTGACTTTCGGTAACGTTGCCATCGTTATCAATGTCATCAATATCTGTGGCCATCTGTTCGTAAGTTATAGCAGTGATACTTAATGTTTCTTTTACTTTTGTTGGTATCATTTCTTGTGGATGATCTTCATGCTGTGGTCTAATAAAACCAGCACCATCAAAACTAATTGTAATCAAACTCCAATTACCATTATTATAATCTGTAGCAAAACTACTTGATGATGTATGATCTTTTGCTGTAAAGTAAACGTAATCTTCAATTAAATCCCATCTACTGTTTTGGAAAGTAGTTTCACTTGCAAGATTTTTGTGTGCAACATTACACTTATAAAGTCTATCATCATACACAACCAAATCGTCAACAGCATAAGTGTTTGACACACTCCAGTTTGCAAAATGTGATATGTCATTGTATTGTACATAACTATTTGATGTAATAACACCTGAACTATTTGTATTAATTGTGGTTGTGTATGCTATACCAGATTGCCATAAATTTTTTCTTTGGAATAATGATCTGTATATTGTTTGTTGTACATCTGAATCCCAACCAATGTCGTTGTCAAATCTGTGTTTGTCAATACCAACAGTATTTCCTTCTTCATTAATTGTAAAAGGTGTACTGTCAAGGTCTAAGTCGTTAAATGGAGAAACAATATTATGTAATTGTTTCATAAATGCATCAACAGAATCAGGATTTGATGTAATTAACGAAGCCAACTGTTCTCCAAAATAATATTTTGCTATTCTGTCAATTGCTGATGCATCAGGTACAGTTGTTAAAGATGTTCTGGCTTTTAATGCTTCAAGTTGTTCAGCTGGTGTACCGGAACTTAATACTTCAATGTTTTTAGAAACTCTATCAAATACCAAATCGGTTTTCATATTAATTGAATATTCATCCATGTCAACATTAGCTTCTTCAATTGCTGTTGTTTTCTTAGATAAGAAGTTTAGCAGTTTACCATGATATGGTTTAACTTCATTGATATAACTTTCTACAAAATCAAAAGTATCTGGTTTATACGAAACTTTTTGTTGTAAACTGTTGTCATTTTGTAGAACATCAAAATAACTGGTTTTGATAATCCAATCAATGTTTGTTTGTTCAGTGAACACATAGTTAATACATTCAAACATTAATTCACTTAGTGATTGTTTATATGATCCAGGTAATATTGTATTATACAATGTGCTCATAATTTCTCTAATTTCTATTGCACTTGCTGTACTTGAATAGAAGTTTTGTTTTAATTCCATTGTGCTAGTTTGTGTAGCAACTCTTACAAGTTCATATGTAGCTGGATCTATACCTTCATCATCTAAGTGGGTTGACTGTGAAGATGCAGAATAAATGTTACCGGTTGATGCACCTGTTGTGGCTGTTGATGCTTGTTCTGTTGTATCTGTTGCCACATCAATATTACCTGATAAAATACTTTCTCTGTTGCCGTAAATGTAAATGGCCCATTTAGAATTGTTATCAATGTTTACTTTAATAACTTCATTTTTTGATAAAACCGATTTGTCAATTTCAGATGCTGTGTCGACAATTCTATCGATAATTAAAGAACTGTTATAACCATCTAAATAAAAGTCAACTTTTTCATACAGTGTATTAGTATTGATATTACTATCCCAATTTGGATATTCAAGATCAAGATTAATTTTTGATAAAATGTTATTAGCTTTGTATCTAAATATTCTTCTTGCTTCTTGAACATTTTTAAACCAACTTTGTCTTGGTCGAACCGTGTTACCATACTTCATATTTTCATGTAATGTAGTATCAGGAACAGCAAGACCGGATGCATCTTGGCCTGATAATGAATCTGTAAATTTATTCCATACACTAGTAGGAACTAAAGCATTAGGATCGTTTTCTTTTATCAATAACCATTGTTTGTGTATTGGCACATCAAGATCTTTGATTTTATAATTAACTCTTAAAACACTATTTTCGGTTGAAATAAACCTTGCAATGTTTGAAACTAATATGCTTGATGTTGATACTGGTGCGTACCAACTTAATCCTTGAGAAGTAGGATTTTTTAGTAATCTTTGTACTGACAATGCTGAAATATTTCGTTGATGGTTCGCAGGAATTTCAGTTCTGGCTTTAACCCAGAAGTAATAAGTTGTATGCTCAATGCCTTGCTTGTCAGTTTCAGTTTCAACAACATAATCAGTTGTACTTTGAACTGTTCCGTCTAAACTCCAACTGCTTGGTGCTTTTGTACTGCTTACCCACTCATACACATCGATAGTTGATTCTGGAAATAACGAACCCCAGTGTCTTAGTCTATATTGTTGATCAAAGTTTTCATATTCAATGTATCTTACTGTTGATAAATCCCACCATAATTGTCCTACTTGATTTTCTCCCCATACATCTAAATCATTTGCTGTTTTAATAGAGTTGTTTGCTGTATTACTAAACACCGCAGGATTTGTTTTTCTTATATAAGATAATTCTCTCATTGCAACACCTGGGTAGATATTTTTAATTGGATCAAACACTTCTAAATCAACTTCGTTGTCACCTTCATAGTTGTTATAAATTCTCGATCTGTTTAACAGTGCTGAATTTACTTGAGTGTGTTGCATTCTTTTTGTAGTATTAAACAGTGTTTGGTTTGGTGTTGTTGCTGTATAGTCAACATCAGAATTAATAATCCAATAATTGCTACCAATTGTAATACTTGAGTCTACGTTGCTGTTACTTGCTAAAATGTCGTATGCTGTTTTTACAGAAGCATCTGTGGTCATAGTCATTGTATACCATTTGTTGTTGCCGCCATTGTCTAAGAAAATTTTGTCTCCATCAATAAACGTTACATCAGAACAAACATTTGATACAAAATCATTTACAGTTGCAGATAAACTAGAACCAACATTGCTTTGATCAACTCCGTTGTTTCTTGATGCAAGTCTTACATCTTTCCATTTATATAAAGCATGTGTACCACCTGATAAATCATTTGCTGTTATAGTAGTAGCACTTCCATCAAGTTCTGAAATATTGTATAATGCTTTTTTGTAATTAACTGTAACTGTAGCATTACCTGTTGTTGCATTTGTGGCACTAAAGCTCAATCTTAATGTTGTGTTTGATCTATCAGTTATATTACTATTAAAAGAAGTTACTGTAGCATTTGCAGATAAACTTTGTGTTGAAATTAGTAAAGAAGTATTTGCAGTTGATCCTAAATTAATTGTAGGACCTGTGCCGTCAAATGCTTCATTAATTGTAACAACAACATTTGATACTGTATCACATTTTAATAAACTGTCAGCAAAATCAACGTTTGCATTTAATACTGTATCTTTGATTGCGATTTCAACATCTGCTTTTTCAGGAAATTGTAATCTATATCCAGAACCGCCGTCAGTTATATATGCTTTATCAATTACACCGGAAGTCTGTTCAAGTATACCTTGTGCTGGTGTTGTACCTGAAACATGAATACTTGGACTTTGATATCCTGTGCCGCCATTGTTAATTTCTAAATCAAGTAATGCACCAAATGTTGAGTCGCCATAAGATGCCAAGCTTCTTGCTGTGATTGTGTTTGTTCCTGTTGATACTGCGCCAGATGTACCGCCTGTAAACACATCAGTTGCAACTGGTGTTGCAGTATGTCCGTTAATATGTAAAATTGTAGTTGTTCCGTCTGTGTACACATTTATAATAGTTGCAGAAACTCCACTAACACTACCTGTGATTGTTTCTCCTTTTGTAAACGGTGTGGCTGAGCTAGATAAAGTTGTGTTAATTTGATACGTAGGATTATTACCTTTAAATCTAATAACAGCACCTACTCCGGCAGAATCAACACCGGCTGTTTTAATTGATATATCACCAGGTTCGCCAAAGAAGTTTGCGCCACCTGATACAACGGCAATGTTTGTTATACCACCCGACATATAATTGCAGTAACATTACCTGTTGCAGATGATCCACCTGATCCAGAAACTTCAACGCTGTCTCCAACTGAATATCCTGAGCCTGCTGTAGTTACTATCATTTCAAGTACTTGATCTGCAACATTGCCGGCAACAACATCTGCACCCGAACCACCAACATTTGCAAATTCAAATGTTTTTGACACAGATTGATCTTGTAAATTTAGTGTCAGTGTTTTATCACCGTATGTATCAGCTGTGATACTCTGATCGGCTATATTTGATTTTTCTAAAATTAAATTTGTTGAATCACCGTGTATTGTTAATAATTTTGTTGGTTCTGATAATGTAACAGTAAACGGTTCTGTTGAAGTTACTGATTCAATGGCCTGTGAGACTTCTGTGAATCTATAAACATTCCACTCTGTTGAATTATCTTTTGCTACCCATACTAAATGTCCTTCGTTTATACTTCCTGATAAATGATTATTTTTATAATAACTGTCTAAGTCTGTTTTTGTAAACACTCTTGCATTAACATCTTTATAATGTACATACCCAGCAGTTGGCATTTCAAATGACTCTGGTCTTGTTGCAAAAAGTTCTTCAGAGTTTTTATTGCCATTTGGTTTTTTAACCCATCTTGTATTATCATCAACATCTATTGTAATAATGTTATCGGTCTTTATATCGGTTGTAACTACATCATCTTTTTTAGGTAAGAATTGGATTATTTGCGGATTGGTTTTAATTTCTTCATCGCTGAGTTTTACTTCAATTGATTGATTAATATCGTTACCACCAAAGTCTGAAAGTTTAATAGCATAATATTCATAGATATTAATATCTTGATTGTCTAGAACTGTGTTGCTTCTTAACAATCTATCAATTGCATTTTTACTACCTTTTTGTTTAACAAACCCTTGATAAAATCTAACTTGATTTTCATCAATGATTTCTAAGTTATCTAAGTGATCTCTAGACTGATAGCCAATTGTGTGTAACCCAGCTTTATTAAGTTCATCATTGTTTGTAGTTGAATCAACATCAAGATATGTTTGAATATCTTTTGCTGATGTGTCAAAGTTACTGACAATACCGCTTGTAGTAATTAAATGACCGTTTGCTTCTAACTTACCAAGCCAGCCTGTTGATCTTAAAACTGTTTGTTTTAATCTTGGTTGTCTAATTGCAAGTACCGGTTCGTAAATTACATCTCCAAATGATGTAGTATTGTCAAAAACAGTAACATGTTCAATTTCTCTAGTAAACAAATTAACAAAGTAAATTGGATCATTGTTGTCTTCTGTAATAGTTACTTTTCTACCATCTCTAATCACTGTTGTAGTTGCGGCATCAATTGGCATACCCGATCTATTAAGAATAGCATAGCTATTACCGATAATATCTTCAACATTAGCAACAATACCTTTTTTAGGTTCAAAAGAAACTTCAGATGCAAGAGGTGATAATGTTAGTACTGAGCCATCTGCCCATTCACCTAGACTCCAAAATAAAAATTCTTTTGCAGAGTATAGCCAGTCATATGTTTCTCTAATTCTGTTATTTTGTACATCAAATATCCAACCTTGATTTTCTAAGTATCTTCCCCAGTTAATCATAAAATCAAATACTTCTTGTTCTGATGTAAACTCAGTTCCGTATTCAACTATTTTAATTGAATCGTTAACAACGTTTCTATAATATGTAACTTTTTTTCCACCCTCTGTTGGCGCTTCTGCAACAGATTGATAATTGCTTGGTGTAAATTTATCACCGGTTGTATGATCTTTAACTGCTTTATAAATTTGTCCTTCGTACTTGATATAATCTCCAGATGTTAAACTATTACCTGGTGTATATGCTGGAACATTAATTGGCTTTGCTCCAACTACAACTGGTGCTTTTAACCCATTTATATCACTTTCTGTTACATTAAAGTAGTTTGCACCTGCATCGTATCCATGCACTTTATAACCGTTGCTTGTTTTTTCAATGATAACACCAGAATATGCAGTTTTACCAACAGCTTCACTAGTGTGTACAAATGTTGTCACGTTGTTATCTGGTAAGAAAATACTTGAAGTTGACGATGTTGGTGAATATGATTCTGCTTGTACTCTGTATGAATCAAAATCTATATAAGATGCTTGTTTAATACCCAACTGTGGATTTACATTTCTAATAATACCACCATATAAATTTAAAACATTTTTAGTCTGTGATATTAATCTTTCAGAAACATATTGATTGTATCCGTAACCAACTACTACTTTGCTATCTGTAGATATTTCTCTATGAACATATACATTGTTGTTTAACCTTTTATTTGTTAATTTTGAAAATTTTTGTTTTTTGTTTATGTTAGCAAAATCGACATTTAGTGTGTCAAACATTGTTTCACAAAATTCAGCTGGTTTGCTTACAAGCATCACATTCATCATAGCAAACGCATAAGAACTGTCAATAACAAAAGCCAATTCAGCTGGTGATAGATCTCCTAGCTTCCAGTCTTTTTTAGCTTCTGTTGAAACAGGATTAACCGAAATCAATCCAATATCCTTTGGACTTCTTAATTGTCCTTGCAAATCAACAGGAACATAATTAGTAAACCCATCGTGTCTATAAACATTAGATTTATCAGCATACTCATTTTTTAAATTATTTCTTCGACTACCAAGTTTGATAATACCTTGTTCAATATCATTAATTAAACTATTTCTTTTATCAACATCAGTCCATGAATATGTGTCATCCCACCAGTTTGGTTTAATGCTAAATCCTAACATTTCCCATGGGTGTGAATGTGGTCTGTGCGTACCGTAAAACTTTTTAAATATACCTCTCCAATGTCCCGGAGTAGGATCGTTTGAAATATTTTTTACAGAAGAATAATTCCATGTTTTCCAATCAGTTGAATCATACGTTTTGTTTAATCTCATTTCTACTTCATTTTTTACACCCCAATCATATGCATGTGATCGAATTGCTTGAACAAATTCTTCGTAATTGTAATCTTTTTTATTAAAATAATTTCCAAAGACATGATCGTAAGATAATAAAGGAACATAATCTGGATCAATAAATTTAACTTCAATGTCGTTATAAATTCTTTTTTCTAACTCTAATAGTGCTGTATCTTTAAAGTTGTTGTATTTTAAAGTCAACGAACCATCATGTCCTTGAATAAATGTTTGCGATCCTGCAGAATATGATGTATCAGATATTTCTTGTGGAATAAACACTTGACTTATTCCTAATTTTGATGGTGTTGCTGGAATCCACGCAGGTTGTTTTACATCAAAATAATCAACTTGAATTTTATCTCCTATAACAGGTTTATCAGCACCAATAAACACAATTTTTGTACCGGCGGAATTGTCTATAACATAATCAACGTTCATTAATTGAATTACATTATTCTTGTAAACATATAAAGATTTAATGTCTTTATCAGTTACTGGATTATAACTAACATCTAACTCTAATCCAGGTGCACCTACAAGATTTAAAATTTCTTGATAGTTCTGCGTTACAGTTGATGTATCATTGTTCCATGTTTTATTTGTAGAATCAATAGTAATTGTGGTACGTTTTCCTGTTTCGCCATATGACAGCATTAAACTATATGACCAATTGTTGATTAGTTTTTTATTGGTATTCATTTTCTTTAGTGTGGCATCAACAAGCTGTTTACCGGACCATGTTCCAGTGTCGTTTTCTCTATCAACTGCTTCTAGTGTCTGAAGAAATTTATTTTTGAATCTTACATATTCGCTTTGTGCATATCTAACAGACTTGACAATATTTCTGTCATCACTGTTAACATGGGTCATAAATTTTAGTAACGGTGCATTGTGTTGTAAAATTTCAGTAGATAAATTTAAATCTTTTCTAGTGTCTCGATATGTGTTATTACCTAGTGCAAGTCCTACAAGATTATGCTGATTTTGTATACCAGAAGCAAAATGATCTAAGAAATTACTATAACTGTAACTAACTACATCTTTGTTTTGTGAGTTATTAGACAAGTTTTTTGGCACTTCGTGATAGGCTGATGTTAGTATTGTATCAACATCATTTGTATCATACTTTATTAAAATATGTTGATGATTTTCTAAATCACTATTAAATTTAATAAACTGCCCAAAATTAATTGTATAGTTTGATACCAGTTTGTTGTTAACATATACTTGCACGGACTGATCACTTGCTACAATAGTATCAAGTTTAAAATTATTTTTGATAGAATATTCGTCAGTTTCAAATTCTTGAATTAATTTTTGTTTTGATTTTGTTTCAACTGATCTCCATTCGTTAAAATAATTTGTTTCTGTTTTTTCAGCAACAGTAGAATAAGGATTATCTAATAAACTTATTTTTCCTCCCATGCCAGGATGTGTATTACAGAAATAATATAATGTGTCAGGAGTTGATGCTGTAGGATTAATTTCGATGTATCTTTTTTTGGCTGTGTTAAAAGAACTAGATTTAAAAACCGTTTCTGTTACTTCAACATTATCAAGATAATATTTTACACCGGTATTATAAACTGTGCCCGAGTTGTGTACTCCGTCGTCTGTTAAACTTATCAATACAGGATGATATGTTTTTGAAAACCCGTTTGAACTAAACGAACTGTCATTTAATAATAATTTATAAGAATTTCCTCTTTGTAAATTTAATGTTTGCTGTTTTATATTTTCTATATAAACTTTGTTAGCAGAAGATGTATAGTCTGGATTAATTACTAGATCATATTCAATTGTATCTTTTAAAATATTTTTATAATCAAATTGTTTATAATACTTGAATCCATTTATACTAGAATCAGTGTTTAAAAAGTTTTCAAATTGGTAGTTACTAACCGAATTATATCCTACATAATAAGGTGCAAATCCTAATACAGAATCAGTGGCGCCTGTGCCTATTTTATAGCCAAATATTTTATTACCAACAAAAGTTGATAATGGATATGTAATTGAATCGTCTAATGACTTGCCGTTACTATCATATAATGCAAACAATGGTGATTGATTTAAAGAAGTTTTCTGTTGTGATACTTGCCATGCATATCCTGTCCAGTAGTATTCTCTGCCGGCGTTCACTGCACCAAGTCTAATAGTCACTAAACTATAATCATCAATAGTAACGCCGGGTACTTTTGTAAGTGTTATAGATGAGCCTACTCCTGACACTTGCCATATTGAACTTGAAACATCAAAGTCGGTACCGGAGATATCCCAACCAACGTCACCGCCTGTTAGTCCTGACGTTGTTGTAATGTCGCCATCATCTTCAACTGGCGTTAAAGGATTATTATCACTGTCATGGTCCCATGGATAACTATCACCATCCCATGGTGTTAGTGTTGTTTCAAAGTTTGAATTAATAAACAATATTTTCATACCATCGCGTAATTCAATATCATCAATTCTATAACTTGCTTCTCCTGTTATATCATCAATTGTGTCTTCTATAGACAACACGTCAACTGTTTGTGTGTGTTTTTCTCCGTAGTTATAAAGTTTTATATCTTTTTTGAATTCGATAATAGGTCTTCTACCTTTTCTGCTAATATCTAATTGAAATATTGAAGGTTGAAATTCAGTTGTGCTATCCCAGTAACCATCGTCCCAACCACTGATAGAACTTGTAACACTATCAAAAGGATGATATACGGTTACTTCTTCTTGAAAGTTTTTATATGCTGTAATAACATCTTTGTGTACCCAACCGTTAGTTCGAGACCATGGATTTTTGTCAGTACAACCTCTTTCAATTGTAATATAGTCAGGATTTTGAATTGAAGGAACAGTATCCCATCTATTTGAATCAAATCCATCTGTTGTTGATGTTGTTCCTTGATCTTCAGCCGGATCCCATGGAAGAAACTCTTCATCTAAAAATAATTCAGTTTCGTCACTGGTTTCAACAAATTCAATACCATTTTTGCTATTAACACCTTCAACAAAATATCTTTTGTTTGCATAACTTGAATTTGAAAGATAGTTTGATGAAAACTCAATTAATAAACCTGATGTGAACGTAATTCCGTTTGGTGATGTATAAATTTTTAAACCAACGATATCATCTGGATCGATTTTATGTAATACAGAAATGTTATCGCCTGCGGATAAAGTTGGACTACTTATAGTTAAATTTAATCCGGTTGATGTATACGTTGAAATCAGTGTTCCGTTAACTTTTACTTCATCGTTACTTGATATAGGATATTCTAATGTGAAATCTTGGCTGTTTGTTGCTGTAAATGTTTCAGTAGTTCCTGAAACAACAACACTCGGAACACCAGTATCTAAACTTGGATACCAATAATAGTTTTCGTAATTTAAAAATTTATCATAATCAATAGGTGGAGAATATGTATAATATTCTTGACCAAACAATCTATTTTGATTATTAATTTTTCCATTTTCATTTACTATGTAATCAAGAGCTTCGTTAAAAAATATAGAATCTGACGTTAGTAGATTGTCAGGATTTTTTAATGTGGCTGTGGTTTCTAATTGATAATTCTTTCTTAAGCTGTTATCTTCGGGCTTGTAATTATCTTTGAAAGGATTATAATATGTGCCGTATTTTCTACCAATCCATTCAGTAACTTTTTCATTGTCGGCTTTTGAAAATGCTTGTTCTACTGTGCCATCAAAAAAGTTTTTCAGTTTTGGATTCTGTAAAAACTCTGGTAACTTTGAACTTACCTTAGCCATTTATTAGTAACTCCCAGTGTCTGTCATTGAAGGGTTTAAATTGTTTCCAGTTAAACCTACTACAATTTCAACATCCTCAACAGATGCCGTTGAAAAGAAAAGTTCATTTGGTTCTGCTCTAATTTGAAAAAGATTACCAAATTTTGATTCACTGTCATTGGGCACAATTACAACAGATGAAATTTGCGACGACAGTTGATTGTGAATGTACGCTGATAATTCTGTAAAAAAGAATGTGTCTCCAAAATCCCAGTTTGCAATATTAAAGTAATCGTTGATTGCATTAACAACACCTGTTTTAATTTGATTATCTGTAAATGTTGCACCTGGTATTTTAACTACTCTAAATGTAGCTTGGTTAGCCACATTAGCAGTTTTACCAAACAACAATTTAAATTTAGCTGGAGAATAAACTATTTGATCTCCTATTGTTTTATATTTTTCAAGTTCTGCTAGTGATTCTTTTAACTCTGTTGCAGTTGGTTGAACAGGTAATTCTGCGGCAGTTTTATTTGCGGCAAACCAGTTCTGTATATTTGTATAATATGATGTTTGTAAAACAATCATTTCAATAATGTTAGATACGCTAGGATCAACTCTTTGTGTTCTTGGTGCTGAATGCTTATACTGAAAATAGAACGGCTCTGATGTTGTTGCTGTTCTTCCAGTATACGCTTTATAAATTGTATTACCAGAAACACCATATCTTTTTGTATATTGAGATGACGTTCCGTTGTTAAGTTTAGTATTATTCAAATAAAACTGTTGATCAGTTGTTAAAAATTCAAGACCCGATCCGGTTAATACATCAACTTGAGAGACCTCTTTGTTAATCTTGTAATATGTATAACCATTGTAATCGCTGTAACTATTAAAGAATACAAAATTAGTATCGTTAATTAAAAGTTCATGACCAATTGGATTGTCTGGCATTCCGTCATCGTCTGAATCATAGTTTGCAATTTTAACTTTTTTAGTATCAACATATCCGTCTTGCTCAACAAATTCTTCGGACAATTCAAATGTTACCGGGTTTGTTAATTTTGTTGTACTTGCTGGGTTTGATAATACGTCTACATCTTTGTTTATATCAAGTATTTTGATTGTATCTTTGATTGCTTTTCCTGTTTGTGTACTAATATTTTTATATTTGTCTACATAGAAAAATCTAACTTCGTTGTCACTTTCAAAAACATATTCTAGTCCTCTAACTGTAAAAACATATTTTGGTGAACTAGCAGTATCAGATGCAGGTATGTATGAAGCTCTTATTAACCAAGAAGCATCTTCACCTAATGAACTGTATCCGCCGTGTGACTGATTATATTTTACTGTAAAATCTGCTGAGGTATCAACAAAGTCTTCACCAATTACATACCATTTATTTGCTGTTGTTGATAAATCTCTGTAATGATATCCTATACCGAAATCTAATCCTGCTTCCATTTGTGCCTGTATTAATGCTTTTTCATCAGTTGACAATGTTGTCCTAAAAGCTGGCAAGACTTTTCTAACTTTTAGGCCAGCTGTTATTTCTTGATCAAGTGTGATTGATCCTGTAGTTTCTGATGATAAAATTGTACCATCATTAGTAACAGAAACAACAGTGGCCCATTTGATTGTAGTAGGGTTGGAATAACTGTCAACAAATTCTAACTTAGCACCAGGTCTAATAAATGCAAGTTTTTCATTTGAACTGTATGGATTATTGAATACTGTAATTAATTGTGCTGAATTTGGTCTACCTGTTGCTAACACCGGGGCGTTACCAATATAGAAAAATCCAACGTTGCTTGATCCTGAAACTGGATAAGGTTGCCACGCAACTTGGTTCACTGATACTTGATCCATTTCAAATTGATCTGAATCATGATCAGTTTCAACTGCTTTTTTGTAAGTATCAAAATAAAAATTCTTTAACTGTGGTTTTTTTAATAAAGGTTCAAGCACACTATTAATAATGTAACTATAACTAGAATTATCTGATATAATTCCAGTTATTTCTTCAGTAGCCAATGTAAAGTTTGGATTCTTATACAAGATTCCATCTTCGCCAAAAACATTTACATTTTTAACAGTACCAGTAGGGTCATTTGTATCAAGATATCTTGAATGACCTATGTGTGTTCTATTAATTGTTTTGATTTTTTGTATTGTTTGTGATTGTGTTAATGGAAAAATTGCATAGTCTTCTGCATTTACCATACGATCTTGTGTATAGAATGCCACCGGTGCATTATTTTTAATATTTGCATTTGTTTCTGTATCAGATGAATTGTTAACAGTATATGTTAATGTTAAACTTAGTGTAGCCTGATACTCTTGACCGTCTTTGTTAAGATAAGTCAATGTAACTTCTTTGTTTTGAATTCTGTTTGCTCTTAATACTTGGCCTTTGCCTTTGCTTCGTCTATACCAAACTCTAATATTTCCTTTGGGTGCATTACCAAAGTTGCCATCTGCAAACAATACTTTTATTTTGTCGTTATTTTCAGACTGTACGTTAAAGATATTTCTTTCAGACAATGCAAGTGAATTGTAGATGGTGTTTTGCCCAAACAACGAAGGAACTTTTTTCCATTTTTCTATTGGGACACCGCCAGATGATACTTTCTGTACCCAAACATCTAAATCGTTAATGTTTGTTTTATCAACAGATAAAACTCTGTTTGGTATTGGGTCGTTATAATATTGGTCTTGGTATTCTAATTCACCTTCTTTAAAATAAACAAAAAACCCAGTGTCAACTGATCCAAAACCTTGGTTGTTGTTTCTATATATTATAGTAAATGCATCTGTTTGGTCTGGAGATCTTTCTTCTAAATAATTAGAAGTGTTAATTGATGATTTTACAATATCAATTTTAGTATTCACTCCGTCGATGCTAACAGAAATAGGTTTAACAACACTGGTGTCTGTTTGTGAGTTAACATTATAAATTTCTGTCGGTACTCCACCAACAACTTTTTTTGATGTTGGATTGCCAAACTGGTTTGTTGAATTAAACATTGAATTACAAATTGTTAACCACTGATCATACCAATCAGCATTTGTAGAATCGTTCCAAGATATTGATGTGTTTGAAAGTTCATTACCATTAGAATCTTCTAATGGTTCACTAGTTAAAATTTTTGTAATTTTTAAAATACCTCTAGCAGGAACATTTCTTTTAGTTCTGTAATTAATTAGTTTTGCTAATCGAATAATCGAGTCTCTTCTTTCAGCAGTATCTAAAAAGTTTTCTCTTGAATTTAAATCTGTTCTAAATGCAATACTTTGGCCTAGATATGCAACAAGATCAATAATAGCAATAAATTCACTGGATTGAATATAATCATTAAAATCTTCAGGATAGTTTACTGAGATGTAGTTGAGCATTGTTGATCTGATTGAATCATAATCATATGCTGTAAAGTTTGCTTGTGAAAATGTTCTGTAAACTGTTTTCCAGTCTTCTGCGGCAAATAAATTATTCTGTCTTACTATTTGACTCATTATAATGTTTCTCTTTCAAAATCCAATTGCATTACTGCTTGTTTATTAAATGGTAAAACGTTAATACTGATATCAATTCTTATACCGTTGCCCAACGAATCTAAACGAATGTCTATTAATTCACATCTTGGATCTTCATTTACAATTCTACTACAATCCTCAATTAAATCTTCTTCTGCACTTTCATCAAGTGGTTCATATAATAGATCCCACACAATTGAACCAAATTCAGGATTCATAACTCTTTCGCCTTTTCTGGTATAAAAGTGATTGATAAGATCTTGTTTTACTACATCAATATCATATAGCATATTACTCTTGTTTCCAGCACTCGTTGAAAACCCTTTATAGATCTGATTAAATCCTGAATCTTCACTACTATTTGCAGTGGAATTAGTCATTTGTGTTGAACCCGAGTATGCCATTTCCTTATCCTTAATAATATTTATTGCTTTGATTAACTGCTAACTTAATTATGCTTGACATCTGCTTATAAATAAGTTACATATTAACATATACTATTTAACCAATGAAAAAATACGACCAATTTACTGCTGAAGATAGAGTTGACGTTTTGCTTAACAATGAAGATATACATTATCTGAATGGAGAATTAACTGAAGAAAATATTGGCAAAGCTATAAAATGGATTATTGCTTGTAACCTAAACAAGAAACCTAAAAGAACTCTAAAATTATATGTGAACACCGTTGGTGGGGACTTATATGAAACTTTTGGATTAATTGATGTTATGCGTAATAGCTATCATCACATATCCACAATAGGAATTGGTGCTGTTATGAGTGCAGGTTTTTTAATTTTTGCTAGTGGAAAGCAAGGCGAAAGATACATTGGTAAAAATACTGGTATTATGAATCATCAACATTCAGATGCAATGGAATCTAAAATGCATGATATGAGATCACAGATGAAAGAAAACGTGAACTGTGAACAACGATCAATGCAAATTCTAAGAGATGCAACTGGATTTCCTCTATCAGAAGTACGTAAAAAGTTTAATAATCCTTCTGATCAATACTTTACGGCAAAACAACTGGTTGACTTAAAGATAGCAGATCATATATTATAACAATATGTCAGCAAATTTAAAAAACTTTGCCAATGGCAAAGAATGGTGGTATATGGAAAAAGAACAAGCTGTTCGTTTATTGGATGTCATTACAGATGTGTACAACAAAAAACTTTCAGACGAATTATGGTATGACGACCATGATGTTTCTTTAAAGATGTATGAAATCAAAGACGAAATCATGCGTTTTCCAGAACTCATATTTAAAAATGCTGGTATCAAAGTAGAAAAATCCAAAAAGTGGATAAAATAGTTGTTGACAAACAGCACATTCTAGTATAATATATAGATATGTTTAACTTAATAAAAAACCTATTTGAAGGAGATACACAAATGGCTAGAACTAAACAGTATGTAGTATACACTAGAGAATTTTCTAAAGGAAGAGTAACCAACAAAGTTGGCGTTTTCCTTGATGAGGCTAAAAATGCTCTAGATAACTCAGGTAACGTCAATGGTGGTGTTATCAAACATAAAAATTTGGCAATGAAAAGATCAACACCAACAACTGATCTAGTGTCAAAAGGTTATGATTTCAATGTAAGAGTAATTGGTACTGGTAACTACGAAGTTGCTAAATCAATTAAAAACTCTGTAATTGACTTACTTGCTGATTCAGGTAAAACTGTAATCAATGCAAATGCATAATAATAAAAAAGTTCAAATGTAATAGTTTATAACTATAATAACAAATGACTAAAACTTGGGCGGTATTGCAAAATATCGCCCTTTTTTTATGGAAAGTTAACATATTAGTTAACTCGATTATTCACAATTTTAAATATTATGGTAAAATTTTTATTTGACTTTGTACAAAGTTTTATAATAATATATTACAAACAAAAGTTAGGAGGTCCTTATTATGGATATTATTAACAAAATAAAAACATGGGCATCGGCACTAGCAGATGTGGGTGTTTCTTTAATAGCACTAGGTATTGTACTTGAAGTGTTATTCAGCGGCCAAGGTATTCCTTTTTGGCCAAACATTTCTGTAATTGGAAATGTACAAGCAATTATATCAGGATTTAGTGATCAAGGATTACTAGGCTTGGTAGCTGTTTGG
>Ga0181585_10000188_pt1 | contig 46208 bp, 17 predicted proteins | sample 071ome_29_FD_132469 | JGI IMG/M metagenome (GOLD analysis project Ga0181585, IMG submission 132469) | Coastal salt marsh microbial communities from the Groves Creek Marsh, Skidaway Island, Georgia - 071407BT metaG (megahit assembly) | ecosystem: Environmental > Aquatic > Marine > Intertidal...
AACAATAGATGATACGATTGTATCAGAAGCCTTGCTTGAGAGATATATACAGGGTCCAAGAAATGAGCTTAGATCAAATGGCTTTATAAGAGGTTTTGAAATATCTGGACTGACAGTTTCATCTGGTGTTGCAACTTTTAATATCAATGCTGGCATTGCTATAATAAATGGAATAAGAATTGAGTTTTTAGGAAAAGAAGGTGTTACATTTGATTATTCTTCCGGATCTACCGATAGCTTTTATATAGCAATAGATAATAGCGGGTGCATAAAGATATCAAATGAAGTTGATAAAACAGGTGGCACCAACTATGTGTCACCGCTTTCTGTTGAAACCAATCTTCATATTGCCTATTATAACTCTAACGATTCAGAATTATATGATCTAAGATTTTTTATAGATAGAGTTGATTATACACTTTTAAATCAACTTATAGTTTCTCCGGAAAAACATTTTGGGCATTTTAGCGATTTATATAGTGCCGTTAAGTATTGCGAGATTTTCTCAAAAATATTTAAAAATCAAAAGAAGCCAAAGATTATTTTGGCGCCCGGCATTCATGAAGTAAACCAAAAAATCACTATTGATTTTGATTTGGAAATAGAGGGAGCCGGCCCAGAAAGCATAGTTCAAAGAGGGCCTGACTATACAATTAGTGCAAACAGAACTCTTTTTCAAATCGGCAATGAATTTGGAAAAAATAATTTTATATATGGCGTAAAGCTATCAAACTTTACTTACGAAGGATCTGACGGAGATAGCTCATCTTCTGGTGGTTCTCCGACAATAGTTATCAGCCATAATCTAGCCAACTTAAATAATTCTGAAATTGCAGCGTTCTTTATTGATAATGTAAGATTCTCGACGCCAAGTTATGGTCCAGGGCTTGGAAACAATTGGGTTGAACTAATCTCAATTGGAACGCCCGGCAATACTGGCCTATTAAATCCTATATTTCAAAATGTATCCATAACAAATTGTTACTTTAAAAATTTCGGGTCGTATATTCCGGCCTCCGTCCTGCATGGTGCTGTTTGGTGCGTTAACACTGATCCTTCAGCTCAATATAAAAACATTATAGTTTCGAATTGCATTAGAGATTTAACTACATTTGACACCTTCACATATATCCCAAACTTTCTATACGTCCCTTCCATTCTTGCGACTTCTGTAATGGAGGTAAATAATGTCTCAATCGAATAATAGAGAAAAGTCTGCAATAGATGCCATTTATGATATGGAAAAAAAGCTAACAGATTTAGAAAAGAAAATTAAGGCAAGCGAGGGAAAACTTGATCTGCTTTTAGCCAAAGTAGATAAGCTTGGTAAGCAAGCCCCTGTTGTTAAGATAGATAGTACTCCAGCTCCGGTTAGTCAACAAAAAGTTGGAAAATTAGTTCTTGGGGCGGTAAAAGTATTTGGATATATTGTTAATAAGTCCAAAATGCCACTCGTTGCAGTTCAGGTAAAGATATATGATGAAAAAAATGAACTAATAAAAGACATAAAAACAAATGACGATGGCTACTGGGAGGTTAGATTACCTGCGGGCAGATACGGCGTAGAATATCTGCACAAAAACTTTAAGCCTCTTAATAAGGTAATAGAGTTTGGAAAAGAATCCAAAACTTATGAAGTAAGGTAATCATGTTCGTTATAAGATTTTATGATAAGCATTTTAAAGAAAATGCGGTCTTAAATAAAACTATAGGCAAGCTATCATCGCTTGTTAAAAGCAAAAGAAAATCTAAAACAAAAATAATAAAAGATTCAAATTGCGTAGAGATTATTTCTGGTAATTTAAATGCGTCTAATATAGATAATGAAGTTGTAGTTGAGCTTACTGTAAAAAAGATATTAAGAATATCTGAGGAGCAACTAAAATCAAAAAGTGAGTTGGATCGTTTTATAAAAGAAATAGAAAACTTTTGTAATCAAGCATCTGAAATTGAAGATGTAAAATATTTGCCGCTAAACTTTAGAGATAAAGAAAACAGGCTAAAATAAGCAGGATATAAAATGATAGATCAGCAAAATCTAGCAGGAACAGGGCTAAATGGTGACCACATTGTTTACTCTAGCTTTTTCGCTGATAATTATGTTGTTCAACAAACTGCTATCGTCCATCCAAAGGCCCTGCTTATAGATGGATTAAGAAAAATATTCCAAAATGATTCTGTATTTACATACAGAGATGATGAATATGGTTATCCGCTTACACCAGATCTAACAGGTCTCGATGTTGATTCGGAATTAACTACAAAGATTCTCATATCAGATACCTTTAGATATGAGGTTAAGTTTTTCCCGGCTATTTTAATTAAGTCAAATGGCGGGTCCTATAAGCCTATCTCATTCAATCAGAATATGACATATAAATACAGAACTGATGTTATTGAGAATGAGTATGGTGCAAGAAAAGTTATTAGCACACCGACCCATCGAGTTTATACGGGGCGGTGGGAGCTTAGGTTTGATGTTCAGATATATTCGGAAAGCCAGGCTGAGCTGCAAGAGCTTACCGATATTGTATCGCTTGCTTTACAATATTCACTTTGGAATGAGCTTAGGGCAAATGGATTATTTATAAGCAATCTATCAATTGGTGGAGAATCTGCTGAATCATATGCTAATGATTATGTATATAATACGGCAATATCACTTACAACTTTATCTGAGTGGAGAGTGGAAGTCCCTATAGAAAATATCGTTGAAAAAATAGCTTTTACACTCGAACCAACATGGCACCCAATACCTGGAATTAAAACCAATGGCGACTCGTTATCGAGAAGGTTTAGTGAAATAGTTGATTTAACGGAAATTTAAAATGAAACTACTAATAATAAACAATTTGATGTCATATACTATATGCGGAGGATTTTAAATGGCTAACATACCTGGAGTATCAGGATTCATACAGCCCGGAGCTTTTGCCAGAGATAGGGTTATCTCCAGGGGCGTATCTATTCCTGGTGGAATTAGAATAGTTTGCGTAATGGGCGAAGGCCTAAGGGAAGAGACTGTCATAGAGTCTGCCGCAGGCTCTGGTCAGGATGGAAGCGCTGATTGCAGTCCTACCGGAAGCGCTGATGGAAGATTTTTTAGACTCCAAAATTGGCCAGTCGTAAGCGGAAGAACCGAGCTTAGGCTAAATGGTACTCTTCTTTTCGGAAAGGAAGAAGACATAGATGCTAGCGGCGTTTCTACCCCCTTCGATTTCAGGCTTGACCCAACAACTGGCTGTATCGAGCTTAGGGGTGCATCAATTGGAGATCAAGACGGAAAAGGATATTCTGCCTCTTCATCAAATATAGGAAATGGAATTATTGTTGAAAACGATCTTTGTGATCCATTCATTACTCTTGATATCTTGGATGACTCCGCTCCAAGTGAGAGATGGACCATAAAGTGCGTCTCGGTTGTAAGAGACTCGAATGGTGATCCAATTCCTGGGCTATCTACATTCACCGCAACCGGATCAATCTCTGGCCAAATCTACGATGACTCTGGCGCTCCAATAACATTTACTAGCGGTTACTTTACCAGTAGCGCTGGTGCTGTATCAGGAAACGTATCAGAGTGCGATGATGGATTCACCGTTGCATATGGTGATAATTCCGGAATGGCCTTCCCGAAGGGCGTGGTCAGAATGAGGGATGGAGATACCTCTCTGGATACCTCAAATACATTCGTTGTGCCTGGAGCGGACCTTGTATCGCAGGGCCAGGCTCTCCCTGGAGACTTCCTGTGTCTCGATGGTTATGCTGGTCACGAAATCGAGTCAATTGAGTATGATGGCACGCTTAATGAGACAACGATTACGGTTATATCTGATAGCCTAGGTCCCGCAGACCCGGCGTGGGGAGAGGAGCCTGATGATGAGTTAGACTGGGCCATTAAGGCAACAAATATCCTTATTGACGACGATTCTGTTGTCCATGATGAGCTAACTGGTGAACCTCTTACGCAAGGAAACTTTACAGCAGGGGATATCGGAAAAACCGTTCTTATTTGCCCGGGCGCAAACTTCGGCGGCGGCAGATTTGTTATTACCGATGTAACATCCACTCGGCGTGTAAGACTTGTTTCTCTAGAGGATGAAACAGCATCATTTGATGACATTGAGGGGGTCGGCGCTACTGGTCTTGCGGATACAGGCTTGACATTCCACCTGCTTCAGAACAACGGTCTACTTCTTCTCGGTATCGAGGAGGGCGGAACACCGTTTGAGGTGGGGGACAAGTTCTTTGTCGATGTAAGCTCTAGGGCGCTTGCTCAGGGCGATAACTTAGTGGCCAAGTATATTTATGAATTAGATCTTAATGATCCTCAGTTCTTCACTGAGGCAAATGATCTGTTTACCAAGCACGGCGCCGTAACCGAAACAAATACGTTGTCCCTTGGCGCTCAGTTAGCTCTTGAGAACGGCGCTCCTGGTGTGTTAGCCGTTCAGTGTAAGCCGCCTGTTCCACGCAGAACCTCAGCAACCCTTCTTGAGGAAAGAGATTCTCTTGGAAATGGAGGCTTCTCCTCCTGCTATGATTCAGGAACAAGCTCTGCTGATGCATGTGGCGTTGATGACCTTAGGTTTGTTATCCCAAGGCCGATTGAGGGGCTTAGGAATGGTAGGCCTGATGCCGATTCAAGAGTAAATATATTTGTTATAAGAGATGGCAAAGAGACTCAGGTTTTCCCAAATAAAGTTGGATTCTATAACTCTCAGCTAGAGACAGATATTCAGCAGGGACAGTGGATTGGAAGCTCTGATAACGCCTTCTCATATACTATTGTTAACTCTGAGCTAGATATTGTTGCTAATGGTGTAGACGGAACACTAGACGCAACTGCTGGCCAGGAATTCTTCTCTACTCCTGAGATAGACTTTGATGGAGCAAATGCTGGAAACGTAATTGTTATAACTAGCATGGAGGACTCCTCCGGAACAGTATACACCTCTGTTGAAGAGATATCTGAGCAGCTTTTCGGTGTTGTTCTCGGAACACCATCAGTCGAGCTTCTCATAGACTCAGTTCAAGATGATTCGCTTGTTTATGTATCTGCTGAAAATGGCGATCCACTAAACCTTCAGAGCACATACACTGACGTGCAATTCTTCATAAAAGATCCTGCTAATTCTAATGCTGATGATGCCTCCCTGCTCCTTCACAAAGATCTTGTTTCAAGCGGAGTAATTAGGGAGGGCGATGGACTTAGAATTTCTTATGTTGATGAAAATGACGCAGACTTCTTTGATACAAACTGGTTTGAGGCACTAGAGGCTTTGGAGGCTGCCGAAGCGCAGATCGTTGTTCCGTTGCCAAGCCAGGCTATGTCCTCTATCTTTAGAGCAACTGTTAACCACTGCGAGAATATGAGTTCAATTATAAATAGGAAAGAAAGAGTAGCATTTATTGGCGCTCAAATGGGGGTTACGCCCGCTGCAATTATCGGTACCGAAGAAGTTGCCGTTGAAGATATTGGGGTGATTGAAGGCATCCAGGGAGATGATCCAGAGGAAGTTCTGGCCGGCAATACCGAGGACCTTGTCAACTTTAAATTGAGCGATAACTACACTAGCAACAGGTGCGTCTACTTCTATCCAGATGAGATTGTTAGAAGTATTAATGGAACAAATGTTGCTTTGCACGGCTTCTTTGCAGCCGCTGCAGCCGCCGGATATCTATCGGCCAGACAAAACGTAGCAATACCTTTGACTAACAAGACTTTATCTGGGTTCTCCCTAACTAGAGACAAGGTTTACAGGCCAATAACCCAGAACCAGATCGGTGCGGTCGGAGCGACTCTCCTACAGCCAGTTTCTGGCGGAGCAAGGGTTCTTGCCGGAAGAACAACAAGTCAATCCGGTTTCGTTGAGGATGAGGAGATTTCAATAATCTTTATTAGAGACTTCGTTAAGAAAACTTTAAGAAACTCTCTCGCAGGATTTATTGGAGGGGTTCAGAATCCCGATACAAACTTGCTTATCTCTAATAGAACAAAGTCTATTATGTCAGGATTAGTTGGTCAAGGATTAGTAACTTTCTTTGACAATATTAAGGTTGAGCAGGATAAGGTTGATCCAAGGCAAATTAATGTCTTCTTAAGATTTACTCCAGCTTATCCGATTAATTACATATTTATCGATATAGAAGTTGGAATTATATAATATAGGAGAATATAATGGCTGAGTATCCAAATACAGGAACTATTTTTGACAATCCAGATAATGGAAGTAAGACCAGAACGGCTCTTTCTACCCAGATTGTTGTCTATGTAGAGGGTGAGCCAGTAGGCGCCATACAAACATTCCAAGAGTCACAGTCACGCGCAATAAAACAGATTTCAGAAGTTGGCACGGATGGTATAATTGAGAATGTTCCACAGTCGCCAGCCAAGGTAACCCTTACTATTAACAGAATTGTTTTTGATGGCTTATCGCTGCCAGAGGCCTTCTCTAGAGGATTTAGAAATATTCACGCACAAAGAATTCCTTTTGATATAGTTGTTATAGATAAATTTACCGGAGATGGTGATAACGCAGTTGTAACAACTTACCATAATTGTTTCTTTTCTCAGCTAGGAAAAAACTATCAGGTTTCAGACTATACCATTCAGGAGAATGCAACAGTCATGCCGGAATTTATTTCAACCACTAGAGCTGGCGGACCTGTTGCTGATAGCCAGGGTGTTAACGGTGGCAGAGAGATTCCTGGCAGACAAGTTGACTCTGTTGAGCAATCTGCTGACACAGGAACTAGGCGCGGCCCGCTTGATTTTGCTGGACTAATTTCTGCTGCATATGGCAGCTAAATTTAGTATAAATAATTAATTAAAGCATCATACATTTGTATGATGCTTTTTCTTTATGCGGTATAATAACTTAAAATGGAGAAGAAATGCCAAAAGTTAAAGCAAGTTTATCTGAAAATAATAGAATGGAAGAAATGAAAAGTTTATTAGAAGATACCGGTAGCACAAAAGAAGAATCTACTGAAAATAATGAAAACTATATAGCTGATTTAAAAAATCTTATATTATTAGGCAGACTTGTTCATACTTTCAAAATAAATGGATTTGAGTTTGAAATAGCCACTTTATCTGTAAATGAGCAATCGGATGTAATGAGACATCTTATGAAGCAAGAGGATATGGAAAGAGTTCTTAACTCAAAATCTATAGCTCTTGCCTATTGCATCAAAAAGATAAACTCCGTTCCACTCTCTGATTTATCAGCAGAACATGAAGGGGATGACGTTTATGAGAAAAACGTATCATTCATACTAAATATGCAGGCTCTATTAGTTGATAAAATATTCTCAGAATATGAAGAGTTAACGAAAAGAGCCTCAGAAAAGGTAGGCTTTGAAGCTGTAAAAAAATAGCAGCGGAGCCATACCAAAGGCTCCGCTGGAAATTGTGCAAAATTTGGGGATGCACAGTTGATGATCCTGTTTTTGAAACAATAACAGAATCTCAGTGGCTTTGGTATGCCAATATGGTAGCTAAAGATGAGCAGGATTCTAATGATCTAACGATAGATTTAATAGAATATCTTGCCTCATACTGGAATGCAGAAGCTGTCCAAAAGGTTAAGCAATCTAGAGAGAAGCCCGAAGATCATGGGTTTGCATCAGATGAAGAATTCGAAGAACAAGTAGTTTCTGGAGCCTTCAAGGAAGATAGTATAGTTCAGGCTATTAGAGACAAGTATAAAAATACTAATTTAGAAAGTAATAATATGAATTCTAATCCTAGAACGAGAAGGCTTCCAAAGGACCTTTCATCTATAAGAGATTTATTTGGGGATGACTAATGGCGTCAGATGATATAACGACAAATGCCGAAAAAGCCGAGGATTCCCTTAGTAAGCTCAAAGGGACTGTTAGCGGAGTTGCCGACGCCGTTAATAAGCTTAATTCACTAGGTTATAGCTCATCGGAATCAGTTGGAGGCATGGTGAATGCTTTCGATGATCTTACCAACTCAGTCAACGCTTTAACGAGCCCTCTGACAGGTGCCGCCGGTCTTTTAAATAACTTTATATCTGGAGCCACCGATGTAGATCTTGGAGGTCTTCTTGATCCGTTAGGTGACGCAATGGATATTATGAGTAAGCTTCCTGATGGCGCCAAAGCTGCATTCGAGGGGATGTCTGAAATATTTGATAAGCCTAGCGAAGAATTAAGAAAATTTGATAAAGAAATGTTTAATGTCGGTAAAAGATTTGGCGACTCAATAGAGGCATCAAAAGAATTTGCCGATTCGTTAAAACTTATACCTGCAAGCGGATTTGGAAGAGAATTACAAATACATCAAGCTGAGCTTTCCAAAGCTTATGCGGCAGCCGGACGCTATAACTTAAGTCAAGAAACATTAAATAAAACAATAACCACATCTATTGGCTCAACAAACTTGCTAACTGCAGCTTATGCTTTTGGGGAATCGGCCGGCATGCAAGCCAGTGAATCAATGGGGCTTTTAAATACAATTGTTAATAGCCAGGGTGTGGCCGTAGAAGAGGTAACTGGTATATTTGGAACTTATGTTGGTGTTGCAAAAGAAGTTGGTATGCAAATAGATGATGTTGCAACCACATTGAATCGGGCAGTTTCTGGATTCTCAAAGCTTGGAGTATCTGCAGACTTCGGCGCACCAATATTGGAAGGATTTGGTCGAGTTGTAAAAGATATGGGGCTAGGCTTAGATGAGGCGAAAGATCTTACACAAAGCTTATCTGGAGCACTAGGTGGTCTTACCGAAAATTATGGTAATGCGTATGTTATGTTTCAAAGGGGCGGATTAGATTTTGGCGCCGGAGGTGGAGTTCTTGGGGCGTCTATTGGTCTTCAGGCAGAGTTTTTAAACGCTGAAAAATCTGGTGATCAAGCTGCAATTGGGTCACAGCTTGTTGGAGCCATGAGAGATACTCTTGAGTCATTTACTGGAGGGAGTATAGTTACTGTATCTGAGGCTGCAGAAAGCCCAGAGTTGCAGACTCAGTTTTATACTCAGCAGCAGTTGCTTATGAATCAATTCGGGATAAGAGATCAGTCTTCTGCGACAAGAACACTTGAGCTTTTATCAGAAATTGATGATGCAACTAGGTCTGGAAATACAGAAAGAAAAGAGGAGCTGGAAAAGCAGCTACAAAATGAGGCAGAGGGAAGAGATAAAACACTAGATGTATATGAGCAAATGAACAGGGAGCTTCAATCTCAAAGTTTGCTTTTAGCGGTTATTGCAAGGCCAAGTCTAGAAAAGATGCACAGCGCTGGTAAACAGCTGGGGGATGCTCTGGTTGTGCCCCAAATTAGAGGAATAGGAGAGGAGGGAAGAAGGCAGTTTAAAGAGCAACAAGATAATCTAAATGATATGATAGACAGCGTAATAAAAACAGCTGGAGGGGGCGCTGGAGCACAGAAAATTATTAATGCTGTAGACCCGGCTTCTGCAATTCAGAGTGCTACAGCAGATAAGCTAGAGAAGGGGACCATGGATGCATTTAGAAGAGAAGTGGGCGAAATATCAGGTGGTTTAAATCCAGAAGATTATAAAGAAGCAATAGTGGAGGCTCTCACTCAGGCTCTCGCAGAAAGTGGCCAGCAAAATGTAAATGTTACCATTGATTTCAGTGACCCAGAGCTGGCAAAAATGATTATGGCATATGCAGATGTTGCGAAACAGGTAGCAGGTTCTTAAGGAGGATAAATGGAAGGAATAGGAAGAGAAACTATAATTTTCTTTTTGCCAAATGATATGGAGGCATTTGTCAGCGATCAAAGCCCCAGCACACTTAGCGATGAGGGTGTTGGCTGGTATAAGACAAGACTTTATATAAATCCTCAGACATTTGTAATAAATGAAAATAAGCTTATAAAATCTGACCAGACTAAGGGCGGGTTCGTAACCCAGTACTGGGGAGAGGATCTTACTAAAATAGACATTTCAGGTACCACTGGATCATCTGGAATACAAGGTATAAATGTTTTAAGATCAATTTATAGACATGAACAAGTTCAGTATAGAAAGCTGCTAGATGACCGTAGAAATAAGCTTGCAGAACAAGCTGCAGAGTTTCAAAGCTTGGGGATAGCAAATGCTGAGGAAAGAAGCTTTGGAACTACAACATTGGACATTTTAACTCTTGGCGCCTATAGCCAAACTGTTGATGGCCTAACCAACGCTATAGATATAATAAAAAATGCTTATGAGGGAGATTCTGAGCTAGAGAGGACTGCCTTTAGATCTTCTCCAACCCTTGCGGCATTAGCAACAAATATTGATATGTATTTTCAAGGAGAGTTTTTCAGGGGGTACTTTACAAGATTTAGTGTTACAGAAAACGCATCGGAGCCTGGTCACTTTACTTATAGCACGAACTTTGTTGTAACAAGAAGAACTGGGCAGCGTAGAAACTTTATGCCATGGCATAGAGAGGCAGTGGATTTAGGCGGGATAGCTCAAATGAGCAAAAGCACAACCGAGGCAAAGGGTGACCCATTAACTGGAGGGGATAATCTTACCTTCCCGATAGGTGGGTATGATGAATCGAGTGTTACTCCCGAAGTTGCAAGGGAACAAGACTTTACCGTAGAAATAAATGATGAGGTATCATTTTTGCAAAATAGGCCAGGTCAGGGTAAAATTTAAGTTTAGTATAAGAGTATAATAATTAATGTCTTATGAATTATCAAATAGAATATATCAAACATGGCAGCAAGCCAAGTCTAATATAATAAATGGTGTTAGTCCTGCTTATTTTGATTTAAATTCACATCCAATAGTGGGGACTGGCGCTTCAGTTTTATTCAATCAGGATTATTCTGTATCTGTAACTCCGGATACAAGAAATCATATTTCTATGTCTCCTGAGGCAACCATACTTATTAAAAAGAAAGCCTTCTCAACACTAAGGGGTTCAAGCGAAATCAAGCTTATGGATAAAACGGAGAAGATGCTTCTCAGGGCAACCAAAGCCCTTTTCGCTTATAAAGTTCAGCAGATTAGAGCCTATGAGAGTTTGACTAAATTTGATAATTTTTTCCAGAAAAACAACTCATATAGTATGTCATTACTTTCTTCTTTTATAAATGAATCTGCAGCAGTTATAAATTCTAATGAGCAACTAAAAACTGATTTGCAAAAAGAGGCTGGAGATCTGTGGGATGACCTCAAAAATATACTTTCTGCATCTAGTTCTGTGGAAAATACTGCTGCTGTTAATGATGATATTTTAGCTATATTAAAAAGAAATGCCTTCTCTGAAGACTCAGGGCTAACAACGTGGATTGTTGATCCAGAAAGCCCAGAGAACTATACACTCGGACCTGGAACAGGAGTTATAGAGCTTACTACATTTACAGGCTTTAGAACATCTGTATCGAAAGATTCGTCTCCTTCATCTGCCAATATAGATATCGCCTATCCATATAGAATAGGAACGGTCCTAGAAGAAGATATTGAAATTGCTATAGAGGAGGCTCTTAAGGGTTCTCTGGGGCTTTTTTCGGAGCTAATGAATGGCGGCATATCCTCGGAGTCTCTAGCAGGCCAAACGGCCTATGTGGATGGCGCATCGATATTATCAGCTGCATTTGAGCTTTCTAATGAAAGTTTCTTCGATACTGCAATAGACACAAATTATGTAAGAGACAGGCTAAGAACATTTTATTTGGGTAAGCCATTTATAAATGCATCTGATATAGTTCATTTTTACATAAGAGGTAATAGAACTTTTACAGATTTTTCTTCTGCTGATTCCACATATTCTGAAGAAACTTCAGAGTCACCATTTGATGAAGAATACATGGAAATAGATGAGGTTATATTAAAGGCAGAGCACCAACTTTATACTAGTGGCGCAATAAGTTATCCAAAATACAAGGAATTAAGAAAACTGCAAGATAATTCATTTGGTATGATTCATGTTTTTGCCGGCCTAGTGACTGATACAATGGAGTCATATGGCGGTGGTTTTTGGAAATTAGGAGTAAACGTTTCTGATAATATGTCTTGGCTGAACTGGAGTAGGTATCAGAGCGAGCCATCCCTGAGTAATCCAAAAAATGTATTGGAAGACCCACTTACGCCATTCGAGTTTGAAAAAGATGAGCAGGGCAAAATAATTAGTTCGAGCAGAGATCTTTTGTATGAAAATAAGGCTTTGCTACAATCTGGTTTATTAAATTATGACTCGGGACTGTTAGCTGGGCAAAATGCAAGCGAAGGAAATCTGATACAAGGACAATATAACGGCCTAGGATCCTTAGATGGCAAAAAGGTTATGCAGCATCCTAGCGGATTTGTTTATAGATGGAAAACCGGAATAGTTACCGCTACAGCAGGGTTTGCCTCAGCAAATGAAACAGATAGCGGCAACCCCGCTAGCCAGTGGGGCCAGCTTTATCAGCCAACCGTAACAAACGGCGTTCTAAACAACCTGGATATACCAAATGTGCTTAGCGTACTTATTGTTGGCCAGCCATATAATATAGAAACGTTTATCGAGCAGGCTTACACTGCCCATAATATAAAAGATAAGTCTGGCGGCCTAGATCAGCGCGATCCCATAACTGGTGTACTTGATTCTATCAGAAAGCAAAATGTATATTATGGAAACTTTCATCCATACAGAATGCTTACAATGAGTTCTGCTTCAACACAGCAGATGCTGAATAATGTTGGAAATAGGGAAATATTAAATAATAATGTAAAAAGTCTGCAAAAAAGAAAGCAGCAAATTAAAAAAAGAATAAATGACTTAAATGATACAAATAACACCTCAACTCCAATAATAAAAAGCCTAGAAGATGAAATTCAAACAATTGATAGGGCGATAGCTGACCAGATAAATAAGGCTGTTGGTTTTGATAATGCACTTACATCTCAAGACAGGGTTGGAATAGAGATAAGCCTTGGCGGATCAGTAAATCTGCCTATTGCTGATACTGAGGAAGAAAATAACGATATTACTCGCGCAATGATGCTGACCGGCGCCCAAAGAAGAATAGAGGATGTTAGACTTAATAGGGATAGAAATTTATTTATAGTCTCTGACCAGTATGATACGGCAGATATAAGGCCCTTTATATTAGGTTTAAATAAGAGCGGATGGCGACTATTTGAAGGAAAGTATTCAACTGTTTATCAGATGTGTAGCGAGGTTACCAAATATCTAAATCTAGAATTTTTCGCCAATTCTCAGGGCCATCTTGAGTTTAGGCCGCCTCTTTGGAATCGAGTTCCGCTAACAATATTAAAAGAAACAATAAAGAAACAAAATTCTGAAAATACAGAAATTATACCAAGCTTTATTACGAATTTATTTAGCACAAGGATAGAAACGCTTTACCTCAATATACATAATGAAAATATAAAAATTGCATTAGCATGCTTGATGCTGGGCAGATATCCTGATAGCACCCTTTTGCCGAACGTTAAGGCCTTTGGAACAGACTCTCTAGCATTTTTTGGAATATCACACAAGAAAGATAAGGGAGAGAGTGATAATGAGCCAGTTGAGTCCGGCGGAAGAGGAGGAGACATTGTCTCGCTTGGCCTAAGGCAAACAAATTTTGAGTTTAAAACAAATAGAGATTTAACAGAAGAAAGAGACAATTTTCTGTCACTGGGCGCCTCTTTTCAGGATAAGGGAGATGTTCTATTTGGCAATACCGAAACGCTTCTCGGAACATTTGATATAATTACACAGGAAAGAGGCTCTTTATTAAATGATCTAGAAAATGTTATATCTTCAAATACAAATAGAAAAAGGAAAAGAAAAGAAAGTGCCGCAAAGTATACTGCTGCTGATTTAAATGCTATAAGAAATTCTTTTAGAAAGCAGTTTGGGAGAGATCCGGCGAATGGCCTGCTTCCATCTAGTAAAAAAGAGTTTACAAATGATGATCTAATTTACCTTGTTAGTGAAAAAAAGAAAGTCGATGCCGCCCTCAATAACGCTGTTGATGTAACAAAAACTTTAGAAAAAGCTATATCAAATAGAGATAGCTATGTTTCTATGCTTCAGGCAAACTTGCTAAAACAAAGAGAGCTTGAAGAAATAAACGAATTTCTATTGACCGGAGAGAATGCAGATTTTGAAGGAACATACAATGGTTCTTCTGCCGCTTTAAATGAAACATTTGATTTTCTAGAAAAAAGTGCAAATGGACTTAGCGCAGCATCTGATATAATAACTGGCAAAATTGCAGAAGGAACAGTTTATGATCATTTGATTGAAGATGATACAAGAAATCTTTTAGGCTATGGTTCTGGCAAAAGATTTATACTAAAGGATGAATATATAAAGACTGCGAGCTTTTCTGAAAAACCTCCAGAGTTTACAAGGGTTGACGTATTAGGTAATGCGCCGCTCATAGGCGAGGGTCTGAGAAGCCAATTTGATGGCCTTTACTTTTGGGCAGGAGCAACAGATTTTGATTTATGGAAGCAATATGGATATAAGGATGCCCAGATTGATTTACCATTTGTATCGGATCCGGAGGGCCAGGGAAGACCATATGCATATTTAGAGCTTGCAATGCAAAAGTTAAAAGTTAATTCTGCTAGTGTAAACATTATTGGCAATGAGTTTTATCAGCCTGGAGACACCGTATATATACCGTCCAAGGGGCTTCTATATTATGTTACCTCAGTAAATCACACATTTGATTACGGCAGTAGCTTTAACACGACATTAAATTTGGAATATGGCCACCCTGCCGGCAACTATATTCCAAGCCCACTAGATGTAATTGGGCAACAGTTGGTATCTAACGTTATTGAGGACCCGGCTATTGTTTATAGAACTGATAGGACTGACGATAACTACACTCCGTTAAGGCCGGATTGCTCATTGGTTTTCCCAACCGGAGAGGCTGGGCCTGCAGAATTGCTTGCTTATTCGGATAATAATGTAAGATTTACAAATATGATGATAGACGTAACCTCCAGGGTTGCTGGCAGCAGCTACCTGCTCATAAGAGGCTTTGTTAAGGATAGCAATGAAGATATAACCGATACTCTTGAGAAAATGGCAATTGTAAGATATCTTTTTGAAAATCCAAGCCAGCTTGCTCAATCGAACCAGCTAAGCCTTGGGGATGATCTGGTCAATGCTTTTGGATCACTAACAACAACCTTTTCATCGGCTGCCGGGGGCGGGTCTGTTGGAACAACAAAAACGCTAACTCAAATGAGGCTGCCTAATAACCTGCCCGTTGTTCCAATTTCTCCATCAAAGATTATAGAACAAGTATCTTACTTTAAGAAAGAATTTGGTGATGACGGCAAGAAAAACTTTGAGCAAGGCCAGATAAGGTGTTTGAATCGAGATCTTGCATTGGCAATGCAAATTGATGCGGGGCAGTTTGAATCTCTGTCATCAGGCGTAGTAAATGGAATATTCCCAAGGGGCGGCCCGAGTCAGGCAAGTTGGGGCGATCTTCGTGATGAAGTCGCTGGAATTAATAAAAACTCTTCTTTCAAATCAAATGTTATTGAGATTGGTATTATACGGATACCAAGCAGCTTGCTTTCAAAGACTCTTTAGTTATAAGGTAAATATTTATGTCATCTGAGGCCGTACAAGGAAAACTAAGAAACTTTCAGGTATTTGAAGCCACCGTTGTTGACGTGGACAGAAGAACTGGTGACATTTATATCACTACACCGGATATGGCTGAGCTAACAGATCCTGATGTTATTCCCCCGATATATTACGGAGGCATCTCTGGCACTGGCATTTTTCAGCATCCCGAAATAGGTGACACCGTAATTTGCACAAGGGTTTATCCGGGAGGAAAGGGAATAACCCAAGGTATAAGGGTAATTCCAAAAACAACCAGAGTATCAGATAGTGAAAATATAGTTAGAAGCGAAAGCCCCTATCTAAAAGCCGGCACACCAGAATACCCAATAAGAGGGATGGAGCCTGGAGAGGTAAGGTTAAGGGGGCTTGGTGGCAAGCTTGATCTGGTTGGCAGAGGCGAGCGTGGCAGCGGAATATCCATAGGTACGATATCAGGCTTTGGACTGAATGTAAGGAATAACTCTATAACTAATTCGGCAGCGACCCTTGTTAGTAATTCTTTAAAGATAGCAAATGATGCAGCCAGAATAAGCTCAAGAAGCATATACAGATATGTAGATGGAGATCCAGAGCAAATAAATGCTATTTCTTCAAATAGCTATATTAAAATAGAAGATATAGATGGAGGCAAAAGGAGGGGCCTATTTCCTGGCAAGGAGGCACTTCCATCAGCAATACTTGGTGGCTTTAGAAATCCTGGTTTATCAGAATATAGGATGGTTATAAATGAGTTTACTGAAACAGACTACTTTAATGGCTGGGATAATGAAGCTGCAGCGAGAGATGACTCAAATCTGAACGGCTTTAGTTCAGACAAGTCTTTAAAGTCTCTATCTTTTGAAGCGCCTCTACATATGGGTGCTCACCAAATTGTAGAGATAATAATTGGAAATGTAGTTAACTCAAGGGGCGAAATACTGGACCCCAATTATGGCTCAATAGTTATTGGCGGTGCTACAGGCCTTCCGATTACTGATGAATCACCTGCAAAAATATATGAAAAAGCAAGGCTTAGATCAAAGCGTGGCATTGGATATCATTTTCAATTATCTACAAATAGCTTATCGACAGGAGTGGCAAACAATAGGGATAACTTTATAGTATCTATAGATAAAGAGGGGGTATTAAAAGCCAACATCCCAACCTCATCGAATACCGGAAATGTATTCTATCCAGCATATGCAGAGTTTTACAATGAAACATCTGGGAAAATTAACACAGAATACTCTTTTTCTAGAAAAACCGAAAAAATTCCCATAACCCTAAGGAGTTCTGGCGATATTTATCTTCCATCTGCACTTGACATAGAAGACTATGAAAATGATCAAGATTTCCAGGGCGAGGAAGTTCCGGAGAGATACACTGGCATTAGATTTTCAAATGAAAATAAATATTTTAAGGGATTTGCAAATACATCCGGAGAATCTGATAGTATAAGGGTGAATCCAACAAAGCATCACAACATGTATGCGGCGGCAGAGATGCTTATAGCCAATAAGGTTAGAAGAATAAATATCCCACTGACAAGCTCTGAGTGTACTGGACTCATAGCTGGGACTGCTATTGGCAAATCATTTGAGATACTACCAGAGAGCGAAACTGGCAAGTTTGTATATCCAAAGTATATGTCAACAGTAACTGTATTCCCAGGGCAGCCTGCCATCGAAACTGGGGGCAGTACAGTCGTTGCAGGTCGTGGGCTGTCATCTGAGGCGCCAAAGTTTGCTAATAGCTTTAGGCTTATAGAGGGTGACTCAGGAATATCTGCCGTTAATACAGACGAATCAGGTAACAAAAGAAGAAATCCTGGTGGGAAAAGTGCAAATATCAATCTGGAAGGATCGCTTGAGCTTTCAGTCGGAAAAGATAACTTTGATCAAAAATCAATACTGCTAGATACTGCTGGCGGAATGGTGGCATGGTTTGGCAAAGATAAAAATGATAGGTCAATTGTCATGCAAACGGACGGCTCCGTGTTGGTGAATATCGGCGGAAATAACGGCAATGAGTTTAACCAAGGAAGCTTTGATCTTAGAGTCAATGTGGCGAATAAAGGATTTGTTGGCGAGCCAGGTGATGATGACGACTCAGATTATTTAATCTCTATTAGTGAGGCTGGAATCGTTATAGCCGGGATGAGGAGAGCTACCCCCATGGTTATAAGAAATGATGGAAATTTAATGATAGAAAGTGGGTCAAAGGTAATCTTGAGTGGGACGAGCGTAGTTGTCAGAGAGGGCGCAAGGCCCGAGCGAAAGCTAAACAAGGATCCTGTTTCTGCTGACACTCCAGACGCAAATCTAGAGGGTGTGGCGGATCAGGTAGGCTGTATTGTCGATAGTGCAAACGAATAAGCTTAATATATATTATTTATATATTTTTAAGTATAATTATCATTAGTTAAAGTGGACATCCTTTATGAGTAGCATACTAAAAGCTGTTATTGGAGAAATTAATACCAGAGAAGAATATACCTCCGTAAAAGTCAATTGCGATGACGAAGAAAGCGGCAAGTCTATTTTCCCAAATTCTGGTATAAAAGTTTTATTTCCAAAGAAAGATTATGATGGAAAAGATAACGAAAAAACAGAAACCGTGCCATTAATAGGCGGCTCTGTAGTTAAAATTTCTTTAAATGATAGCATTTCCTTAAAGGTCCAAGAAGATAAGTATAAAAAAATTGTTAATAGGATTAATAATAAGCTAACTGGCTTAAACAGCTTAGCAGCTTTTATGGAAAATAAAATATACAAACAAGGGCCAGAAATAAAAAGTTATTCTGATCTTGCAGAGATATATATTAAGATAAATAATTTTTTGGAGAAAACAAATCATTTTCCAAAAAATCTTCAAGCGCTTCAGATTCCAACAATAAATTTGTCCTCCCTTACTTCGTCTGAAATAAAGACCACTTTACAGGTTAATGCGGAAATAGAAAGAGCAGCAGCCAATGGCTCCAGGCTATCAGGTACTTCTCTCGTCGGCTCGTTTAAATTTATTCCGTTTGAAACAATTGATGAGATATACAAGATATTAACAAATAAATTTGATGTTGGCGGAATTGCTGATAATATAACAATATCTGGAGATACTTTTTTTAATGCTGCTGTTTCTGTAAATAATCTTCAGGATTCAGCAGAAAATAAGAATGCGACAAGTGATGGTGATGATGAGGCTATAGCCAAAGCAATATTAAATATATTTCCAATCCTTAGAATAGATGAAGATAAAATATTTGGAGAAGATAACCAAATTACAGCTGGCTATTATACAATTTACAAAGATGCCCTGTATTTAAAGACGCCAGATTTGAGCGGCAGAAACGCTGCTGGATCTTCAGATAATCCATATAACCTAGGAGAGGAAGACCCCGAGGAAGCAATAAATTTTATATTTGAAATGAATATAAGATCAGGGTATGATGCAATTTGCTTTGATTACTTAGCGCCTGCAGATATAAGTGTTGTTGAAAATGAATATGAATTTCCGCCCCAGAAGAATGGCGGAAGCATAGAGGTCGAGGTCGAGGCGCTTGGGCTTTCTGAAAATGCAAGCTACTTTTTGTCCCCAATAAATAATTCGGTAGAAGCGAAAATTATTGGCGTAAAAAATGTGAAGACCGTATCTGATGGAGTAGAGTTTTTTACGGCGCCAAATCTTACTGTGCCTTATTTTTCTAATGAATCTGCTCTAAAACCATTCTTTAATTTATCTACAGAAGAGTTTGTAGGAGTAGCAAAAGTAGCTCAAGACAGATTAAGTTATTCTGAAATATTTGGAGATGGAAACGTAAGCCTTGGAAGTACCTTATTTTACTGGAACACCGGAGTGCCCGGAGAGCCTGCTATATCTGTAGACATAAAAAATGCCGGAATACCACTATTGGGTCTTGATGCAGTCCTTGGAATTTCAAGCTCACAGTATTGCGGATACGCAAATAGAACAGATATTTATCTTGGAAGAAGAGACGAGGAAGAATCATATAAAAGAAATGATAATAAGTATCTTAGCGAGACAGTATATGCTTCAAAAGACTTCTTTATGTCTCTTGTTCCAAATATATCCCGAGAAGATCAAATCCCAAAATTCTGGATTAAAGGTGGCGCTGTATCAAACCCCGAAGGGCCAGAGGGGAGCGAAACTGTAAAAATAACTTTTGGGTCTTCAAAAGATGACTTTCTTAGCTTATCTAATTTTAATAATAATGAAGATGTTGAATTTGCATTATATTCAGTAGATGAGTTAGGCCAAGTAACCAGGGCTTCTGGGCCAAATATTAAGCTACAAAAGCATGAGCCCTCATCTTTATCAGCAACACCTAGTGGCTTTTTTGAAGATGCAGTAATAATAAAGCCCGGCGTGTTAGCCCCAGATCTTACCTTTGAATTGGAAAAAACCGTTGATGTAAAATCTATTAAGCTTTATACTGACGAGGTAGATGAAAATTTAGCTGTAGATTTAACTGGTTATGAAATAACAGAAACTGGGTCCGGATTCGTCTTATCTTTTGGGGGACTAAATGTAGAGGGTGTATTTGGAACAAATTCAGGAACCTACTGGATTCAGATTAATGATTCTGGGGAAAGACTGCCATTCTATATAGCTGGCGTAAATGTTGATAGCGTTGAGCTGCTGCCTGGTGCCCCCGAGAAAAAGGTAAAATTCGAAGACCCAGATGGACTTTCTGCCCGGGGATTTGGAAAGACAATAGATTCTATTCCAATTCTACTTGATGGATCTAATGCCGAGATAACTTTAAGATATAATAAAAAGATATTTAAAAGTGGAGCAGAAATATATGGTTATTTTGCATTTATTAAAGATGGAAATGATGGAGTCAATAAGAAAATTTTATCTGAAGATATTGGATTTTTAAAAGAAGAAGACGATGAGCAGGGCAGAATATATGAGGCTAGTCTAAAAAAAGACGGCGCCGTGGATGTGCCGTGCTATATTCCTACCAACATAGAGTTCGAGTTTGGAAGTACATATTTTTCAAGGCTGTCAAATAAAAAAGCTCTGCTAAAATTCCCCGGCCCTGCAGGAGGGCTAAACATAAGCAGGCTCAACAAAATGGTCGGCGGTGGCATTTGGTCCCCAGCATATATAGTTCTTACAAATGAAAAGCTTTCAAATAAGCCGGCAGGAGTAATTACTCTGAGTGACTCCGATAACTCATATGCCGCCATACGGATAGGAAGCCCGCCATCTGAAACAGAAAATATAAAGCCGGCATTCATAACGCCGCCGCATGTGCTTGGAATGGTGGCGCAGATTCCTGGCGAACAAAGAGCGTTCGCATCATCATCCAAAAAAATAAAGGATTATCTGGATTCTCTAAGGGGTATTGCGGATAGCGATGATATAGCAAGCGATGATGTAGTTGGCCCAATAGTTGCAGAAGATAGTTTAGATAGATTATCTATAATATTTGCGGGACCCAATAATGAAAAAAGAAAAGGCAAAAAATACACAACATATATAGGCTCTACAAAAATAAGCAAAAGCAAAAGAGCCGGGAAAATAGTCTCGCTGTCTGCCGCCGACAACCTTCTTCTTGTAAATCTTAAGGGAATAAAAAAGATAAACAGTGTAGGCTGGACAAACATTGTTATCAAAAAAAGAGATAAAAGATTCAATGTTAGCTATGATTCAACAGTATATAATGTATCAACTGTATCATTTTTATGCCCCGAAGATTCCAAAGATAAAAATTGCGAAGTATTTAAGGAGGCTGAAGGTCAATCGTTTGTTAATACTGCTGACGCTAAGTATATTCTTACAAAGAATGCTTCTGGCGATAGAATGTGTTATGAGTCGGCCAACATATTCCCGGATGTTAATAATACTGGGCTTCATCCAATACCCTACTACCCGAGCCTCAATAAAGACAAAGCGCTAGAAGAGGGCAGTTGTAATGACAATTACTCTCTTGAGGGGGACTCTACTTATGCATTCTTTAGAAATCCAATAAAAATAACTCCAGATGTAAACCTAACTTTAAAACTACTTTTAACTGACACTGATACAAGTGATAAAGATGATAAAAACGGAGAAATTGTATATATAAATACGTTCGGAACCGTTAGCGTGCCAGAGGGGCTCGATGCTTTAACCGAAGCTTATGATAGGGCAAAGGAGAAGACTAGTGATGCGCTCGAAGAAGCCAAGGGTCAGGTAGAGTCATATAAAGAAGAGCTTGAGCCTTCTGACGAAGCAGGGAGGAGCGAAGAGGAGATAAATCAGGATATCGCGGAAACTCAAGAAAGGATAGATAAGTATAGTGAGGCCGATGAAGCAGCCGAAAGCGCCCTCAGCGAGGCAGAGACGGCTCAGGCTGAAGCCGATGCTAAGCAGCAGGCTCTAGACGCGGCGAAGGCTTCTGGCGATGACGCTGCTATTCAAGCCGCCCAGGATGCTGCCGATAAGGCTAACGCCGCTTTAGAAGGAGCCTTAGATGCTGCAAATAGCGCGGTGAATGCATTTAACGATGCTATAAATTTCTTAAATAATAATTTACCGCCCGACTTTCTTTCAAGTTCAATAATGGCTGTCAATGATCTTCTTAATGATGTTGAGGATGCCCTATCTCCATCAGAAAGAGCAAGCGATTTTTATGGCATAAAGATACCTGACACGCTTATAGATGCTAATACTACTATATTTAGTTCTAAGCTTGATCTGTCTAACCCAGAAGAAGTAAGGCTAAATATCAAAACTAAATTTGATCAAGTTGCAGCGATTAAATTTAATTCTCCAGAAATTTTAAGAATAAATTTTAATGATGAAGATTATTTACCAAATAATTTTGGAGATATAAAGCTTAACGATCAGCAAAGTGTACTGCTATTAACTACAGTTGGTACCAGCAAAAGAACAAAATTAGAGATAAATAATATAAGAACTGATTTTATTATAAAAGAAGAAATAGGCATCATAAAGGTGCTTGAGGTTATAATAGAATCAAAAAATCAATATATTCTTTCTGGTGGCGATCCATGTCTTGAGATAGCTCTTACAAATTCAAATGAGGATCATATAGGTCTATCAGATTTTGATAATGCACTTGCTATTGATACAGCTGATGTATATGAAAGATATATATCTGGAGGAGATAGAGTTAAATCTGGAGATATTGCTGCAATAAAAGAAAGATTGGTAGATAATCCATTGAGATTTCTGTCGGTAAAGTTAGATGAAGCAAATGTTCCAAAAGAATTTATAAATAGTTTTTGTGATTTATCTTTTCACTTAACTGCAGAGCTTTCATTACAGTTAAGAAACTTTAAAGTTCTTTTAATTCCCATTAAAGTTATACTGTGCATAATAGATGTAATATGTGCCCTGCTTCATCCCATTAGACTTGCCTTTGCTATAATAAGATTATTCTTGTGCTTATACGATTTAATCTTACTGCTGCCTCAGCTTGCTGTTCCGGCGATGTTTATTGATCTGGTATTGCACTTGCTAGAGCTACTGCTCTGTGTTATAGTTAAGATACTCAGCATTTGTAATGCTATAAATGAAATCATAACAGCACTTGCCGTAGCAATAGAGGAAAAGAATTATCCAGCAATTGTTGCATTAGAAGAAACTCTTAATGAGCATCTAATAAGTCTTGAGGCTGACCTTGAGGTGCTTAGGCCGATAATAACTATTTTGGGCCTCTTTTTAGAGCTTTTAGAACTTGTTTTTGCATTCCCCTGCCAGATTGGAGCAGATGAGGACGACCCGACCTGTATAGACCCATCAATGATTGCCGGCATAATTCTGGGCAAGGTTGCTCCATTCGGAAAGGTAGAGCCCGACGCCCTCCTTCCTCTTGCACAGACTTATTCAACTCTTGACCCAGCAGATTCTAATTTTGGCAACACTCCAAGCTCAGGGGACGATGATGACTCTGAAAGATTTGGCAGCTCAGATATTCTAAAGGAGACTAGGGAAAATGCAGGAAGCATTGTTGTTCTGGACAACACGGGTTATGCGGGCAAGGATCTTACTGGATTAACTGATTCAAAAACTGGGGAACCAATACAAATCGAAGCAGGCGGCTTCTTCTCTGGAGATGATGATGACGATGGTAATCTTGATAATATCGACTATACTAAATTAAGATTTATAGCAGAACGGGCCAGTCACTTTGAGGCTGCATTTGGCATATCTTTCACAAAATCAACTAAGAAATTTAACTTATTTACCGGCCCTGATCCAAGGCTTGTTGAGTTCCAGTTTAATGAAAAAGGGTTGACTAATCCGCTTGCGTTTAACTGGTTCTTAGCAGCATTCTTTAGAAAAAAGAACATAGATCTGCTGCAGACAATGGATGCTCCTCCCGGCTTTGTAATACCAGACGGAAACTCTCTTGTGGTTAATAGCGGACAAGTAGGTTTTACCTCTCCAGTCGATGGCTCTTCAGATTATGTTGATGGAAGCTTCTCTGGATTCTACCTGGAAGAGGCTGGCACGGATGGGTCAGCGACATATTACCAGCCAAAGGAGCTTGTTGCAACGGTTGCTGTTTCGGAGGCCGGAACGGATGAGGATGGCCAGGCAGTCTTTAATGAAGTCGAAGTAACAAAGCCGTTCCCTAACTTCCCGATGCTTGCAATGGTTGATGATGATTTTAACGTTTACTTTGTCGAGCAAGGCGAGGGAGGACAGGGCGGAATTAGGGTCGAGAATATAGATGGAGTTGATTGTATAACTTCTATTAGCGCAAAAATGATAAATTTCCCAAGCGCTCCTAAAAAGAAATTTTCAAGAGAAGATTTAGAGGTTTATCGTAATGCTGAAAGCCTGAAGCCTAAAAGCGATAGAGGCAAAGATATAGAGGACGGCGGAATATCCCTAACTGGTTCTTCGGGGCCAGAGACTGTATCAGAGACGGCAGATGTTAAGCTTGGACAAATATTAGTTTATGAGCAAGCAAATGCAAACTGGTTATCTGGAGAGTTTGCGCCAGATGGTGAAGGTAGCGGCTACTTTAATGGAGACGAAGAATTTAAGTCTAAAAACTTCAATGATGAATTTGGCGTTTACACCGCTCAATATGTAAAAGATGAATTTGATGACGGCAATGATGTCAATGGGGTTTTGATTGATCCTATTTCTGATCCTCCCTTCCCAGATTACGGAATATTTGACTGGGCAAATGGCAGCAAAAAAGAAAGAAATGATTTTGGGGATTCTATAGACTCAATCAAGGTTTTCGACTTCCCAAATCTTTATTTTATAGATATGAGGCATGTAGCCCAGGATATAGAGGCTGCATGCGGCTCTAAGCCTCAGGAACTTCTTTTGGATCAGGATGTTTTCACAGACGACGGACAAAATGATTTAGCCGACATTGTTGATGAGACAAAAGATTGCGTTGAGACTTTTGTAAACTTCTTCCTGTCGTCCAGCGAGAGCAGCACAACCGGGCTACCAGAAGGTGTTGTTCCAAGAATAAGAGCGCAAATTAACCTTGGAATTCTTCCAGAAAGAATCGTTGTTAATGATGTTGTATCACTATACAATAGTACAAGAGAGTGCCTCGATGATAAGGTTGATAGGGTGTGCAAGTACGTGGTAAACCCATTAAACACGTCATTTAAACTTCTAAATGATATAGATGAGACTCCTTTAACCGATTATGTTGATCCAGAGCAGCAGGATTTGGCGAGGCTTATAAATTACGATGTTGTAGATGAATTAGAGTTTGATACAGATCTTCAGGGATTCCCCAAAATTACTGGGGCAATGGAATATGCATCAGGCGTTGGCGATCTTGCAGTGGTAACAGTTGGGGAAAAGGCAATAATTAGGATTATACCAAGAGATTGTTATGATGATATAATTTCTGCATCCTTGGACCTAACGGATAAAATTCAAATACAAATTTTAGAGGATCAAACAGGTGGAGCCGAGCTTGTTGAGCCAGAAGAGGGGTCTGGACTTTATGTAAAAGATGGAGGCGAGTATACTGCCGCAATTACCGCAACAGAGCCGGGGGCAGTAAAGATAAAGGCAACAATATGTTCTGTGTCAGTTCAGGCGGTAACCGAGAGAGCGCTTGTACCGTCTCTTGAAAATACTGTACTCGTTGACTGTGTTGATGATTCTGGAGAAGAAGCTGGTAGCGTTGAAGAAAACTTTGCACCTGGAGCACTTACAAAAGTTGATAGAGTGCTGACCATAGTCTTTACTGCTGCACCTATTTCCTCCAATAAGAAAGATGATTCTAGTCGTCTTGCGATTCCAAGAGCACAGGTATTTGGTACAAATTTGGAGAATTAAAAAATGGCAAATGAAGAGCTTATAGAGCGTTTAGCCTTTACAAATAGTACTGGCACAAATTATCTTAGTCAAGCACTGGAAAATGCTTTAAATATTTTAAAGCCAGAAAATGGAGAGGTGGATTTAATCCAGGGGCCAAAAGGTGATGGAACAGAAGAAAGTATAGAACAATATAAAAAAATATTTTCGGAAATATCAGAGAATTTTTCAGATGAAAATGGATTTTCTAAATCAATTGATGAAATGAGATCATCATATCTTCCATATAGTTTTGTTGCAGAAACCACAGATTTAACTGGAGAAACAAAGTCAGTAATTGAGCTATCAGAACAAGGCTCTGTTATGGAGTCCTATGAAAACACCTTTTTTAGGATGCTGGGATTGCCATCAGCTGAAGAGCTTGGTGATAACGAAGAACTATTTTCTGTTGATATATATGGAGAGTTTTCAAGAGTAAATAAAGATATCTACACCAGTAATTCTTTAGACGCAAGACAAGTGCCTGTAAAATATCGCGAAACATCTGTAGATATTGAAATTTATAACCTTGCAAAAAACCCAGATCCAATTGGAACTCTTGTCGAAAATGGCTATGATGAGCAAAGCGATAAAGAAGACCAAAAGCCAAGCGAAATATTAGCCGAGGCGCTTAGAAGGCTAAAGTTATTGTACGACTTAGGGGGCTTTTACGGAGAAGAACAGGTTAGGCTTAAGAATGAATTTAAGGATTATTTTGATCCATTTACAAACAAACAAGTTGATCCAAGTTCTGAACCAGTATATGAGGGTTTAAAAGAACAATATAATGATTTTCTAGCAAAGTTTACAGAAGAGGTCCCGGAAGGACAGGACGCAGAATTTGCAGGAACCTTTATAACATTTATCTATACAATAACAAGGCTTCTTCAGCCGTCCTTTACCGTTGAGGAGCAGGCTGCAAAAGATTTATTTTCTAATAAAATATTAGGACTTAGCGCAGATAATATTACAAATCTTCATGAAAAAACAAACTTTTGGAGATTCTGTAACTTGTTATTTCCACCTATTCAAGATGAACGGATTGGTTATTGTATAAATGAGCCAAGGAAAATGGTGGCCGAACCATTTTTGCCAGAGACTATGCGCACAGTTAATCAATACAAAATGAAATCTAGCTTGCTTGAAGCTATAATAAGAATAAGGCTTGACGTAGTTACTGGTGACTCAGAGCTTAATCCTTCTGACTTTTCAAGGCCTGGTATTTCACTTGGAGACAATCCGAATGGAATGAGATATAATGATGTAAAAGAAAATTTTGGAGTCCTTGAGGCTTATTTAATAACAAGGCTGTTTAATTCATTTTCGGGAATAGCATCATTTACAAAAGATCAAATAAAAGAATTACTTATACAACAAACAAATACTTCAGTTATTCCAAGGAAAAATACTGAAGAGAGTGATGATAGCCCTATCGATCCAGAAAAGACTACAGATAAAGAGACTGATGAACAAAAAAGATTAAAAGCGATACAGATAATAGACGATTCGATGTTGCTTTTGCTTGGGGGAAATGATTTAAATGAAGCTTTAGATTTTCAGGAAAATGTGGCAAGAAGTTCTGGCGTTATAAACGCTCACTTCATGGGATCAATTACATCTGCTGCATCGTATCCATCTAAATGGGCATCAAAGAAGTTAGAGGAAATTAAAAATAAGGATTTAGATGATCAGCAGGGACCGGGCGGCCTTGGCACTGCAAGGGTTGATAAAACCATGGGAAGAGCTAGGGGGGTTGGCATTATTGATATAATGTCTTACATACTAGCCATGTTTACTGTTGAGGAAGATGTTTTAATAGGCTTGTTAAATGAGAAACAATTTCAATATTTGAAAGATGAATTTCCCAAGAATTATTTTAAGGGATATACCAAGAAGCCCCTGGCTGCATCCATAAATAAGCTGGCCGAAACTGCATATGAATCTTATGAGCTATTTAGGTCAATTCTATCTGAGGACGAGAAGAGGCCAGGATTATTTGTTTATAACGATTAAAAAAATCAAATAGTCTTTCTATTATTTTTATAGTAAAAAAGAGAACTTAGGAGTAATAGATGTCTTTTGATTTAAAAATAAAAAATGGAGACATATCTCTTAATAATGATGGCTCTATGACAACTGTTGTAGGGAATGGGAAGCTGCGCCAAGATATTTTAAAAATATTGCTAACTGACCTTGGAAGCAATAAGTATCATAAAAGATATGGCAGCTATATTGGAAAATTAAACATAGGAGATGTTGCTGATGCTAGAATAATCAGTCTTGATCTTGAAAAGTCTGCTAGAAATGCAATTAAAAACTTAATGGCACTTCAGAGGGCTCAGTCAAGACGACAGGACCTCAGCCCTGGCGAAATAATCATAGATATAAATGACGTAACGGTAGAAAGAGATGAATTAGATCCAAGATTGTATAATATAAGCGTATCAGTAATGACAAGAGAAATAACAGACTTAGCAACGTCTTTGTCCATAAGGATTGCTTAGGAGTAGTAATGGCAACTTTTAGATCTTTCAGCGAAATAGTATCATCAATGATCCAGAGGCTTAGTTTATCTCAACCAAACCTAGATACAAAGCCCGGGACTGTTTCGAGGGATCTTTTTGTAGACCCAGTTGCAGATCAAATATCTAAGTTATATTCTACAATTTCTTTAGTATCTGAAAGACAGTCTCTAGCAACAACTGCTGGGGCGGATCTGGACAGACTAGCTTCTAATTTCGGCGTGTCTAGAAATACTGGATCTTCGGCCAGTGGGATTGTAATTTTTGCCTCTAATAATTTGGCTGCCGATATTTCAATACCAAACGGAACAATTGTTACTGCCAGAAATGGCGCATCTTTTAGAACTGTCGGCAATTTTGTGATGGCTTCTGCTGACAAAAACAGGTTTGCTGCAAACGCCAGCAGGCTAAGGAGGGCGCTAAATGTCGCTGGTTTAAATAGCGCATACGCAATTGAAGTTCCAATACAGGCCGAGAGACCAGGGTCTACAGGCAACGTATCTTCGCTACAAATTGTAACATCTAATTTGCAGGCCACTGTATCTGTTATAAATCTTGTTGCAACAACTGGCGGTACGAATCGCGAAACAGACGCATCATTTAGGGCTAGAATTTTATCTGTATTTAGTGGGGCAAATATAGGCACCTCTCTTGGTTATAGAAATGCCTTACTTGGCGTTGAGGGAGTTGTGGATGCGCTTGTCGTTGAGCCTGGCAACTCACTGATGCTTAGAGATGGGACTGAAACTATTTCCTTAGACGACGGTACAAGCAGGATATTAAGCTCTGGAACCGGCGGAAAGGTTGATATATACATATTGGGCCGCAAAGTTGAGCCCATTTCCGAATCTTATATTTTTTCAGATTTTTCAGGATCTGGAGATATAAGCGATGAAAGAAATGACTTTATTCTAGGCCAAGGCAATCAAGATAGAACTAGAACATCTGAAGAAAGAAGGGTTTTAGCCTTTCAAAATGGAGTCCTTCCCGCTCAGCCGATTGACTCGGTAATATCTGTTGTAGGAAGCCTGTCTGGCCCATTAACTCAGGCGTTCATAGATAATTCCGGTATAAAGCGCGGAAACTTTGAGCTTGAGAAGGACTTTAACCCAGATACTGGAGGAAGCCCATTTGGTTTTGATAAACTTCATTATATATCAAATATTAAAACAGTTATTGCTGAGCCAATAACCAAAGGAGATTCCTTCTCCCTTGATATACCATCTTTTACTGATATAGAAAATTTAAATGGAGTTTACTCTAACAGGTCAGAGATTGCCGAAAATTCCAGCGTAAGCACTGCAGGCTCTAATTTCATAAGGCTAAAGCACACTCCCATTGTAAGGGTTACGAGTGTCCAAAACAAAACAACTGGCGAGACCTATTCCGTTATAGATCAAAATCTAGGAGATGATAATCTAAATCATACTGGTTTAATTGAAATTAGCGGACGCTCTCTACCGAGTGCATCAAATATTCTTAGTGTAAACTATACGTGGAGACAGTACTACGATAAGAATATTGATTTTTCAGGCGGAGATGAGTATCAGTTCAAGGATCCAAGTGCTAGCGATGTTATAGACTGGAGTCAAACAGGTGGGATATTCGTTGAGGAGTCTTTGATTACAAGGTCAGAAGACGATATAAACTATGAAGTAGAAGTTGCTTATGATATAAATAAAGTTATCTCTGTATATTCACAATCAATAGTTGAAACATCTCTTGAGTCAATAACTAGACCTGACGGCACCACTTCTGTCGGAATAAGCTTATCATTAGATGAGGAAATAATATCAAATATTATTTCAGTAAGAAGAAAAAGTGATTACCTAGAGCTTTACAATACGGAAGAGGCAGATGGGGAATTCTTATCTAGAGAGGTATATCTGCCGACCGATTCTAATGGGCAAATCGCAGACGACGTTATTCTTTACTACAATAAAGTAGAGTTATTTGATTTGGAGTCTACAGATGGATCTCATTATGGTAATAAGATAGTTTTACCCTCAGATGGCATACTTGAAGCAGAAAACCTAACTGAGTTCGTAGACTCAGCGCTACTAGCTGAGGATCCAGTTTATGTTACATATGTTTATGATAATACAACAATCCATCCATCAGCGCCACTATCTGATCTGCCGATTCTTGGCGATGAGACAAACTTTTTATCAAGCCTTTCTGGCAACGGATCTACAAGTTCTGCTCAACCTATATTCTTTGATAAAGCTAGCTCATTTTCCTCCAATCCAGTAACAAGGTTCGGACCAACGCACCTATCTGTTTCTGTCTCAGGCATTTCATCACCTGGAAAGATAAAGATATTAGGAACTTCTTTAAATACATATTCGTTAGAAATAGAGGCTGGCGTAAGTATAACTGGAAATATAGTTAATTTAGAGTCAGAAATAAAAACAGCTCTAGATTTAGACGCTCTAAATGACGATATAGGGATAGCCAAAATATTCTCAGTATCAAAACTTGATAGCAATGGTGATGAGAGCGATACCTTTAGCAAGGTCGGACATGGGCTGTCAAATATAGAGTTTACGACTGGAACTGCCACGCTAGACACGGCCCTAAGTAACTATGAATTTACGATTCCCTCTAATGATACCAATAATAGTATTGAGCTTTCCTCCTCCGATAAGATTAGGATCGAACTATGTATTTATAATAGAAGTGAATCAGAAGAGTTATTCTTCAGTGCCCCGGCGGTTAGGACTTCTTCGAATAGATATGGATTAATCTCAAGCATATCTGTTTCATCTGGATTTAGAGATAGTGTAGGCGGTCTATCGGGCAGCTTGATTCTATCAGCTTTAAACCAGCCAAACTTATCTGATCAATACTTTATAGATTATGATTTTATTTCTCCAAAAGAAGGCGAAAGAATAACGATATCGTATAATATAAACAAGCTTATATTAGATTCAACAACTGAAATAGAAAGAGTAAGGCCTATTACTGCGGATGTTCTCGTAAAAGAAGCAGAAAAGATTTTAGTAGATGTCTCTGGAACAATTTTGATAAATGATGATGCCATAGGAAACACGGATAGCATTGTAGAAGGGGTAGCAAATGCTGTAACAAATCTGCTATCGACTACATCACTTGGCGGTACTATAGATTATTCTGATGTAATTTCAGTTGCTGCAGCACAAAGCGGAGTAGATTCAGTTAATATATCAATATTTAATGAAACAGAGTTAGCTGGAAGAAGACCCTTTGTAAGGGCTCTTGATAATCAATATATTTCTCCTGGAGTAATATCTTTTGAGGCAGTGTCAAGAAACAAGTTTAGAATTAACTAGGATAAATAATGCTTAGACCGATATCGTTTTCTGCAATTTCAAGCACAGAATTAAAAGTAACTTTCAATAAAAATCTTAGCGATCTACTTACTAAAGATAATTTTTCAATAGACTCTATAGATGGAAGTTCGGAAGGGCTTGAAATAATTAGCGTTATAGTAGATGCCAATGTCGCTAAGCTAAAAACTCGACCGCAAACCTCTGGCAACTACTATCTGTTAAATTTGCTCGACTCGGACGAGATTAAATTTAAATCAAAAGATGGAATAGGCCTTGTAAATGACGATGTTTCTAGACAGCTTTACTTTGTTGGAATAAGCAACAGAAATCCAGTAAAAGACAGAATATATCAGGTTGTTCCCAGTATTTATTCTTTGCAGAATACAAATATTGCCAAAATTATTGAATCGCAGGCTGATGAGATTTACAAGGCACAGAAAAATATTGGCGAAGTCTTATCTGATAATTATATAAAGCAAACAGTGGTGGATGAGTTAAGGACTAGGGCATCCGGAGCAACCGACAGGCTGGCAAATGAAAATGCTTACTCTGTAGATAGGGTGTCTAGAAACCCAGAGGGAGACCTTCTGAGGTTTAAGTCCCTGCAATACAACCAAAACTCTGAGATTCCTGGTAATGATTTCTTTCCGAATTACCCAGTTTCCCTGCAAGAGGAATATGTTGTTTCTGAGGAAGTATCTATATTTTCTGAAGAAAATTCGTTCAAAAATTTTGTATTAACGCTAGCTAACGATAATATAATCGCAGTAAAAGAAATTATACACATTAGGCCTGATGATCAGCCGGATTGTGATGGAAATATTGGAACAAAATATAGATTAGATATATACAAATATTCTATTTCTGAAAATAAATATGATCCATATTTTGCTTTTAAAAATATAAATCTTGATTCAAATCAGGTTGAGCTTTCTCAGTTTGGAAATATAAAAAAACCAAAATTTAATGATAAATTTTTAGTTTCTTATGTTTATAAAGAAAGATCACTAAATGTTTCTGAAGATACTATTTCTATATTTAATATAGTTGATATTAAAAATGAAAATATACCAACTAATTCAACTAGATTTTTCTTAAAAAATGCCCCAATAGTTGACAGTGATGGTGAAATAGCAGAGCTTAATGAGGTTGTTTTCTCAACGAATGAAAATGCAGTTGAAGAAAGTAGCCCATTTAAAAAGGAGATAGCCTTTAGCTCTTCAAAGTTACCTTCTGAAGTTGGCGAATATACCATAAACTACTCAACTGGCGAGGTAATTGTTGCCGGCGCAACGTTCGTTGGCGAGGGAACCGGAAGAGTTGCATATACTGCTTCCTATTCTTATAAAAATATATTTACAAATAATTTAGATTACTATGTTGAAAATAATGATGTCGTTGCAACGCCAAAAAGAGCGCTTTTAGAAAGCGAAGTAGAAGTAGAATTCGGTTATGAAACCATTCTAGTCAAAGATGTGGACTATAAGGCGGACTGTCACGTAGAGGTAGTAAATGAGCAGGTTAAAAATGACTTAGTGTCGTCATTTGTTGTTAAGGCCAAAAAGTATCCGGTTACTAAGGTCTTTAAAATATTCAATCAGACTACTGGCGAAATTTACCAGCCATTATTTTTTAATAAGACAGATATACAGTTTTCTGGGAAAAGATCTCCGGAAATAAAAGATGATTATGAATTTGCAAATTTTGCAGCAAAAGATAACGAAGAGCTGGTTCCAACAGGCTCATTTGTTGCTCCATCTTTCTCGGTATCAATAGAAGAAATCCCATCTAATTCTAATATAAAGTTTTCTCCAGGTATTCCAAGTGAACTTATAAATGCGGGAACAACGACCTACTATGTAAGAAGCTTTGGTTTAAGCGGAACTGATGGCGTTGAAGATATAGAGATAAAGTTTTTTGGTGAACCTGACTCAAATGGCTTAATAACTAGCTTTGGCATATTGAGCACTGCGCAGCCGCCATCTTTGTTTGAAGACGTAACGATTGGCCCGGCCTGTTACGCTTTTGATTTGGCAAATACCATGATTATGTCAGCCGCAGAAAGCTATATTGGGTCGTTTTTAAATACATCAGCTAACTTTTCAGATAACAATCTTTTTATGGCTGAAAAATTTTATGAGCCACTTTCTTTGGCCCCAGAACTTACGCGCGTTGGCACTGATAGTTTCCTGTCAACAATCAAATATGATGACTATGATGGTTTCGAGCAGAATGTTTCAAGGCTGAGGAGATCTGGAGAATATTGTATAGATTATGAAAATGGAAAAATTTATTTAGCAACAGATAGCTTTAACGTAGATGACTTTGGCCTTGTTTCTTATAGACATAATTCTGCAATTACAAGAAATAAAAACATTATATCTGTAACAGAAGCTTCTAGAAAAATAAATGAATCAAATTCAGTTTATAACTCTGCAAAAATTTATGATAATATAAAAAATGATTTTGAGTCAGTAACTGTATTGGACCTGGAAAGTTCCCTAAATCTTTGGAGTAACACTTTTGCCTTAGATTTAGATAATGAAATACAAGAAACAAATGTAATTCTTGATAATTATACTGTAGTTTTAAACAACAACATTAGATCAATAAAGTCTGTTACAGATTACAAGTATATCTACGGTAAAAATTTAAATTATACTGGGGAATCAGATAGGATATCTGATCTTTCATCTGAAGAAATTCTATCTAGTAGTAATTACAACATATACATACCTGGTGTTACGAAATTTACCAAGAATGTCCTAGATTTGAAAAGATACTATACTACAAAAGTTATTTCTGACGGCAATAACTATGTTATTAGAGTTTCAGATCCAAGCGCAAGCGGTATATATAGGATAATTTTTGACGCTACTGGCGAAGAAATTTTTGATGAAAAACTAAACGTAACAAAAATTGCAAATATGGTCATAGTTAGCAATGGTACTGACGGCCTTGGCTCTTATGCCGAAATAAAATCTGGTCCAAATTTATCATTGATAGATTCAGATAATGACTTTTTATTAGATTCTAATGGATCTAGATTTAAAATCATAAGCGCTGACGACTTTTTATCAAGAATTTATTATGAATCTCCAGCAGTTAATGCTGTTGATAAGCTAGCGCCAGAGCTTGGCTCAGCAGAAGTAATAAATAAGGTTTCGCTTGAATATAATAGCTCGGGAATTATAATTACAATACCTGATGATTCATTTTTATCTAATGGTGATTTAGTAACTGTAGAGTATACCACAAGCAATACTCCGGCTATTGGAACAAAAGTTGCTGTTGATTATAGCTATGGCTCATTATATTTGGCATACAAATATTTATATGATGATATCTATATATCTTATGAATATGGTGATAATGAAATAGACTGGTCGATCAATAACTCTATGGAAGAGGGTGAAGATTATTATGTATCATATAAATATGGCGCCCTCAGAGATGCTTTAAAAGATAACTTTGGCATTCTTACAAAAATACCTTTCTTTCAGAATTTTTCTCTGACCACCGATAGAGAGGTTTACCGAAACGCTTTAAGTGGAACAATTGAATCTTTCACAACAGGTCCGACTAAAGCATCATTTGAAAATCTAATAGAATCATTTACTGATATGACTCCAGAGATAACGGAAACAGCATTCAATACGTGGATTCTTGGGAGAAACTATCTTGATCCAGAAAAGGTAGTAGCCGATGGTGTCTTAAAATTTGCTTCATCAAAGCACAATGATGGAGTGCTGATAGAAGATGACTTGGTTATAACTACTCCATCTTTATCTAATATAAATTTAAGTGAAGGTACTATATCAGCTTGGCTTACACCTGGCTGGAATGGGATTGATAATGACGCAGAGATAGAGGTCGAGCTAGACAATATTGGTGAAAAGATTTACGAGTATCTAGACGGCCAAAGTCCATTCGATTTCAATTCAAACTTTAGATTATTTGCAGAAAAGGATAATTTTAATTTAATTGATAGCTCAAGGGGCGGGATTACAGCAAATAATAAAAGAATATATGTTTTAAATGATGAAGAAAAAACCGAGCTAACATCTTATTTGCTATGCAAAGAAGATAGCATGCTTGATAGAGTGACTGATACAAGCTTGGAGTTAAACTTCAATTTTAATTCATTTTATAAAAATGATTCTTTTGATTTTATTAAGTCATTTGATAATTCACTAGAAAGTTTTGGAAAATATGGAAGCAATGTAAATGCTTCAGCTCTTTCTGAATTTTCAATTGGGGCTATATTATTTGATGATAAAAATAAGCTTTTAACAACAATCCTTTCTCTAAAGCCTCTCCTTGTAAACAACTATGAGTTAGCAACTTTTATTGTTGATGATATTGACATTTCTAAAAATGAGTTTAGCAAATATAATAGATTGCATAAAACTGCCCTATGTTCTTGCGCTATAAAAGATTCTATTGATTCATTATCATTGTTTAGAGATAAGGAATATAACTCTGTTACTGTTTCCTTTGATAATATAATAAGTATGTCTCTTGTCATTGATAACAATATAGTTGCAGATTCTAATGCTGAATCGTTTGTTTTTATCGATGAGTCTAACCGGGTGTTTAAGCTTGTCGCCTTTTTGAATGCAGATGGTGAGCCTGTTTATGATGGTATTCCAGACGAGATAAGCGGCATTGTTGTAGAGAGAATTCCGGTAAATCATCCAGAGATTTCATCAATGGGTTCTGAGGCTATAAATCAAATTAATCCTAGCGGAGTTTGTGTTCTGGCATATGGAACTGCCACCATTCTTACTAAATCGGACAGTGCTTCAAAAGCTATATTTGATTATAAAGAAAAAAGCTTTATTGTAAATCTTTTTGACAACATATCTATGTCTGTAATCAGAAGGCCATGCGATAATATTGTAAATATCAATTTAAATAATGAAAAGATAAATATATTTTATACAGATCTAATTGATTCATCTAATGGGTCTTTTTATTCGGATTTTAATTTAAATATAATAGAAAAAGATTTAAGTACAGATAATTTTGGGTCATTCTCTATAGGTTGTATACAAGATAATATAAATTCCGAAATAAATATAACAAAAATTGTTTATAAATTACAAAATAGATTTAGTTTATCCGATATATACATTGGCAAAAATGCTTTATCTCCAAGAAAAAATCCTTTTAAAATAAATAGGGATAGTTTTTACCCGATAAACTCTTCTCCATACAATATTGCGGGTGATGAAGGCATCTTTATATGGTATGACGAACTTTGCGAATCAGAGCTTTCAAGCGATGCTGGACAGTGGATTTTCCGAAGTAAAATAGCCGAAACAAAAAACGTACCAATAGACGTAGCTGTCAATGGCGAAGAATATGAGTTTATATATGACTTAGTTCCGCTAGATTACAACCTAACCGGAAGGCTTATAACAGATGGTGAATTTTCATCAGTTAATAGATCTCACAGAAAAGAAGATTCAAGCTGTGATAACGGGCTTATATGCTCGTCATCCTTCAGATATTGTGGAAATGGCAAGCTTGATGAAGCTGGTTGGCTAAAGATAAACGAAACAAGCTCTGACCTTATAAACACATTACTTGGCGGATCTGAAAACGACAGGGGAGGGTGGGCAAAAACAACAGACTTTAGTACATCCAATTTGTCTGGCATCTATAGCATGGGACCTTCCATATTCTCAGAGGAATTTAGTGGAGAAAACTCTGTTTACACAAGAATGCCATGTCCAGGCGGCAACTACTCTGTATCAATAGACTTTAGGGTTGATTATTTTTCAGAAACAAATCTCGGAGAGTTTAACGGTGAAATATCTGGAAAAATAGTCGGCATAACCCCTCTTCACATCTTTGATGGCGACTTAAACATCAAGTTAATGCTTGGCGTAACAAACGCTAATCAAAACGTTATTCTGGTCAGAGATATGCAGACACTAGAAATTATAGACATAGCTTATTTTGACTGGCAAAACAGCAATTTCAATAAACTTATATTTAGAAAAATTGATGAGCAAATATCTCTTGAGACAGAAACAGAAATTATATCTAGACTTTCGATCTATGACTTTGAGAACTTCAGTGCTCAAAGCTGCTCATTAATATCTGAGCCTTTTATAGCCATAAATATATTTGATTCTGATGCAATAAATTCAGAAGTATTTCACAGCACCTTTAGCGGAAATATGATATCTGTATCGCTGATAGAGTTTAGCGGAAGGCATGTATCGGGAGAAGGCCTATTAGAAGATAAGGACACCTACATATCAACAGATAAGAAAATAGAATTTTCTTTCTTCTCCGAAGGCGTTATTGACGGGTATGGAGGCGGGCATGTTGACGGCTATATTGATGGTTATATCGAGGAGCCGGCGTTTGATATTGATGAGTTAAGGTTTACATCAGATAAACTTAGGTATTTGTTTGATTCCGGCGAAAGTGATAGCAAAAATAGAATATCTATATTTAAAGATGGAAAAGGATTTTTGAATTTTAGAATTTATGATAATGGCTTTACTACGGCCGGGTCTCCCGGCATGTATAATATAGCTAAAAATATTAAAGATTTTAAAGCCGGAACGCTACATCATATAGCCGCAAGTTGGAGGCTAAATACCTTATATGAAAAAGATGAAATGCACTTATTTGTTGATGGAGTCGAGGTCCCAAATATTTTCAGATTCGGTGGGGCTATAAGCACAAAAATAAATGATAAATTTTCAGATGTAGGCAAAGAAGTTATTCAAGATTTTACAACAGATAAAATAACTTACTATCCAACATTTATTGATGGAACAATACTGGCTGGCTCATCAACTTTTTATTCCTCTTCATTTAGCTTTTCAAATGACTTATATGGTAGAGCCATCATATTCCATTCATCTGATGATGCAGAAATATATGTTGGAGGAAAGTATATAATAGGGCAGGTAATTGGCACTGGAGCAACTATTCTAGATGCGGATACCCTGCTGCCGGTTATATTTAATGCGTCAGCAAGTGATATTAACTTTTCATTAGCTCCAACTGTGGGTATAAAAGAGTCTATAAAAACCGATCTTGCAAATTCAACTTTTTCAGTTTATGTAACTAGATGTGACCAAAGCGAAAAAGAGATTGGCGGCATACATTATAGCATCAGAAGCGGTGATATAATTGTAAATAATCAAGAAACGGTTATAAATCCTGAATACAGAGTTAACACCGAAAGTGGAATTATAGAGTTTGTAGGATTAGACTCTGAGTGTAATTGGGCCCCAACAGTAAGGTTGTCCGATTTAGATGTTCACATAAAAACATTTGGGCTACTCTTCAGAGGCATCAACGAAGTTGTCCACCTGGCAAGTTCGTCTTACCTACCAAGCGCTCTCTACGAGGAGTTTGAAAAGCACGTTGGACAAAGCTACATAAAGACTCTTGGTGGTAAAAGCATATTTATGACTCATGCTATTGAGCCTATATCGCTCTCTTCTGTTGAAATAACGAAAATTATAAAAGAGAAATACATACCAGAGTGTACCGTTGAAGCCTTGTTTGAAAAATATTCAGCAAGTTTCTCAACGGATATTAGTGAAGCAAGGCTTTCTTCAGAATATGAACAAATTTCGAAGACTAACTCTGGCAGATACCTATCAGTTATTGTGGACTCTGATAACTTAGTATACTGTAGCAATTTAGATGGATATTCTAGCGAAAATAATACGGTTATTATTAGGGGAGAAACGGTTGATGGATCAGGATTTGAAGAGTTCACCATATCTGGTAATGGTAGTATTAGCGGAGAAAAACTATTCTTAAGCGTTTCATCCGTAGAGGGCTCCTTAACATTAGCAGACCCTTATTACGAGCCTTTGGTGTTAGAGATCAGGGAGAAGGACCCAGTTACCGTACAAAATAACAATGGCGAGTATGCTGAAGTATTCAGATATACAAATGGCAGCTTTATAATAACTTCATATGGAACGGATGGATCTTTCCCATTTGAACTTCTGCCTGGAGCATATTTGGTGAAATATCCGGCATTCTTAAATATTAAAATCCCCAACGTAGGTCACGATATATATTTTGGGACAGATTTTGGGGGAAATAATCCTATAAACGGCATATTGGATGACTTTAGAATAATAACTGAAATGTCAAGCGACACAAGGCCTTATGAAAAATTTACAAAGGGCACCAGAAGCGTAACGAGAGATTATATATCACCAAATCCATCATGTTATGACGATCAAACCCTACTTCTTGTTAGTTTTGATAACCCAATAGAGCTGCAATCTAGAAGATTAAGGCAAAAAGAATTTTTAAATACAAAATATAATTATAAATTCAAGCTAGATGTAGAAGATAGGGAAAAGCTATTAAAAGTAATTAATAACAGAGAAGAGTTTGAATCTAAAATGATAAGAATGGGGTTTGATCAAGAAGTTGCCAAGCAGACCTTTATAGAGTGTCACCACGCTGAGGGAGGCCCGCTATTTAATGACGCCAGGTATATTAGGAGTGATAAAATGCTGGTAAGCTCTATGAGTGTCAATGACAACTTTGGCCTCTCTGGAGTATTTGCATCGAGGCACCCTGTACTTCTAAATAATGATATGTCTATTTTTAGAAAAGATGGTGGAACAATTGAGTTTTGGATAAGCCCTATTTTAGATACATTAAATGATGCAACAAAGCGCTACTATGTTGACATATCTTCAGTAAATACAAAAAGGCTTAAGTCAACTACACCCATTGAAATTCAGCTACCTAGTTCTGCTGGAAAAATATTGGGAATAAAATTATTGGACAAAACCAAGCGTCTAACAAAATTCTACAATAAGGATGAAGAGGACGAGATTTTATTCGATGAAATCGAAAGAGGTAGCATCAGTGGGGTTCTGGAAGGCGGAACGGGTGTTTCAAAAGACTTTACGAATGGCGCTAGTTTATCTCCGGACGGTAGGACAATACACCTCAAGGAGGCTCTGCCCGGATTTAACGTAGATGTAATTGTATCTTATATTCCACTTGGGCTGAACGGCGAAAGAATATCCATATATAAGAGCGAAGAAAGTGAAGTTATTTTCTCAATAAATAATGGTGAAAGAGAGATTTCTACTGGAATCGATATAGATTGGAAGAGAAATACTTGGCATAGGGTAAAGTGTGTTTGGAAGGCAAATTCTTCAAATGATTTTATGAAAATCTTTATTGATGGAGCAGCCTCTACCTCAATAGCATATGGAGATCCGGGAGTCAAGTATGGCGGAGGCAGCGTATATGGTGAGAGCCCGAATTCAGAAAACAACCTTAAGAAAAAAAGAAAAATAAGCTTAAGTGATGATTTTAGAGTAATATCAATTGGCGGAAGTGTTCTTGAAAATGAAACAGCTTTATGCAGAATGGATAATTTGAGATTCAGCAGTAAGCCAAGAGATAACACCAGATCCCCAAGTGGCGAAAGTATTGATCTTGATTATTCTGAAAATAAAAATACCGTTCTACCGATCTCAGAGGATGATGCAACAACCTTCTTGTTGGATTTGAAATCAGATGATAATCCGGAGTATGCATTGGTCGTTGATCCAAAAAGAGGAATATTTAATTTTGATATAGAAGTATTTGATGAATTTGATAAAATCAATACGGAAGAAATAGAAGATCTGATCGTAGAATTAGTCAATAGGTTAAAGCCATCACACACAAATGCGCTGGTTAAATTTCCGAGAAATTTATGCAAATAATCTCTATTAATAATAAAAGCTTTATCGAGACCAAATCATTAGGAGCAATTGATGTCAAAGGGTAATAGAGAAAATCTGCCTAGAGTTAACTTTTTTGATGGCCAAAGAGTTACTGAGTCAGATCTTGACACAGAGCAAATACATCATAGAAATTTAGCTTCAAATATTATATTAGACTTTCATCAAAATGGTGTAGTTAGAGACAGCATTTTTGAAAGCAAAGTTCTTTTTGATACATCATTGCCTGGCGAATATTCTGCCAATCCAAATAAGTCAGAGTCCAAAATAAGCGCCGGAAAATATGACGGAACTGCTATATATTTTGATCGACAGCCAAGCGATACAATTTATGGCAATAGACTTGAGATAACTGCAAGCAATCTTTCGATAGGCGGGCGTCTAAACGCAAAAGTTTTAATTCTTGGCCTTGTGTACAGCTCACTCAAAACTCAGGGAGAGCTTGTAACTGAAGTTATCGAGTTTGACGCGAATACCACAAAGCTTACAGGAAATTATTACACTAGAGTTATCGCCGTATTTTTCAACAACTTTTCTGGTGGTAAAGGAAAAACCGAATACTCTCTATCAGAAGAAAGCTTTGCAACAAACTTAAATGATGGGAAAATTGTCTTTAGAGAGTCTGAGCCACTAAAGGTATTTCCGAAGACAGCTTCTTTTTCACAGGTTGAGTCTCCAAACTACGGCTTGGCTTCTTTTATTACCTCTTCGACAAGCAGGAGTATCGAAGATGAAATAAAGTTAGCGCTTGGAACAACTTATAGCTTTAACGAGCTTTACTTTGAGCTTGCCCCATCAAAAGAGTTCTTGTTTGAATCAGGTGCAGATCAAACAATTGAATACGGGCAGAAGTTTCTTGCGGAGACTAACAATATTCAAAGAATTGACTTACTTTTATATGTTCAAAAAGATAATGAGGCAGCAGTTGGAAGTGAGTATGATTTTTCCGGTGAAATTGTAGTATCTATCCACAGGCTTTTAGATGATATCTCATGTATAACGGATCCTAATCCCGAAAATTTATTAGATTTTGACCCCAATCCATCTCCAATAATGGAGGTCTCTTATTCTCAGGATGATCTTGAGGAGTTGGGCGTAAAACTAAATGAAAACCCACAGGTTGTTAGCATAGACCTTTCAACTACCCTGATAGCTGATCCAAACATAGAGCCGTCGCTAAAAGAAGATAGCTTTTATGCAGTTCTAGTTTCCAGGAGAGGCAATAATAGCACCGGAACAGTTGGAATACCAGCCGGATATTATAAGCCTGCAAGAAAAAGTGATAATGGACAAGATCTAAACCCTCTTGAAAGGTTTAAGAGACAAGATTTTAGGCTTATCGAGTATGACCCTGTTAATTCGTCATACGTTGATTACCCAGATCTTTCAATGTGGATTATTATACATTCTGATACAGTTGAAATAACAGATGGTCAAGCTTATACCACAGATGGATTCCCTATCTCTGTGCCAAAAACAGTGGATTTTGTTGGTTCAACTAAAATACCATTTTTCCTAGACAATATACCTCTGTCATCTGTTGCGGAGGGAGATAAGAACTATGTTGTTTTGTATAGGGAAGACGAATTTGTTGATCCTGCAACCCATCCTAGAACTGGAAATTTTGTTTATACAAGTATTAAAGATGCGCCATCTATAGGCGTTTTAACTCAGGAAGAGCTTGACTCGCAGCTTGATGAGTATCCACTTATATTGAGCCGCATTACTGACACCAATGTTAGAGACGCTCAGGATATAACTGGGGCCGCCGATAAGCCGGGCCTTGTAGAAAGAGATTATGCTTTATTTGTTAACCCAAGCTCTACTTTGCTTTCTTCAAATTTAATAGGAAGAATTTTTACTCCAGATTTAGACTGCGAATGCAACTCTCGATACAGAATTACAAACGTAGAGTGTGATGTTCTAAAGCTCGGTGATTTAGATGGGGATGGCAAATATACTTCTGATGATATACAACTTCTGCTCAACGTGGTTGGTAATACGCTAGGAACCCAAACTACCGAAAGAAAAATTTTAGGTGGAGAAGTAGATCTCTTAAGCTTTTTGCAATCAGATCTAAATGCAGATGGTACAGTTGATGGCGAAGACATAGAGCTTTTAGAGGACGCAATAGATGGCTATGTTAATTTTGAGGCAGAAGAAACATTTAAGGTTCTAAAGGTTTATCTTGAAAATATGCTTGATGAAGATAACTTTCCAAAGTTATTTGATTCATCAGAAGCAACTTCAACAGCACTCTCTGGAGTAACCAATTCTGCAACAGATATAATCACATTTACTGTTGATAAAGAGCAGACAGGCCTGGCCATAAGACCTGGTGATAAGATTACAATTCCTGCAGTCTCAGCAGATGCCGGAGAATACTTTGTAGTATCAAAGGAATTTAACATAGACCTGCTAGAGGTAACGCTAACTCTGGAGGATCCCAGTGGTGGTACGCCATCATTTAATGGATCGTCTGGATTTGACTTGGTTATAAATAGCGGTTCCGCTGTGAATATGTTTGCGGACAATCTAAATCTCTTAAAGACTCCTTACGCAGAGAAAAACTGGTCTATAAGTTTTTCCGGCGTTCTACATGAAGAGTCTCAGATAGAAGCATGTGACTTAAGAAGATTTGTTGAAACAAATATAATAGAAGAAGCTTCTTCTTCGTGTATTTGTGAAACTGAAGTCTGCATACAGCCTGATGTTTGTAGTCCAAAATTAAAAAATCAAAAGATTCTACCAAATGATCTTTTTATCCCCAGTGGAGAAATATATAGTGAGCCAGGAGTCCCTTATCATGGCGACATTGAATACTCTACAATATCTATAGCGATGCCTCCTGGCACTATCGAGGACTGCCAGATTGATTTATATAATAACTTTATAAAATCTTATGCTGGAACCTGTAATACGGCATCTGGATATCCGGCAATGCTTTTCTCAGACGGGACTTATGTTGGTTGCGAAGACTCTGGTGGAGAGACTGACATAACCAAGGGTAGAGTAAAGATTACTCAGTGCATTGCCAGTCTTCATGTTGATGCATTAGTTGATGGATATGCGGTTGATGGGTATGCTGATGAAGCGTCTACTGGACTGGTTGATGAAATAATTGAAGAGACATTTGTTGACTACAGCTATCCAAATTCACTTGGATTCTCAGAGTGGACAGTCACAGATCCATCCGGTGGAACTTACTTTGTGATCACAAATGATGCCTCAATAAACACCCCTGCAACTTTCCTTCTTGAGACTACAGCGGCACCCGAGAGGACTGCTATAATTGATTATCCCAGCGCCCTTGATCCAATATCTGGTGACTTTGTAATAGATTTTGTTGCCTCAAGATCTACTTGGTCAGCATCAGGCCTAACCACTGGAAAGGTAAGCTTTTTTGGTGAAGTAGAAGTTGTAAATAGTGATGGCACAACGTGCAATTTAAAGCTTGGCTGGAGAGTTTCCGCCGGTGATTCAACTGAAATTTTCTACTCTGGAACTCTTTCCGATACTTCAACCGGAACAATACTTAATGACTTTGAGAGATCTATAGCCGCAAGAGATGATTTAGCAGATGAAATTACATTTAGATTTAGAAGAACCAACGAAGCTATATTCGGAATGTATTATGATGAAACTCTTCTAGATGAAGATAGCATCGATGGCAAATTCAGCAAGATTGGATCACTGCCAAGCTTTTCGCCCGGAGGAGGCGATGCATCTTTAGCATTTAAAATGTCTCAAGAACTTACTCCAAATGCTGGTCAGATATTCTTTGGAAAAATACACAGCGCCACAGTTAGATATAACTTGTCAAGTTTAGACAATACCGGCGGTACGTCTATAGAGATATCCAGAGAGTCAGCAACGAATTTAATAAACAGAGCAACAGTTGGTTTCCCAATATCATTAAATAGAAGAACCAATATAGTATCTGCTACAATGAAATTTACTTTGGCCGATGATTATGCCGGCGGTGATTCATTCAACCTTATACCTCTAGAGGTAATTAACGCCGATAATTTGGGTACAATTATTGATTATCCGCAGACAATCAATGAGTCTATAATCTCATCGTTTACTCCAGGCGCCCTAACGGCGGGCTCAGAGGTGTCGGTAGATGTTACTGGTATGGCAATTTACTTCCTTTCCAGGACTGGGCACCTTCCCGGATTTTCAAAGGCCGTTATTATTGAGCCTGCTTCGGATGCAAATTCGGCGCTTTATATCGATGGAAATATTAGCTTTATTATAACTTATGAAGATATAACGTCTGGAGTAATTTTCAAGGTAGGCGCCAGCATAGACCCCGTTACCGGTATAGTATCATTTAGCACAAGAAATATACTATACGATACACTAAATAAGGCAAATCGTACAGTTCTATCTTTTGGCGTTCACCTTAAGAAGTCTGGGTTTAGAAATGACGATATTTATGTCGGCATCAAGGATCTTGAGAGACTTGGCATTGGCACATGTAAGGACGAGGTTGTTATTACAGATGAGGATCTTTGCTTCTTCATCGCTGGGGATACTGCTACAGGAACGTTTGTCGAAGGTCCTTTCCCCTGTAACTTCCATTTGCCTTAAGCTGAATTAATTCCGACTGAATTAATTCCGAGCGATATCCTGCGCTAATACCAAAAATAAACGCAGGATATAGTATAATCTGGATATGAAGGGTTTAAATATTCGGTGCGAATCTATGCTTGGGACAAGCCATAGTTGGGC